>LNFM01003343.1_pt1 | contig 31770 bp, 34 predicted proteins | sample 596031 | NCBI WGS metagenome assembly LNFM01 (sample SAMN04254537, study PRJNA301005) | activated carbon metagenome | isolation source: dual media filters at the Ann Arbor, Michigan drinking water treatment plant | place: USA: Ann Arbor | reverse complement strand
GCGCTACGAATGGCCGAAGCTTGTCACTGTGATCGCTGGCGCTTTTGGTGTGTTGATCGCCGGTTCGCTTCTCGTTGGCGCGCTTGCGCCGAGCATTGGCCGGATGACGTTCGAACATCCGGGCGCTTGGTCTGGACTTTGGACTCATAAGAATACGCTTGGCGGCATCATGGCGCTCGGCGTTTGTGTATGTGTTGCGGCGTCCGTGGTTGAGCCCCAGCGGCGCTTGCTTTGGCTCGGCGCTGCGCTGGGCGCTTTTGCGCTTGTGCTGCTCTCAACATCGAAGACGGCTTTGCTTGCGAGTCTCCTTGGCCTTGCTGTGATGGGCGCGTGCGCGCTGGCGCGGCAGGGGCCGTTGCAAACCGTACTTGTAAGTGCAGCTGCGCTCGCGGCCGTTGTGATCGGCGTCAGCATCGTCACGCTCGCGCCTGATCTGGTGGTCGCCGTCATCGGGCGCGATCTCACGCTCACGGGGCGCACCGATATTTGGGAAGCGGCAGGGCCTGCGGTCGCTGCCCAACCCTGGTTGGGCTACGGCTATTACGCGTTCTGGCTCCCCGATAACGGCCCTGCGTTTTGGGTGCGTGAGGCGGTGGCGTGGGAAGTGGCGTCGGCGCACTCGAGTTGGCTTGAGATGGCGCTCGGCATGGGGCGCATCGGCGTTGCGTTGTTCGCGCTGCAACTGGTCGCCACGCTTTGGCGTGGTGCGGGCGCGGTTGCGCGCAGCGATGCTGGGCTCTGGGCGCCGGCGTTTCTGGCGGCGTTCGCGATGTACACGCTCTCGGAGAGCCACGCGCTGCAAGCCAACAATCTGTTTTGGACAATCTATGTGGCGGTCGCGGCGCGACTCGCTTTGGATGCGCGCGCATGACGGCAACTTTGATCCTTGGCGTCGATCCTGGTCTCAATAATTGCGGCTGGGGATTAATCCTGAGCGAAGGCTCGCGCTTGAGCCATGTCGCGCACGGTGTCATCAAGCCGCCAGCGCAACAACAACTCGCATCACGCTTGCTTTGCTTGCTGGATGAACTGAGCGCTGTGATCGAACAGCATCAACCGCACGAGTGCGCCGTTGAAGAGACGTTCGTGAACTCGAATGCGCGCGCGGCTTTGGCGCTTGGGCAGGCGCGTGGTGTAGCGCTTGCGGCGGCGGCGCGGCGCGGCGTTGTGGTCGCTGAATACGCGCCGACGACGATAAAAAAGGCCGTCGTCGGTTCGGGCAGCGCCGACAAAACCCAGATCGCGTTCATGGTGCGTCGCCTGTTGCCGACGGCAGGAGAGGTGAGCGCTGACGCCGCGGATGCGCTGGGCGTAGCGCTTTGCCACGCGGCGCACGGCGGCTTCAGGCGGCGGGCCGGCGCTTAGATCTCGCAGGAACCGCAGCGCTGCTGACGCGTTCTTGGCCGATGGGCCGCGTTGCGGCGGCCCGGACCGGTGCACGGGGCTCGGGATGGCCGAAGACACGCCGCTTAACAACGACGCCGCGCGGCTCCTCGCGATGAGCGAAGCGCGCCTTCGCGGCGTGCTCGATAGCATTTCGGATGGCTTCTACGCTCTCGATCGAGACTGGTGTTTCACCGAATTCAACGCCGCCGCCGAGAAATATTTCGGCATCGAACGCGAGAACATTGTCGGGCGCAGTTATTGGGATTTCGCCGGCGCGGTGCACGACGATTTTAAGGCAATGCTGCGCGCAGCGATGGACGGCGCGCCGATGGCGATGATGGAGTCGCAATCGCTCTACCGGCCAGGGCGCTATGTCGAGCTGCGCATCGCGCCGACCGCGGAAGGGCTCTGCGTTGCACTGACCGACGTTACCGATCGTTGGCTCGCGCGCAATCGTTTGGAAGAGGTAGTCGCCGAGCGCACCGCCGAATTGCGAGAGCGCGAGGCGCAGCTGCGCCAGGCGCAAAAGCTCGAGGCGTTGGGCCAGCTCACCGGCGGCGTGGCGCACGATTTCAACAATCTTCTGATGGTGATCTCCGGCGGTCTCAACATGCTGGAGCGCTCCGACACCCCGGAGAGGCGGGCGATGATCACTGCGCGCATGCGCGAAGCTGTCGAACGCGGCGCTAACCTGAGCAAGCAGCTGCTGGCGTTTTCTCGGCGTCAGGATCTCTCGCCGAAATCCATCGCGCTCAAAGAGTATTTTGCTGGCCTCTGTGATCTTTTGAACCGCAGCCTCGGCGTGAACGTGCGCGTCTCTATCAATGTCGACGGCGCTGACCCGGTTTTTGCCGATCCCGATGCGCTGCAACTCGCCATTCTCAACCTCGCGGTCAACGCACGCGATGCGATGGGCGATGGCGGCGTCGTGCGCATTGCCGCGAAGAATGGAGCGCCAAATGACGCCGACGCGCCGTTCGTAAGTATCGCTGTCAGCGATACCGGTGCGGGCATCTCGCCGGATTTGATCGACCGGATTTTTGAACCGTTTTTCACCACCAAGGATATCGGCCGCGGTTCGGGCCTTGGGCTCGCGCAAGTGCACGGCTTTGCGCAGCAATCGGGTGGCCGCATTGAAGTGGCGTCAAGCCGAGGTGAGGGCGCGACGTTCACGCTCGTGCTGCCACGTGGCAATCCCGCCGAGACGGTCGCTGCCACGCCTGCCGCCAACTCTGAAGCCGCAGCGCAATTCGATGGCGACGTGCTGCTCGTAGAGGACGACGAGGCCGTTGCCGACATGACAGGCGCGATGTTGGAGCATCTGGGCTGGCGTGTGCGCCGTGTCGCGAGTGCTGAGCAGGCGCTCGCTGCTCTGAGAGACGGCGCAGCCGCCAATCTTGTGTTTTCCGATGTGATGATGCCGGGCGGCAAGAACGGCATCGAACTCGCGCGCGAGGTTCGCGCCACATATGCCGGGTTGCCGGTTATTCTGGCGAGCGGCTACGCGGACTCTGTGCGGCGAGAAGCCGAAGCGCAGGGCCTTACGCTTCTCGCCAAGCCGTTCGAGACATCGACGCTCGCAAACGCCATTCGGCGCGCCACGTTGCTTCAGACGCGCGTCACCAACCCGTAGGCCAGCAGCGATGCAATCAAGGCCGTTGGCTTGGCGCTTCTTATGTCGGCCAGGGTGAACGGCTTGCCGCTCAAGGCGAGCTGCACGTCCGCTAAGCTTTCCGCCGCAAACGTCAGTTCGCCGCCCGGGCAGATGATCACCACATCGCCTGCATCGTCCGCGATCCGGAACGGCGCATTGGCGCGCGCTTGAAAGCTTTCCTCGATGCCGGGGCCGTGTGCGCCTTCGTTGATGGCGTTGCGGTTATCCGCGCCGCGCGAGCGGATGAAGGTGTCGACCATCAGATCGAGTGCGGGATCAAGCTGTGCTTCGCGCGCGATCGTCTGCATCACCTCTGCGAATTGCTTGCGCGCCCCTTCGCGGTTGAAGCCGGATCGCGCAAAGCCCGCCGGCAAAGAGCGGCGAAGCTCTGGTGAGCGCAGCGCCGCTTCCGAAACCGCTTCGAGCATCAAGTCGGCCCAGGTGCGTGTGATGAGGCCGACGGTGACGTGCAGCGAGGGATGCTCGCCCGAAGTCGATGCGTCGTGCATCAGGCCGCGCGGGACGTAGGCGCAGTCACCGGCCTTCAGCACGAATTCCTGCTTCAGCTCACCCGCCTGATACTTGTCAGGCTCGAAGCCTTCGCCGCGATACGGTGTGTCGATCGGCTTGTCGTAAAGCCGCCACGCCTTTTCGCCTTCAACCTGGATCACGAGCACGTCGTGATTGTCGTAGTGCGTACGGAAGCCCTGCGCGTTGGGGGGCGTCAGATACGTGTTCGTCTGAACGTGGGACGAGAAGGTGTGCTCCAGCCCGCGGCAGAGCCGGGCGAGTGAAGGCGTGAACTGATGCGCCTGATTGAGAATGATCGTCGCGCCGCGGCGATAAAGATCAGCGACTGCGCCGCGATCGATATAGCCGGCGTCATCGATGAACTCTTCCGTTTTAAGTTCACGTGACGCATCAGCCAGCGCGAGCTGACCTTGCTTCAGATCAAGACCAGTGACGATGCGATCGACGTCGTCGATCGTCAGCAGACCGGCGAAGCGCTGCGGCTGGTTATGCAGCGTGATGAGCGCTTCGCGCTCGTAAACGTGCTCGAAGAAATGCGCGACCCGCTCGGGTCCAATGATCGAACCGAGCGGGTCGTCGAGCCAAGGCTCGCTATGTGACACTAGCGATTTACCAGTTGCGGCGTGGGCCACGGCCGTAATTGCCACGGTCAGCGTAGGAGCCGCTATCGCCGTCGGTGCGGCCAGTCGGCGATGAGCGTGTTGCGCCGCGACCGTTGCCGGCGCGGTCAGCGTTGCCGCCGGCGTCGCTATCGGTGAGACCGGTGCGGTTGCCACCGCCGCCGCCACGACCGTTGCCGACCGGATCGCTTGGATCGTTATCGGTTACGCCAGTCGTGCCGCCACCACCGCCGCCGCCGCGGCCGTAGCCGGCGCGGTCGGAGCCGTTGCCGCTGTCGCTATCCGTGAGGCCGGTGCGGCCGTAACCGGCGCGGTCGGCGTAGGCGCCGGAATCGCTATCGGTGCGGCCGGTGTAGTTCTGTGCAGCAGCTTCTCCGGTGATGATGGCGCCAGCGCCGCCAATGATCGCGGCCGAGCCCGCAACGCGCGCCATAAATGAGCGGCGATTCAAACGCTTTTTGTCCGACATCGGTCTCCCCAAAAGTCAGCGCCGGCCCGACTTGCGAGCCGCTCGCATCAAACTCTTCCCTCAAACACGAATCTAACACCGCGTGCGACGGTTTGGCACGCGCGAACGTCTCGCAACTAGCCCGCATTTATGGGGCTGCGGGCTACCAAATGGTGACGCGTTCTTCCGGCGGCAGGTAAAGTGCATCGCCAGGTTGAACGTTAAACGCTTCGTACCACGCATCCATATTGCGCGCCGGACCGTTGATCCGATAGCGGCCCGGTGAGTGCGGGCCGGTCATCACCTGATTACGCAACGCTTGTTCGCGTTGAATGATTTTGCGGTGCTGCGCGCGTCCCATGAAGAAGCGCTGCAAGCCAGTCGTGCCTTCGAGCACTGGCGGCTCTTCGCCGTTCAGCGAAATGCGATAGGCGTGCAGCGCAACTTGCAAGCCGCCACAATCGCCGATGTTCTCGCCGAGCGACAAACGTCCGTTTAGGCGCAAGCCCGGCAGCGGTTCGAACTGCGAATACTGATCGGCGAGGCGATCCGTCACTTCACGGAAGCGGCGAACATCCTCTTCATTCCACCAATCGCGCAACACGCCGTGCGCATCGGATTTCGCGCCCTGGTCATCGAAACCGTGACCCATTTCGTGGCCAATGACACCGCCAATGGCGCCGTAATTCACGGCCGGATCGGCATTGATGTCGAAGAGCGGCGGCTGGAGATAACCGGCAGGGAAGACGATCTCGTTGAACGGCGGGTTGTAATAGGCGTTCACTGCGTGCGGGACCATGAACCACTCATCGCGATCGCTGGGCCGCCCCAAGCGCGCGAGGTCATTGGCCCAATCCCAGGTGGCGAAGCGATGTGCGTTGCCGAAGGCGTCGCCAGCGCGGACCTCGTAGCCTGAATAATCTTTCCAGCGATCCGGGTAGCCGATCTTCGGACGGAACGTAGCGAGCTTTTCGCGCGCCGCGACTTTGGTTTCCGCCGACATCCAGGGCGATTGATCGATGCGCTGGCCGTAGGCGATGCGCATGTTTTCGACCAGTTCGAGCGCTTGCGCTTTGGTTTCCGGCGGGAAGTGGCGCGCGACATAGATCTCGCCAATCGCTTCGCCGAGCGCGCCGTTTGTAGCCTGAATAGCGCGCTGCCAACGATCGCGCTGGCGCTCCGCGCCGCTCAATTGACGGCCGTAGAAGTCGAAGTTCGCATCATCAATCGTGCGCGGCAGCACCGCGGCTCGGGCGCGCACGTAATGCCAAGCGACATAGCTCTGCCACGTCGTCACCGGTGTGTTGACGACGAGGTTCGCGAGCGGCCCCATTGCGCTCAATTCGGCGACAACAATCTCGTTCGCATTGCCGAGCCCGCGCGCCGTGAAATACGCATTCCACGGGAAGGCTGGCGCCAGCGCGCGGACTTGTTCTTTGCTGAGCAGATTGTAGGTGCGCTCACGCTCGCGGCGATCCGCGACCGGCCAATGCAATTCGGCAATCTGCGTCTCAAGCGCCATGATCGCGCGCGCTTTCGCGGCGGCGTCGCTTTGCCCGATGAGACCCAGCATGTTCGCGCACGCAGCTTCGTATCCTTGGCGCAGCGCCGGCATACGGGCGTCTTCGCGGCGATAATATTCGCGCTCCGGCAGGCCTAAGCCACCATGCGTCATTTGCGGCAGATAACGATCCGGGTTGCGCTCATCGAGGCCGATATAGAGCGAGATCGGGAACGACGCGCCATTGCCGGGCGTGCCGATGAATCGCACAACATCTTCGTGCGTGCGGAAAGCCGCGATCTGCGTCAGCGCCGGTTGGATGGGTGTGAGGCCGCGCGCGTCGATCGCGTCCTGATCGAGATAGGCGTTGTAGAAGTCGGCGATCTTCTGGCGGTTCGAGCCTTCCTCGCCGCCGGCGGCTGCGGCTTCTTCGATGATCGTGCGCACATCATGCTCGGCTTTCACCGTCAGCATGTCGTTCGTGCCCCAGGAGGTGCGGTCTTCGGGGATGGTGTTGTTACGCATCCACGTGCCGTTGCAGTACTCGAAGAAATCGTCGCCCGGCTTCACGTTTGGATCGACGGACGTCATGTCGATGCCGAACGAGCCGATGGCGGCGCGACCGCGCGGCGCCGAGGTCGATCCGCCGCCTGTGGCGCATCCGGCCATGAGCGCGAGCGTTGAGACGGTGACGGCGCGGCGTGTCAGCTGTGGCATGCGTTTTCCCCAAACTTTGAGCCTCTGGCTTAGCGCGGCTGCCCCGGAGCGGCCAATCCCATGCGGCGAGCCGCATGAAATCCACGCCAATCGTTCCGCCCGCGCCCGAATCCCCGCACTGGAGAGGGGAAGAGGATTTCCGATGATCGGGTCATTGAACGGTGTCGTGGGTGCTGTCGGCGAGGAGACGGCGCTGATTGAGGTCGGCGGCGTGGGCTACCTCGTGCAGGCGGGCGCGCGCACGCTGCAGCGGCTGAGCGTGGGTGCGACGGTCAAGCTCTTCGTCGAGACGCACGTACGCGAAGACGCGATCCGCTTGTTTGGTTTCACCGGCGAAGACGAGCGCGCCTGGTTCGCGCATCTGCAAACCATTCCGGGCGTCGGCGCGAAGGTGGCGCTTGGCATTCTCGATGCGATGCCGCCGTCCGTGCTGGTCGATGCGATCGCGCTCCAGGACAAAGCCGCGTTCGCGCGCGCCAATGGCGTAGGCCCCAAACTCGCGGCGCGCTTGGCGCAAGAGTTGGCGGCGAAGCAGGGGCCGAAGGGCTTCATCTCGGGCGCTGCGCCCGGCGCCGGCAAAGGCACGGCCAACGCCATCATCACCGGCGCGCGCGCCGAAGCGGTGTCGGCTCTGGTCAATCTCGGCATCGATCAATCGAGCGCGGCGCGCGCTGTTGCGAGTGCGGCCAAGCAGTTCGACGCCGATGCGCCGGCGCCGGAACTCATCCGCGCTGCGCTGAAGGAAGTCAGCCGCTAACTAATCGCGACGATCTCCGCATCTGCGCCAGCAACGCGCACGCTATCGCCTTCGCTCTTGCCCATGAGCGCTTGCGCCAGCGGAGAGACGTAGGAGAGGGTGCCGCGTTCGGGATCGGCTTCGTCTTCTCCGACGATGCGGAAGGTTTGCTTGCGGCCGTCATCGCGGTGAATGGTCACCGTTGCACCGAAGCGGACGATCTCGTTGTCTGCCGGCGCGGGCTGCACATGCGCGCTGCCGAGACGTGCGTTCCAGTAGCGCAGATCGCGGTTGATGCGGGCGCGGGCGTCGCGGTCTTCCACGGCGGCAAGGGATTGCGTCAGCCGCGCGACTTCGGCCTCGATGGCGGCGAGGCCCTCGACGGTGACCAAATTCGGCGCAGACGAGATCGGCCGCTCAGCCAGCTCCTCCGGCGCGTCATCATCTTCCTTCACGAAAGCCCGGCTCATGGAGTAGATGTATCGCGCCCACGCCATACCTCAAGGCGCGTGCACCGGAGGCCGCATGGCAAACGCGACACTCGACGCATTCATCAAGGAGGCGCTCAACCGCGGCGAAAGCAGCGAACGCATAGGCGCTGCACTCGTCTCTGCTGGCTGGACCAAGAAAGAGGTGGATGCTGCACTCGCCGAGTGGGTGGTGACTGAGTCCGGCTTGGCGGTGCCGAGGCCAAAAGCCTACGTCTCGGCGCGCGAGGCGTTTCTCTATCTCGTGCTTTTCCTGTTGCTGGGCATTGTCGCTTGGCACTTGGGTTCGTTGCTGTTTGCGTTGATCGACACAACAATTCCCGATGAGGTCGAGACTTACGGCGCAGATTTTCTCGACAGTCAGATACGGCGCGGCATTGCTGGTCTCGTTGTCGGCGGGCCGCTTTTCGTTTGGCTTGCGCTGCATATCCGCAAGCAACGCCGCATCAATCCGATGATGCAGCGTTCACGCGTACGTAAATGGCTCACCTACGTCACGCTGGTGATCGCCGCGTGCACACTGATCGGCGATGCGATCGGGCTGGTTTACGGCTTTCTCAACGGCGATCTCACAACGCGCGTGACGCTCAAGTTCCTGGTGGTTGCGGCAATCGCGGGCGCGATCTTTCTCTATTTCATCCGCGACGCCGAGCGAGGCGATGAGAATGACCAGCAAGCCTGATCTCGGTCTAATCGTCGCGATTCTCAGCGGCTTCGCTGTAGTTGCGGCAATCATCGCCGGCTTGACGACAGTTGGAAGTCCCAGCACCGCGCGCGATCGGCGATTAGACGACGCGCACTATCAAGCCATCGGCGCCGTCGCAACTGCGGCGCAATGCTATTTTGAAACCACGCGCCGGCTGCCAACGAGCATCGATGAGGCGCGCACAGCACTCGTTGCGATGAACTATGACAACAGAGATTGTGAGCGCGGCGCGCTGCGGACGGATCTGGAGGAGCTGGTGTCCTACGAGGTAGCCGCCCCGGATCGGATCAATCTTTGCGCTGAGTTCCGACGCTCGTCGCCGCCTGAGAGCCGGCGAAGTTTTCAGGTCTACGCAGATCGTTTTCCCGAGTTGGCTGCCAGTCGGACCGAAATCGGGCGGCGCTGTTACCTTATTCGGCTGCGCCGCGTGTAAGGATCGGCTCCCCACTGCCGTCTAACGCAGTGGATCGGAGCCGATTGTGGGCGATGAGCGGTTTCAGGCGTGGGTGAGTGCGCATGTTGGTGTTCTGCACCGCATCGCGCGGGCCTTTGCCGCGAACGCTGACCAGCATGATCTTCTACAAGAGCTACTGCTCGCAGTCTGGCGCGCAGCGCCGTCGTTTCGTGGCGAGAGTGCGGAGACGACATTCATCTACCGCGTCGCGCACAATCGCGCGCTGACCTGGCGCAAGTCTGAGGCGCGCCGGCGGCATCGGCAGAGCGAATATGAGCGGCTGCGCGTCGAAGAAAACGCCAGCGAAGATCCGCAGATCGAGCGCCTCTACGCGGCGATCCGCAGGCTCGAAGCCGTCGATCGCTCGCTCATGCTGCTCTCGCTCGAGGGCCAATCTTACGCCGAGATCGCGGCCATTCACGGTCTCAGCGAAACCAATGTCGGCGCGCGGCTTACGCGTGCGCGCGCCAAGCTCACGCAACTGATGGAGAACGACGATGGATTATGAATCCCTGCGCAACGCCTGGGCCTCGAACGCCAACAATCCGAGTGCGGCCGCGAGCGCCTACATCGTCGCCGAAGCGCAAGCCAAGCTTGCTAGCCGCCGCACGCAGCTGCGCCGCATGCTGGTGTTTGCGGGCGTGATGCTGACCATTCCGCTGGCGCTAATGGGTGTCGATTTGCTCACGGGCCAAGTCGACTCGATCGATCTTGCGCGCGAGTGGGGGCTCATTCCGTTTGCGCTGATCCCTTTCATTGCGCTCATCATCATTGCCCAACGCGCCGCGCCGCAGGGCGGGCCGACTGGCACGCTGCTTGAGACTTTCCGCGCGCTGAAGGCCGATAATGACGCAGCGCGGCTGCGGATCTTCATCATCGGCGGCGCCCAACTTGCGTTCGCACCGCTGCTGTTCGTGCTCCTGAACCAGCTCGTCGCGACCGGCAAAATGGCGCCGCATGAGATGCAATCGGCGGCGATTGTTCTCGGCGGTGCGCTGGCGTGCGGTGCGGTATGGATGATCGTAAAATACGTCGTCCAACTCGCACCCGAACGCCGGCACCTCGACGCACTGATCGCGCAATACCAAGCGAGCTAACGCCGCCGAGCCGAGGGTCGCGCTGACCCTCGGCTTTAGCGCGCCTCGAAGCCGAACATTGGCCGCATCTCGCAAACGCCTTCCCATTCCGGCCAGAGCCGGCTGTGCAGGTCCATGAACTGCTGCGCGGCGGCGAGCGCTTCTTCGCGGGTCTCGAACTCGAAGATCGAAAAGCCGCCAAGCACTTCCTTGGTTTCCGCGAACGGGCCGTCCGTTGTTTTCAGTTTGCCGCGCCGCGATTCAATCCGCGCGGCGCCCATCGCGACAGGCAGCAGCCCGCCGCGCGCTTTCATGCGCCCTGCCGCCATTTCTTTCTCGGTCAGCTCTTCGATCGCGTCGATCATGGCTTGCGGCGGTGCAGTCCCGGTATCGACCCCGGAGACCAGAAACATGTAGTGCATGGCGTGTCCTTTCAGCCTGGCCGTGAGCGGCGCTGGCCGGAGGACGAAGCCCAGCGCCTAAAGCCGACATTTCGAATTTCGGTTTATCCACAGGCGCAGACCAGAACAATTCGGAAACCCGAATCGAGTTAAGAAGCGCAATGGCCGAAGCAGAACGCATCACCACGCCTGAACGCATGCCGGGAGAGGGCGCGGACCGTGCGCTCCGCCCGCAGGGGTTTGACGAGTTCGTCGGCCAGCCCGCCGCCAAGGCCAATCTCAAAGTCTTCGTCGAAGCCGCGCGCGGCCGCAGCGAAGCGATGGACCACACTTTGCTGTTCGGCCCGCCGGGCTTGGGCAAGACGACACTGGCGCAGATCATCGCGCGCGAATTGGGTGTCGGCTTTCGCGCCACCAGCGGCCCCGTGATCGCGCGCGCCGGCGATCTTGCGGCGCTGCTCACCAATCTTGAACCGCGCGACGTGCTCTTCATCGATGAGATCCATCGCCTCGCGCCGGCGGTAGAAGAAATTCTCTATCCGGCGATGGAGGATTATCACCTCGACATCATTATCGGCGAAGGCCCGTCCGCGCGCAGCGTGCGGATCGATCTTTCGCCGTTCACGCTTGTCGGCGCCACGACGCGCGCTGGCATGCTGAGCACGCCGCTGCGCGATCGCTTCGGCATTCCGGTGCGTCTCGATTTCTATAGCGCCGAGGATTTGCTCGGCATCGTGTCGCGTGCTTCTGCAAAGTTGGGCGCACCGATCACGGCGGACGGCGCTTATGAGATCGCCAAGCGCGCGCGCGGCACGCCGCGTGTCGCGGTGCGCTTGCTCCGCCGCGTCCGCGATTTCGCCGGCGACAATGCCATCGACGCCAAAGCCGCCGATGCTGCGCTGAAGCGCCTCGACGTCGATAGCGACGGTCTCGACATGCTCGACCGCCGCTATCTGCATGCTTTGGTCGAAACCTATTCCGGCGGGCCGGTGGGTGTGGACACGCTGGCGGCCGCGCTCTCCGAAGCGCGCGACGCGATCGAAGACATGATCGAGCCGTATCTGATGCAGCAAGGGCTAGTCATGCGCACGCCGCGCGGGCGGGTTGCCGCGCCGAAGGCGTATGAACGGCTGGGGAAGAAGCCGCCGAGCAAGCCGGTGGAGAGCGGGAGCTTGTTTGAGGGGAAGTAGCGGGTCTCGAAAGTTAATATCCGCTACGTGAAACATGGTTCAGCGTGGCGGCGGGTCAGGCGCTGCGCGCGGGACGCCTTCGCCGCCATTAGCCTCGATAATGTCTATCTGTCGCATGAGGTCGTGTGCTTGGCGCGTGAACTCGTTCATGTCGTGGACTGCGTCGCGATCGTGAAACTGGATTTCGCCCTGATGGAAAGCCCAAGTCGAACGCCGTCGCACTAAGAGCAGCATCGCTTCTTCTTGTTTGTCCAAGAGCGAGATCTCAAGGTCGAACAGCCGGTGTGTTGCTGAGTTCGGCGCTAAGATGGCGTCGAGTTGCTGAATGAACTCGACGCGCTCGCCTTCGTAGACATCAAGAGCAAGCATTTCCTCGCGCGCGCGTTCGATTTCTGTGTCTGCTTCCAACTCGAAAGCCCGGATGCGATCGCGTTGCGTACGAATTGCTTCGAGAGCGACAACAATATCAGCATCTCTACTGATCGCCGGAAAACCGGCATTGGCGCGCAGCGCCTCGTCTTGGTCGGCGGTTTCAGCACGCATCGCAGCGAGCCGCTGGTTTAGGCTCGACCGGATTTGCCTGAGAGCGGCGCGGTCCTGTTCGAAGTGCGATACGATCGTGCCGGCCCGCGCGATGAAGCCAGTGAAGATAACCACGGGCAAGATCACCACGAGTGCGATGACGGACTTCCATAGCTTCGCGCGCTTGCGGAAGAGGAGCAGATGAAAGGCCAGCCACACGCCAATCGAGACTGTGATGCAGACCGCCAGCATCAAGAGCACGTCGACGAGGTCGGCATAGTCGCTGCCGCGGGTGCGATAGACCTCCGCACTGGCAGTTTCGTCGCCCAGCAAGAAAGCAATGCCGGCGGAGAGTGCGGCGGCGATGAGAGTGGCTAGGAGGGCCCAACCGATGATTGGTTGGCTCAGAGGTGCCCTTGGGGCGCCATCGCCGCTGGTCGTGCCCGTCATTGCTTCCCCCGTCGCTATCGCCCAACGATAGCGGTGCCGCGTCAGCTCCGATAGCGCTTTGCTAAGTTGCTCGGCGCCCGAGCGTCTTCGGCGCGACCGCGATGTAGCTCTGCTTCAGCCAGCCGCGCAGCGTCTCCATCTCGGCGAGCGGATCATCGTCAGCGCCAAAGTGCGCCGTCACCCATTTGTGCTGCTTGTACCAACCCTTCGCGGGGCGGACGAAGGGCAACTCTTCAGCCATCTCGGCCGAGATTGGCAGCTTCATGATCAGCGTCAACGCATTGAGCAGTTCGCCCTTGGCGCCGAACACGCAGAACATTTTCTTGCGCACATAAAGCGCGCGCGTGGTTTGCCAGCCGGGGCCAGAAGTGGTTTCGGGAAAACTCAGCCCGTAAGCCGTTAGCGCGGCCTCGGCGCGCTGATGCGGTGTCCGCGCCAAGGGCTCACTCCGCCGCCGTAGCGTCCGCCGTCGCAAGCGGGATGGTCACCGAGAACACTGAGCCGTGGCCGACTTCAGACGTGACATTCAGCTGGCAGTGCAGGGCGTCCGCGATGGTGCGGCAGATGGCGAGGCCGAGGCCGTAGCCGGCGCTTGCATCATCGAGCTGAACGTATGGATCGAACACGCGGATCATGCCTGCATCGTCGAGGCCGGCGCCGGTATCAGCCACATAGATCCGCGCCGCATCGCCCACGATGGCGCAGCCGACTTTGATCTCGCCAACCCGCGTGTATTTGACTGCGTTGGAGATGAAATTGTCGATGATCCGCGCGAGCAACAAAGTGTCCGATGCGCCGATGGCGGCGCACTCCTCGACGATGAGCTCCAGGCCCTTGGCTTCAACCATCGGGTGATGCGTGCGGGCGACTTGCTGCAACAGCGGGCCAATCTCGAAGGGTGCGATGCGCGGTTGCAGCACGCCTTCTTCTAAGCGCGAGGCATCCATCAGGCCGCTCAGTTTCTTGGATGCTTCGGAAATCGCCGTTTCGATCTTGCCGCAGAGGGCGCTGAGGTCAGGGCTGACACGGCGTTGCAGGGCGGAGAGCAGAAGCGTTGCCGCCTGCAAAGGCTGGCGCAGATCGTGGCTGATGCCGGCTATAAAGCGCGTCTTGTCGGCGTTGGCGCGGAGCGCCTCGTCGCGTGAGCGCTCAAGCTGCGCGGTGCGCTCGGTGACTTGTGTCTCCAGCAGATCGTGATGCTCTCGCAGAGCGATCTCAGCGCGTTTCCGCTGGGTGATAAGTTCGCTGAAAATCATCAGTCCGCCGATCTGGTTCTCGACGTCCCGCCACGGCACCAGCTCCCAGCGGATGATTTCTACGCGCCCATCGGGGCAGACGTACGATTCTTCTTCGCTGAAGAACGTCTCGCCTTGAAGGCAGCGCGCGTGCATTTCCTTCCAGCGATCGGGCTGATTGGGCATCACATCGTAATGGCGCTTGCCAGCAATATTGCCTTCGAGTTTGAAATCCTCCATCCAGCGGCGGCTCACCAGCATGTAGCGCATGTCGCGGTCGAGCACGGCGATGGCGGCCGGCGCGTGCGCGATCAGGATTTTCACGTCTTGCAGCGCATTGCTTAGGCGTGTCTCGAGGCGCTCGAGCGCCATCTTGGTGTTGTGTTCGATAGGCGGCCGCGCGGGCGCATCGTGCAACGTGCAGACGGCGTAGAGCTCGCCCTCGCTCTCGAATGCGCTGATGCCGAACTCGATGCGCCGCTCTTGGCCGTCTTTGTGCAGAAAGAAGAGCGGCTCGGCGTAGCCGACATGGCGCGCGGTTGGGTTGGTGAAGAATTCGGTGAGGAAGCGATTGAAGGCGCCGTGAAGCCGGGGCGGCAGCAATTTCTGCAGGTGCTGGCCTTGCAATTCCGACGCGCTATAGCCGCTTGTGATCGCGATCCGCTCAGACGCGCACTGGATAATCCCCGTGCGCGACATCACGACCACAGGGTCGTGCGCTGCGCGCAGCGCTGCTTCCGTGAGCGCATTGGCGGATACCATCGCGCGGCACTCTGCGCCGCAGCGGCCGAAAAGAAAAGTCGGAGCGGGTTAGTACTTGTCCGCGACGCGGATGTTGTTTCCGCGGCGCATTGCGCGCGCCAACTTCAATGTGCCTGATCCGGCGTCGGTGACGAACGTGGCGGCGACGACCGCGACGCCGAGAAGCAGGGCAATTTCCAGCATGATGGTCTCCGAACACCGCGAATGCGGGGGTGTAACGGCGCCGCAGCGCAGGCGGTTCCCATCTGACTTGGCGTCAACATTGTGCTCCGTGGCGGTGCGCGCATAATTTGGGCGGATGACCTCCTTTCACGACGCCATAGAGGCGCTGGCGCCGGACGGCGCGGCTTATGTCATTGAAGCGCCGCAGGATTGGGCGCAGGGGCGCACGCTTTATGGCGGCATGACCGCGGCACTTGCGCACGAAGCCGTGCGCCGCGGCTTGGGTGATCTCGGCCCGCTGCGGTCGGCTCAGTTCACCTTCATTGGCCCCGCGAGCGGGCAATTGCGCTTTGAGACATCGCTGTTGCGGCGCGGGCGCTCATCGGCGCTCGTGGCCTGCGATTGTCGCAACGCCGATGGGACAGCGGCGCGATCCTTGTTTGTTTTTGGCGCCGCGCGCGAGAGCAAAGTTGCGCACGATTATTTGCCGCTGCCGGAGCTGCCGCGTCCGGAGGCGCTTACGCCGTTTCGCAAGGAGGGCGCGTCCGCGCCGCGTGGGTTCTGGAATAATTTCGAGACGCGCCTCGCCAAGGGCGGCCGTCTCTTTGACATCAGCGAGCCGCGTCCGGAGTTTAGCGTCTGGACGCGCTTTCTCGATGTCGGCCCGGCGCATCCGCTGACGGCGCTGCTCGCCATGGCGGATTGTTTGCCGCCGGCCGCCATGGTGCATTTTCCAGCGCCCGCGCCGATCAGCACGATGACGTGGACGGTCGATGTGCTGACGCAGCCGCAGAGCTTAGATGACTGGGTGCTGCTGCATGCGTCGAGCGAGCATGCGGGCGATGGCTATTCGATGCAGAGCATGATGATGTGGGGCGCCGATGGCGCACCGCTCGCGGTTGGACGCCAGACCGTTGCGATCTTTGCGTGAAGGCCCTGAAGGATGACCATGTTTGAAGGCAATATTTGGTGGATCACTGGCGCGTCCTCCGGCATTGGCGCAGCGCTCGCGGAAGCTCTGAGCGCCAAGGGCGCAAAGCTCATCCTCTCAGGCCGCAATGAAGCAGCGCTCGCTGAGGTGAAAGCGCGTTGCAAAGGCGACGTGCTCGTGTTGCCGTTCGAAGCGACGGATCTTGCTGCGTTGCCGCGTATCGTCGAACAAGCGTGGGCGTGGGGCGGGCGTGTTGATGCGCTCGTCAACAATGCCGGGATTTCGCAGCGCTCGCTGGCTGTCGATACGGCGTGGGAAGTTTATCGCCGCATCATTGATGTCGATCTCATGGCCCCGATTGCGCTGACGCAAGCGCTGCTGCCGCGCATGGTCGCCGCGGGCGGCGGACATTTGGTAGCGATCTCCAGCGTCGCCGGTATTGTCGGTGCGCCGCTGCGCGCGGCGTATAGCGCGGCGAAGGCCGGCATCCTGGCATATCATGACAGCGTGCGCGCCGAGACAACGCATCAGGGCATGAAAGTGCTCGTCGTTGCGCCGGGCTCCGTGCAAACCAACGTCTCGAAGAACGCACTCGATGGCGCGGCCAATGTGCGCGGCTTTTCCGACACCGCGATCGATAACGGCATCCCCGCCGATGTCGCGGCGTCGCGCATCGTTGAAGCGCTGGAAACGGGGCAACGCGAGCTCATCCTCGCCGAAGGCATGGAGCTGCAAGGCGCGCTGTTGCGCCGCGCTAATCCGGATCAGTTGTTTGACGTGATGGCTGGGCTGGTTGCTAGTGGCTACGCGAAGAAGTTGGGCGCTGAGTAGCGTGGCTTCCCGTTCCGGTTGAACGCGGCTAAAGTCCATGCGGGCGGAGGCGAACCATGCGGGCGTTGGTATTGGCGATTGCAGCAGCGCTGTTTGCAACGAGTGCTTCGGCGCAAACGGAGTCCTTGGCGCGCTTCAATTCGTACAGATTTGGCATGAGCGTCGCGGAAGCGCGCGCCGCAGGCCCCGAACTCGTGGCGTTTCCCTTTGACGCGGGTGAGTTCGCACTTCTGCACAGTTCGAGCCCGACTTTTTTCGGCCGCATGCCGCTCCTCGCCATACTTGCCTTTCGCAACGATCAGTTGATCGCCGTAGGCTATTCGAGCGGCGGGCCGGTCGATGACGCCGAGCAGTGCACCGAGGTTCTGAGCGAAGTCGTCAGTGCACTGGAGCCAGCTCTTGGCGTCGCTACGGGCGGCGCCGGCCCCGGCGAACTCGGTCAACGACTGCCGAGCTTACACACCGAACTCGGCTCGGAGCTACGCCACTATTCGAACACCGATGGCTCGCAGCGTCGTGGCTTGGCGACGTGGCGCAGTAACGGTCTCTGGGGTGAAGCGAGTAGTCACTACACAGTGGGCATCGTCGCGCCCGACGCGCGCATGTGTTCGGTCGAGGTGATGTTTCGCGCGGATGCGCCGCGCATTTATCCGCCACTCACACCGCCGACAGCTGCGGCGTTGGAGAGCGCGCGTCTGATCAATGTGCCGCGTTGGGATGAGCAACCTGACCCAGAAGTCTGGGACATCGCGCTACCTGACTGGCGGCAACAGCGGAATGTTGATGTCAACGTCGATTTAGATTGTTTGGTGATTGCTGACGGTCGATTGAACTGCATGGTCGCGCGAGAAAGCCCGGAAGGGCATTGGTTTGGCGAAGCGGCGCTCTACGTCTCGCGCGGCTACCGCATGGCCGCACTCATCAACGGCGAAGCCACCGAGGGGCGCCGTGTTCGCGTTCCCATCCAAACGCAGATATTTGCTCAAGGTGACTTACCGCCGCCGAACACGCCCTCGACTCCGGCGATCCCCATCGAAGAATTGCAGGCGCTTGCAGCTCGGGCGCCAAGCCAAGCCGAACGCGAAGCTGCCGAGATTATGACCGGCATGGTGTGGGTGGAGCGCCCGGATGCGCAGGATTTCGGCAGCCACTATCCGCAGGCGGCTATCGAGCAGAACTTGAACGGGCGCGCTGTTCTTGAATGTCTCATCGAAGCTGACGGTTCGCTGCGCTGTGCGATCCTTTCCGAAGAGCCGGAAGGCATGGGCTTCGGTCTGGCGGCTCTGGGGCTTTCGCGCAGCTTCCGCGCGGCGCCAGAAGTGAATGGCGTACCGACAGCAGGCAGGCGCACGCGCATTCCGATTTCATTCAGAGTGAGTTGACGCTCAAGTATAACGCTTCGTCGTGCGCTGCTCGCCTACATCGGCCGCTTGCACATCCGTGCCCGCATAGCCCGTGAGCCGGTCCGCGACGAACGGATTGGATTGGCGTTCGCGGCCGAAGGTCGAGAGGGGCCCATGGCCGGGGACGAAGGTGATGTCGTCGCCGAGCGGCCAGAGTTTTCCGGTGATCGAGTCGATCAGCTGCTGGTGGTTGCCGCGCGGAAAATCGGTGCGGCCGATGGAGCCCGCGAACAGAACGTCGCCGACGAAGGCGACTTTCATCTCGTCGTTATGAATGACGACATGGCCCGGCGTATGGCCGGGCGTGTGTGACACAGCAAAGCTGACGCCTTCGAACTCCAGCGTCTCGCCGTCTTCGAAATAGCGATCGGGCGTCACGTTGCGGAGATCGGCAATGCCGTAGCGCTTGGCGTTATCCTCGATCTGATCGAGCCAGAATTGATCGTCGGCGTGCGGGCCTTCGACGGCGACGCCGGTGCGCTCGCGCAATTCGGCTGCGGCGCCGGCATGATCGAGGTGGCCGTGTGTCAGCCACATGCGGGTGAGCGTGAGGCCGAGCTGGTCGAGCGCCTGCATCAAGCGATCGGCGTCGCCACCGGGATCGACGAGGCATGCGTGCTTCGTCTCCGGATCGAACAGGATCGAGCAATTCTGCTGCAGCGGCGTCACCGGCATGATGCGGATCTGCAGCTTTGTTTGCGCCTCGCTCACCAGGGCAGCTCCTCGCCGGTGCCGGCGTGCACGAACTTGCCGCTTGTCTCGAGCGCCAGCGCATCGATGCGGGTGATGAGATCGCGCGCGGCGTCTTGTGGCGGAATGCCGTTTCTGCCGGTCATCTCGGTTGCGACCATGCCGGGATGGAAAAGGCCAACGGCGATGCCGCGGCTCGCCAGGTCGCGCGCCAGTGACATGCCGGCCGCGTTCACCGCGGCCTTCGACATGCGGTAGCCGTAATAGCCGCCGGAGCCGTTATCGGCGATCGAGCCCATGCGGCTGGTGACGATGGCGACCTTGGCGTCTTTGCTCATCAGCGGCAGCAGCGCGGTCGTCACGCGCAGCGGCGCCATGGCGTTGACGGAGAATTGCTCGGCGATGCTGTCAAAGTTCGGTGCGTCGAGCTTATCGCCGCGCAGGATGCCTGCATTGTTGATCAGAAGATCGATGCTTGCGCCGCTCAAACGCTTTGCGAGTTCACTGACGGCGCTCGCATCGCTCACATCAATACCGCTCTCGACGCGTACGCCGAGCGCTTGCAGCTCAGCCGAAGAGGAGCGGCACACCGCGATGATATCGCCGCCGCGCGCTTTCAGTTGGCGGACAAGCTCAAGGCCGATGCCGCGATTGGCGCCGGTGATCACGATCGCGCCCATATGCGCCTCCTGAAAAGCAGAACGCGCGCGACTTAAGGGCCGCGCGCGTTCCAATCAACTTTGGTGGCTGACTTAGCCGCCGCGGCCGAGTCGCGGGTCGCGACGCCGGCGGCGCTCTTCGTGCCGATCAACCGGCGGCGGTTCGGCTTCGCGCACTTCCGCAATTGGATAGAGTTGCGACAGCGCCTCAAACGTCAGCGTCGTCGTGTAGGATTGCACCTGTGCTTGCGCACCGGCCGGCGCGTTGGCGCGGTGACGCGCGGCGAGCACATAGGTGCCTGGGCCCGGCAGCGCGATGGTGGCGTTGCCGTTCGCGTCCGTCGCGAAATAGGTATCGAGATCGGTTTCCGGATCGCCCTCGCGATACAGAACGAGCGCCGCATTGGCGAAGGGCTGGCCATCAAACATGGCTTGCACTTGGAAGCCGTTGGCGGCGAGCACTTCGTTCGGATGCGTCACAGGGCGCAGCGCAAGGCGGCCGAGCACACTATCGACGTTCGCACGCGAAGGCGCGCCGCGCGTGACGTACACATCGCTCAGCGTGACCGTTTGCAGCGTGGTGGTTTCGGCGTCAGCGGCCGGCGTTTCACCGGCGGCGAGCGGGCGCCATGTGCCGTTCTCTGCGATGAGCGTGACGACCTGGCCAAGGATTTCGCCAGTGGTGACGCGGTAGGTGCCGCTCTCAGTGAGCGACGCGCCGAGGTTTGCCGTCTCGGCGCCGACTTCCACGCGGCTGAACACGCCTTCGGTGCCATCCGGTTCGAAGACGACGAAGTTCCCGGAGAGCGCGATGCCCGGTTCGAAGAAGCTCGTGGCGAACGAGCCTTCGACGGAGATGCGTGCATCGTCCGGATAGAATTCGCTTGGTTTGAGATAAGCGGTGTACGCCTGCGCCGAAGCGGCGAAGGCGAACGTAAGGGCTGCTGCCAGCAGGAGTTTCTTCATGTGACGAAACAACTACAGGGTTTCGAGATTTTCAAGCGGCGTCGTTAGTTAGCCGTCGACGCGTTGGATTGTCGCCGCGCGCGCGAGCAGGCGCCGTATGCATAGGCTCCCGGCGCTCAGACGAAGCTATGCGCCATTGCATAGGCTTCCTGGCTCATACTGGGGCACAATGATCGGGGGATCATGGCGTTGACGAAGTTCCAGCACAGCAGACTCCGATGACGCGGCAGCGGGTCGCCATCATCGGCGCCGGCTTCAGCGGCGCGGCCACGGCGGCGCACGTGTTGAAGCGCGGCAAGCACGCCCCCGACGTGCTGCTGATTGGCCGCGCGCGCCGATTTGGGCCTGGATTGGCTTATGGCACCGAGGATTCCGCGCACCTGCTGAACGTCCGCGCATCGAACATGAGCGCCTTTGCCGACGAGCCCGATCACTTCGCGCGCTGGTTGGCGCGACACGGCCGGCGCGATGCGGCGCACTCGTTTCAGCCGCGCAAACTCTATGGCGAGTACGTTGAAAGCGTCGTGTCGCGTGCGCATGGCGGCTTCGGCGGTCCGTCGCTGAAACGCGTCCGCGAGGATGCGGTCGCCTGCCGCCCAGACGGCGAGGGCTGGACGATCACACTTTCGTCAGGACGCGCCGTTGGCGCCGATCAGGTCGTGCTGGCGCTCGGCAACGCGCGGGCGCGGGCGCCGGCCATGTTCGAATCAAGCGGCGTGCTGCTGACCGATCCCTGGGACCGCGCGGCGTTGGCGGCGATACCGCCTGGCGACGTGTTGGTGCTCGGTGCGGGGCTCACCATGATCGACGTTGCGCTGTCGTTGGCGAAGCGGCGCAAGCGCGGCGTCATTTATGCGCTGTCGCGCCGTGGCCAAGTCCCGCGCGGACATCTCAGCGATCCGACGCGGGCGCCGCCAGCAGCGATCGAGCTGCCGCTGCCGCTCAGTGAGGCGTTGTTCGCCTTGCGCAAGGAAGCGGAAGCCGCTGCCGCGCGCGGCGAGCCGTGGCAATACGTGATGGAACGGCTGCGCGCTCGAACGCCGGAGCTTTGGATGCGGCTCTCAACCGAGCAGCAGCGCCGCTTCCTGCGGCACGCGCGGGTCTGGTGGGATGTGCACCGCCACCGCACCGCGCCTGAGATCACGGCGCAAGTCAAAGCGCTGCGCGATGAAGGCCGCTTGAAAGTGCTGGCCGGCGGCATCGTCAGCGCAGCGCCCGGCCCGCGGGGCGTGCGGCTCCAGCATCGCGGGCGCGGCTCGCTCGCGCGCCACAACATGGATGTCGCCGCAGTGGTCAACTGCACCGGGACGGCCGTTGATCTGTCGCGCGCGGACGATCCGCTTGTGCGGCAACTTCTGGAAGAAGGCGTCGTCGCGACGATGGACAATGGTTTGGGCTTCCGCGTCGATCCGGACAACAGGGTGGTCGGCGCCGCCGCCGCGCACCAGACGATGTTCGCCCTTGGCCCGATCACGCAGGGCGCGTTCTGGGAATCGACGGCGGTCCCGGAAATCCGCGTGCGCGCCGCTGCGATCGCAGCCATGCTGGCGCCGGAGGCATGAAGATGAGTGACGACGCGCCGACAGCCGGCCGCTTCGAAGGCCGGTTTCACATCTTGCCGGTGCGCATTTATTACGAGGACACGGATTTTACCGGGCTCGTCTACCACGCCAATTACCTGCGCTATTGCGAGCGGGGCCGCAGCGACTTCCTGCGGCTGGCGGGCGTCCATCATTCGGTTCTGTTGAACGCCGAGGAGCCGCTGGGGTTTGCCGTCAACAAACTGACCCTTGAGTTCATCAAAGCGGCCCGGATCGACGACGCTCTGATCGTGCGATCCAGTTTCGAAACGATCCGTGGGCCGCGCATGTTCATCAGCCAGCAGATCGAGCGAAATGGCGAGATCTTGGTTAAGGCCGAGGTCCAAGTTTGTTGCATAAGCCTCACGGGCCGGCCCCGAAGACCGCCAGCCGTGCTTTTAGACGGCCTTAAACCATTTCTAGAGCCCTCCGCGTCCAGCTTTTGACAGATTCCGCTGGCTCTACACCAAGCGGGGCGCGGCTGAGTTGGAATTGGCCGCGGGAACGGGAGCGAGCATGGACGCCGCAGCAGCAGAGCAGATCACCATTTGGAGCCTGTTTTTGCAGGCCGACCCTGTCGTCAAAGGGGTCATGCTGATCCTGGCGGTGGCTTCGATCTGGTCTTGGGCCGTAGCGGTCGACAAATGGCTGCAGTTCGGCGAACTCGAACAGAACGCCCGCAAGGTCGAGCGCGACTTTTGGTCTGGCCGTTCGGCTGACGAGATGGACGATCGCGGCAGCGACAAGCCGCGCGATTCACTGTCACGCGTTTATGCGGCGGCGGCGCGCGAGTGGCGCGAAGCACGCCGCGGCGGCATCCCTGATGGCCAGCAATTTCTGGATCGCGTCGATCGCCTCATGCAGGCGCAAATCTCGCGCGAGATGTCGCGCGCCTCGCGCAATCTTGGCGTTCTCGCCACGGTCGCTGCGTCGACGCCGTTTATCGGCCTCTTCGGCACAGTGTGGGGCATCATGAACGCCTTCACCAACATCGCTCAGCAACAGCAGACCAACCTCGCCGTCGTCGCGCCCGGTATCGCCGAAGCTTTGTTCGCCACTGCGCTCGGCCTCGTTGCCGCTATCCCTGCTGTTATCTTCTACAACAAGTTCGCCAGCGATCTCGATCGCTTCGGTGATCGCCTTGAGACTTTCGCCGACGAAGTCGCTGCCCGCCTTTCGCGCCGCTTGAGCGAGCGCACCTAATGGCAGGGCTTGGCGCCTCGCGCGGAGGAGGCGGCCGCGGGCGCAGACGAGCGCGGCGCGGTCGTCTTGCCGAAATCAACGTCACGCCCTTCGTGGATGTGATGCTCGTGCTGCTCATCGTTTTCATGGTGACGGCGCCGCTGCTCACCGTCTCGATCCCGATCGAGCTGCCGCAAACCGATGCAAAGCAGAGTTCTGCTGACAACGAGCCGCTGGCGATCACGGTGCAATCGGACGGCACTGTCTATCTGCAGGAAACCGTGGTGACGGTGGAAGAATTGGTGCCGCGTCTGCGCGCCATTTCCAGCGAAGGCTATGACCGCCCGATCTGGATCCGTGGCGATCGCAATGTCGATTATGGCGTGATGGCCGATGTGCTCGCGCGCGTCAGTTCCGGTGGCTTCACCAAGATCCAACTTGAGACAGACGCGCGCCAAGGCAATGGCGGAGGCGGTGGGTGACATGCGCCCAGCAGGGATCGCCGTCTCGATCATTGGCCACATTGGCGCAGTCATGATGACACTGCTCGCGTGGGAGTCTACGAGCATTGCCCCGCCGTCGGGCGGCGTGGCGATGGTGCCTGTCGAGATCGTCGATATTTCTGACGAAGTGAACGTGCGCGCTTTGGCTGTTGAGGTCGAAGAGGAAGCGGAAGCGCCGGAGATCGCTGAAGAGTCAGAGCCGTCCGCCACAGCGCCTTCGCCCACGCCGCAGCCACGCCGGCCGCAGCCGCGCAATGCTGACGATGATTGGATGCGCGATCTCCGCGCCGATCTGAACGACACCTCGAAAGATCGTGGCCGCCAGCAGCAGGACGGCACTCGCGCCGATCGCGACCAACAAGGCGCGGGGCGCGGAACCGCAGATCAGGTGACGCTGGAAGCGCGCGCCGCGGCCTTGGTGCGAACGCATTTGGCGCGTTGCTGGCGCAGTCCGGTCGACCTGCCCGAACCTGAGCGGCTCGTCGTCGTGGTCGAGTTCGACTTGAACCGCAACGGCACGCTCAACGGTCAGCCGCGGGTGACGAGCCCGCGTAACTACACGTTCGATGCGCCGATGCGTGTTGCGGCTGAATCAGCCTTGCGCGCGGTGCGCGCGTGCGATCCATACCCGTTCCCCGACGATCCGATCGTCGGGGAACATTACGAAATCTGGCGGACCAATTCGTATCGGTTCGCGCCGAGACAGAACTGACAAAGGGCAGTGCGATGCAGATGATCAGACGGTTCCTGCTGGCGATTTTCGCCTTCGCGACCATCGCGGGCTTCTCTACGGCGCACGCTCAATTGCGTGTCGACATCAACGAGGGCCACCTCAATCCGATGCCGATTGCCGTCACAGACTTCAACGGCAACAATGCCGCTGCAGCGCAGGTCGGCCGCGACATCTCCGGCGTCATCCGCGCCAACCTCGATCGCTCCGGTCTTTTCCGAACGGTGAGCCCTGACGCTTTCATCGAGCGCATCACCGGCCTTGAAGTGCCGCCGCGGTTTGCCGATTGGCGGGTGCTTGACGCGCAAGCGCTGGTGGTTGGCCAAGTCACGCCGCTCGCCGATGGTCGCATCCAAGTTGAGTTCCGCTTGTGGGATGTGTTTGCCGAGCAAGCCGTTACCAACGCCGATGGCCGCCCGGTGGCGTTCTCGTACGCCACTACCGCCGATAACTGGCGCCGTATCGCGCACCAGATCTCGGACAAGATCTACGAAGCGCTGACCGGCGAGAGCGGTTATTTCGATACGCGCATCGTCTTCGTGTCGGAAGCCGGCCCGCGCACGCGCCGGGTGAAGCGCTTGATGATCATGGATCAGGACGGCGCTAACCCGTTCTTCCTGACCAGCGCCGATGGCCTTGTGCTGACGCCGCGCTTCTCGCCGTCGACGCAGATGATCACTTATATGAGCTTCGAGACGGGGGCGCCGCGCGTCTTCTTGTATAATCTCGAAACCAACCGCCGCGAAGTGCTCGGCGATTTCCCGGGCATGACCTTCTCGCCGCGCTTTTCGCCGAACGGGCAAGGCATCGTCTTCACGCTCGACATGAACGGCAACAGCGAGATCTTCTCGATGGATCTGGGCTCGCGTCAGCGCCGCCGTCTCACCAATCACGCGGCGATCGACACATCGCCCTCATACTCGCCCGATGGCGGCCAGATCGTCTTCAACTCGGATCGCGGCGGCTCCCCGCAGCTTTACGTGATGAATTCCGATGGCTCCGGGCAGCGCCGCATCAGCTTTGGTGAAGGCCGGTATTCAACACCAGTGTGGAGCCCGCGCGGCGACCTGATCGCGTTCACGCGCCAATCGGGCGGCCGCTTCGCAATCGGCGTGATGCGCCCGGACGGTTCTGGTGAACGCATCTTAACCGAAAGCTATCTCGACGAAGCGCCCACGTGGTCGCCTAATGGTCGCGTAATAATGTTCTTCCGCGAGGGCCGTGGTGAAGGCGCGCGTTTGTGGTCCGTTGACCTTACTGGACGGAATTTGCGTCAGATTCCTACACAAACCGACGCTTCCGATCCTGCTTGGTCGCCCTTGCTGCCGTGAAGAGAACACGATTGTACGGTAGGAACTGGAGCACTAATCTTCGCATTCAGCAGGGTGGGGGAACGCCCAGCCGAGTGCGTACATCCGATCAGGGGAGTTTTAAGCATATGCGTAAGTTCATCATCGCTATCGCCGCTGTTGGCACGCTCGCCGCGTGCGCTAGCCGTCCAGAACCGACGCCGACTCCGTCACAGCCCTCGCAACCGTCGCAGCCCTCACAACCGGCCGGCGCGACGCCAGGTTCGGCTGAAGACTTCCGCGTCTCGGTCGGCGATCGTGTGTTCTTCGGCTATGACCGCTTCGATCTCTCGCCGGAAGCGCGCTCAATCCTCGAGCGTCAAGCGGCGTGGCTCCGCCAATATCCGAACGTCCGCATCTTGGTCGCTGGTAACTGCGACGAGCGCGGCACGCGCGAGTACAACCTCGCTCTCGGCGCCCGCCGCGCCGCCGCCGCGCGCGACTACCTCGTGTCGCTCGGCGTCAACGCCAACCGCGTCGAGACGGTGTCGTACGGCAAAGAGCGTCCGCTCGATCCGCGCGCCAACGAAGAAGCGTGGAGCGTGAACCGCAACGGTCACACGCAGATCGTTTCTGGCGCCGTCTCGTAAGCGTCAAAATTTAGCCCGAGGGACGGGACTAGGAAGCGCCCCATGACTCTCTCTCTGGCTCTGACCAAAACCACCCGGCTCGCGGCGACCCTCGCCGCGGCCGGGTTTCTTTTTGCCGCCGCTCCGGCCATCGCGCAGACCGCGCTGCCGCCGCCGAGCTACGGCAACGCCGACGCGCGGCAGGATCGCATCGAGGAGCTCGAAGAACAACTCCGCGAGCAGACCGCCGAAAACGAACGTCTGCAGTTCGAGATCATCCAGCGCGATCGCGAGATACGCCGCTTGAACACGATGGTCGGCGAGCTTGCCGGCGTGAACCAGGATCTCTCGTCCGGCACGCCGCCGGAGCCGGGCGCGCAACCGCAGCCAGGGGGCGCGCCTACGCGTCCGACAGCTGATGAGCAATCTTCGCTCAACGATGCGCAGCGCCGCGCCTCCGGCACGCTCGGCACGATGCCGGCCGGCACGCCCGTCCCACGCGGCACCCCGCCCGCCGCTGAACCGGCGCTCACGGCTGAGCAATCTTACAGCCGCGCGCGCGAATTGCTGGTCAACGGCAATTATGCCGAGGCCGAGATCGCATTCGGTGAATTTCTCGAAGCACATCCCAACGCCGCAACGGCAGCGGATGCGCGTTTCTGGTTCGCGTTCACGCAGCTTGCGCGTAACAATTACCAGGATGCCGCGAGCAACTTCCTTCTCTACATCGAGCGCAACGGAAACGGCCCGCGTGCGCCGGAAGCGCAAGTGCGTCTCGGCATGGCGCTCGTTGGTCTGGGGCAGACGCAGCGTGCGTGCGGCGCTTTCAACTCGCTCACCCGCCGCTATCCCAATGCGTCGGCCAATGTTCGCGCGCTTGCAGCGCGGGAAGCCCGCGCTGCGCAGTGCGCAGCATAAGCTGACAATGCCTTTGGCCGGGAGCGGCCATGCTTGATGTCTCAACGATTGAACGCATGTCGGCCCAAGGTGCGAGCCGGCCGATTGTCGTTGCGCTCTCAGGCGGCGGCGACTCCACCGCGCTCCTGCATTTGTTGGCTGAGCGCTTCGGCCCCGAGCGTCTCATTGCTGGCATCGTCGATCATGGCCTGCGGCGCGGCTCCGGCGATGATGCAGCGCGCGCTGCGCGGATGGCCGAGGCGTTGGGCGTACCCGCTCACATCACCACGCTGAGTTGGGACGAGGGCGCTAACCGCAATCAGCACTTCGCCCGCCGCCGCCGCTACACAGCGCTTGCAGCGCTCGCCAACAGCTGCGGCGCACGCGTGATCGCCACCGGCCACAATCGCGACGATCAGGCCGAGACGGTCGTCATGCGCGCCGCGCGCTGGTCAGCCTGGTACAACCTCGTTTGCATGCGCCCGATGACGCCGCTGCCGCTCTGGCCCGAAGGGCGAGGGCTCTGGCTTGCGCGACCGCTGCTTGGTGTTCGCCGCGAACGCTTGCGCGACGATCTCCGGCAACGGGGCGCAGACTGGATCGAGGATCCATCCAATTCGAGCCTGCACTATGAGCGCGTGCTCACCCGCTTGCGTTTGGCCGAACAAGAAGCGGCGGGGTTCGATCCGATGCGTCTAGCCGCCATCGCCGAGCGCCTCGCGCCGTTGGCGGCGCGGATCGACGCGGACGCCGCCGCGTTGATCGAACGCGTCGTCCGCATCGAGTACGGAACCGCATCCTTCAGCACGCAAGACTGGCTTCCCGCCGGCGCGGCGTACGAGCGGGCTTTGGCTCTGCTCATCGCCGCCGCCAGCGGTTCCGGCTACGCGCCGCACCCAACCAAGGCGCGGATCATGAACGCTCTGATGTTGAGCAAGCGCAGGCCGTTCAAGGCGCAGACGCTTGGCGGCGCCGTGGTGCGCCGGCAGAGGGATGAAATCCGCATCAGCCGCGATCGCGGCGCGCTCTATGGTCGCGCCGATGGCGCGCGCGCGATCCCGCGGCTACCGTTGGAGGCGGGCGTGGAAACCGTGTGGGACGGCCGCGTCGCGCTCAAAATCGATGAGCCAGGTTGGGCCGTCGTGCTCGGCCGCAACGCACAGCCGGAGCTGGAAAAGGAAGGCAAGCGCCTGCCGCTCGCCGCCGCCGCGCCGCGTTGGTTGCTCAAGGAACGCGTCCAGCATTTGCTCGGACAGGATTAACGGCCGGAAACTCTGGCCAATTTTCCGCTTTTTCGTTCATCGGACTTTGACCTGCACCGTGTCAGAGTAAGGGGTGTTCAGGGCGGGGCGCTGTCCCTATCTTGTTTACTAAAGTCTTTCCGCGCTGACGGCGATCGTCAGTGCGCGCGCAGAAGGTCCGTTCATGCCCATCCGTACTCTGCTGATCTGGGGCGCTATCGCTCTGGTTATCGTGGTTCTGTTCACCGCACTGAGCGGCGGCAATCCCGCGACGCGCGGCACGACAGAGCTTGGCTATTCGGATTTGATGGAGCGCGTGGCCGCGCGCCAGATCTCGGGCGTCGAGACGCTGCCCGACCAGATCGTGTCCACCGGTACCGATCAGAAGCGCTACATCACCTATCTGCCGACGGGTGTGATGCCAGACGTTGTCCAGCGCTTGGATGCGGCGGGCATCGAAGTGAAGACGCTCCGTCCGCAACGTGGCCCAACGATGGGCGACATGATGCTCGCTCTCTTGCCGATGCTGCTGCTGATCGGCGCGTGGTTCTTCTTCATGCGCCAGATGCAGGGCGGTGGCCGTGGCGCCATGGGCTTTGGCCGCTCGAAGGCCAAGCTGCTCACCGAAGCCAAAGGCCGCATCACGTTTGAAGATGTCGCCGGCATTGATGAAGCCAAGGAAGAGCTCGGCGAGATCGTTGAGTTCCTGAAGGACCCAGGCAAGTTCCAACGCCTCGGCGGCAAGATTCCGAAAGGCGCGCTGCTCGTCGGCCCTCCGGGTACGGGTAAGACGTTGCTCGCCCGCGCCATCGCCGGCGAAGCCAACGTGCCGTTCTTCTCGATCTCCGGTTCGGACTTCGTCGAAATGTTCGTCGGCGTCGGCGCAAGCCGCGTCCGCGACATGTTCGAGCAGGCCAAGAAGAATGCGCCGTGCATCATCTTCATCGACGAAATCGACGCCGTCGGCCGTCACCGTGGCGCCGGTCTTGGCGGTGGCAATGATGAGCGCGAACAGACGCTCAACCAATTGCTCGTCGAAATGGACGGCTTTGAAGCCAATGAAGGCATCATCCTGATCGCCGCGACCAACCGCCCTGACGTTCTCGACCCCGCACTTCTGCGTCCGGGCCGCTTCGACCGTCAGATCGTGGTCGGCAATCCGGACCTGGGCGGTCGCGAGAAGATCCTGCGCGTCCACACCCGCAACGTGCCGGTGGCGCAGGGCGTCGATCTGAAGACGATCGCGCGCGGCACGCCGGGCTTCTCCGGCGCCGATCTCGCCAACCTCGTCAACGAAGCAGCTTTGCTTGCGGCCCGCCGCGGCAAGCGCGTGGTTACGAATAAAGAGTTCGAAGACGCGAAGGACAAAGTCATGATGGGCGCCGAGCGGCGCTCCATGGTGATGAGCGATCAGGAAAAGCAGCTGACCGCTTGGCACGAAGCTGGCCACGCCGTCGTCGCCATCGAAGTGCCGGAGTCTGACCCGGTCCACAAAGCGACGATCATACCGCGCGGCCGTGCGCTCGGCATGGTGATGCAGCTGCCTGAATCCGATCGCTATTCGATGAACTTCACCCAGATGACCTCGCGCCTGGCGGTCATGATGGGCGGTCGCGTTGCCGAAGAACTGCACTTCGGCAAAGACAAGGTCACCTCCGGCGCCGCCTCCGACATCTCTGCCGCCACGCGCCTTGCGCGCATGATGGTGACCCGTTGGGGCTATTCGGACGAGCTCGGCTTCGTCGCCTACGGCGACAATGGCGACGACGTTTTCCTCGGCATGCAGGTTGGCCGCACGCAAAACGTGGCGGAAGCGACGGCGCAGAAGATCGACGCCGAAGTGAAGCGCCTGGTCGACATGGGCTATAACGAAGCCAAGCGCATTCTTACTGAGAAGGCCGAAGCGCATAAACGCCTCGCCGAAGCGCTGCTCGAATACGAAACCCTGAACGGCGACGAGATCGCAGCGGTTCTGCGCGGCGAAAAACTTGATCGCCCGGACGATACGCCGACGACGCCATCGGCGCCGACGCCGGCTCTGCCGGTCACGGACGATGACGAAGAGCCCGCGCCGCGCCCCGGCTGGGGCGGCGCCGCTCCGCAGGGCGCTTAAGAACATCAACCGCCGGCGGAAACGCCGGCGGTTTTGTTTTTGGAGCTAGCGCTTCAGTTGATGCAGCACGCCAATTTGATCGAAGAGTCGCGTCAACTTCGCGCTCTGATCGACATTCACCGCGAGCAAAGAATGCTCAGTCAGCATCTGACCGGCGACATGCTGCGCAGTCTTCTTTAGGCCAAGCTGCCAGTACGCGTGAATCTGCGCGGCGCGCATCGTGAGCTTCACCTCAGGCGACACCGAACGCGCGGCGGCGCGCGCGAGACTGTTGAGGTTTTCAACCTTGTAAAAGTCCTCGCTCAGCCGCGCCTCGACGTCAGCGCGTGTGATCGCGCGCGTGAGGCGGTGCACGGTTGTGCACTCGGTGGGTGGTTCGAACTCCAGCACAAAGAAGTCCGAAAGCATCTCCATCGCCATCGCCACCCACGGTTGAAACGGAAACACGTAGTCCTGGTTGAGGACGATCGATTTGCCAGGAATGAGATGCGGGAAGAAATCGAGCGCGACGCTGCGCATCAGAGCTGGCGTCTTGCCGACATCGACGGACATAATCTCAATCGGCTCTGCGCCATCATAGCCAACGCGCGAGATGTCGCCGCGACGCGTTTGAATCACATGCGCGTATTGCGCCGTCGTGTGTCGAAACACTGGCTCGAAATCTAACTTGCCATCGACCAGCGGCGCCGCGGGCAGGTCAACGAACTTGGCGATGGCATTGGCCATGAAGCCGCCGGGGCGTCCTCGAAGAGATCGTACGAGATGATGCGGTTCTCGCGCTGCGTGATGTTCGGGTTGTTCGCGAGCCCGTACGACAACAGCAGGGCCGTGCCGCCAACGAGCGCGCCCGCATCAACGATCACGCCCGCGCCGGTGTAGAACTGCTTGCCCGCCCAATAATAGGTGAGGCGATCGTAGAACGTCAGTTGCCCTGGGCACTGGTAGATATGGCGCGGCAGCTCTTCGAAGAGCACCTCAAGATCGGTGGCAGTCAGTAGGGGCATCGTCAGTACCGCGCGTGCACGTCGAACCAATTGTCGAGCACCATGCTGGGTGCTTCCGCTTTCAGGCGCTGAAAGTCGAGCCA
>LNFM01003342.1_pt1 | contig 31773 bp, 26 predicted proteins | sample 596031 | NCBI WGS metagenome assembly LNFM01 (sample SAMN04254537, study PRJNA301005) | activated carbon metagenome | isolation source: dual media filters at the Ann Arbor, Michigan drinking water treatment plant | place: USA: Ann Arbor | reverse complement strand
CACAAAACAGAAATACAAGAGGTTCAGATAGTTCATGAAAAAAATAATTAGCATGACGAAGCTTCATTGTGAAAGAAAATGAATTTTCATCTTTTAGAATTTTTGGTTTTCTGCTTATTCCTTTGCATTGAAGTAAGAATAGCATTTCTCTTTTATTTCCTTTTTCCTTATTAAAGACCTCAATATAAAAATCAGTGCCCCAATCTTGACTTGAGTCTGTTTTGTTTTCCCCTAATTCAAAATTTTTGGAAAGAAAAAGTCCTCTAAGTTTCTTTGTTATGATACCATTAGCATCTTTCTCTATGTGGTTATTGCTTGGCTTGTTATTTGTTTTTACAGACATAAAGGCTTTTTATATTAAATTACGATCTTTAAGTAAAGAAATTAAGTCGAGTGACTCTTCTTCTATCCATTTATTTTGAGATATTAATTGATTAATAAAGTCTATTTCTTTTAACGAAAAATCAGCTCTATTTAAATTTGAAAATTCATTGTTATTCCATTTACTTTTATGATGCTTTATATCAACATTGATAGCATTTTCAAAGGTTTTAGGTTGAATAATTTTGACATCTGTTCCTTTAGCTTTAAATATCTTTTTTACGGAGGAATATATTTGCAATCCGTTATAATCCCAATCACAAAAATAACATATAGGTAGCTTTAATTTGTCTTGAGATATATCTTCTAGTGGTTTAGTATTATTGCCTCCAACATACCATAATTCAATACTATGATTTTTATATTCTAGAGGAACCTTGAGGCAATCAAGATTTTCGCATAGTACAATTACTTTTGGATTTAAACAATCTACAACAAACCTCCATTGATTATTTTTCGGGTCTTTTTCTGGAAATTCAGTAAGTTCTAATATTTTTAATACTGCATTCTTAACACTTAATTTATTAGATAAGTATTTAGAATTTTGATTTTTATAAATTAAAGCAGATAATTTTTTCTCTGTAGTTACATATTTTTTTAATTCCTCTTTATTGTAGAAAACAAACATTAATGCTTTTAAATCTTCATCATCAAAAGATTTTTTAGCATCGTTTTCAATTCCCGACTTTTCAAAGAAATTATTATAGTATTCATAGGTTTCTAAAAATTCTTGCTCATAATAATCATTAAACCTTGATGATGCTTCGATAATGGAATGATTTCCAACCTTAAATTTTATTAGTTTCTTTTGTTTTAAAATGACTTGATTTATAAAATCATTGTTAGTTATTTTTAACCTTGTTTGTTTTAATTTATATAGTTGATGTAACCCTTTTAAATATTTCCACTCAATTTTCTGCATATCTTAATTATTTAATAGTCCAAAAATTGGTATTGGAGTGTAATTTACATTTTCATCTTCTAAACTGTTAAGCAATAAATAAATATTTTGATTTTCTGCATCAATTTTGTTTGGATTTATTGATAATGATAAGATTTGATAATCATTTGCTTTTGCAATTTTATATAACATATCAAAATTACTACCAAGGCCTTCTGCCTCATCAATAGCCATATAACGAATTCCTTTTTTTAATTTAGATTTAGATGAAGTTTTATCAATTAATGACAATTTTGCCATGCATAAAAGAGCTATAGCTGAATATGTTTGACTTGTACTACCATCAGTTTTGTTACCCTGTGATGATTTGATTGAGAACTTCAAACTATAATAAGATTTTGGGTTAAGTAAATCCTTGACTTCAATTTTATTTGACCTTGAACCACCATTTCTATAAAATGCTTCCTTTAATTTTTCTTCTAATGTTGGATAATGTTCTAATTCCGTTGAAATGCCTTTAAGACCTTCAAATAAAGTTTCATTTATACCAAGTTGAATATCTTTATCTATTTCTTCGGTAAAACTATTCATCCATTCTTTTTTGAACACATTATCAAAGATTAGATCTAAATCGACTTTGTGACCACCTGTTATCTGTTTGTCATCTGAATTCAAAAAATTACTGATAATTCTTATGTCATTTAATTGATTACTTACTTCATTTGAAACATCATCAATAATCTCACTCAATTTTTGAAGTTTTCGACTATTTAGTCTTTTATTTTTGATGTTTATATTTCTCAAATAATCAGATATCTTTTCAATTACATCTTCATCTAGTAAATCTTTTTCATCAAATATTTCTTGAGGAAGAATTTCTCTACACAAAGAGCTGAAATCGCCTGTGTCTTTGTATTGGTTTTGCTTTTGTTTAATAAAACTATAAACCAAAGAATTATATTTTGAAAAGTATTCTATATTTGTGTTAGTTGATTTTTTTTCTAATTCACTAATTTTCAAATCTTCGTAATTGTCTATATCTACTTCTGCAGTAAATAAGTTAGGATTTTGGCTGTAAATCTCATTCTTTTTACCTTTAATAGTTGAAATTTTTAAATCTATATCCTCTAAAGAATTTGCCTGATTGTTGTTAATTTTTAGAGTGTTGTAAATTTTATTCATTTCTGTATAATAATCTTCAGCCGCTTCTAATGTAATTTCCAAGTTTTCTAAATCTACATTATCAGACGGAAGAAATTTATATTTACTTTTATATTCATCAATTTTAGCAATAGTTCTGGGTGTTTCGAATGATTCTAAATCGCGTTCTAAATTGAGAACAAGATTATTTAATTTTCGTTTTTCATCTTCTAGTTTTTTGTAATCTGTTCTCGCAATTTTAATCTGTTCTTCTATTTCTTTTGCTTTACAAAATATTTCAAAATATTCATCAAAAATAATGTTTGAAACATCATACATTTCGTGATTTTCAAGTTGTTCTTCTAATTTTATTTCTGAATTAAAAGCAAGTATATAATCATCAGGATTTTCTAATTGTTCTAAAATTTCTTTAAGTGATTCAATATTTGATAATTTTATTTCTAAATTTGAAATATCCTCTTTTATTGTTGAAGTTTGTTTTTGAAAATAGTCCTTAATTTCCGCTTTGTCATCCTTGTCAAAAATTGGGGTATCAATAAAAAAAATATATTCCATTAAACCATTTAGATCAAGCCAAAATCCCTCATCTTCTTTACTTCTTATTTTAAGATTTTCAATTAATTGATTTGGTTCTGGGATAAATCTTAACGTTATGTTATTTGGCTCTTCAACTCTAATATTTTGATTTTGGTATTTGTGAATTATACTTTCTTGAAATAAATCTAATTTTTTGGTTTGATTTAAAGCCCAATGTGCTAATGAATTTACATCTTCAATGTTATTTAAGGCTTTTAATTTGTTTTTAATTTCTAGCTCTTTCTTATAATTCTCAGTTTTTGAATTAATTTCTAAAAGTACATTTTTACTACTCCATTTTTCGTTGGAAAAAAAAGACAATAGTTTTTTTGAATTCAACTTTTCTGTCAATTCTCTTATTTGTATTATCTGAAGCTTATTTTGATGGTATTTATAGTAACGCTGATGTAGTTCCTCTTTTTGGCAATTAAAGTATATTAGCCAATCCATAAACTTTTTTAATTTCTTGTCACTTTCTTCCCATTTATTTTTCTCTTTAAAAGCATTATCCCATTTTGGTTCTATAATTTCAATTTTTTCATTTGTTGAAATTAGTTTTTCTTGAGCAATAGCTTTTAATTTAATGAGCTTTTTTGAACTATCTTCGTAAAGATTAATTTTATCTATTATTTCTCTTTCGCATTCTGTAATTTCTTTTGAGAATTGCTTAAAAGATGCTAACAAGAAAATCTTCTCTTTTTCATCTTTATCAATTTTTAATTTTAATAACTCGCTTAATGCTTTTTGTTTATCAGTGAGTAATTCTATTTCGGTTAAGTTTTTTTCAAATTCTTTGGAGTCTCCTTGTAATGCAACAACAGTTTCATTAAATTTTGTGAGCAATACTTTTTCTCTTTCGTCACCAAATAAAAAACTTTGTAATTTTTCACTTTTATTCATGTCCAAAGATTCTCTGGAAAAAGCTTGAATGATTTTGGCATAATTTTCTAAAGTTTTGCTACTGATGGACAAATCAATTGGCAGTATTTCATTCTTGAAAAGGATTTTATGATAATTTGAAGTCTTAAACCAAGATTCACAAGTTAATTGTGAAGTATTACTAATGTGTTCTTTCAAATTTTGAATAGGTAATATTTCGTCATTTTTGAGAAAATTGGTATATCCCAAAACGCAATCAAATGGTATCAATTGAGTATCATCATCAAAATTGTTACCCTCTTGAATGATGAACATATTTGAAATACCACTACTTTCTATGTATATCCCAATTGCTATGAATTTATTTTTTTCTACTTCAACATTTATAAAAGCATAAGCCATATCCGTTCCTTTACCACTAGTTCTTAAAACCATTGTTTTAGGCTCTCTCATTCCTGTACTTTTTGTTGGGGAGTGAAAAGCTGAAGTACCAACACAAATTAATTGTAATATGTCAGAAATCATACTTTTACCTGCACCTCCTTCACCAACAAAATCAGTTCTAAATGGATTAAAATCATAATCAAATCCCTGATGATGTACTATTCCTAATGTTGATAATCGTCTAATTATTGGATATTTTTTCATTTCAATTCGTTTAATGTTTCATCTATATTTATGATATATTCTTCATAAACTTTTATTAATCTATCAAATGCTGGTAATGTATGGAACTCATCTTTTTCTAATGTTATCCATCCAATTTTTTTAAATTCTTCAAGTGCGGATTGTATCGTTTTGTCGATTATGTCATCATTATAATTTCCTGGATTTATGTTTTTTGATTTAGCAATTAAAGAATATATACCCTGTTTGTAGTCATCACATTCAAGACGGATTTTTTCTTTTAATTTTTGAGCTGAATCTAAACCAATCTCTCTATCAATAAACATAATTTTATAAATAAGAAACCCAATGATAACATATTCGCTTTTAAGTATATGCCTATGTTTATCAGAGATATTTCCTCTATCACTGTTTATAAAATCCAAATAATAATAACTTGCATTGTCTTCGCCTCCTTTAACTAGATTGACTTTAAAAAATGTGCTATAATACATTTTTAGACTTTCTTCATTTTGTGAAATGAAATTATAGAGTTTTATTTGTTTTCCTTCTTTTTGAAAATGAACACCATCTTTTAATGCGTAATCGATTGTTGCAAATAATTCTTCAGAATTTGGACTATACATAAAACTACTTAGACTAACTTTATTACTTTCATTTTCCATAACGCAATGTTATTAAATTCACTATTTGTTTCTAATTCTTTTTCAATTTCCAATTTATATTTGTCGTTATTGCTGTAAACATATTTAATTATATTAAAAATAACGCTTACAGCTATTTGACTACTCTTGCTTTCATCAATAATTTTAAAAAAGACTTCGGATAATTTGACACTTCCTTTTAATTTTATTTCTGACAAAATGTATTTTTCCCAATTTCTAATAGTATCAATTTCCTTTATTTTTTCTTGTGCTTTCTTGGTATTTTCCTCAATTATTTTTTCGTTTTGAACATATGTTTTTCTTTCTTTGGGTTTTGAAGGAAATAATTCCCGGTCTTTATTAATTATTGTGAAATGTGGAGTTGCAATATGGATATGGGGTAAAGAAATGTTATTTGGGAATACTATAGTCTTATTTCCATTATTGGATTCTAAAGTACTTTTGTCCAATATGAAATGAATAAATTTTTCAATCTTTGAACTTAATAATGGTTTGCTTAATGTTGAAAATAGTTGTCTAATTTTGGGTTGAATTCTGTCTAATTTTCTATCAATTGAGTTTAAACGATCATTGATATATTTTATAAATCAATATACTTCAGAAATCAGCACATTTATTTCGCTATCGCGATTTGGTTTTCTCTCTAATAAACCTCTTATGGTTTTAGTTTCAGAATAAGCCGAACGTAATTCTTTGACATGGTTTTGAGCATTGTTCATACTATCATCTGTAGCTATCAAAATCTCTAAAAAATTCTGATTTGTAAAATCTGTTCCTTTTTTAAGAGATTCTATCGATTCTGTTATTTGTCGATCTAAAAAGTCGATTTGCTCTCTTAAATCAGGTTCATATTTTTTAAAAACTTCTTTTAACCAAAATTTTAGTTCCTCAATAGTATCTCTTGATTCAAGAGTTTTTGAAAGATGCGTACAAATTTCTTGGATTCGAGTTGGTTTAAAACCCCCAATAAGAGTTTCTTTAGCGTGTTTACAAAACTTATAAGCATAATCTTTGAAAAAATATTTTTGCAATTCTGGGTTATAATCTAAAAAGTATTCCTGCAAGTCCATAATATGACTGCTGTATACTTCTTTTGGATAACGTACGTTTGTTTTATATATAGTTTCAAAAGCATCGTGTAAATCTTTTTCTGTAAACTTTTCATCCTCAAAAACTCTATCAATAATTTTTTCATAAATCAAGACAATGGCAAGCCCTATTTCTCTTTCGGGAAATAATAGCTTGTATGTTTTTTCTTCATTTAAAATTTTAATGAAGTTGAAATTTGGATTTACTGAATTACTCAATAGGTATTATTTGACGTTATTGTAATGCTTTTAATTCTTTATTTAATCTTTCAATCTCATATTCGATATTCTTTTTTCGTTCCTCATTTCCGAAAATTTCGGAATACATTTCTAGTAACTTTGATTTTATTATTGGTTCGTCAATTATTTCAATAATATTCTTGTGATATTCTTTGTCTTTTACTAATAATTCAAAATCTTCTTTAAAAGGCTTTTCTTTTTCTTCACGTATAGAATTCATCCATTGGATTGTTTCAGTAATTCTTTTCTTAGCAAATTCTCCAATAGAACCTTTATTCATAAAAAATCCATCTTTTAATAAATCATGAATATTAGCACCAAATGTTGATTTATCTTTTAAGATTTGAATTGCTTTATTATCTATGTTTTCTAAAAACATAATATTTTCTTTTGGAATATCAGAAAGTATAAATGGTGAATGGCTAACAAAACAAAAATTGATTGCTTTGATTTTGTAGAGTTCTATTCCTGAAATACTATTTAATATATCATTAATAAAATTTCGTTGCATTTCTGGATGAAAATATAATTCAATCTCCTCCAAGATTATATTAACATTGTTATAAGCTGTCTTTGTTCGAGTATTTTTTACTGAATCTAGATTACTTAAATGATAAAGAATTGAACTAATAGAATAAATTTTTTGTTTTTCACCCGAACTCAAAGTTTTGAATTCTATTTTCTCGTTTTTTTCTGAATTTAAGATTATATCTGTATTGAAAAAAGGAGGAGGAATTAATTCTATTGCATTAATTTTAGAATAGTTTTTATCTTCTTTAATTTTTGAAATGAAATCTGAAATATTTTTAAGAGGAACTCTTTGTTTTTTTATAGGGATATTATTGTTACTAAATCTAATGTAATTGAGTGTTTGCTTTAATTTAAATGTTATATGGCTTTCATCATTAACAAAAAGTTCTTTAAAATATTCGTCTAATAATTCCTCATTAAACTTTTTATTATTCGTACTAAAATATCTTTCATAATCTGAATAAGTCACACAAATATTAACTAGTTTATACTTTAAATAATCTAAAGCTATTCGCAACTTTTTTTTATTATTACTATCATAAGAAAACTTATAATATTTATTGATTTTTTTATAAATTAAGTCTTCATTAAGATTAAGATCTTTAAGTTTTATTTTTTCATTGATCTTTGGATTATCGGTAGGTAATTCATAAATAATTTTTTCTCTTTTAGTATCATTTAATGTTATATCAAGTTCAATTGCTTCAAGGTTATCTGTTAGTTTTTTGAAGTTAAATTTAGTTGTGGGTTTAACTAAATTAGATATCAATCTTGATTTCACTAGATGATTTTCAGTACTAATTTTGAAGTCTCCTTTAGTACGCATAGGATTTAATACTAAAGGTGTTTGATATGCATCATTTTTATGAAACAAACCATTTAGCCAATCTCCCAAGTCATCTGTATTATAGGCATAATGAGAGTGATTAATAGTAACTGTATAAAAGAAATCTTGAAGTTTATAAATCTCATCTGAAATTGCTGGTTGGTATAATTCAAAATCTCCTTTAACTTTTTTATAGCGATGAATTGTTACTTCATCATCAAAGACCTTTACTTTATAAAACTTTTCAACTCCTTTATTCCTTTGAATAGAAAAAGTCTTAAAATAAAATTCAACTCTTACATCATCTACATAAATAAGATCAGCTTTTCTATTTTTTTTGTTTAACCTGAATGAAAAGTTATTAATCGCTAAGAACAGAAGCTCTATAAGCGTGCTTTTTCCTGAACCATTTTTTCCTGATATTGCAGAAATACAAATTTTTACTTTTTCATTGTTTAAGCACTCAACATCATATAAATGTTCTGGGATTTTCTTCTCAAAAGATATTCTGTCACTATTTTCATCAATAGTAAATTCTCTATATAGATAATATATAGAATCTTCATTCAGTAATTTCAAATATTTTTTATGACAGCCTTTAATAGGTTTTATTGCAATTATTTGGAAACTCATAACTATTTTGAATATTTTTTTAAGGAACCTATAGAGACTGCTATGTCTTTGGTCAATTTTGCTAAAGGTCTTTTATTAAATTCTTTTTCATCGTAAAAATTCCCATACGCTAATCTATATGCTTCCTCCAAAGTTAGTTTAGCTTCTGGAAAAGTTTTTTGCAATGTTTCAATATAATTATCATTAGAAATATGTCTTTTTTTAATTATTTCTTGTACTACATCTTTATGCTCATTTACTATAGTATTTAATTCAAAAACTTTAGTATTACCGTCAATTTTTGCTTTAAGTTCAGGGCTAAGTTTTGCACCATCATTTTTTACAAAAATTCTAAATTCATCTGTTTCTCCTATTGAACCTAAATAAGTTTTTGGGTAATAATCATACTTAATCAATTCATGTTTAGAATTTGCTTCATAAGGTGAAAAATGTGTTTGATATGAAAAACTTATTTTTCCTTTACAGTCTCTATTACAAATAGTACAAGATGGTATTAAATTAAAAAAACTTAATGATAATAATGGGTTTTCATTTTTTGGTAGAAAATGATCTAATTCAGGTCTTGTTATTTTGTTTTTTCCTTTTGAAAGACTAAATGTATATTGTCTATTGCAATAAGAACATACTTTGAGTCCTAAACTTTTAGTTAATTGATAAGGACCCCAAACTCCATTTGGATCAAGATTTAAAAACCAATTTTCATAGTCAAATATTTTATTTATTAGAAAATCTATTGGTTCAAAATAAGAATCTTTTAAATAATTATAATAATCTATCTTGTATTGGCTTCCAAAACTTAAATCTAAACCTAAAATAAGTTTGTTTTTAGATTTTAAGTTTTCAAGTTTTTCAATTACAAGATTAACATTTTGAGCTTTTGTTTTAAAAAGTTCAGTTTTCTTTAAATTTAAATATTTAGTTTCGTCAAACTTTTTTTGATTAGCAAAAATTATTTTTATGATTGGGACATACTGTTTTACGTGTATAAACTTATTAACACTATTTTTTATAGTAATTTCTTTTGTTCCAATACTAAATGAATTAATAGACTTGAAGAGATTAATATAAAAATCAATCCTTTTATCAACTTCAATTGATACAAAATCTATATGCTTATTTCTTACAGATATTAACTCTGATTCTGATATACATTCTCTTATGCTAATCATTTTGATTATTTTTTAGATTCCTTAAATGTTTTAATCTTTCTTCTAACTCATTAATCTCATTTTCTATTGAAACTTCAAAAATTGTATAGTACATATCTATCAGTTTCATTTTAATGATAGGCTCATCGATTATTTCAATGGTTTCTTTGAGTAATATTCTTTTATCTTCAGATATATCCACATAATTATTATTGAACTTCAAATCAAGTAATTTATCAAGATCAACTATTACTTCCTCAATCTTATCTTTTGCAAAATCACCAATTAAACCATTATTAATGAAAAATGACTCAGAAATTAAATCACTAATGTTAGCTCCAAAAGTTTTTGTTGGCCTTTCAAAATCTTCAATATTTAATACACTACTGAATTGTCCATCTTTTTTTAGAAAGACAATTGAATTGTTTGGCAAATCAGATAATGTTAGCGGATCATGAGTCGTAAAAATTATTTGAATTTTTGGCTTTTCCATTTCTGAATTTACTTTCTTTTTTTTGATATTATCAAAAACTTTGATTTCTAAAGTGTTAAAAATTTCTGGAAGTGTTTTGTTTAATGCATCAATATATTTTCTCTTCCATAAAGGATGATAACCTAAATCTGCTTCATCAAGAATTAATAAATAATTTTCACTTTCTCTTGTATGATTTTTTTCTAATGTAAATTCATATAAAGTTGAATACAAATTCAATAGTGATTTCTCTCCAAATGATAATTTTTTATCGGCTACAATATCGATAAAATCAATTGATGCTATTGGAATAGATGAAAAATATGTTTTTACCTTTACATAAGCTTGAATTATTTGTGCAAGAATTTCTTTTGTCTCTTTATTCTTTACATTAAGGCTTATGTAGGAATCTTTTTCAATAAGATTTTGATTTTTGATAATTAAATCATAGAAATCTTTAATTGCTTTGATACCATTAATATCAGAAGTAATTTTTTCTTTGTTAACTTTTGTATCCACACCACTTGGTGAAGAAAAACCATTATATAAAGTATTGCATCTTTGAATTAATTTATCATATTCATTGATATCAACTTCTTCAGGTTTATTATAAAATCTTTTATCTGTTTGAACAATATATTTTGCCAACATATAATTCAAAGCTTCTTCAAAACTCTTAGCTTTTAAGATTTTATTATAGTCGAAAGTTCCTGACAATTCAGTTATAGCAAATATGTCATTTAGAAATAGGTATGATAATAGTGATATCTCTATATTTTTTATAAAGTCATCAGAGTTGTGAATTAAATGAGAGTTTTGCTCATCAAAATTTTTGTATTGAGGCAAATCCCAAATTTCTTTTAATGCATCAGTAACATTACCACTTTTAAGTATAGATAGATAACTATTTAAAAGACTTACTGGATTTGGAAAGTTTTTTACTCTTAAATCTCTCTCAATTGTGTGGATAAGCGTTTCTGCTTTATTTGGATTCCCTAAGTTTGAATCGATGTAAACTTTTGTAAAATCTCTTTTGTGTAGTTTACGAGGCTTAATAATTAGATTTCCATAACTAGGGAAGTCAGGATAAATATCTTTTATTCTTTGACTGACATTGCTTTCCAAGAATATAACTTCTTTTAATATACCACCATTGTAAATATCTTCTAAAGTTCTCTCTGAATGTTTCGATTCAATATTTAATAGAGTATAAAAATCTGAAACATTTTTATCGTAAATAGGAGAATAATAAAGTTCTGTATAGGAATTGTATTCAAACTTTTTAAATTCTATATTTTCAAAAAAGCTTATCATAGGTTTGGTCTCTTCAATAAAACTTCCATTTTCATTTCTACTGCCAATCCTGTTGTCAATAAAATATTCTATTCCTAGACTAGTTATTTTCTCATATACAAAAATTGCTGGTGTATCTTCTTGATAACTTTTATGAATTATTTTTAATAGTGTTGTTTTGCCTACACCATTTGCTCCAACTATTCCTGAAATTAAGCTGATCTCATTGGAATAAAAATCATTTATAAATTTATTATTTTCCTTTCGATAAATAGTTATCTCGTTATCAGTTATATATTCGAAATCATAAAAATATTTGGCACCAAAGTTTAATACTTGTTGTTCTTTATTAAATAAATATTTATGTTCTTTTATGTAAATAGCAGCTAATACCATGTTTTTATAAAAATCTTTCTTTTAATTCATACATTCTTGCTATAAGATTTTCAAACACCAATGTCTCCCCATAAATCATAAATTCCTGCATGGCTTGATAGTCTTTTTTCCAAAGTTCAGTTACTTCTGCTGGTGGAATAAAATTTATTGTTTGTGATGTGTGTAAATCATAAGAAATTCCTCTTATAGGTGTGTATTTACTTCGGTGTTGGACTAGTGTTTCGAATAGCTCTTTATTTTTTATTGCTTCTTTTCCATAATCGTGGTCCATTAGTTTTTCTATATCGTAAAGATGTCTTGACATTCTGTAATGTCTTATGTTTTCCATTGGTTTTAGAAATTCTTCATGCAGCAACATTATTTTTTCTAAAAAGGTTTTGGTTGGCACTACTACAATTACTTCAAATGGTTGAATGGTAAAAGCTTGTTCCGGATAAATCTGACCAATAATTGATTGAATTGTTTTCTGTTCGTTTGGTTCCAGTAAAGCTCTTGCTCCTAATTCAATGATAACCCTTTGCGGAATGTATTCTCCTGCTTCAACTATTGAGTTGTATTCTAATTCTATACGATGCGGATCACTAGTATCATCTATTTCATCATCAAAGATTAAATTATAATTTTCTTTATTTACTCCCTGCTTTTCGAGTTCTGAAATCAATTCCTCTTTAAATTCTCCGACAATAAAATTACCTGAAGCTTTACGAAGTTTTTTTATTTGTGTTTTTGATAACTCGCCTTCAAATCCTAACATCGTTCTATCAATTGATAAGTCAATATCTTCTGAGAAGCGTTCTATTAAGTTATAGGCTTTGCTTAATGATGTACCGCCTTTAAAAACTAAATGTTGTGCAAATTTTGATGAAAATATTGCTTTTAACGTAATGGTTACCCACCAATCTTTTTCTATTGCATCGGTTGGAAGTCCTGTTTGACTATTGACTTGATTTAGTATTTCAAGCCGTCTTTTTTCGGATAGTTTAAGCCACTCGTTCATATTAGTCTTTATTTATTAATTCAAGGATTGTATTTCTAATCCATGTTGGTGCTGCAACACTATCTTCTTTTATGCTTTCAATGGACATTTGGTGCAATACTTTTTTAATTTTTTGTTTAGCATTTTCATCTACATTGTCTTTGCCTAACTCTTTTAATCCTTGGATTACAATGTTGAGTTTTTTATCTTTAATGGTCAGGTTTTTGGGAGTGGTTTTTTTGAATGTGATGGTTCTTTTGCCAACTTTAATTTTTCTTGGTGCTCCATCAGTCAAATAGACTACATTCATAGGTACTTGTGTTGATAAGCCAAGTTGCTGCAATGCTTGTACACCTGTAGAAATTATTCTTGCTTTATCTCTTTTTGCTATGGCAACTGCAATTTCTTCGGTTGAAGGGTATAGGGTTCCAAGGATTTTATCTTTTTTGGGATATAGATAAATACCGTGTGCTAAACGAATTAAAACTTCTTTTTTTTCTAATCGCAATAGTACCTTTTTTACATTTTCGGCAGTACCGAACTCTATAAAATCGGCTATAAATAGAATACTTCCTTTTTTTAAAGATTTTATTTTTTCTTCTATTTGATTGTGAATAGATTGTGGTTTCATTTTAATGTTATGTTTGTCCCAAATTTAGTAAAAAAATGGGACAAAAAACATTTGATATGATTATTTTTGTTAATGAATAGAAATTACAAAAAGGATAAGTATTTGTATTTATTATTAAGCAAAGTTTTTATATCACTTAAAAGCTTTTCTTTATGTAGAAATGTTGACTGAAAAAGTAAATTATATATAGCTATCATAGAGAATTTAAAAAATAAATTAATGTTTTTTTTGCTCCAAAAATATAAGCTACCATTCACTTTATAAATAAAACCCTCAAAGGTTGTTATTCCATTTTTATACTTTACAACGCTAAAAACATTACAATCGATGTTTTTAATTTCATCAGGATGTAAAATTTCCATTTCATTTATCATTTGGTTAAACTCAAATTTTTTATTTGACTTCAACATTCTTCCTTTTCTTTCGGTTTTATAAACTTCTTGTGAAAAATTAATATTCTCTAGTTGTAACAACCAACAGTTATTCTTTTTAAGTTTCCCAAGGTTTATTTTATTTTTTACAACAAACTCCTTTAGTAGATATTCTTGAACTATAGCATTTTTTCGTAAAAAACGAAAAAATTTAAAAGATGACATTTCAAAAAATGGCTCATATGGATTAATGTTATCAATATCCTTGACTTTATCATCTTTTTTGTGAAAGTCAAACGCTTTTTTATGGGCTACATACATTAAAGTGTAGTGAATACCATTTTCACCAAAACTGAATGTATATTTTTCTCGGTTTTCGTTAGGTTGAGTATAAAAGAAGAAGTTTGGAAATTCCAAAATAGTAATACTTTAAATTAATTTAAATCTTCATCATCAAAATAAAAACTAACATCCTCATTTCCTAAACAATCCAAAAATTCAATTCTTTCCTCTAAATTTTCTGTTTCTTCATATAAAACATCAAGCTCACCATCAAGATTTAAAGCTGTTAATCTATTGAGAATACATTTTATATAAAAATTACCATCATAATTATCAAAATCAAGAGGTTTGATTTCTTTCAAAAATTCTTTTAAAATTAAATTATCATCATTTATCAATTTTATTAATACTTCTTTTTGAATACGATTTTCAAATTCAAAATCAAACTGTTCCATTATGAAAATCTTGTAAGCTTTTGAGAGATATCTAATTTCATAAACAAATATTCCCAATCTATGAGCTTCATTCCTAAGTATACCATATTGCTCAGTTACAATTGATTTGACTGTTTCTCCGATGAATTTCTTTATTTGAACTTGATTTTTAGTCACATTGAGAAATTCATTTTTTATTTCAATATTTAAATATTTATTAATGAATTCGATTAATATTTGTTTCTCTTTGTCGTATCGTTGAGGTTCTTTGTTAGTAAAACGATCATAACGCATTTCATTATAAAAATTCCCAAGTATCTGAATTAATCTTCCTTTAGGTTTTGATTTTTTAAGAGTATATTTTTTTTGAATTCGTTGAATTAAACCTTGATGATTATGATTTCTAATACTTTCAAAAAAACTTTCTTGATTTATATCGTCATTGTGCTCAATCAAAATTACATTGATTTTTAATAATCTCTCAATTCCAACTGATAAATTATAAAGAAACTCAAATATTTCTTCCTCGTGATAAAAAGTTTCCATCTTATCAAAAATGGAAAGTGAATTATAAACGAAGTTTCCTGACACTTGCAATTCTGTGCCTAGGTTAAAATTTTTCCAAAAAGTTGATCCATCCATACAGCTAGTTTTCTTTAGGATGTTTTTTTTCTTTTACAATTATATTAATGTTCTCTGTTTCCACTGATATTTTTTCTTTTTTATCTGAAGCAACTGGATTAAAAATTTGAACTAATGCAAATAGTAAGAAAATTATAAATAGAAGAGACAAAATCCATTTTAAAATTAAAACTAAGCCTTCAAGTTTTCTTATTTTAGTCCATATCTTTATAAAATCTTCTTTAAAATCAGCATAAACTTTTTCGTATCCATTTTTAATTTCATCCTCTTCTTTCTTGACATCTGATTTTAAACAAAGAATGTTGTAATCTGTTATAGATAATACTTTAAAAGCAATGAATGTGTAGAGTAAATATGCAATAACTATCAAAATAAGTATCCAAGGCTTATCTTTCACTTGATAACTAGCAAATGCTGTTGCTCCAAAAGTTAAAGGAAATGAAACAATTTGTTTACTTACCGTATCGATACTCTTTTCTAAACTTTCAAAATATTTATTTCGCTCTTCTTTAAATTTCGATTTTATCTTATCGATAGCAAAATCCAAAACATAACTTTCATAATCTTTTGCAGTTAGATTAAGTAATAGTTTTAAACTTTTGGTTAACTCAAAAAATCTATCTTTTATATCAGTACTATGTATGCTGTTTATGATTACATCTTTGAAAAATTGAATAAATTCTTTCTTTACAAATTCGGTTTTAAGCTCTTCTATAAATGGTTTAATATCTTCATCCGAAATTTTTCTTTTTTCAAGTAAATTATATCCTATATGAAAAGCTCCTTTCTCTTTTCCAATTATTACAAACTGCTTACTTAAATTATCATGATAAGGTGTAAACTCATTTTTTGAAATCAAAAATTCTTGTAATTCTCTATGCTGAACATAGTTAAACATATCAGCTTTTTCTATTGTAAATTCTTCATCAATCTCTTTGAATAAAATCTTTGTCTCAAAATCAAGTATTATAATATTGGAATTAGTAAAAGCATCTTTGTAATATTCGTAATCGCGTAAATAATTATCGTAATCGAAATAGAAAAAAGTATTCTTTAATTTACAACTAGTAAGCTTTATTTCTATTTCACCGTTAAGTAACTCATTAATAGTTTTAAAATTTTTTTTTGCTATTTCTAAACTTGAGGGATAATTATTTTCAATCTTAAATCTCAAATTACTACCATCAAATACCAATGAATTCTTTGCAATATCATTATTTAATATTGATAGAAATTCGTTTATAATAGTTTTAAGAGTTTCGTTGCTGCTCATATTGCTTCTTTATCTGGTCAACTAATTTTTTTGATTTGATAATTATTGTTTCACCATCTGCTTTAAATTCTTCTGAGTTAATTTTTAAATAATCAACATTTAGAGTTATACCGGGTATTGTAGCAATAATTGTTACCAACCCTTTCCATCTTTTGCTATCTCTTTTGAATTCAGGATCAATAGTCAAATCATTTTTTACAGCAAATTCAAAAAACTTATTCTCGTTTTCTTCACCATAAAATTGTTTACCCAAATCCCTCATGCTTATTATCTTATCTTTTCTTAAATTTACACTATCATATACCGCTTTTTGAAAACTACTTCTTGTATACATTTCCTTACCATCTTCATCTGTTGGTATATCTATTGTTTTTATTATTGAAACAAAACTTGCAGTGTTCTTAGAATTTTTAATTAAACCACCAGCAGAAACCCAATCAATAAAATAACCTGAAGCAATTCCATCCTTTTGTGTTGAGATTATTGCCAAATAATTTTTGTTCGGATCGTTCGCTAAAAATAAATCATAATTCAATCTAAATGCCATTGCAATTTTATCAATATTTATATTTTCAGTTCCATCAACTTTGAATACATTTCCTTGTTTAAAAATGTTTATTCCATTTTTCTTTCTTAATAATACAACAGAAATATATCTTTTGTTTACAACTTCATAATCGACAAAAAGATAATATCCTCCAGTTGCAAAAGGTTCTTTTTCTATCTTTGATTTTAAATCATCTAAACTCTTAGAAAATGTATAGAAATCATCATTTTCATTAGAAGAAAGATAGTCATTAAGTGAATTTGTAAATAAATTTGTCTCATTATCTTTAAACCTTGTATTCTTTAAAGAAGGACTTTCTGAAATTGATTTATGTATTTCATTAACTAACGAGCTTGAAAATTCATCAACAACTAAAATTTGATCAGAATAATCAATATTTACAACTTCTGTTATGTTTGCTTCTTTTTCAATGTAATGTATTGTGTAATTATTTATTTTAATTTCCATATTTGCAAAAATAGTGTTGAGATTAAGACAACTAAAATATACAAAATATATTACTTTTAATGTTTTAGCAATTATTTATTAGTCAAATTGTAATAAATGATATCAAATTGTACATGTTTATTAAGTTTTTATCATCATTTTCCAATTGTCCTATCTCAATAAATGCGATATCATTAGCAAAAGCTTTTTCGCCTATTAGGTGTTCAATGTGAACGTAAACTGCTTCTCGAAGTCTTGGGTTGTCTTTATGGATGATGTAATTTTTGAGCAGTACTTTTATTCCTAAATCGGTTGGTTTATTGGGATTTTCTAATGGGATGAAATACATTTCGCTTATTCGTAAAGTGATGCCGTAATATTCTAGAGGTTTGTCGGTGCCATTTTCATATTTGGATAGGTTGGTTTCTGGTTGAAGGAATCCGGTTATTTTCCAACGCTCTACAACTGGAGCATGATGAACTAGTAATTCTACTTCTTTGGATAAATAAGGATTTCCGTTTGCGGTGATGATTAACTCTGCACCGTTTTTTTTGTTTTTGATGATGAGGTCTAGGTCTTTGTTGTATTGATGAAGTATCTCGATTAGTTTATCGAAATGGGTTTTTAGTTCGTCTTTTGAGATTTCGTTTAGGAGTAGGAAAACGAAGTTGTTTTGTTGGAAGTAGTTCCAAAAGATGGTTATTGTGTTCATGTTGTTTCTTTTTTTTGGAACGCGGATGAAACGGATGCTTCGCAACGCGGATTTATACGGATTTTATCTTTTGTCTTGAGCTGATTTTTCAAATGCTATTAGATTCACCATCTCTCTTAATCTTGAACGAACTCGGTTGCCGTAATGTTTTTCTATTTCTGTGGCGGATAGGTTTGTGGTTATGTGGGTTTGTAGTTTTTTAGAAATGAATAGATCGTATCGGCTTAATAGAATTTCTGCCATTACATTGCATTCGTTACCGAAATATTTTAGGTTGTTTTCTGTTCCTAAATCGTCAAAGCATATTGTTTTGGGTTCTGACTCATATAGTTTTCCCTTGCTGTATTTGTGAATGATTTGGTAGCCGTTCTGGATAAATTCAAAGCTTATATCTCGACACGGTTTTACGAAAAATTTATGTTCTGTGGCTGTTAGGTATTTCATTAAATTCATCAATGATGTTTTACCGCAGCCGATTGGTCCTGTTAATAGAATTCCCTTGTTGAGGTTTATTCCGTATTGAAAACATGTTGGTTCGTCTTTTAAGAAATAAGCGATTAGTTTGTATACAATTGGATAATCGGTTTCAATGATTTTGAAATGATTGCCGTATAGTTCAACTCCTTTGTTTTCTAACCATTTAATAACCTCATCATAGCTATAATGGCTCTGAATAGTCTTTGTCGGTTGTTGTGTTGAGTTGTTTTGCTCTGTTGGGTTGTTCTGCATTTGAAATGAATTTTGGTGCGTTAATCATCCAATTTTGTGCTGCTGCTTGCCAATCGACCATTGGTGTTTTGCCACCTACTAACCAACCGACACTTTTGAAGTAGTTGAAGAATTTTTGAGCTTCTTGTTCTGGAAAGTTATTTTCTTGGAAATAGGATTTGACATTTTCGATTGTTGGCTTCTGGACTATGCTCGAAGTGACAATAAATTCTTTTTCTTTTTTTGCGGAACTTTTTTCTTTTTCATCAGTTTTGTTTTTTAAATCAGAATTATTTATTTCTTCAAAATTTTTTGTGTGCTTTTCCAAGTTTGAAACGTTTTTATCGTTTAAAATGTTTGTATTGTTTATATAGTTTATAGAAGGTACTACTGCTTGTTCAGTACCTGTTTCACTGCTAGTACAAGACTTGTTCAAAGCTTGTTCAGAAACAAGTTCAATAAGTGGTTCATTTTTTGGTTTTCTTTCGGATTTTGGCAGTGGTTTTAAATCTTCTGAAAAGTTGAATAAAATGACATGACTTCCTTTGAATGGATTGTATGATGGTTCGTAATTGATATAACCCAAACTATGCAAGTTCTTCAGACATTTGTGATAGGTGGCTTTGGAACTGATTTTGCTTATTCGCATTACCTCATCGCGATTGATACTTATAGGATTTTTGAAGCGGTTACAGTTCCAAAATTGGAATAAGGCAATGTATAAACTTACATGCGTCGGATTTAATGTTTTATCAATGGCTACTTTTTCGAAGAAACCGGTTAAGTGTTTGATGTAATTCATTTGGAAGTATTAAGATTGGAGTATTAAGTATTAAGACTTTTACTAAGATTATGAGATACCTCAACTGAGCTCGGTATGACAAAAAAATCATATTACTTAAAGAGGGTAGGCAAAGCATTTACCTTATTTCCATTTAATAACTTATCGATGTCAGAATTGTCATAATACATAATGCCACCAACTTTGGTATAGGTCAGTGTTCCGTTGATGCGGAGATTTTGCAAAGTACCTGGAGAAATGTTTAACAGTTTTCTGACTTCATTGGATTTGAGCCACTGTTTTGTTTGTTGAGGTTTGGATTGAATGATTTCTTTTAAATCGTTCAAAAGAAGACTTCTGAATTCGTTTAAGTCTTCGCGAGTAATCACTTCGATAGCCATAACGTATGAATTAAATTGTTATGGTACAAATTTGTGAGATTTGAGTGGTTTTAAATCACAAGTCAATCACAAGTTGTGAATGATTTTTATTCAAAGTATTGTATTTATTGATGTTAGAGCAAGTCTTCTGTGTTTTCCATACGTTTCACTAATTTTTCTTTTAGTCCGTTTAGGAATTTAGTTTGGTCTGATTTACGCATTCTAATTTCAAGAAAAGCACGGTGGTACTGCCCTAAATCGATATTGAAGATATTTTCAAAATACTCTGCAATATCTTTCAAATCTGATGCTCCATTGTTGAACACACCTTCGGTATGCAAAGCATATAAAAGCTCTATTAATGCGACTTTAGAGCCTGTCCAATTTTGCTTTATCTTGTGATTGACTTGTGATTTTTCTTTTGGTTCTTTATTTTCTATCATTAGCAGCTTATCTTCCAAATAAACTTGGATTAAATCGTGTGCCATAATCTTGGCCACTTTGAAGTCATGTGATGTTGAAAAAGTATGATCTACTTCAAAATAAAAACTGTCTAAAGCTAATTTAATATCAAATTTTCCTCTTGTAAAATACTTGTGGTCAAGGTAATTACTTCCTGTTCGATAATATTTATAAAAATCTAAATTATTGTCAAAGTATCTTTTTAGCTTATCCAATTCATTATTTAAATATTTCTTTAAAATGCGTTCTCCACCATGTGGTTTCTTTGTTTCAATTTTAAAAATTGCATTGTAATAAATTAATTTTGAAGTAAATCGAGGTTTAATGTTTTTAAAGAAATCAATTTCCTCTGATACAGATTTAAAATTATTTTTTTGAATAGCTTTTTTTAGATTTGTTATAGAAATTAAAATTATTTCAATAGCTTTTTCGCATTTATTGATTGGGTTGTCAATTTCTAAATCAATAAAATTGATTTGTTCATTAAGATTAGTTAGTAACAAGTTTATTTTCGAATTCAATTTTGAATATTTTTTTTGAATAAAAGTTGAGAAATAGAATATAAATTGAAATAATTTAAAACGTTTTTATGAAACCAACACCCAATTGTTTGCCGTTGTAAAAAGGAGCGATAGCTGACATACTATTTTTTTCCTTGGATTTAAATATTTTTTCCTGTATCCATGGATTTATCCAATAGGCAACTTTTGTGCTTAAAATTCCAATTCCAGCACCAGCGACTACATCGGTTAGCCAATGTTTGTCGTTGTAAATCCTAAATGCTCCTGTACCAGTAGCTATAATGTATCCCGAAATACCATACCAAATGGAAACATCTTTGTATTCTTGCCAAAGGAATTCTGCTCCTGCAAATGCTGTAGCTGTATGTCCGGATGGGAAAGAGTTGAATGCGGAACCGTCTGGGCGTTCTACTTTTGTAATAGATTTCAAACTTAGTACAGAAGCTGACATTAGTAAATATGAAGTTCCTAAAATGATTGTTCTGTCTTTAAGGTTATGTTTACCTTTTATTCCAAAAGCATTAAGACCATAAACTGATAGAGCTGGTGCATATTGAGCGAAATCGTCAATGGTTATTTTTTCATCAATATCTTCATTTATTTCTTCTTTTATTTGTGTATTGAAGAGTTTTAATTGATCACTTTCAATACCAATTACACCGTATCCTATTAAAACTGATGGAATGATTAGTTGTTTGAATTTGAATTTATGCGTGCTGTCGTTTTGCGGAATAGTATCTGTATCAATTTTCTTCTCTTGAATACTTTCAATCTGGTTCTGCGCATGTAATGTAGCTATACTTAATAATGAAAATAAAATGGTTTTAAACATGGTAAATAATTTAAAGGGTTACGCGTAGTTTTATACCATTATGATTTCATTGTTAAGATTAGTATTCCGCCAATAATCATCAATCCACCCAAAGCTATCCGCCAAGTAAATTGCTCATTTAGAAAAATAAAAGAAAGTACTAGTGTGATAATTATACTTCCTTTATCGATTAATGCCACTTCGGAGACTGTGCCTATTTTTATTGCTCTATAATAAAAGACCCAAGAAATTGCCGTTGTTAAAGCCGAAACACCTAACAACAAAACATCTTTTTTGGTAAGATTAGAGAAATCTTTATAATTATTAAAAACTATGATGTTAAACCAAATAAAAATAAATACAAAGGAAGTCCGTATAGCTAATCCAGTGTCGGAAGCCACATTCTTTAAACCTGCTTTAGCAACTACCGATGTCAAACCAGCGAAGAACATCGATATTAGAGCAAAAATTTGATACTGTTTCATGACTTAATTACTTTAAATTTTATTCCGTCAAAACTTCTAATCCGCTTTTTATTATACTAACTTCTATTTTATTAGTCTTTAAATTATGAAATTCTCCATCAATTTGAGTGTCTAAGAAAATTTTTTCAGGTATTTCTACGTTGATATTTTCGATTAATGTGTGTTGCGCTTTTTTGAATTTTTCTATTTTATTTGATACTACACATATACCTAAAATTAGTTTGTCAATAAAATTTAGCTTAGAAACTACAACTAGATCTAACTGACCATCATTTAAACTCGCTTTTGGTGTTAGACTCATTCCATAACCCATTTCATTTGAATTGGAAATAAAAAGCATGAAAGCCTTTGTATTTATAATTTGATTATTAAAAGAAATTATCGTTTGCATCGGTTTAAACTGAATGCTTGAGGCTATTGACGCCCGAATATAAGACATCAAAGTTCTCTTACTGTAACTCTCATATTTTTTTATAATCAGTGCATCAATACCAACTCCCACGTTGCTAAAAAAATAATGGTCATTTACTTTACCAACATCAATGAACTGTGTTTTCCCCTTGCGTATAATTTCTGTTGCTTTCTCTAATGCTTTTGGTATACTTAGATTAGAAGCTAAACCATTTCCAGAACCAACAGGAATAATTCCTAATTTTATTTTGGTATTAATTAAACATGATGCTACTTCATTTATGGTTCCATCACCTCCACATGCAACGATACAGTTAGGATTATTAACAATTGCATTTTGAGTAAGTGTAATAGCGTGTGTTTTATAGTTTGAATACTCTACTTCAATCTTATAAATGTCCTTTGGAAAATACTTTTCTAATTCGGTTTTGCCAATATTATGTTTACCACTACCTGAAATTGGATTAACAATAAAATGAATGTAAATCATTAATTAAGTAATTTGTTTGTAAATAAATAGTCGGCTGTTTGATACCAAGATATTGTTTCGTCAAGAAATGTCTTGTTCATTTGTAATGGTTTCAAACTATTGTCTACTTTATTCCATTTATAGAATGCTTGTTTTTTTTGGTCGGATAGAATCATTACCTGGTCTTTTTTCATTAGGACTAATTTTCTATAGGTTCCTAGCAAAGCTCGTTCTTCGAAGTTTGATTGTAATACATCTTTTCCAAAGAAATCACTTTGATAACTCCAATTCATTAATGAGAAAAATGTTGGGAAAACGTCTATTTGAGAACATAGTTTATTTATTTTTTGGTTACTATGTTCGGGAAAATTTGCTATCAATGCTGGGATGTGATAATTGGCAACATCTATTTCATCTTTACCTGCACTACTAGCGCAATGGTCAGCAATAATAATAAAAACAGTATTCTTAAACCAAGGTTTGTTTTTGGCTTTTTCAAACATTTTCTTGATGGCATAATCAGTATATTTTACCGCACCTTCACGTCCAGTTCCCGAAGGAATATCAATTGCATTGTCAGGATAAGTATATGGTCTGTGGTTGGAAGTTGTCATTACAAAATTGAAAAATGGTTTATTGCTTTTATAGTGTTCATCAGCCACTTTCAGCATTTTAGTGTAAATGTCTTCATCACAAATTCCCCATGCGTTTTCAAAGGTTACTTCGTTATCATTAATATTATTTCTGACTGTTTTAATTTTATCACTCAAAACACTTCCACGACCACGATCATAAATTGTAAAACCGTTTCCTCCAAAATAGGCGTTCATATTATCGAAATAACCATCGCCACCATAAAAGAAATTAGAGTTATATCCTTTGCTTTTGAAAACATTGGAAACGGTGTATAGGTTTTGATTTTCGGGACGTTTTACAATACTTTGTCCAGGTGTTGGTGGAATACAAAGTGTCATTGCTTCCATACCTCGAACAGTTCTTGTGCCTGTTGCATATAAGTTATCAAAGAAGATGCTTTTTTGAGCTAAACTGTCTAAAAATGGTGTTATATTTTCTTTATTGCCAAACTCTTTCATAAAGCTACCACTTAAACTTTCAACCAAAATAAACACTACGTTCTTCATTTTAGGCTCTTTGTTGGTAGTGTCTGTTATAGTTCTATGAATGGAAAATCCTTCTGATTTGTATTTGCTGTTTTTATCAGTTAATTTATTTCTGATAATATCAAAAGCTGCCTTGTTATTTATAGAAGTATAAAACTCATTGTACGCCATTTGATTGTTTCTGAACGCTGCAAAAAATGAATAGATTCCCGATTTTGATATTTCAGCATTATACCTGTTTTTAGACCATTCTGCTTGATTGTTTGTGATGAAAAAACTAAAAAATAGTGCAGTCACTATTGTAATTGCTAGTATAATTGTTCTGTCTTTTACAGTTGCTTTGGAATGGAAGGTGTTATTAATAATTTTAAGTTTATAAAAAACAAAAAGTATCATTGCGGTTATGGCTAAAACTCCAAAAATTAATATTGGTAAAGGGTATGATTCTTGAATATTTGATACTACCTCATGTGTATAAATTAAATAATCTACCGCAATGAAGTTAAACCTTGTTTTGAATTCGTCCCAAAACGTAATTTCTGCAAAAAATGTAAAAACTAATATAAAAATGGTTAACGATGTGAAAAACCAAATCAAGGTTTTATCGAGCCAAGAACCAATCCATTTATTGGGGAAAACAAAGTAATATAGTGCTGAAGGAATTGCTATAAAACTTATTGCACCAATGTCATAAAATAGTCCTGTAAGCAATGTACCAAGGATTGTAAATAGATTGAATGAAACTTCATCATATTGCCAAATGATAAAGATTATTCGTAAAATGAATGAGAATGTTAGAAACCATGATATGAATGCTAAAAGCAAGCTGTAGCGTTTAGAAATATTGATTTTTTTGAACATAATGTATTGGTTAAGTTTGGTTAAAGCAAATGAGCACCCACACCTAAGTATGAATGCTCAAAACATGAAAATTTTAATTAAGCTTTGTTGATTTTGATATTAATATTGATTTTGTCATTAGGACTATTTTTTAAATTATAGTCAAAGGTGAAAACCAATTTTGTAGAAATTTTGAATTATTTAGATTGTTTTGTAAAAAACTGTTTTTTAGAATTTATAATTGTAACCTACTCTAATTACTTGTGTTTCGTAATAATCGTTACTAGTGTAACTAAAATCTTGTCCTTGAATTTCTTTTTTAATTACCAAAGTATTTAATAGGTCAGTAGCATTTATAAAAAATTCTCCTTTACCATTTTGAACTGATTTTTTCAATCCTAAATCAATAGAAAATCTTGATTTAATTTTGCCTTGCGGAATAATATCTGGTGCTAAATAAACAGCCGTTAGTTGCGCATCCACTTTTTTAGTTAGGTGCAATGTGTTGTTCCACTTTATATTTCCTGAGAAAACATCTTGTTTTGCTGCCGAAAAAGTATTTGGCTGTGGATATAAATTTTGAACTGTAAACGCACCGATTTGATTGTAATAGGCATTAAGATTAATATTGGAAGAATACCATTTTACAATATCTTGTGAAATGACCATTTCAACACCTGTATTTGAACTTTTATTTACGTTTTGAAAAATGGCATAAATCAGATTACTACTAGGAACTGTAGAAGCTATTCTTGTTATTGTAGCATTGGCAAATCGATGGTAGATAGCGGAATATAAATAGCCTTTTTTCAAATTTCTTTTGAAACCTAATTCCACTAAATTGGTGAATTGTGGTCTTAGTCCAGGATTACCAACTTTAATAATTTCTGCATCGTCATACTTTGGAAATATTCGAATATCTACTTCGTTTGGTCGGTCAATTCTACGATTGTAAAACAATGATATTTTGTTGTCATCATTGATTTTATAAGCAAAACGGAAATTAGGAAATGGTTCGAAATACGAATATCCATCAGTTCTATAGGTTGGATGGTTTGGATTTACCTCGTATTCTAAATCTAAGTATTCTAGGCGTAATCCAACTTCAGCTTCGATTTTATTGGTTTCATAAATGTAGTTTCCATAAACTGCTGGAATAATTTCTTCATAGGTTGCTTTACCACCTGCACTTGCATCCAAAGGCGAATTAGTTCCTGGAAAGAATTGCATATTGGTTGGAATAATTCGGTTACGAAATTTGAACCCTGTTTCAATTCGTCCGTATTTTAAAGGCTTTATGTAATCGATATTTAGATCTACTACACTTTCATCTGATAATAATTTGAAGGAATCTTTACTCGAAGAACTTGGCAAAATGTTATCGAAGAAATATTTTTCATCTTCTCTATGAAAAGTATAATTGAAGCCTACATTTAACAAATGTCCGGCTTGCTTGAATTTATGTTGATAGGCAGCAGTTCCCATCACTGTTGTTTTTAATTCATCCTCTAAAAATTGCCAAAGTCGTAATCGTTCGGAATAGTCTGCATTAAAAAAAGGTTGATCGCCGTTATCAATAATTTTTTCTGAACCAAATAAACCCGAAACGGTTAGCATATTGTAATCATCAATATTCCAATCAATTCCCGATTTAATTGTTGAAAAATGGGTGTTTCGGTTTCTTTTTAATTGTTGGTTAATTTTTGTGCCGTCATTGTACGTTCGTGTTACAAATTCATTCTTATTTAGGGTTTCTGTGTATAGATAATCGCCTTGAAAAAACGCATTAATTTTATTTTTTCGATAATTGAGTGATAGCGTAGGATTGATTTTTGGTGTTAGTGAATATTGTGGTCTTATTGTAGGCAAATTTTCTTTTCGTTCCCACAAAGCACCTAAACCCGACGTAAAACCCACTTTGCCATTGAAGCCTTCTTTTTTATTTTTTTTGTAGATGATATTTATAATTCCAGCATTACCATTGGCATCGTATTTGGCTGATGGATTATTAATGATTTCGATTTTATCTATTGCTGAAGCAGGAATATTATCTAAACCCGATTGATTTCCAAAGCCAGTTAAAGCAGTTTGCTTACCGTCAATCAATACGGTCACTTTATCATTGCCTCTAATTTGTACTTTTCCGTCTTGGACAGTAAGACCAGGTAAGTTTTGCATGGATTGTAAAACAGAGCCGCCACTTTGACTAATATTGTCAGCCATTGAAAACGTTTTCTTATCCATTTTCTCGCTGACAGTATTTGTTTTTGAAACCACTACCACTTCTTGTAAGGTTGTAGCATCTTCTTCCAGTTCGATAGTTCCTTGATCTAAAAATTCGGAAAGTGAACCAACATAAACTGATTGAGTCTTGGTTTTGTAACCAATAAATGAGAATTCTAAAATATAGTTTCCAGATTTGATATTGGTCAATGAAAATCGACCTTCCTCATTTGTTATTGTTCCGGTAATTAACTTATTGTCATTTGAAGTTTTCAAAGAAACATTTACAAATGGTAATGCAAGTTTCGTTGTCTTGTCTTTTGTGATACCCGAAACTGTTACTGACTTATTTTGTGCCCTTAAATTTGCTACCAATAACAGCAGCATTGTTACTAAAAGAACGTTTTTAATTCGCATCATAGTTTTCCCTTTTATTTTTTTCAACAAAGGTCTGCATGGAATTTGAAGAAATATTGAATTTTAAAAAAACTATTTCGAAGGTGTGCATTCCATATATAAAATAGTAGTTGACCGCCCAATGGTTTGTATCTACAATCTTTTTAATAATGGATAATCCCAAACCATTGCCTTGAGAGGATGGATTGGACTTAGAAAAACGCTCAAACATTTTTTCAGTCTGTAAAGGTAAAAGTGTACCTGTATTTGAGAATAGTAACCTATCATTAGTCAGTTTTATATTAATCTGACCATTGAGAACATTGTGATTTATAGTGTTTAAAAATAAGTTACTGATTAGCATTTCTGCAAGGAAATGATTTGAACTGACTACAACATTTTCCTCTAGTTCGTTAGTGATACTTATTTTTTTTGAAAGTGCTTGTTCACTAAAAAAGGTTAGTTGATTATTGATGATTTCGTGGAGATTTATTTTTTCAATCTCATAGTATGAATTGCTATCAATTTTTGATAGTACTAACAAATTTTTATTAAGCTTGACCAGTCTTGTAGTAGTATTGTTTAGGTCATCAATTAATTTGAACTGCTCAGAGTTTAAGTCTTTTCGTTGTAATATGTTTTCTAATTTTCCTTTAAAAATTGCAATTGGTGTTTGTAATTCGTGTGCTGCATTTTCAATGAACTCTTTTTGACTTTTATAAATTGAAGTGTTTTTTTCTATTAAATTATTAATAGAATGATTAAGCCTATTAAATTCTTCAATATCACTTGTATTTAATTTTGAATTTGAACTTTTATCAATTTCAAACTTTTCGATATGTTGCAATGTTTCGTAAAATGGTTTCCACAGTGTTAGAGATAATCTTTTGGTTATAATGAAAAGTCCAATTAATAGTATAATGATAATTATGGTAAAAACTCCCATAATACTTATTGCTAGTTCTGAATTATCAACAAGGTTAATTCTTGCAGAGAATGTATAAGGTTTTTTATTTATACTTATAGGCGCTTTGAGAACACGATATGGTTCATTTTCTTTTACCAGATTGTGATAAAAACTTCGATTAAATAAAGTATCCTTAGAAATAGTGTGCTCAAAATTTTCAATTTGTAAATCACTACTTAATTTATTGAAAATTGCAATTTCATTCTCCTTAAGTTGTGGCAAATAAAAGTTTACAAACTCTTCTTTTTGTACCACAAGTGCTTCATCCGTTTCATGTAAATAGAGCCACTGCGTGATGAAAAAGAACAGTGGCACCCCGAAAAGCATTACTCCAAGAGAGAATAACATGTAGTATTTGAGTGTTTTTTGAAGTAGTTTTTTATTCATCTTCCCATTTATAACCTGTTCCATACACTGATTTTAGATAATCGGTTGCGCCCATTTCTTTAAGCTTTTTTTTCATGTTTTTGATGTGTGCATATACAAAATCATGATTGTCTAACATGTCCGCCATATCACCCGATAAATGCTCTGCAATGGCACTTTTGGATAAAACCTTATTTTTATTACCAATCAAAAATAATAATAAATCCATTTCTTTTTTGGTAAACTCAATTTTATTTCCTTTGATTTTGACCGACTTACTTATTGTATCGATTTCTATTTCATGGAAAGAAACTACATTGTTTCCGTTGAATTGTTTTCTTCTGACCAATGCTTGAATTCTAACTAATAATTCTGACAAATGAAATGGTTTTGTTAAATAGTCATCGGCTCCAAGTGTTAAACCTTCAATTTTGGTTTCTAACGTGTCTTTGGCGGATATTATAATTACGCCATCGGTTTTATTTTGACTTTTAAGTATTTCTAATATTTTAAATCCATCACCATCTGTCAACATTAAATCTAAAAGAATACAATCGTAGGAATATAAATCGATTTTCTCTATTGCTATCTTTAGTGTACTTGCTGATTCACAAACAAAATCATTGCTACTCAAGTAATTTTTAATACTTGTAGCAATTTCGATTTCGTCTTCTATTATTAAAATTTTCATATTACAAAGAAACTAATCAATTTTGAATGAATATTGAATTTTTTAAATCAATACATAAATTATTTATGAAGAAACTTTTTTGTGTTTTTCTAACAAAGAGAATTTATTTTTTAAAACTGCCATATCTTCACTTACTTTTCGGTCTAATACTTTGGCATAATGCTGAGTTGTTCTCAAATTTTTATGTCCAAGCATTTTACTAACACTTTCTATGGGAACGCCATTTGTAAGGGTTACAGTAGTTGCAAAAGTGTGTCTAGCAATGTGAAAGGTTAGCTCTTTTTCGATTTCACAAATCCCTGCTATTTCTTTTAAATACGCATTCATCTTTTGGTTCGATAGGATAGGTAGTAGTTTATCTTCGTTATTACATTGTGGATGATTTTCGTATTTGTCAATTATCATTTGTGTAACTGGAAGGATTGGAATTTTGGAAGCACTTTCGGTTTTCTGTCTGTGAGTGAATATCCATTTTTCGCCATCAATACCGAAGCTTATATGTGACTTTGTTAAGTTTTTGACATCTACATATGCTAAGCCTGTAAAGCAGCTAAAAAGGAAGATGTCGCGTACTAATGATAATCTTTCTGTTTTGAAGTTTTTTTCAATTATAGATTGGATTTCAGTTTCAGTTAAATAAACTCTTTCAACTTCCTTAACTTTTGATTTATAGTTTGCAAATGGATTTTTGTCTAGCCAGTCATTGGCCAAACAAAGTTTGATGATTTTATTGAAGTTTTTAAGGTATTTAACTGCTGTATTATTAGCGCAGTTTCTAACGCTTCTTAGCCAGAATTCGTAATCGGTTATAAAAGCGTGATCAATCTTTGTAATATCAATATCTGAAACATTGTATTTCCATTGCATGAATTCTATAGTATGTTTGAGTGAAGTAGTGTAGCGTTCTAATGTTCCTGGAGCGTATTCTTTTCCAACAAGCTCTTTAATTTTATTGTTATGGTCTTGGAAGATGGGAACGAGCATTCTTGCTCTTTCATCAACTCCTAATAGTTTGCTCTTAATTGTTTCGGTAGTTACAATTATCTTTTTATGGATTAATTCCATTTCAGCATCTCTTATTTGACTTTTCAGTAAATCAAGATGGTTATTTATTGAACGAGCTTCTTCTGAACTACCTTTCATTTTACCTGCTTCTGTGGACCATTTCGATATTTCTACAAATCGGTTTGTGCTTAACTCGATACGCTTTCCGTTGATTGTAATTCTAGTGTAGATAGGAACTAAACCATTTGCAGCTGCTTTCGCTTTCTTTGCATAAAAGAGAATTGATACTTTTGTTTTCATTGTGGTGACCTTTTTAGTTGTTATTAAATTTAACTTCAATATGACTATTCCACAAGATGTACAGTTTTTAAACTGGTTGTTGAACTGGCTGTAAAGCCTTGTGAATACTAGTCTGAAATAAAAATCGGTTACCCAAAATTTGGATTGTTTAGGGTAACCGATTTTATCCCTTTAGGTTCACTAATGAATGAATAATTTGATATGTGATAAAAAGAAAAAACCCTTAAAATCATACGATTTTAAGGGTTTTAATTCAATTTGCTTTCCAGCTGGCGGAGAAAGAGGGATTTGTCTGCTACAAAAGTTACCAATAAAATCAATACTTCGCAAAGCATTAAATTTAAGTGACACCTCGACTGACACCTCTTTTATAAGGTTACTATTATTCTAAATTCAAAGTAGTCAAATATAAGGATAAATATTTGAATATTAAAGTATCAAGACTAAAAATTGAACTAGTTATTTAAGTGTTTATTGGTACCTTTCTTGATTAAAATTTGTTTTTGTATTTCTTCAATTTTAACCAAAAATCAAGTGAGTTACTTGTTCATATTTTATGCCGCTATATGTACAGAACTCTTCAATCGTTAGGAACTCATTTTCGAGCTTGTTGAGGTCTTTTTTTATCTTTTGCATCAATCTAGTACTTTGACGATAACTCTTGCCTGTTATGCGCTGTATGTCCTTTGGATAGATGCATACCC
>LNFM01004000.1_pt1 | contig 31776 bp, 27 predicted proteins | sample 596031 | NCBI WGS metagenome assembly LNFM01 (sample SAMN04254537, study PRJNA301005) | activated carbon metagenome | isolation source: dual media filters at the Ann Arbor, Michigan drinking water treatment plant | place: USA: Ann Arbor | reverse complement strand
CAGGACAACGACGGGGTCGAGGTCTACGGGCTGGCCTTCACCGTGGACGAAATCGACTACCTCGACAGCAAGGCCGAAGGCGAGGCCCGCCGCGGCCGCAACGCGAACGCCCGCCAGCCGGCCACCGCCTGAAGCAACACACCGGGCGGTTCGGCCGCCCGGTCCCCCTCATCCCGTCTCTGTCTCATTCAGCTATCCAGGAGCATCACCATGATCTCGACCGCCCATTCCCCTCGTCTGGCTGCCCGCTTTGGTCAGAACACGTTTGTGATCCGAAGCGAGACCCCGCTGGCCGAAGAGCAAATGCGCCGGGCCGCGCCGTCCATCTTTGCAGAAGGCAAGCACGGTAGCCGTTCCGAGCGCTACACCTACATCCCCACCATCGACGTGCTGCGCGGTCTGCGCCAGGAAGGCTTCGAACCCTTCATGGTGGCGCAGAGCAAGAGCCGCATCGAAGGCAAGACCGAGTTCACCAAGCACATGATCCGCATGCGCCATGCCGGGCAGGTGAACAACCGGCCCGAGGCCAACGAGATCATCCTGATCAACAGCCACGACGGCGCCAGCAGCTATCAAATGCTTGCTGGTCAGTTCAGGTTCATCTGTTGCAACGGTCTTGTCGTCGGCGACGTGGCCAACGACATCCGCATCCCGCACAAGGGCAACATCCGCGACGACGTGATCGAGGGTGCGTTCCGCGTTCTGGAGGACTTCGAGGCGGTGGACGCGAGCACTGACGGCATGAAGGCACTCAGCCTGCAGTACGACGAGCAGCGGGTCTTTGCCACGGCCGCCCTGGCGCTGCGCTACGGCGAACGGGGGGAGGGTGAACCACCGGCCCCGGTGACCGCCGAACAGCTGATCGAAGCCCGGCGACCCGAGGACTGCGGCAACAGCCTGTGGGCCACGTTCCAGCGGGTGCAGGAGAACGCCTTGAAGGGTGGCCAGCCGGGCAGGGGCGCCAAGGGCCGGCGGATGCACACCCGGCCGGTCGCGAGCATTGACCGCAGCGTGAGTCTGAACCGGGCGCTGTGGGTGCTGGCCGAAGAGATGCGCAAGCTCAAGGCTTGATCCACGGGGTCTGAATCACAAGGCCTGTTTGAACCTGGCGCTGGATTCAACCCCGAATCCAGCGCCCGCGCAGCGCCGCAGCGCGCCCATCATCAGGCGGTGCCGGCCGGCGCCGGCTCGCGCGATCCCGGCCGCTGGCGCATCGAGCGCGGCGCCCGGGAAACGTCCTCCGCCTCGACCTCCCTTGTCGGTCGCGCCGGAGGACCCTCCCCATGAAGACCCTTGTGCTCGCCAACCAGAAGGGTGGCGTCGGCAAATCCGCCGTCGCCACCTTGCTGGCCCATTACTTCCGCAAACTCGGCTGCCGCGTGCTGGCCATCGACCTGGACCACCAAGGCAACTTCTCGGACCCGCTGCGCAAGTCCCAGCGCGCGGCCGTGGCCGAAGTCCCGGCCAGCGCCTTGCTCACACAGACGAACCCAGTCATCCCGGCGGCGGACTTCGTCCTCGTGCCCGCCGACCGGGACCTGTCCGGGCTGGAACGCCAGCCCGGCCTGCACAACGATTTCGCGAACCACCTGCGGGCCTTCCTGAAGACCATGGACGCCCGGTTCGATGTCTGCCTCATCGACACCAATCCCAACCCGGACATCCGCATGATTGTGGCCCTCGTCTCGGCCGACTGCGTGCTCTCACCGATCCAGCTCAACCAGGAGGCGCTGGACGGTGTGCACGCCCTGCTCAATCACAACCGGGTGGGGGTGCGCAAGATCAAGAACATGCTCAACCCGAAGCTGCACCTGATCGGGCTGTTGCCGGTGATGGTGGAGGCCAACCCGTTCCAGCGGGAGAACTTCCTGCAGCTGGTGCAGAAGTTCCACCCCATCCTGATCCCCTACGGCCCAAAGCCAGGGCAATTCGCGTCCATGCCACGCCGCTCGGCCGTGGCCGAAGCGCAGGCCGAAGGCCTGGTGCTGTGGGAGATGAAGAAGACCGCCGCGCGAGATGCCTGGCGCGAGATCGAAGTGGCCATGGCCGTGATCGCCAAAGCTGTGCTCACGGGAGACCAGACCCAGGCCCCCATCATCCCCATCAACGGAGCAGACCATGGCCCTGTCGCTGGATAGTCTGGACCTGTTGCCACCCACCGGTGGAGAGGGCGGCGCCCCCTTGCGGATCCCGCTGGACACCATCGACGAAGACCCTGACCAACCCCGGCAAGAGTTCGACGAACAGAGCCTGGACGAACTGGCCGAAACCATCCGGGAGCGGGGCGTGCGTCAGCCGGTCTCGGTGCGCATGCACCCGACACAGCCCGGGCGCTGGATGCTCAACTTCGGCGCCCGTCGCCTGCGTGCGTGCAAACGGGTCGGACTGTCCGAGATACCTGCCTTTGTGGACCAGACCGCCAACAGCGTGGACCAGTTCATCGAGAACGAACAGCGCAAGGGCCTGAGTCCGCTGGAGATCGCACTGTTCGTGCAACGGGCGCTGAACCAGGGGCAGACGCAGGCTGACATCGCACGGGCCATCGGCAAGAGCCGCCAATACGTGACGCTGGCGACGGCCCTGATCGATCCGCCCGATTGGTTGATGGCTGCATACCGGGATGGTCGCTGTCGAGGTCTGACCGAACTGCATGAACTGCGCAAGCTCGCTGCAGACCACCCTCAATACGTCGAGGCCTGGGTCTCGGATCGCCCGGTCATCACGCGCGAACAGGTCCTGGCACTTCGGTCCGATCTGGTAGAAGGTTCGGCCAGCGTGAGGCGCGGCACATCGGCGCTGATCGAATCCATGGAAGCCAGTCTGGTGCAGGGAACAGGCCAAGGCAACTCATCGAAGAGCGTGCAGCCCGTGCTTCCTTCGCCGGATCCCATGCCTCGCGCTCCCCGGGCAGTACCGCTGAGGCTGCTGGCCAGGCTGGGCGGTGTCGACGTGATGGTCAACATCCTTCAGGCACCGCCCCAAGCGGGCCAGGTGTTCGTGACCCCGGTGAACGCAGGTCAAACCCAAGCCGTGCAAGCCAGCGAGTTGGTCCTCGTGGGCTGGTCGGGCAGGTGAGTTGTCAAGCAGCTTGACAACTCACTGAACAAAACCAGTCTCATCTCAGCAGCCGGGCGCTGGCTCAACGCCATCAGCACGCTGCAAACCTCCCTCTGAACGCGCTCACCACCTCACCGGTTGTCAAGCTGCTTGACAACCTGGTGGGCACGTGCGCGCCTTGGTTTTGCTGGATTTCAGGGTGAATCCAGCGCCTCGGTTCTAGCGATCCTCGGAGAGCATAGGTGCATGGTGGATTGCAGGATAGGCGGCACGCCGCCAGTTTCACAAACGATTCGCTGCGCTCACGTTTGCACCTTTCGGTAGACCCATGAACACCCACAACCCTGACTTCGTCACGGTCGATATGCGCGGACTGAAGGCCGCGCTGGTGGCCCATGCTCAGGCTCGGCGTGAGAGCGTGTCGGTGCTGGTTCGTCGGGCTGTGGCCCACGAACTTGGGCAGGCTGAATCGCTTCCACCGCCGATCACAGGTTTCGAGAGCATCGCCCCTTCGCGCCAGTTCCAGATCAAGTTGTCAATCAGATTGACAACCTCTGAGGTCGAACAACTGGCAGCCGGTGCGCGCGCAGCAGGGCTGTCGCGCGGCGCTTACCTGGCAGGGCTCGTGGCTGGTATTCCCGCGTTGACTTCGGGCTCAAGCCGCACCGAGATGCTCTCGGCGTTCACCACGTCCAACGCACAACTCTCCGGCCTCAGGCGCAGCATCCACGCCCTCACGCGCCTGCTGACCCAAAGCAACGTGCAGAAGGCGCTGGTCTACCGCGACATGCTCGACACGCTGGACGGAGACATCCATCGCCACCTCACCCAGGCTGCGGCCCTGATGGCCGATCTGCGACCGCGTGGGGCATCCGCAGAAACCACCCACCCATGAGCCAAGCGCCGAACATCGACGGGGTGCTCGTCCAGTGGGGGGATCGCCTGTTCTACCCGGGCAACCGGGTGGTCAAGGTCAAGCCGCAACCCAGGCTGGGTGATGGAGGCATGCGCCAGCGTGCTTACGCCATCCGTAAGCGCATTGAAGCCACAGTGGTGAAGAGAGCGCCCCAGGTCATGGTGAAGGTCACCGGGGGAGGGCGAGGCATGCTGGCCATTGCCGCCCATTTCCGATACATCAGCAAGAACGGTCGGCTTGACATCGAGACCGAACAAGGCGACACGGTGCGCGGCAAGTCGGCGGTGCACGAACTGGGAGAAGACTGGCGCTATGGCGGCAGTCTGATCGGGGATGAAGGCTACCGTCGCGAAGCCTTCAACATCATGCTGTCCATGCCCCGGGGCACAGACCCGCTCATCGTCCAGCGGGCGGCACGCGAGTTCGCTCAGGCCGAACTGGCGGACCACAAATACGTGATGGTGCTGCACGACCACCAGGCCAACCCGCATGTGCACATCAGCGTGCGGGCAGAGTCCATGAGCGGCAAACGACTCAACCCGCGCAAGGCCGACCTGCAGCGTTGGCGCGAGACCTTTGCCGAGAAGCTGCGTGGCTATGGGGTAGAGGCCGAAGCCACTCGGCAGGCCACGCGCGGGTGGAGAGTAAACCACCCCGACCTGTGGCAACTGAAAGCCAACGAGGCAGGGCGATTGAGAAAGGCTCAACCAGGCACCACATCGGGTGACAAGGCTCGCAGCAGCCGGGCCGAGGCCTTGAAGGGGTGGCTGCACATAGGGCGAGCCTTGGCGGGATCACCCGACGCGCGGGACGTGAAGCTGGCTGGATCGATTGCGCTCTTCATCCAGGAGGCGTCCGCACCATGGACGATGCAGAAGACGACACATGAGACCGACAGAGATGCTCAGCGACCTGGTCCGGCTGTCGATTCGCAAGTTCGTCGTTGATTACAGTGCCGACTGGGCTTCGAAGAGTTTACAGGCTGGCCGACCGGTCGAGGCTGAACTGAGTCGTTCATACCCGACGTCGCTAATGCCAGCGGCGTTCGTCACCGGTCATTCAACGGCCAGCGCTCGTGAGACAGCTGTACCCCCGAGACCAGGCGCTCGCCGATTTGTGGCTTCACTTGACACTGCGACAAAGCAGCCGGCCACGAGTGAACTGTTGCCTGCCGTTGGCGACTTCCATGAATAATTTGGGTGGCAATTTCAAGCGGACATCAGCGACGCGCTCGTTCATGAGTTTCCCCAAGGCACCACTGGCGGCAGAAAGTGCCGCGGACAGGGTCTGCGACTGGACTTGAAGCTGCGGGTCGCCGAATGGTTACCAGTTTCCAGTTCCACCAGCGAGTACCGTTCGGAGGAGCGGTCATCCGTTTACCTGCGTGAAGTGCGCGTTGCGCCTATTTGCCATTGCGCGCCTTGTCGATCTCGGCGAACAGCTCATTGAGCGTGCCCTTCATGACGTCCATGGTGATGCCGGCGACACCGCAGACGACGTTGAGCACAGTGCCCACCGGCGGCGTGATCAGGCCGATGGCGTTGTTCATGATGAACAGCACGCCGAAGTAGACCGGGTCGATGCCGGCCTGCTTGATGACCGGGATCAACACCGGCGTCGGGATCAGCACCGTCGGGATGAAGTCCATCGCAGTGCCCACCGCGATGACCAGAAGCATGATCGCCAGCAGAAGCAGCGTCGGCGAATCCATCAGCGGCTTGAGCAGTACGACGACCTGCCCCGGCAGGTCGGCCACCGTGATCAGCCAGGACGACACCAGCGCGGCGGCCACCAGGAACATCACCACGGCCGTCATCTTGGAGGCAGCCAGGATGCAGGCGTAGATCTGGCGCACCCCCAGTTCGCGGTAGATGAAGGCCCCCACCAGCAGCGAGTAGACCGCCGCAACCACGGCCGCCTCGGTCGGCGTGAAGATGCCGAATTTGAGGCCACCGATCACGATCAGTGGCATGACCAGCGCCCATGCACCGTCTACGGCTGCCTTCACTACGGCGCCTGCCGGCTGGCGCGCCGCCACCTTGACGTCGTCGTGGCGTGCCGTCAGCCACCAGGCGGTCATCAGGCTCAAACCCATCAGGATGCCCGGCACGATGCCGGCCATGAACAGCTTGGTGATGGACACACCTCCGACCACGCCGAACACGATGAAACCGATGCTGGGCGGGATCACCGGCGCAAGGATGCCGCTGGCGGCGATCAGGCCGGCCGAGCGGTTGACGCTGTAGCCGGAGCTGCGCATCAGCGGCAGCAGCAAGGTCGCCAGTGCCGCCGTGTCGGCCACGGCCGAACCGGACAGGCTGGCCATGATGATCGCCGCCACGATGGCCACGTAGCCGAGGCCGCCCCGGATGTGCCCGACCACCGTGGTGCACAGCGTGATGATGCGCCGCGAAAGGCCGCCAGCGCCCATGAACTCGCCGGCCAGCATGAAGAAGGGCACGGCCAGCAGCACGAAACTGTCGGCCCCGTTGACCAGATTCTGGGCCACGATCTGGCTGTCGAAGATGCCCATGTGCAGCATCAGCGCAATGCCGGACAGCAGAAGCGCGAACGCCACCGGCACCCCCAGCGCCATGGCTGCGAGCAGCGAGCCCAGGAATACGGCGATCGTCATTGCTTGCCCTTCTGCGGGAGGTGTTCTTCGGACTCCGCGACCAGGATCAGGTCGGCGTCACTGGCCCGCCCGGTCGTCACGCGCCAGAAGCCGGAGAGCAGTACCAGGGCGATGCCGACGCTGGCCGCCAAGCCGGCGCTGTACAGCCAGGCTACCGGCAAACCAGTGACCGGCGCCAGGTTGTCCAGGTTGAGCCCCGTCTGCTGCCAGCTGCCGAGGAACAAGATCACGCAGCAGGCCAGCATCAGCACGTTGCTGGCCACCAGGCAGGCGCGCTTGCCCCAGGGCGGCAGGCGCCGCACCAGGGTGTCGACGCCCAGGTGCGCATGCTCCTTCATAGCGACGATCGCGCCCAGGAACACCAGCCACACGAACAGGTAGCGTGACAGTTCCTCGGACGCCGTGATGCCCGAATTGAAGGCGTAGCGCAGGACGACGTTGCCGAAGACCAGCACCACCATCAGCGACATGCAGAGTGCGACCAGGCCCTCCAGCGTCCGGGCGGTCAGTTTTTCCAGAGTGTTCATGGGATACGGGCCGCTCGCGTCACATCACCGGCCGGCCGCCGTCGGCCATCAGCGTGGTGGCGGTGATATATGAAGCCTCGTCGGAGGCCAAGAACAGGATCGGCCAAGCAATCTCGCGCGGGTTGCACCAGCGGTGCATCAGGCAGTCCTGCAGCTTGTCTTCCAGGATCGCCTCCTCGCTCTGCTGCAGCCGCTTGACGTGGAACGGAGTCAAGGTGGAGCCGGGGCAGACAGCGTTGGCGCGAATGCCGTGCTCGGCCTCCTCGAAGGCTAGGGTGCGGGTCAGGGCCAGGATCGCAGCCTTGGTGGCGTCGTACTGGCCCATGCCCACGCGGCCGGTCACGCCGTAGGTGGAGGAGACGTTGACGATCGCGCCTCGGCCAGCCTTGCGCAGGTGGGGAATCGCGGCCTTGGCCATGTGGGCGTAGCTCAGGAGGTTGACCCCCAGGATCCGGTCCCACGACTGCGCCGTCGCGTCGGCCAGCCGGACGTACTCACGCATGCCGGCGTTGTTCACCAGGATGTCGATGCGGTCGAAGTGGGCAGCGGCCTCGGCCACCGCGCGCTGGGCTTCCGGCTCGCCAGAGATGTCGCCGGCGATGGCCAGCACCTGGGCGCCGGCGACGGCCGCGCGGATGCGCTCCTGCGCTTCCTCCAGCGCCTGCGGGTTGACGTCGACCAGGACGACGCGCGCGCCTTGCTCGCACAGCAACTGGCCTGTGGCCGAGCCGATGCCGCCGGCGCCGCCCGTGATGATGGCGACCTTGTCATGGACTCTGTTGCTCATGGTTGTCTCCGTCTGGGTATGGGTTGGTTTCGGGGCGCGCGGTTCAGGCCGCGATGCGGTAGAAGGTCGCGGCGTTGCCGCGGAAGAAGGCGTCGAGTTCGGACTCGCTGCGGTCCTGCAGGATTTCCTCCAGACCATCGACGGTCTGGGTGTACGAGGCACGCAGGGTGGATACCGGCCAGTTGCTGCCGAACATGCAGCGGCCGATGCCGAAGGTGTCGATGGCGATGCGAACGACGTCGCGGTTGCCGGCCACCGTCCATTCGCCCTCCGGCAGCCCTAGTTCGGAAATCTTGATCCAGACGTTGGGGCAGGCCGCCAGTTGCTCCAGACCGCCGCGCCAGGCGGCAACGCCGGTGGGCGTGCGGTCCCAAGGCAGGCCGGTGTGGTTCAGGACAATGGCGGTGCCCGGAAAGGCCCGCGCCAATTCCGCCGCTTCGGCCAGGTGCCAGTACGGCACCCGCAGATCCCAAGACAGGCCGTGCTTTTCCAGTAGCGCGAATCCGCGCAGCCAGGCTTCGTCCTGCATCGATCCCGGCTGGCCGCGGCGCATCCCGGCTGGGTCGGCGGCCGTGGCTGGCTTCGAGCGGATGCCCCGGACCAGCGGCGACTCAAGGTGGGCCAGCAGCATCTCCGCGCAATCCGGCGCGTCGAAGGACGCATGGGCGACGATCGCGCTGGGCAGGCCGGTCGCGGCGTGCAGCTCGGTCAGCCAGCGGGTCTCGCCGAGCTGGTCGCTTCGTTCGCGTTCGGCCTCGATGTGGACGGTGCCGACGATCTGGTGGGGTATGGCCGCCGCCAGGTAGTCGGTCGGCAGCCGGTTGCCCTGGCGCAGCACGGCGTAGTCGCCAAGGAAGAAGTCGTGGGCCTCGCTCAGCCACGGATAGTGGCCAGTGCCGCGGTCCTAGAAATGGTGGTGCGCGTCGAGAATGCGCCGCGGCTGCGGGGCTGGGCGCTGGTCAGCCCTAGGCGGCAGCGAGACCATCAGCCCAGCCCGCGCGCCGACAGGCTTTTGAACAGCGCCTGGATGCCAAACTCCCAGGGTGGGATCGCATCGCTGTGGTCGACCCAGTTCACCAGCCCACCGAGTCGGGCGCTGCTGATGCGCACGCGGTCGCCGCGATGGTGGGTGAAGCCGGCGCCGGGGGCGTCGCGGTCCTGGATCGGCGCGAACATGGTGCCGCAAAACAGCATCATCCCGTCCGGGTACTGGTGGTACTTGCCCATCGCATGGCGGACCAGCTCCAGGGGGTCGCGGCTGATCTTGGCCATCGAGCTGCTGCCGTTCAGCACGAACCCGTCGGGACCCAGCACTTCCAGCGCGATCTCGGCCTGGCGCACGTCGTCGATGCCGAACCTGTCGTCGAACACGCGGATGAAAGGGCCGATGGCGCAAGCGCCGTTGTTGTCCTTGGCCTTGCCGAGAAGAAGCGCGCTGCGGCCTTCGAAGTCACGCAGGTTGACGTCATTGCCCAGGGCCACCCCGACGACCCGGCCGCCGGCCGTCACGGCCAGCACCACCTCGGGTTCCGGGTTGTTCCAAGTCGAGCCCGGATGCAGGCCGACGCTGACGCCGGTGCCCAGCGAGGACAGCGGCGCAGCCTTGGTGAACACCTCGGCGTCGGGGCCGATTCCGACCTCCAGGTACTGCGACCACATCTGGCGCGCGATCAGCACCTCCTTGAGCGCGGCGGCCTCGGGCGAACCGGGCTTGATCGCCGACAGGTTGTCGCCAACCACGGCCACAACCTGCTGGCGCACGGCATCGGCCTTGGCGGCGTCACCGCGGGCCTGCTCCTCGATGACGCGCTCCACCATGCTCTCGACGAAGGTCACGCCGGCGGCCTTGACCACCTGCAGGTCGTTCGGGGCCAGCAGGTGGCGCCGGGCCGGGTCGGGGCCGTGGTCGGAAGTGGACTGCAGCCACTCTTCAAGCGGGCCGAGGTCCCGACCGTGCGCAGTGCGCAAGGCGGCCGGCAAGTCGTCGACTTCCAGCAGCGCCGAAATAGTCGGCGCCGCTGCGCTGACATCGAACAGCCGCCCGCCGCGGACCAGGACCACGGTGGGCCCACCGCGTTCGCCCGGCAGCCATGCGCGTCCGACGAGCAGTCCCTGGTCGCCGCTCTGCGGCAGCGTCTCTTCGAGTGTGAGTTTGCGTGCACCAGCGGCCATCAGATCTTGACCTTCGCGTCCTTGATCACCTTGCCCCAGCGGACCTGCTCCTCCGCCATGAACTCGGCGAAGCGCTGCATGGAACCACCACCACCTTCGGCGCTGTAGCCTTCCAGCTTCTCGGCGACATCCGGCATGGCCAGCACCTTGTTGATGTCCTCGCTCATGCGCGCGCCCATCGCGGCCGGCATCCTGGCCGGACCCACCATCCCGTACCAGGTCGCGGCCTGGAAGCCGGGGAAGCCGAGCTCGGCGACGGTCGGCACGTCTGCGAACTGTTTGGAACGTTTCGCGCTGGTCTGGGCGATCGCCACCAGCTTGCCCTGGCGGACTTGCTGGATCGCCGACGACATGGTTTCGAAGCTGTAGTCGATCTGGCCGCCCAGCAGGTCGGTCAGCATCGGGCCCGACCCCTTGTACGGCACGTGTAGCGCATCGACGCCGGCGCGCAGCTTGAACATCTCCAGCGCCAAGTGCTGGGCACTGCCCTGCCCGGCAGAGCCGAAACTGACCTGGCCCGGCATGGCCTTGCACAGCGCGATCACCTCCCGCAGCGTCTTGGCGTCCGCACGCGGGCGGCAGACCAGCACGTTGGGGGTGACGCCGACCAGGGTCAGCGGCGTGAAGTCGGTGGCCACGGTGTAGCCCAGCTTGGGATACAGCGCCGGCGCCACCGCGTGGCTGCTGAAGTTGGCCATCAGCAGGGTGGTGCCGTCGGCCGGTTGCTTGGCCACGTATTCGGCGGCGATCACGCCCGCCGCGCCGGCCTTGTTTTCCACAACCACGGTGGTGTTCCACATGGGGGCCAGCTTCTGGGCCAGCAGGCGGGCCACGGCATCGGTGCCGCCGCCGGCCGAGAAGCCGACGATGATCCTGACCGGCTGGGTCGGCAGAGCCTGGGCGAAGGCGGCGGGGGCAGCCAGCGCCACGGCGCCGGCGGAGAGGAAGGTGCGGCGGTACATGCTGGGGGTACGACGGTTGATCATGGTTTGTCTCTTTGGTTTTCTGGTGACGGTGAAGGGACCCGGTATCTGCCGGGGAGCGGGGGGAGCTGGGCACTCTAGCAAGCGGGATTGCGAGGCAACAAGCGAGATAAATTTGAATGGAGGGAGAGAAAAAATCCGGAGTACGGGTTTGCCCGCAGCGGCGGCATCAGCCGAACGCGCCCCGGGCGCGCAGCCGCTCGATCACGACCTCGGCGCAGCCGGCCTCGCGCATGATTTCCTCGGTGTGCTGGCCCAGCAGCGGCGGCGGATGGCGCAGCTGCTGCGGCGTGCCGCACATCTTGACCGGGAAGCCCAGCTGCCTGATGGTGCCCTCGACGGGGTGCTCCATCTCCAGCACAATGTCGCGGGCTTCGGCCTGCTCGCTGACCAGCGCCTCGGCATAGGTGAGGATGGGCGCGGCCGGCACCCCGGCCGCCAGCAGCGCGGCGATCCAGTCGTTGGCTGACCGGGCGGCCAGGGTCGGCTCGATCTGGGCAACCAGCGCCTCGCGGTTCTTCATGCGATCGGTGTTGGTGGCGAAGCGCGCGTCGTCCATCAGGTCGGCCCGCTCCAGCACGCCGCAGAGGGAGGTCCACAGCTTCTGGTTGGCGGCGCCGAACACGAAATGGCGGTCGGCGGCGCGGAACGCCTGGTAGGGCGCGCTCATCCGATTGGCGCTGCCGATCGGGGTCGGCACCTTGTCCGTACCCCAGTACTCGGCGACTTCCCAGATCGACAGGCTGAGGGCGCTTTCGAACAGCGAGACGTCGACGTACTGGCCCTCGCCGCTGCGCTCACGACCCTGCACGGCACTCAGCACCGCGTAGGCGGCAAACAGTCCGGCACCGAGGTCACCTACGGGCACGCTGTTCTTGGCCGGGGCGCCACCGGGGTGGCCGGTCACGCTCATGATGCCGGTCATGGCCTGGGCAATCAGGTCAAAGCCCGGTCGGGTGGACCAGGGACCGGTCTGACCGAAGCCCGAGATGCTGGCGTAGACCAGGCGGGGGTTGATCTTCTGAAGCACCGGGTAGTCGATCTTCAGGCGGGCGGCGACGCCGGGCCGGTTGTTCTCGATCAGCACGTCGGCCGTGCGCACCAGCTCGTAGAACGCCTCAAGGCCTGCTTCGCTTTTGAGGTCGATCTCGATGCTGCGCTTGTTGCGGTTCAGGGCCAGGAAGCCGCCGCTGTCGGTGCCCTTGAGCTTGAAACCCATCGAGCGCCGGGTTTGGTCGCCCACGTGCGGCGGCTCCACCTTGACGACGTCGGCGCCCATGTCGCCCAGCAGCATGCAGCAGAACGGACCGGCCATGACCTGGCTGACGTCCAGGACCTTGAGGTGGGAAAGCGGAAGGGGTTTAGTCATCGGAGTTGGGGTAGGACAACGGCCACATGCGCTGGCCACCGGATTCGGTAAAAGAGGGGCGCAGTTTAGGAACGCGGCGCGAACCCGGTCAAACGACAATTTCTAGGGACTGACGCGAGTTTTTTTCGTTTGGCGCCGGCACGCCCGCGCTCCTAGACTGGTCGCCTTTCGCACCATCCACACAGCATGTCCACCTCCATCCTCCTCGAACGCAACGACCACATCGTCACCGTCATCCTGAACAAGCCGGACAAGATGAACGCGCTGGATCTCGGCATGTGGCGCGACCTCGGCCACGCCTTCCACAACTTGTCGGCGGACGACAGCGTGCGCTGCATCATCCTGCGCGGCGCCGGCGAGACGGCATTCTCTGCGGGCGCGGACATCGAGGAGTTCGAACGAGCCCGAGACACCGCGCAGAAGTCGCGCGCCTACTCCAAGGTGACACAGGTGGCGCTCGCCGCCATCGCCGACTGCCCGCACCCCGTGATCGCCCAGATCCATGGCGCCTGCGTCGGCGGCGGCTTGGAAATGGCGACCATGTGCGACATGCGCATCTGCGGTGCCTCCAGCCGCTTCGGCGTGCCGATCAACCGCCTGGGCCTGGTGGTCTCGTACGAGGAACTGCGCGGCCTGATCCCGCTGGCCGGCAAGGCCGGAACGCTGGAGATCCTGCTGGAAGGCCGGGTCTTTGGGGCCGAGGAAGCCAAGCAGATGGGCCTCGTCAACCGCTTCGTTGCCGACGAGGACGTTGCTGCCGAAGTGGCGTCCGCCGCCAAGCGCATCAGCCTGGGCGCGCCGCTGGTGGCCCGCTGGCACAAGAAGTTCATCAACCGGCTGCTGCAGGGCACCCCGCTTACGCCGTCGCAACTGGACGAGGCTCACCTGTGCTTCGACACCGAGGATTTCCGGATCGGCCGTGACGCTTTCCTGGCGAAGACAAAGCCAACGTTCGTCGGGCGCTGATCCCTCCGTCTTCGGCAGCCCAACCTACGTCGAGCCCGCCGCGGCCACCCCTTCGCTGCGCACCCAATCCACGAACGTCGCAATCCGCACATCCCCCGCGCGGTGCTTCGGGAATACCATGTAGTATGCCGATTCGACCGGCAAGGCCACCCCGAAAGGCCGCACCAAGCGACCGGCCAGCAGGTCCTGTTCGACCCAACTGTCCTTTGCCAGTGCGACGCCCAGGCCGTCAATCGCGGCGTCGATGACCAAGTGGCTGGGCGTGAACGACAGGCCGCGCGAGGCGTCCACATCCAGCGCGCCTGCGTGCTTGAGCCAGGCCGACCAGTGCGGATTGCTGCCGTTGCTGTAGGTGCTGGCGTCGTGCAGCAAGGTCTGGTGCTTCAGGTCGGCCGGCTCGCGCAGCGGGTGCTCGCACTGCAGCAGGCCGGGGCTGCAGACGGGGAACACGTTAACCGCCAGGCACATTTCCGAATGCAGGTCAGGGTAGTAGCCGCTGCCAAAGCGGATCGCCACGTCGTAGGTGTCGCGGGCGAAATCGGGCGGGCTGGAGTTGGTCGAGATCCGGATGTCGATCTCGGGGTGGGCCTTGACGAAGCGGTCCAGCCGCGGGATCAGCCACTTGACGGCGAAGGTCGGCGGGATGTCGACCCGCAGCACCTGCGCCAGCTCGGCGCTGAGTTGGCGGGTGGCATCGGTCAGCACCCGGAACGCCTCCTGCACGGCCGGCAGATAGGCGCGGCCAGCAGCGGTCAAGGTCAGGGCCTTGGCCTCCCGAATGAATAGCGCCATGCCCAGGTGCTCCTCCAGCGTCTTGACCTGGTGGCTGACGGCTGACGGCGTGACGAACAGCTCGTCGGCCGCCTTGGTGAAGCTTGAGTGCCGGGCGGCGACCTCGAACGCTCTCAGGGGGTTTAGCGGGGGAAGAGGGCGGGCCATGGAAGCTTAGATGTTGAGTTTCAAGAGGTTGTTCATGGCCGGGATGCGGCTCATGGGAATTTGTGGTTCAGAGCTGAGTGTGGTCGATGCCAGCTATGGCGGTGCAGGAAGGGTTGCAAGGCGACCTTGCGCTGGGCTGAACTCGCGTAGGGCTGGTCATAGGCCCACTCGCGCAGACTGCGCACACTCGGACTGCACCGCTTGACGCAGGAGCTACACGCAGCTGACGGATGTTTCGTCGGGAAACACTTGCGCGAAAGACACCCGCGTATGGTCGTCGATGGTCAGGAGCACCGCATCCCACCCAATGCCCTTGTTGCGATTGAGCGCGCGGTCGCCAGTGGCGACACAGTGCTCGAAGTGCTGGCACTACTCTGCACAGGTGGCCTGCGGACATCGCTTGGGCCGGGAGCTTTTGTCTGCCAGTCCGTTCCTGCCTTCGCTCCGGTAGCGTGCCAGCCTTGGATTCACGCTGCCGTTGGCGTGGTAACCACTGCTTCCCAAATCCGGGTCGGATGAACAACCTGCTGAAACAGCACGCTTGGATAGTAGCGTCGTAGCGCGCGGGCCGGACCGACATTTTCTCGACCCAGCCGTGAATAAAACTCGTTTGTCCGCCGCGGCCGGCCTCCCTACACTAACTGCAGCCGCGGCAAGCAGCCCGCCGGCAGCAAAGGCGAACCCCCTGTCATGAGCGTCATCACAAGTATCGAGGACCTGCGCGTTCTCGCAGAGAAGCGCGTGCCGCGCATGTTCTACCAGTACGCGGACTCCGGCTCCTGGACCGAAGGCACCTACCGCGCCAACCAAGCCGATCTCGCCCGCATCCATTTCCGCCAGCGCGTGGCCGTCAACCTCGAGCGGCGCAGCACCCGCGCCACCATGCTGGGCCACGAGGTGGCGATGCCGGTGGCGATCGCGCCGACGGGCCTGACCGGCATGCAGCATGCTGACGGCGAGATCCTGGCAGCCCGGGCCGCGCGCGACTTCGGCATCCCGTTCACTTTGTCGACCATGAGCATCTGCTCGATCGAAGACGTTGCCGAGAGCACCGGCGGCCACCCGTTTTGGTTCCAGGTCTACGTGATGCGCGATCGCAAGTTCGTCGAACGACTGATCGAGCGGGCCAAACGCGCCAACGTCTCGGCGCTGGTGCTGACGCTGGACCTGCCGATCAGCGGTCAACGCCACAAGGACATCAAGAACGGCCTGTCGGCCCCGCCGAAACTGACGTTGCCAAACCTGATGAACATCGCCGGCAAGCCGCGCTGGTGGTGGAACATGCTGCAGACGCGACGCCGCACGCTGGGCAACATCGTCGGCCACATCGACGGCATGGGCGACAACGCACTGCTGTCCGAATGGTGCGCCCGCCAGTTCGACCCGACGCTGAACTGGGACGACGTGCGCTGGATCCGCGGCCTGTGGGATGGCAAGCTGGTGCTCAAGGGCATCCAGGACATCGAGGACGCCCGCATCGCGGCGACCACCGGCGCCGACGCGCTGATCGTGTCCAACCACGGCGGCCGGCAACTCGATGGCGCTCCGTCCTCGATCGTGGCGCTGCCGCTGATTGCCGAGGCCGTCGGCCACCGCATGGAAGTGCACATGGACGGCGGCATCCGCTCCGGCCAGGACGTGCTCAAAGCTATGGCCTTGGGCGCCAAGGGAACCTACATCGGCCGCTCCATGCTGTATGGGCTGGGCGCCATGGGTGGGCCGGGCGTGACCCGGGCGCTGGAGATCATCCAGAAGGAACTGGACCTGACCATGGCCTTCTGCGGCCAGACCGACCTACGCGCGATTGACCGCAGCATCCTGTTTTCAGCCACCGAACGCTTCGAGCCTGCGCCCGCGGCGCGGGCTGCGGCCTGATCGCATGGACGGCCCGCTGCGCGGCATCCCCATCGTCGACGCCCACCAGCATTTCTGGGATCCGGGTGTCAACTACCACCCGTGGCTGTGCGATGCGGAGCCCATCCCCTTCCGCTACGGCGACTACACCGCCCTGCGGCGGACCTACCTGCCGGAAGACTACCTGCGCGACGCCTCGCGCTACACAGTGGCCGGCACGGTTTATGTCGAGGCGGAGTGGAGCGCCGGCGCCGCCGTGGATGAACTGGCCTGGATCGCGGGTTTGCGGCAGGCCACCGGCTACCCCAGCGTGGCTGTGGGCCGGGCTTGGCTGGACCAGCCGGACATCGCGCAGCAGTTGGATCGCCTGCGGGCATTCGACTTCGTGCGAGGCATCCGCCACAAGCCGCGCTCCAACGCCTCGCCGCAGGACTGCGCGCCCGGCGGCATGACCGACGCGGCCTGGCGCCGGGGCTTCGCCGAACTGGCGCGCGCAGGACTGCGCTTCGACCTGCAGACGCCTTGGTGGCACTTGCACGAAGCGGCAGCGCTGGCAACCGACTTCCCGCAGGTGCAGGTCGTCATCAACCACGCGGCACTGCCTGCCGACCGCAGCGACTCAGGGCTTGCGGCCTGGCGAGCCGCACTGGTGCAAGCCGCCACCTGCCCCAATGTCGCGCTCAAGATCTCCGGCCTCGGCGTCAAGGGCCAGCCCTGGACGATTGAAGCCAACCGCCCCGTCGTGCTGGCCGCAATCGAGACCTTCGGCGTCGAGCGCTGCATGTTCGCCAGCAATTTCCCGGTCGACAGCCTGTGCGCCCGCTTCGACCAGATCTACGACGGCTTCGCCACCATCGTGCAGGACTTCGCCGCCGCCGAAAAGCGCGCGCTGTTCCACGACAACGCGGTCCGCATCTACGCCATCACCTGACCATGACTTCAAGCACCACTTCCTCTCCTGCCGCCATCGGCTTCATCGGCCTCGGGCTGCTCGGCCAGGCGATGGCATTGCGGCTGGCGCAGCAAGGCTTTGCGCTGGTGGTCTGGAACCGCGAACCTGAACGTTGCACGGCCCTGGCCGAAGCGGGTGCCGTGGTTGCCGCTTCGCCGCAGGAAGTCGCCCGCCAGTGCGACGTGGTCTGCCTGTGCGTCATCGACGGCGGCGCCGTGCGCGACGTCGTGTTCGGCCCGCAAGGGCTGGTGCAGGCGCCGCGAGTTCCGCGCATCCTGGTCGATTTTTCCACCGTCGATCCGGGCGAGACCCGCGCGCTCGCAGCCCAGGCGACCGAAGCCGACCTGCGCTGGATCGACGCCCCGGTCAGCGGCGGCCCGGCCGCGGCCCTGGCCGGCCAGCTGACGCTGATGTGCGGCGCAGACGCTGAACACTTGGCGGCGGTGCAATCCGTGCTGGCCGCCTTGGCCACCCGCCGCACCCACGTCGGCGCGGTCGGTAGCGGCCAAGAGATGAAGGTGCTCAACCAGGCGCTGGTCGGCGCAACCGCCGTGATGCTGGCCGAGGTGCTTACGCTGGCGCGCAGCCTCGGCCTGCCGCTGGAGCTGGTGCCCTCCTGCCTGGAAGCCGGCCTGGCCGATTCCGTCGGCCTGCAGCGCATCTGGCCGCGAATGGCCGGCGAGCAGTACGAACCCCCGACCGGCCGCGCCTCCCAGATGCTCAAGGACCTGGAGAACGTCGACAGCCTGCGTGCCGGCGGCGAGCTCGAGCTGCCTCTGCTGCAGGCAGCCGTTGCGCAGTACCGGACCTATGTCAAGGAGCGTGGCGCCGGCGACGCCGAAACCTTCTCCATTCCCCGCCTTTACCATCTTTGAGAACCGCATGACCCCGCATATCCACCAAAACTTCATCGCCGGCCAATGGCTGGCCGCCGGCAACGCCGCCCCGAACCGAAATCCGTCGGACACCGATGAGATCATCGGGCACTACGCCCAAGGCAATGCGCGCGACGTCGATCAGGCCGTGCAGGCTGCCGGCGCCGCCTTCCCGGCTTGGTCCACGTCCGGCATCCAGGCCCGCTCCGACGCGCTGGAGCGCATCGCCGCCGAGCTGTTGGCGCGGCGCGACGAACTCGGCGCCCTGCTGGCGCGCGAGGAAGGCAAGACCCGCGTTGAAGGCGTGGGCGAGGTCGCCCGAGCCGGCCAGATTTTCCGCTTCTTTGCGGGCGAATGCCTGCGCCTGGCCGGCGAGACCGTGCCTTCGGTGCGACCCGGCATCGGTGTGGAGATCACGCGCGAACCCGTGGGCGTGGTTGGTCTGATCACACCCTGGAACTTCCCGATGGCGATCCCCGCCTGGAAAGTGGCGCCGGCACTGGCCTTCGGCAACTGCGTGGTACTCAAGCCCGCAGAATTGGTACCCGGTTGCGCCTGGGCGTTGGCCGAGATCATCTCACGGGCAGGCGTGCCTCCAGGGGTTTTCAACTTGGTAATGGGATCTGGCCGGATGGTTGGCGATGCGATGGTAAGTCACCCTGGGATCAACGCCATCAGCTTCACTGGCTCGGCCGCCGTCGGCAGCCGCATCGCTCAAACCTGCGCCGCGAACCTAAAGAAGGTTCAACTGGAGATGGGCGGCAAGAACCCGCAAGTGATACTAGACGATGCCGACCTGCAGCAGGCTGTGGAACTGAGCACGCAGAGCGCCTTCTATTCCACTGGCCAGCGGTGCACCGCGGCCAGCCGATTGATCGTAACAGACGGCATTTACCCGGCCTTTGTCGCAGCCGTACAGGAACGCATGGCTCGAATCAAGGTCGGCAATGCCCTGGTCGAGGGGACCGACGTTGGTCCTGTCGTGTCGGCCGACCAGCTCGAGCAGGACCTGGCCTACGTAGCGATCGGCAAGGCAGAAGGCGCCGTGCTGGCCTGCGGCGGCGAGCGCGTGGGCTGCCACGCCGGCAGCGCGGCCAAGGGCTATTTCATGGCGCCGGCGCTGTTCACGGACACCACGGCGGACATGCGCATCAATCGCGAGGAGATCTTCGGCCCGGTGGCCAGCGTGATCCGTGTCAAGGACTACGAGGCGGCGCTGGCGATGGCCAACGACACCCCGTTCGGACTGTCGGCGGGCATCGCGACGACTTCGTTGAAGCACGCAACCCACTTCAAGCGTCATAGCCAGGCCGGCATGGTGATGGTCAACCTGCCGACGGCCGGAGTCGACTATCACGTGCCATTCGGTGGCCGCAAGGGCTCGAGCTACGGCCCACGCGAACAGGGAGCATACGCCCGCGAGTTCTTCACCACGGTCAAGACGGCCTATACGTTGGGCTGAGGGTTGACAGACCGACGCACAGGACACTTAGGGTTGAGCACCGCCCGCCGGACTCGATTCTCGGTTGTTGCTAAACCTGCGAGTTCACCGGCGCTCATGCGGTCGCTGACGCGGGCCTCTTGCAGAGGTAGCGACGTCAGCCGTAGCCGAACAGTCGGCGGCCAACGATGAGGGCAGTTGGCTGACCGCCATCTTCCGGCAGGACTTTCGCTACTGGGCGATGGCGAAGTGCGGGTTTTTTTGGGAACTGATGGGCGTGATCCCTGCGGCCAGAGAGAGGTTCGCGCGGGAGCAGTGTCAACTTACCGACGAAGTGATTGTCGTCATGAAACCAGTGTCGCGACGTGCCGGTCGCATGGTGTTCGACAACAGCGCAGAAATGCGGAACGACCGCATAGCCGCGATCCACGCGCCCACGCTGATCCTGCACCCAGGGATGATGGCTTACAGCTGTTCGGCAACGCCGAGTTCGCGACCCGGCATATTGTGAATTCGCGCCTGGTCGCCTTTGATCACTGCGGCCAACTGCTGGCGTTTGAGCAACCACAGCTGTAGAGGCTGGTTGTCAAGCATATCTGCGCGCCTGCGGGCGGCATTGGTCCTCGCAAGCGGCTCAAGCCCCCGTCGCGCCCTTGGGCCAGCGCACCACCCCCTGAACCAGATAGACCCGGTGGAGCAGGTCTTGCCGACTCATAGACTGTTCCACGCGGGCAAGTCGCTCAATGCGGCGGATTCAAACGTGTCGGTAATGCGAGTTAGAGCGACTGGGAAGCAGTTGCCTGCGCTGCGAGTTGCCTTGCCCGATTGCTTCTAGTAACTTACCTCGCACAGCCAACATTCGGATCTGCGCAGGTCTTCAAGCCCAACGACTGCTTGACGCCAAACGGCGTGAGCAGGCCGGCATGCGGCCGCCGTAGTCGCCCGCTGCGCAACATATCACTTGTTCCCATCCCGGTTCCAGACGGGACTAAGTTACATGAGACCAATGTCCCATAAGTAAGAGGCGTTCTTCACCGTGCATTCGACGTCCAGCACTCCGTAAAACCGATGTACCTCAAAGACCGGGTACTTGACGAGCTTTGGCCGCAGCTCGCCCGCGAAGGACCCATTGTGTATGACAGACTGTTGCTCAAACTGAGCGCCTCACTGAGTCGCTGGAGGGAGAGCAATCCCGGCCCAGGAGTGGAGGCGTCTCACAACTCGGATGTTGTTGAGACTCACCTTCTCGCCAGTGTCATTCGCCCCTGCGGCCTGCCACGCTGGATGACTGCAACCCGCTCTGTACCGGTCACTGATACCGCTACGCCGCCGGGTGAGCCAATGACGGCTTCGTGCCAAGCACGGTGAACCTCGCTCACGGCCGCGACCGACGGTTCTCGCTGCGGTGCGCCCTTCAGGAAGGCGGCGCGACCAGCGCAGCGGGGATGAACCCCTCATCCGTCAGGGCCCGAACTACGCCACGCAACAGCATGTTGTGGCTGAAACCGATGCTGTATTGCCGGGCGCCCGGGTTGATGGGCTGCAGCATGCCGCCGTCCACCAGCTTGCGGATCTGGTAGGTGCGCTGGTTGGCGTTGAGGTCGGGCATGGCGGCTTCCAGGTCACCCGCCTTCACCGTGCCGGCCTTGATGGTGGTGGTCAGCACGGCCTGTTCCAGCGGAGTAATCAACTGCCGTTCGCGGGCGTAGTTCACCGCAGGCAGCAGCACCTTGGCTTTGAGGTGTTCGTAGTCGGCCAGGCGGTCCACCTTTGTCAGCTCGTCGCGCACGCCGCTGAGCACGTACACGCACCAGCGCTCCAGCGCTTCGTCGGTGCCCGCGTCGGCGTCGCCCAGCCGGGCGTAGTAGGCGTTGCGGTCGGCGCAAAACACGGCGGCCGGGTTGAGCAGGCGGCCCACCGCGTTCACGCGGAAGCCGTATTTGATGAGCATGGCGTAGGTGAGCAGTCGCACCACCCGGCCATTGCCGTTGCCAAACGGGTGCACCCAGGCGAACCGGTGGTGCGCCAGTGCCACCTTCATCAGGTCGTACTTGGGCGGGTCGGCCCGGTTGATGAAGGAGACCAGCTCGGTCATGTAGTCCGGCACCTGGGGCGCTTCTGGCGGCAGGTGTTCGGCCTGGGCGATCTTCACCGCGCCCTGGCGGTAGGCGCCGTGGTTGGTGTCGCCTTCACGCTTGAGGCCGTCCACCGTGGTGGCGTGCAGGCCGCGCAGCAGGTGCTCCGTCACTGGCTCGCCGGGCTCCACGCTGTCTTCCACCTGCTGCATGGCACGCTCGATGTTGGCGATTTCCTGCAGCTGCTCGGACCGGTTCGGGTCGTCGATCACCCTTGCTTCCACGTAGTCGGCCAGCGTGGTGTGGTTGCCTTCGATGCGGGCAGAGGCCAGGCTCTCCAGCACGTGGAAGACCTGCTTGAGCTGCATGAACACCGGCAGCGGCGTGGTGCCCTGGATCTGCAGGCGCCGCAGGTGCTCAAGGTCCGTCAAAACGTCCAGCAGCGGCGAGTCGAAGCTGGGATTCAGCAGCCGCAGCGGGTGGTGAACAAACTGAACCATGGGGGCTGGTATCTGGGCTTTGGTTGGTAGATATCTGGACTTTATGGGAAAAAATTGTTTTAGGACATGTATTTATGAACTTTTCTTGATTCTGACATCTGTAAAAGGCCTGGTATCGGAACTGGAAAAGCTTGAGTGAGCAAGCTGAATAGGGTCGGTTTTCTGTTGGCGCAGCGGCAGTGCGGGCATGTCGCCCTGGGTTGGGCTCCACCGCCACCCAATCACACCGCTGTGGCCTTCTGGGCATGCTGCTGACGCCATGACATCCGGTGGGTACTCCCGGTCGATGAAGAGGGGGCAGGGCGTCGGTCTGCAGTCCAGCAAACTGGCGCATACCAGCGCCTGGGTGCCGGGTACGTTGTACCGGAGGCTTTTGACGAAGCTGCGGCCTTGTCGCACCAGAGCACCGACAAGTTGCCTGTCCCAGCCGTCGTCCACCGGCAGCCACTGCGCGGTGGTGAGCATGAGGGAGAGTTCCGCGATGCTCGGTGTGCCAGCTTCGTCCACGCGGAAGGTGGCGATCATGACCAGGTGAAGGTCGGGCTCAGTGCCCCAGAGGGTGAGTTCGTGTTCAAAGTTCCTGCCCAGGCGCCGGTACAGCGCTTCGTCCAGCGCGAAGGCCTGGTCCGGCAGGTGTTTGAAGACCGCCTTGTGCCCGTAGCGGGCGGGTGCGATGTCCTTGACCTCGGCCACCATGAGCAGCAGGGCTTGGGGTTGCCCGTGCCTCGGGGTTCCATGGGCCCACAAGCGTTGCCGGCGGGACTGGATCGCGTCGCGCTGTTCCACCGAAAACACCTCGGGGATGTAGAGACTGCTCAGCAGGGCGTGGCAGTGGACGAACTTGTTGTCGGCGGCCAGCAGCAGGTGTTTGCGCACGGTGCCCCAGGTGCGGCGGCCGGCAAAGCCGGGTTTCCAGTGGGTCAGTTCGGCCTGGTCCCACAGGTAGTGCAGCAGGGCGCGAAGGCCGAGGCCGCTGCCGTGCGCAACCACGCTGCTGCTGGTACCGGCTGAGGGCGGCTGGGCGGCCCGGCCGGGCAGCTTGGACATCGGGAAATCGAGCTTGAGCGTCGTGATGCCGGTGACCGGGTTCTCGACGATGGCGGTGCCAACAAGCGGGCCGAGGCCGCTGAATTCGGCTGGTGGTTCGTAGGACGGGCAGGAGGTGGCGTGCTGGCTGCCGGTGTTGGGCATGCGTTTGACGGTGTAGCCGTTCAGGACGCGGGCCACGTACATGTCAACGCCCGGCCCGCTGGGCTGGCACAGGCAGCGGGGACGCAGGTGGTGTTCGTGCGCGTTGGCGATGGCCTGTGCGAAGCCGGGATCGTCTCTCGCCCAGCGCTGGTCGCCGATGGCGTAGACCGCTTCTGAGACGGCTGTTGTGTTCATTGCAAAACGTCAGCGGGCCGGTGCAGCGCGTTCGCGGCTGCGCTGCTGATCTTGCTGAGGCGCCACTTCCGGGCGCTGGGACGGGGCGTTCTTGTCGTAGACCCGGACCCTGGGGTTCTGACCATCTCGGATGCGCTGGGCGAGCTTTTCTGCGGCGGCGACCATGACGGCTTCGCGCCGCTTCTCGGGCACCCGGTTGGCGACGAGGATGGCTTCGATGGCGGCCAGCACGGTCTTGCGGCCACCTCCGCCGCGGCCCGACGGTTTGTCGGTGTTGGTGGCGGCCGTGGGTGCGCTGGCGTCCCGGTGGGGCTCGATGCGGTTGATCTGGCGCAGCTCGCGTTCCACCTTGAGGCGTTCCAGGTCAGCCGGGTTGGGCTCGTAACCCAGGATCTTCACGCCACGTGCTGCGGCTTCCAGCCAGACCAGGCGGCGGAAATCTTCGCTGCCCGTGACCCGCAGGGACCGCCAGTTGCGCGCTTCGACCACGTCGACCATGGAGCGCGCTACCGAAGGGCTGTTGGTGTCTGTCGCCAGCCGGAAGGTGGATTCGGTGAATGCCACGCGTGCGGTGTCGCCCCGAAAGCGGTATTCGGTCAGGCCAAGGCTGACGTCGCCGAGCGTGACCGGGGCGCGTTTGATGATGTAGCGGTCCATCAAGGCAGCTTCCAGCCGAGCGACGAGGGCTTCGCGTTCGGCCTGTGCGTCCATGTGGGCGCTGGCGGGTGGGCTGGCTGCGTCGGGTGTTTCAACCCCTTTGTCTTTGACGGGCAGCGGGCTGACGTTCGAGTCAGCGGTCTGGCGTGCTGAGTCGGTCCTGTCTGGTTTCTCTTGCTGGGCTGTCGTGGGCGTTTGGGCGTCACGGTTCTCGTCCCGCTGCCATTGCCCGTCGATCTTGTGGACGAAGGACTTTTGCCCTCGCACATCCACGACGACGAACCGGTTGGCGCCGAGCTGGTCGGCTTTGGCCACCATGTCCTGGTAGCGGTCGGTTCGATAGGTGAGTTCGGCGAACGGGTCACGCAGTTCGTACCGTTCGCCCGGCTCGGGTTCGGGTGTCTGGAAGGTCCGAATCGCGATGGCGGCGCGATCCACGGGTTCCACCGTGCCGCCCAGGGTGCCGTTGGTGTCTGCCGTGGACTGTTCCACGCGCCGGGCCGGTGCAGCTCTTTCGTCCATGGTGTTCTCCTTCAGTGGTGGTTTCCAGCTGGCGGTGTGTCAAAGCTGGGGTGGGGCAGAAGCCTGGGCGGACACCGGTGCCACCCGGTACACCTCGATCTCGACCCGGCGGTTGAGGCTTCTGCCTCGCTGGCTGCTGTTGTCGGTCAGGTGGTCGCCGCTGGGCTGGTGGGTGGTGCGGATGCGAGCGGTGTCCACGCCAGCTGCGATCAGGTAGTCGCGCACTGCGTTGGCCCGGGCCTGTGCGATGCGGCTTTCGGCCGATGAGTCGCTGGTGCCGTCGGTGCGACCTCTCAGCACCACGAGCGGCGCGGCTTTGGCTTCTTCCACCAGTGCCGATGCTTCTGCGGTGGGGATCGATACCCGGGTGCTGTTGAACCCGAAGTGCACGATGCGTACGCGGTTGGCTTGGGCCTTCTCCTGGATCGACGCCATCAGCTGCTGGCGCGCGGCCATGTGGGCCAGCGTGGCGGTGGTGGTCTCGGCGAGGCGGCTGGATTCGTTGGCCTCGATGCGGGTGTTTTGCAACTCGTTCTTGCACACCTGAAGCTCGACGACCATCTGCGCGTTGGCAGGCCGTTTTTGCGACTCGTCCACGGTAGGTGGTTTGGGTGGAGAGCTGCAGGCGCCCAGCAGCGCGAGGCACGCGACGTTCAAGACGGTGCGCGGTATCAAGGTGGTCATGGCTGTTCCTCCAGGATTTCGAGGCGGATGGGATCTGTGGTGTCGGTTGTGTTTGGCGCAGTGAGCGCGTCGTGTGCGGACTGGTCCTCGTCGCTCTCATCCACCGGTTCGATGGCACCGCCTTCACCGACGGCTTCCAAGCCGGCATCAAAGAAGCCGACGCAGGTTTCCGCCAGTTTGTCGGGTGGTCCTTCCAGCTCGTCCTTGGTCAGCGTGACGTCGTGATTCAGAACGCCGATGTCCATGGTGGTCTGGCCCGGCGGCAGTTCGTCTTCGGCGAAGCGCCACCGTTGCTGGACTTTGGCGAGGTGCTGGTCCATGTTCATCTGCGGCACCTTGGGGGCGGGCAACAGGCGGTCTGCGAACGCGGGGTCCTGGAAGTAGCGGATTTTTTCGCCCAGGATGGGTTTGCAGTTCTCGCAGATCACCACCAGCCGTTCTGATCCCAGCTCCTTGAACTCTTGCGGCAACAGCAGGGAACGGCGTTGCTCGCTCTCATTGCGGCTGACGGTGCTGTGCCCATGACCGCTGAAGGACCTGCTGCGCCCCCTGGACGTGACGCGCTCCGTGAAGTGGCCCAGCATGGCGCTGTATTCGTCGGCGTCGCGCTGTTCGCGCGGAGCGAAGAGGATCTGCAAGCCGTGGTTGGTGGCAAAGGTGCGGGCTTCTTTGTCGCCATAGACCGCGTCCAGCTGCGACATGGCCTGCACCACGGTGAGCAGGCGCAGGTTGTAGCCAGCGAGAAAGGCCGCGGAGTGGGTGATGATCCCGACCCGGCCCATGGCGGTGAACTCGTCGTTGACCAGCAGGCACTGGTACTTGAGTGACTTGTCGTGCTCCGGCAGGTTCTGGGTGTTAAGGCTGACGAGCTGGGAGAAAAACAGGGTCAGCAGCGGTCGGGCATTGGCTAGGCGGTGCGGTGGGATGCGCACATAGACCGACATGCGCTGGCGGCGCAGCTGGCTCAGGTCAAAGTCGTCGGCGCTGGTGGCGGCATCGACCACCGCATCCGCAAAGATCGTCAGCGGCGCGTGGAAGGTGGCCACCACGCTGGACAGCGTGTTTTCCGAGTTGCACAGCAGACGCTGCAGCGCATCCAGGCATTCATCAGAGAACGGCTTGCCAGCTTCCTTGCGTTGCTCGATCAGGCCGCTGAGGTGTTCTTTCAAGGGACGCCCTTGCCCAGACGACTGGCGCAGCATTTCACCCACCGTGCGCGGCAGCTTGGGTGTCTCCAGCAGCAGCAATCCCAGACCGAGAAAGAGGTTGCGGGCCTGGTCGTTGAAGAAAGCTTCGGACGAGGTGCCGCTGCCATCGTTGGGGTAGAAGACCTGGCCAATGCCCAGCAGGTCGCCGACGCGGTGCAGGGGGCTGGTGCGCACGGCCGTGAGCGGGTTCCAGCGGTGGCTGCGGGCTTCTTCGTCGAAAGGGGAGAAGGCGTAGACCGCTTGTTGGTGTTTGGCCCTGTAGCCTGCGGTGATCGCGTGGTTCTCCCCTTTGATGTCGAGCACCACCACCGAGTCCGGCCAGTTCAACAGATTGGGCACCACCACACCGACACCTTTGCCCGAGCGGGTGGGGGCGGACAGCATGACGGAGAGCTGGCCGGGCAGGGCCAGGAAGCGACCATGGAAGCGGCCGATCAGGATGCTTGGTTTCGCGGCTTGTTTGACGGTCTGCAACAGACCGGCCTTTTTCACCTCAGCAGCGGAGGCGAATCGGGCGTCACCATGGAGCGGGCGGCGCGGGCGGCTGGCCGAGATCAGGGCCACGGGCAAGAGCACCAGCGTGACAAGGTAGGCCATGGCGATGGAAATCAGCAGCCGCTTGCGCAACGCGGGCTCACTGGCATAGATCTGCCAGTAGTCCACGATGCTGTTCCAGCTCGCCAGCCTGGGGTTTGCCTTGCTGAGGACCAGAAACAGCACGCCCGAGAGGTATAGGGCTGCGATCACCAACACGACTACGCCGAGGGCCGCGATGACGCCCAGGGCAGCCTGTCGCATATCTGGCGAGGACACAGCGCGCCAGAGTGGTTTGGCGTTCATTTCCACAATCCGCCAAAAAGGCTGGTCTGGGCATCGGCCATGGCATCCCGTGTGCCGTCGTCGGTGTGTTGCTTGCGGCGTGGCTCGTAGGCGATCTCGGAAATGAAGCGGCCCCGTTCATCCCGGTTGAACTGCACGATGACATCGATCACGATGCCCAGAAGGCCCTTGATCTCGTCCAGTCGCAGGCCGCCCCCGGCGCTGCTCTCGCGGATCATGAGCGACATTTGCTCCAGCGCCAGGGCGCAACTGCCCGCGTGCACGCTGGTGATGCTGCCGGGGTGGCCAGAGGCGGCCAGACGGACGAAGGAGAAGCATTCTTCGCCACGCAATTCGGCCAGAAAGATGCGGTCGGGCTTCATGCGCAGGCAGGCTTCCAGCAGCGACTTGGCTGTGACGCGGGCGGTCCCTTGCGCATCCTTGCTGTAGAACAGGTGCACCACGTTCGGATGATGGGGAATGGTGAGTTCGGCCGTGTCCTGGATGGTGATCAGCCGCTCATGGAGCGGGACTTCCTCGATCAGTGCTTTCATGAAGGTGGTCTTGCCAGATCCGGTCTTCCCACTGACCACGATGGTCTGGTGCTTCTGTACCGCAAGGCGCAGGAACTCGGCGTACCGTCCCGACGTCTTCAGTGCGAGCAGCTCTCGCTGGAAGGGTTGCAGACCGTCGCCTTCATCGCCCAGTGCCGCGCACTCGTCGATGCGGTCGAACAGGCCCTCGCATTCAAAGCTCGTCAGGCGCCTGATCAGTTCCGATGGCTTGCGCACCGTGATGGAGACGGTGCCGCGCGTCACGGCCGGGGGAATGACGAACTGGATGCGCTCGCCGCTGGGCAGCGTGGCCGACAGCAGGGGGCGTTCCTGGTTGATTTGCTGATCGCAGTAGGTGGCCACGGCAGTGGCCAGCGAGAGGCAGCGCTCCTGCGTCATGGCCGGCGCTTCCACCTGCTTCCAACCGCGAAAGGTTTCCACTTGCAGTTCGCCGGGGCGGTTAACGCAAACCTCCAGCACGCCCGGCGCATCCAGCTGTTCGCGCAGCGGGCGGAGGAACTCGACCACCGAGGTGGCGTCGCCACACCAGCCTTCAGGCTGAGGGTCTTCAAAGAAGGAAAGAAGGTTGATCGCGGGGTTCATCGCGCCACCGGCTGAAGCGCGTAGACGGATGAGAAGTCCACGTCGCGCGCGACGTAGATGCCGACGATGCCACCCTGGTTCTGATAGATCAGGGGCGGAATGTTGATGGTGCTGTCCAGCACCTTTTCGGCCAGCTTGCTGGTGTTTTCGGTGGTGGAGGGCAGGACGATGGTGTCTGCGTCGCGGTCCTGCATCTGGTTCTGGATGACCAGCTTGACCGAGTCGTCGATGAGGGAAAGCAGCATCGCGGCGCCGATGCGGTCGCCCCATCGGTTGTCCACATGGCCGTCGATGCCCGACTCGCCCAGCTGCCCGGTGCCTGGCGACTCCACATCCACCGTGACGCCGTTGGGTGTGCGGATGCGGGTCCACAGCACGGGAATGCGGACTGTGCCGGGCCGTACCGATGCGATGCGGTATTCGCCGTCCAGATGCGATCCGCGCTCGATCAGCAGCACCCGGCCGTTGTCGCTGTACACGTCGCGCTGCACCTGGCAGCCCACCAGACCCGAGGTGGCGCTGATGACACGGGTCTTGAGTGCACAGGTGAAGGCTGTGCCCTTGGGCAACGTGAGGTTGCGGTCGCCCAGCGTAGTGGCCTTCACCCGGGGTGTGGCGAAGCCTTGCAACTCGCCGCCGAACAAGCCCGCTGCTGCGGAGCGAAGGCTCGGGCCGACGTCTGGTGCCGGCGTGGACTCGGTGGTTGACCCACCCAGACCCGCCGGCAATGCGTTGCCCTGGGTCAGATTGTCGAGAAGTCCTTGCAGTCGGCGCTGGTAGTCCTGCAGTTGCTTCGAGGTGGACGACGCCGGATCGTTTGATGACAGTGTGGTGTCGCTGTTGGCGCCAGGGATGCCGCCCGGGCGGGACGACACCACCAGCACCGGGGCGTCATCCGGAGAGAGGGCCTTGGGTCCTGAAGGCGCGGCTGTACCGGTGCTTCGCAACCCTATGGGGTCGGCCGCTTCTGCGGGTGTGTTAATCAGCGCGGGCACACGAGGCGATGCGGGCTGGGTCATGTCCAGCTGTCGCGTGCCGGTGCCCGCTGCCGAGGGGCGGTCCCTCAGCAACGACTTGTCTTTGTCTGCACCGCTGTTGTGGTCGATGTAGCGGTACAGGTACAGGCCGCTCATGCCTGCGACCATGGTCACCACCAGGCCGATGACCGAAATGTTCTTCCAGGACAGGTTGAGGGGCTGTCGCCGGGCCACATTGGGAATGCCCGCTTCGCCCGGCAGGGGGCTGATGGTGTTGCCGCTGTCCTGCGACGATGAGTCGTCGTTTGACGCCGACGAACCTTGTGATCGTTCAGTCATGGCTGTGCTCCCGTGCTGGAAGGTGAATGGGAGGGATCGGACTTCAACACCCGCTGCACACCGGGCACGGTGGTGGAGCCTTTGGCCGGCGATCCCTCCAAGTCGAAGGCTTCGTTCCAGATGCCCACCACGGCCGAGCCCGCACGCAGCATCAGGCGACGGCTGACCCGGTCCACCACCAGGGTGTCGTCCTCCATGCGGGCGTTGACCAAGGTTTCGCTGCCGTCGCCCAGCACATGAAAGACGGCGGGCACCTCTCGGTTGCCGGGGAACCTCAGGTAGGTGAACCGGCCGTCGTCGTAGACCATCGTCGGAACGATGTCCGCCGAGCCAGCGCCTTCGGCCAGGGCGTACTGGGTGTTGAGCACGGCGGGTTTGGCTGCCAGTCGTTCCACCACGATCTGTTGGGCCGTTGGAGGGGGCGGAATCGGCGGAAGGTTCGCCAGTGCGGCCAGCTCCTTCTGTCCCGGGCTGAGTGCCGTCGTCGGGGCCTTCGGTGAGCGGATGGCCAGGCGGTAGACCGGTGGCTGGCGGTCGCCATCGGGCATCACCACAAAGCGCAGGGCATGCGAGCGCCGGTCGGTGACCACAGCCAGGTTGTTGGGCGCATCGGCGGCGCTCTTGGCCTTGACGTACAGGTGGCGCCCACCGGGTTGGGCGGCCACACACCAGGCGGCGTCGGGCTTGCTGCAATCGCCGCCCTGGCCCACGGCCACTTCGGTGATGATCTCTCCCCTGTCGAACTCCACCAGCGTCACCATGCCGCGCTTGACCGGGACGGTGACTACCGTGTTGGCGTCGTAGGCCACCTCGCGCAGGCGCGGATCGGACTTGTCTGTGGGCTGCGCCGCAGAGGCATGAGGTGAAGTCAGGGTCAATGACACCAGCACCATGGGAAGTACCAGGAGGTTCATGGCTTCACTCCAGTGGTCGGTGTGTTGATCTCGGGGTCGGAGCGGTAGGCCGTGACCACGAAGCCGAACGGGTTCTCCAGCCGGTCAGACTCTTTGGCCAGCACCTTGGGCTGGTACTGGTAGACCACGCTGGCGACGTGCCGGGTGGTCACATCGGGCAGGTTGCGGTCGGTCATGCGCACGACCTTGTCGTAGGTTACGGTCGCGTCGCTCTGGTTGCCGCTGCGGCCTGAAGCACGCAGCCGCACACCGACGATGTTGATGCGCCACTCTTCGGTGGAGCCCACCTTCTTCTGCAGTGCCCCATCGCCCTCGAACTGCCGGTTGTATTCCGCGAAGACGGCGGGCACCGCCATGCGGGCGACCTGATCAAAGTCCCTTTGCAGGAACATCCAGCTGTAGGCCTCGCGGGACCGCACGAAGGTGGCCAGGTTGTGCTTGTCCAGCGCCTCCATGGCGGGAATGGTCTCTTCGCTCAGGCGCTGCTGAATGGTCGTTTCGCCGGTGACCCGGTCCACCACGATGGGGATTTCCACCACCTTGCGCAGCGGCCCCTGCACATAGACGGCGGCAATGCCAATCAGGCCAATCGCCAGACCGGCAGCAGCGGCCGCCCAGGCCCGGCGTTCGGAGCGTTCCAGCATCAGGGCGCGGTCGATCTCCCAGTCCCGGTTGGCCTGCAGCGACGGCGCTTCGGGGGCAGGAGTGGGTGTTTTGGGCTGTTTCGGCCATGCGGCGGCCTCACCTGACATCAGGATGGCACTCATGGGGGACTCCGGTGGGGTGGTGATTACGGCAGGAAGTCGGACACCTTGCCGGTCCGGCCCAGCATCTGGTACTGGCGTTCGCGCTCACGGGACCGAGCAATGCGATCCTCGCTGTCGGCCATGCCTTGCAGCATCTGGATTTGCGAGGACTCGTGAGCCAGCAGGGCATTCTCGGCGCCAATGCGGGCTTGAATTTCCTGCACCGATTTCTGGTCGGTGGTGGCGTTGATCTGGGACATCAGCGACTGGATCTGCTCCAGCCGCTGGGCTGCGGACTTCATGGCGTCCTGCAGCAAAC
>LNFM01003341.1_pt1 | contig 31781 bp, 20 predicted proteins | sample 596031 | NCBI WGS metagenome assembly LNFM01 (sample SAMN04254537, study PRJNA301005) | activated carbon metagenome | isolation source: dual media filters at the Ann Arbor, Michigan drinking water treatment plant | place: USA: Ann Arbor | reverse complement strand
GGTAGTGTTCACGTGTCCACCTAAAGTTAAGTGGACACGAGCCTCCTACGTCACGTCGCCGCGCTCAAGCATGTGTTCGCCAGCCGCTTACGACTGAACGCCAAGACTGCCTCCCATCAACTCCGCCAGCTGTTTGCTCAACGCCAAGCCGATACCCGTACCGTCGATTCCGGCGACGTCCGCGCCTAGACGATCGAAGGGCCGGAACAGTCGGCATAGCTTCGACTCCTCAATGCCTGGGCCTGTGTCCTCGATCGCGATACGCACGGTCGATACGTTGGGATAGAGCAACGAGATTCGCACCGCACCGCCCTGGCGGTTGTACTTGATTGCGTTCGACAGCAGATTGACCAGCACCTGCTTCATCCTGACCGGGTCGGCTCTTGCGGTGGCACCGGCCTGCACCATGCTTGATACGGTGACGTTGGTCTTCAACGCAAGTGGCGCGGTCAGTCTCACAGATTGTTCGACAACCGCCTTGACGCTTACCGCTGAGAGTTCCACAGCGAGTTGACCGGTTTCAATTCGAGACAGGTCCAGGAGCTCGTTGATTAGGTCCAGCAAGTGGCCGCCTGCGCCGCGTATCTCCTTGACGAAGTCACGTTGCTCATCTTCCAGGCGCTGCATCTCCAGCACCTGCGTGAATCCAAGAATGGCGTTCAGTGGGGTACGAAGCTCGTGCGACATGCGCGAGAGAAACTCGCTTTTCGCCGCATTAGCGCGTTCGGCCTCAAGTTTGGCAGCGAGAGCTGTCTCTTCCGCCGCCTTTCGGTCAGAGATGTCCTGTGTTGTCCCACGCATAAGAATAGCTGTGCCGGTCTCATCAAACTCGACTGCGCCTTCGTCATGTACCCAGCCGATCGAGCCATCTCCACGAACAATCCGGTGGTCAATGCTTAAATGGCCCGTGCGATGGAAGTCGGCCTCCGCTAGTTCGACAAGCGGACGGTCTGCCTCAGGAATGCCAGCATAGAAGTTAGCCATCGTCGGCGGGAAAACTGCGCGGTCCCGCCTGATGATCTGGTAGACCACATCTGACCACCACGCCTCGCCGGATGCAACATCAATCCACCAATGGCCGAGCTTCGCGAGACGCCATGCTTCTCGAAGCTGTGCCGTGCTGTCAGTGAGCTCCTTCGTTCGTTCTCGAACGAGGTCCTCGAGTTGCTCACGGTGTCGGCGTAGTTCAGCTTCGACCGCAAATCTGTCGGTGACATCCTGGATCGTGCCCGCGGACCGAAGATGATTGCCAGCTTCATCGATCGAAATAGCGCCACGCTGCTCAAGCCACTTCACTCCGGCCCTCGTCCTAACCCGATGATTAATGTGGAACGGGGATCGCGTTTGAACCGAACTTCTATACGTCCGCTTAACGAGTGCCCGGTCGTCCGGATGAACGAGCGAGAAGAAGGCTCTGAATGTTGGCTTCACCGTGCCATGGCTGAGGCCGAGGATGCGGAACACCTCTGGTGTCCAGTGGAGTTGATCTTCCTGAACATCGAAGTGCCAAGCGCCAACTTTGGCGATGTCTTGCGCTTCGGCAAGCCTGCGTTCGGTCAGCTGAAGTCGCTCGGTAAAGGCTACTCGATCAACGGCTGCTGCAACATGACTCGCCACTGACGTGAGAAAGCTCAGGGCGCAGGCGGAGGGCACCCGCACACCTTCAGCGCCGAACGTGCCTACGCCAAGCGCACCCAGTCGGCGCTCCCCCAGCAGCAGTGGCACGTAAATGCAGGTTCGGTCATCAAGCAAGGCAACGCGTTGCTTGTTCGTCCGTGGATCCGTGCTCATATCGGCAACAACGACCGGCAAATCGGCGGACGCGACTTCTCTCAAGTGATCATCCGTGGTCATGTCTAGCCGCACGAGGTCGTCTCGCGTGCTTGCAACAACCTGCGCTGGGCCATAGCCTGAGACGCGACGGTACTGAAGTCCATCGCTGCCAACGAGGATCCAGGCATTCGCGTACTCAAGCCGTTCCGCGATCGTTTCGCCGACGGCCGGACCGATCCCCTCAATGGAGCGCACTGCCGCCAGCCGGGACGCTAGGCGGAGCAACAAAGCGTTATCAAGATTCGCATTCGTTAGCGCTCTTGCGGTCGTACGCTGCTGCGTGACATCTTGTCCCAAGCAAAGGAACGCATCAGGCAGACCTGTTTCATCTCGAAGGACTTGGCTGTACCACATGGTCTCCAGTTCATCGCCGTGCCGTGTCACGATCGGGATGTCATAGCCTTCGTACTCAGCCTCCGAGTGGATTGAGCGAAAGCGCGCCTTGGCGGCCTCTTGTAGTCGGTCTGGAATGAATGTCTGAAACCAGTCTTTGCCGACGGCTTCTTCACGCTTGTAGCCGGTGAGTCGCTCAAACAGCGGGTTGACATGAGTGACTCGACCTTCGGACGATATGACCAGAACAATCGCCGGTGCACTCTTGATAAGGAGCTGAGCGAAGTCGCGGTCCTTCTGGGCCGCCCTTTCGGCCGCCTCGAAGTGCGTCAAGTCCTCGATCGATGCCATGAGCGCAATCGTCTGGCCGTCTCCTCCATACACGCAATGAGATGACACTCTCGCCCTGAAACTCGATCCGCTTGGCCGGGCCGCCAAGATCACGCCCTCCCAACGGCCGAATTGCTGCAGATGCTGGATGACATCGTCGATCTCGGCGGGTGATGCCCCGAACTCTCGGCTGTGACGGCCAACCGCTTCACTTGCATCGCCGAGTTGCCAATGGGCAACGAAGGACTTGTTCACATATCGGATGACGCCGTCGACTCCCAAAATCGCAATGGCGTTCATAGACGAATCGAGCGCTGCTTGAGCAATCGAGAGCGCCACATTTCGATCGCGAAGCTCCGAAGTGCGCGCTTCGATGCGCGACTCCAGTTCCTGAGACAGACGACGACCCTGCCCAATGGCGCTCTGCGTTTGCGATCGCACTCGATACGCGATCGCCAAGGCCGCGAAAGTGCAGAAGGCGATTCGAGCAAGATCGACCACGAAGAAATCGTGTGACTGTGCCGCGGGCGCTGGCGTATTGACGATACCGAGCAAGCTAGCGGCGTGCCCGGGGTTGACCGCCTCAAGGAGCGCAAAGCCGGCAATGCCAACGGCCGCGACAGCACCTGACAAACGATCAACAGCAGTCAAGTTAGTCGCATCGCGGGACGAGCGGCTCAGAACGAACACCGTGGCCGTCGCGAGGCCGGCTGGAAGGCATATCAGGAAAGAAGAAAGTTGGATGAAGTAGCCGGGGTTTGGGCTCACGCCGATCATCAACACGGTTGCGACACCAAGAGCAGGCCAAAAGCGGCGTGCCAACAACCATGAAGTCCGTTGCGAATATGACGCGCCGAGGCCAAGCAATCCACGGCGCCCGAACTCCATGAGCGCCAGGAACGAGCCGGCATACATAAACGAGTCGATCCATTGAACGGCCCAGCCGGACGAACCGTTGGCTGCGCTACCTTCGAAGAACAGATCGCGAACGCCGTGCGTTACTCCGAACAAGCCAAGCAACCAGTAGTTCTCAGACTGCGGAATGCTGCGTGCGTCGCGCGGAAAGAGGAGCATCACCGCGCCAAAGAAAATCAGGCAGACGGTGTAGACAACATGCAAAAGACTCATCTGTGACTCAAGCACGTAATGACTCCGAGGGATTTCTGCCAGTCGCTTCGTGCCAATTGTGAGCGAGAGGACTCAGACGACGTCAACGCTACCGCTGTTGCTTCGAGTTGCCGAGCAAGGATGATTGGTCGGCAAGCTCGTCCCGATCTCACGAACTGTTGTCTTCTGGGCAACGTGCTTTCGGCTGCTCAAGACGGTAAACGTGGTGTCGGAATCACTGTGCAACGGGCGGACAACTGATGCAGTAACCCCAGCGCAAGTTCGTGCGCAGCAGGGTCAACGACGTCCAACTCCGTGATGATTGAATCCAGCCGAACTTGCGCACTGGGCGAAACACTGAGCAAACGACTCGTCCAGTCGTGAAACGAACGCCGGTGGATCGGCGCACAGAGAAGAAGCAAGACATCTTTGTGTGACTCGTTCTGGACGATGCGGTTGTAGCAAGCCGAGACGTCGCGGCGGCTACCTTCGAGCGCGACGATGTTCTGCACTGGACTCAGCAAGGCAGTTCCCGTGATCTCGTCTCGCGAGTTGTTTCGCCCGGAGGTCAGAGACAGTTCGTGCAAGAGTGAGTCATCCGGTTTCGCGACGAATCGGCTAGTGAATAGGAGTCGTACTAAGGCCTGCATATGCGAGGCTCAGAACTCGGTCCACCCACGCGCGCTGGATGACGCTGCCACAAGGGCAGGCTTCGGCTGGACCACGTGGCGCGTTCCCGGCGCAGCTTTCGGTGTCCTCGGCTTATCCGGGGAGTGAGGAATCACAGTAGGTTGGGCGGATCCAAGCTTGAAGACAGCAACCGCTGTCGACAGTTGAATTGCCTGCTCTTTGAGACTCGTCGCGGCCGCGGCACTCTCTTCTACGAGGGCAGCGTTCTGTTGCGTTACCTGGTCCATCTGAGTGATTGCGTCGTTCACCTGGCCGATCCCGGTCGACTGCTCAAGGCTCGCACTCGAGATCTCTGCGATCAGGTCAGTGACGCGCTTGACTTGCGCGACGATGTCGCCCATTGCCGAACCTGCCTCGGTCACCTGCTTACTGCCCTCGTCGACTTTGGAAACGGAGTCCGAAATGAGGCTCTTGATCTCGCGCGCCGCTTGCGCGCTACGCTGAGCGAGGCTTCGCACTTCTCCAGCGACGACAGCAAACCCGCGACCCTGCTCGCCCGCCCGGGCCGCCTCGACCGCGGCGTTCAGGGCCAAGATGTTGGTCTGAAAGGCAATGCCGTCAATGACGGAGATGATGTCAGCGATCTTCCTGCTCGACGCCGTGATCTCCTCCATCGTCATCACGACCATACCAACGACCTCGCCACCGCGAGTCGCCGCCGTTGACGCGGATGACGCCAACTGACTGGCCTGTCGTGCGCTCTCAGCGCTCTGCTTAACCGTGCTCGTCAACTGCTCCATCGAGGCCGCGGTCTGTTGAAGACTGCTCGCCTGCTCCTCGGTGCGGGAGCTCAGGTCCTGATTGCCAGCCGCGATCTGACCGCTCGCCGTGCTGACGGAGTCGACGCCGGATCGGACGTTCGTGACGATTTTCGTTAGCGACGCCTGCATGTCCCCGAGTGCGGCCAACAAAGGACTGAACTCGTCGCGTGCATTGTCGACGATGGCAACGGTCAGATTGCCATCGCGAACGCGATCTGCCACCTCTTGAGAAGCAGCGACGCGGCGTCGCAGGACCCCACCGATGTACCAACTCAACGCAACGAGGCCCACGCCGACGGCAATCACCATTCCGGCGATCTCTAGCTGGGTGGCGGTCGCTTCAGCATCAATCTCCTTGACCTCGCTCGTCAAGGCCGTGGTCTGCCGCGTCTTCTCTGCGTCCAGCGCGGTCAGCAGCAGGTTTCGAGCAGGAATCGTCTTCTCAACGAGCATGTTGAACGCCTCGTCGTTCCTGCCGGCCTCGATAAGCTTGACATTCGCCACACCGACTTCCCAGAATGCGGCCGCCAGCGGAGCGATCTTCGCCACGGACTCATGGCCCGCCGGAGTAAACACCGCCTCCTTGAACGCCCTCAAAGTTGCGTCGATGTGCTTGCGCTTGTCTTCAATGTCGGCAAGCGTTGCTGCTAGGTCAGCGCGCGACTTGACTAGTAGCGCATGGCGAATCTGCAAAGAGACGCGCGTCACGTCCAGCTCGACCTGCGCGATGCGCTGCATCTGCGGAACGCGATTCGCGCCGGTCATGCCAGCGATACTGGAGATGCGCTCGATCTGGTACCACGCGACAACCGCGACACCGCCAAGTGCGAGGATGAGTGCGCACGAAACCATGTAGAGTCTTCGTGCGATGCCGAGTCTGGAAATTGAGTTCATTGGGTCTCCTGAACGGTGGCGCCAGGCCGCCCGCTGTTTGTTGTTGACTGACTCGCAAGCGACCCTATCAAGCCGTCGGCTCGCTCCCGCGCCCAGATACTGGCAAGCGAGCAAACATCAGAACGCCAGAAAACACGGCAGATGTCTGCCTAATTAAAGACCCCGCACTCACAAGCAAGAGTCGGCGTTGCGCGTTAGTGACGCTATGGCGGGCTGTGCGAGTCGATCGGCGAGAAAGCGAACACGCACGACGACGCTTCGGCGCTCGCGAAGGAATCGATGACCGATCGCACCATCTACCTCACCGAATCAAGGCTCGCTGACCCACGGCACGGCCGCGGCTTTGCGCTCTCCAGCCTTTCGGGCTCGCATGACTGAATCGAAGGCCTGCCGGCTCGAGGTGACAACTGCGACAAGCAAACCGACGACGGAACCCTGGTCGAGCCCGATGAGGTCAGTTCGAAACTGCTTGATGGCCTCTGCCAGGTGTTCACGCGACAGAGACGGGTGAGTTGCCGCGACTGCGCGGATCGCTGTGCACGGGTCGGCATACATGGTGCAAATAGCTTTGATGCGACGGAGCGCGTCCCGTGGCGATGGGCGAAAGTCCGGAGCCATCCAATGCAAATCAAACTGGTCGGCGTCGCGCTCTTGCTCGAGAGCACGGATGCGTGCAATGAGGAAGTCCGCATCGCCAACCGCCGCAGCTGCGGCGTCTGCGGCGCTGTCTTGCTGATTGGGGTAGCGCTCCGCCTTCAAGCGCATCACAAGGGCGCGCGGCTCCTCGTTCAGGTCACTACCTTTCATGCTGAGCTCTCTCCATACCGCTCCATGTCGGCAAGAACGAACCTTACGGACAGACCGTCCACGGAAGGCTCGATCGCCGCGCCACATCGTCGAGTCATGATGACCGGCGACCGCAGAAGGCGGTGTTTGTGCGCGAGACTAGGTTCGCCGTAGGTCAAGTCGCCGTTCCCGGCCATCTTGAGCGACGTCAAACGAGCGCATCGAAAGAAAAGCGCTAGGAACGCCTCCTGTTACTCGTCGATACCGGCGGGCATCAGCCACTCTGATCGGCTAGATCAGATAACGCAGAAATCTGGCTTCAGCCTGCCCATCGTCAAATCAGCAGACGTAAAACAATATTGCGTCGCCTCGACTGAGACGCTACCTTTCGTCTCGTCGAAGCGACAAAGGCAGCGCCAGTCAGAACATGAACTGTGTAGTGCAGTTGACAGACACTTGTCGGCGCTGGCCGCCGCCACCTGGCGCGGAGAAGCCGGTCGTTCTTGTCGTTGATTGTGATGAACTCTCGGCGAACGCGACCGGATCGGTCTTCAGGCACGCGGGCGCGGAACCTGTTGTTTGTCTGGATGGTTGGGACGCTGTCGAGAGCGCACTGGGGCCGAGTGTCGCTCTCGTGTGCTTGACGCTTTCGATGCCGCTCCTTAGCGGAGCGGAGACGCTTGGACTGATAAGAGCGAACGAGAGATCACGCTTAGTTCTTGGTGCGCCCGTTATGGCGCTCGCGGATGCGCTGTCTCCGCAGAGTCGTGCAATGAGCGTCGCCGCTGGCTTCTTCGGCCATTGCGCTAGACCCGTTGACTTGCAGGCTGTGACTTCGGCTTTGGAGAAGTCCCTGAGGCTTCGGCACTCTCTCGCCATCGCTCGGAATTCAGTTGATCTCTCGTCAATCACGGAGATGCTAGAGCAGACTCTCGCAGAGAAGACTACTGACCGACGAGGCGCCGTTCTCGCGCTTGCAAAGCGAGCCCACAAGCTTGGGATCGCGTCAATCTACGCGATGGCGCTTGGAGTTTTCCGTGGGTCGACGGGTAAGACGGTCGACGCTGCACACGAGCTCCGCGCCCTTGCCCAGTCGCTTGGAGCACGCCACCTGGCGGACCTCGCGTCTGGCTTCATTTGCGGCATCAACGGCCGCGTGGAGACGCTGGAGGACGTTCTGGTGCTAGCTCGCGCAGAACTTGATCGAGTTGTACTGACGTGCCAGCTCAGGGCCGCCGAGATGCCAGCGATGGCTGCGTAGTCGCCCCAAGGAACGACCAGGCCAGGAAGCATCGTGGGAAGAAAGGACGGGCTCATTTGGAGGATTAGGCTGGAGTAGCCACCCAACAAACGGAATTGCATCGTTTGATGTCATACAAAATGCAGGCCCAGGATCAGAAGGGACATTGACCAAGTGCCTGCTTCAAAGCAACCAGAGCCCAAACTCGAGAGTGACCCGCGTGCGGAAGCAACGCCAGATTGCGTAGTGGCTGTGCTTGAGAACGTCATGAGAAGCGGCCGCTGGGATGAGGCGCTGGCCATCGCGGCATCGCTCGCGAGAAGCGGTGACACGAGAGTTCGGGCACAGGCCAAGTACTGGGAGGGGCTAGCCCACTACATGGCGATACGTTACGAAAGTGCCGACCAGGCGCTATCGACCTCAGTGCAGATGAGCGAGGCGCTTGGCGATGCAAAGAGCACTGTCCGAGCGCTTGGCGCGCTCGCCAGGGCGAAGGCCGCACTGGCTGACTTTGATCGCGCGACAGACGTTGCACTAAGTGCGTTGGAGCGCGCAGAAGCACTGGCCGATAAGGCACTTGCTCTGTCCGCCAGATTCAGTTTGGCCTGCGTCTATGCGGAGATGACCGACTTCGATTCCGCGCGCCCCCTGCTGGAACAAGTTGTCAACGACGCGGCCGCGTCAGGCGACACGCTACTTGTGGCGGACGCCATGGTGAAGCTGTGCTGGATCGACTGCGCGCAGTTCCGGCGCGACATTGAATATGGGTCTCCGCGCGGATCAACGCACATTGCGAGTCTCGCAGAGACGGTCAGCCAACTCCTGCGCGCGACTGAGAAAGCCGGGCTGCAAGGTACGTATCACGAAGCGATAGCACGCACAGCGCAGACGTTCGTTTGTGTCCATCAACGCGACCTGGAGTGCGCCCGCTCGAACGCAGAGAAAGGCATGGTGATCGCCGAGCGTCTGTCGAGTCCTGTACTCCTGTCGGGTATGAAGATGGCAATGGCGGAGGTTCATCTCGAGAGCGGCAGTTTCGCCGATGCGCAGGCAAGCGTCGCTGAAGCAATCGACTTGGCTGCTCGCGCACGCAATGCGGCACTGCTGTACGGGGCTCGCCTCATGCAGGCACGCGTGCTTCAGCGGCGAGGTATGTTCGAGGAAGCGATGATCGCTTACCGCTCACTGCTTGGTGCGCAGCGCCAGTTCCTGGTTGCGAGGAGCGAGCCAAGAGCGCGTGTCGGCAAGTGGAGGCACGATGCCGAGCGTGAGAGGGATCACTTGCTACATCTCTCGCACACTGACTCTCTAACCGGTGTCTCGACGCGCCTGGGGCTCAGTGAGATTGCCGACTCTCTGCACGCGGCATCGCTGTGCGAGATTGCGGCGTTGATGGTTGATATCGATGATTTCAAGCGTATCAACGACGAACGCTCGCACGGCGTTGGCGACATCGTGCTCGCAGAGATTGGACGAATTATCAGATCTACGATCAGAAGTGTTGACCTCGCCGTTCGCTATGGAGGAGATGAGTTTTTGATTCTCCTGATTGGTGCGGAGCCAAACGCCGCAGCGGTGCTTCGGACCCGCCTGCTCGAACAGGTGGCCGCTCACTCGTGGTCGGACGTGGGATGGCCTGTGACGTTGAGCGTCGGTATTGCAGAAGGTCGATCTGATGATGACATTGGTCGTGTCATCGCAATCGCCGACGAGGCGATGTACGTGGAGAAGAGGATGAAGCGAGAGTGCAGTCTGGGGCGCGGACACGCCTTGACCAGTGCCGAACAGGCGAACGCCGCGGCGGCTCACTAGGTGAGGGAAGCCAGATGTCCCCAGCAACAACAAAGCTCAACTCGATACTCGCCCTTGCCTCAATCGGCATCAGCCTGATCATCGCAACGACCGTCGGCCTTGCGAGCATGGCACAGCTGGTCGCGGGGGCAAATAGAGCCGCGCAGACCAAGGCGGCAGTGATCCGCGAGGCGCTAATGGGCATTCAGTACCAGACTCTTGACGGCGCCTTGGCTGTCGCAAGGGTGGCGTTCCAGAGCGAAGCATCAGAAGAATATCGTGGTGCGCTGGCGGACATCGGGGAGCGCAGCGGACGAGTTCGTCAACAGGTTGATCGGCTCGTGGCGGTCGCTGGTATTGCTGTGCCTTTCCCGGAGGCCAGCCAGCTGCAGGCCGCCCTTAAGGCGTACGAGCAGGCAGTTGCCTTAGCGCTGAGTGAACTGCCTTTGACCGACCGAACACGGGCCGATGCGAGGCTCACCGCCCTTTCCGAGGCAGCCAAGCAAGTCGATGTCATGCTCCTTCAGGTAACTCAGTCCGTCGTGGCCGAGGCGAAGCGAGATCGAGAGCAGATCGAGCAGTTTGCCTCGATGGTGCGTATCGCCCTTGGGATCCTGATTCTGTTGATTCTGGCGATGACTATGCTGCTGGGCAACTTCTTTAGGCGTCAATTCAAAGCAGAGAAGTTCAAGCTGTCAGACAACCCTACCGTTCGAGAAGAACTGGAGCGGCCTCAGTCTCGCGACGCTGGCGACAGGGACGGCGCCATCGAACAACTGCAGGCGGTGGACGAGACTCGCGATTCCAAGTTGGTAGACGTTGCGGTTGGCAATAACGCGGACCGCACGGCCCAGACGATGTTCGCCGAGGCAGGCGCGAAAGCGGCTGTGGCGGCGGCGACACTGAGGCAAGAGGTGGATCGCTTGGCCGACACCGTCGAAACGCTCAAGCTCAGTCGGTCCGAGTCTATTGGCGCCATTTCGAGGGCCGCAGCGTCGTCCAAAGTAGCCATTCGCCGGACAAACTGACTTTGGATGCTTGGTTTTTGCGCCTCCTGCGTGGACCAAGCCGCCGCTATGTTGTTGGCTTCCAAGCCGTCACTCGGATGGATCAAGGGACTCAGCAAAGTGCTGACTTGGTCGAAGCGAACGCGGCTGCCCCCGAAGAAATGCGCCACTAGGCGACCGAGTTGTCTGAGTCCGTTGCGTCCATCGAAGTGAACCTGTCGCCTTTCGGTGTGTGATGGGAAGTGTCATTCGCTCCTACGCCTTCCCGGCAATGGCTCCGCTTTTCTGTAGGCGGTACAACGCATGGCAGAGGCAGGCACTCAGCTTTTTGGTGCTCCTTGCATGCACTGCGGCGCCAGCAAGCGAGATACATGCAGCTTCCGGTCGGACCCAGTGTGTAGCGCACTCAGATGGATCGATGATTATCTCGAACCGTCGCGGGTGTATGCCTGACGTTCGCACAAAACTTCTCGATAAAGTTGCCTCACTGAACTCGACGCCGCCACCAAGTCCTTCGGCAGAGCGTCGATCCGCAGGTCGTCGTCATCCTCGCTTGCCCGCCATACCGACCGCGCCTTGGTACTTCGGTCAGAAGAACTAGACAGCAGCGCCCTCGCGCCCAGCACCAAGGCGGGGGCGTGAGTTAACGACTGCCCAGCGGACTGGCAAGGACGCTGTGACGCAGAAGCGGGCTGCCAGGCACCGCAAGACGCAAGAGTTCGCTGCGTTCACGTCGACGCAGTCTCATTGCAGACGGAACTGTGCCACGATCGAAAGCATCTCCTGCAGATCGACCGGCTTGGTCAGATGGTGATTGAACCCGGCGGCAGCGGTGCGCTCGCGATCTTCACTGCTTCCCCATCCAGTTATTGCCAGCAGGACGAGTCTGTCCGCCCAGGGGAGGGCGCGCATGCGGCGGGCAACCTGGTATCCATCGAGGTCAGGCATGCCGACGTCAAGCATGGCGACTTGCGGTTTGAACTCCTCGGCGACTTCGAGTGCCGAGCGACCCCCGTAGGCAACCCGAACGAAATTGCCCTTGAGCTCGAGGAGTGAAGCAAGCATGTCGGCGGCATCCTGGTTATCGTCGGCTATCAGCACGCGCACAGGTTGAGTTGCTTCCACAAGCAAAGGCTCGAGGTGGGTGGCGCTGGGCTCGGCCTGGATGTCTGTGAGTGGCAGTCTGACTTCAAACGTGCTGCCACAGCCATCTCCTTCACTGTGTACCGTGATAACGCCTCCGTGCAGTTCGACCAGAGCCTTGGCCAGTGCCAGTCCTATGCCAAGCCCGCTCTCGCCATGGCGCTGCGCACTTGCCGTTCGCGTAAACATGTCAAACACGGCCGGCTGCGCTCCCACTGCGATGCCAATACCGTTGTCCCGTACCAGGATGCGCACGGCGGCGCTTTCAATACGTGCATTCAGTTCGATGGCGCCATGAGGTGGCGTGTACTTGGATGCGTTGGTGAGGAGATTCGTAAGTACCTGAGAGATCCGCAGGGGGTCGACGTCGAGCCAGACCGTCGACTTCGGCTGGCGCACAGTCAACCGGTGCGACTTCGCATTGACTGCCAAGCGCGTGGTTTCGAGCGCCGACTCGATGATGGAAGCTAGGGTCACACGCTCTCGCCTCAGCTCAAGGCTGCCACCGGTGATGCGCGCTACATCGAGCAGGTCGTCCAGGAGCAGGCCAAGGTGACGCACTTGGCGCTGAATGACGGCCTTTGCGTTCGCATGCGCGCTTGGAAGCACCTGGTTTGTCGCCAGTATCTCTGCTGCCGCCTGCAGCGGAGAAAGGGGATTTCGCAGCTCGTGTGACAACGTGGCAAGGAACTCGTCCTTACGCCGGTCGGCGTCCTCCAGTGCCCTGATTGCGCGTGCCAATTCCCTCTGCACCCTGCGACGGTCGGTGACATCGTCGGCGATGAAGCAGTATGCAAGTTCTCCTGATGGCCCGTGACTGCCAAGACGGGCCACCGTCGCTGTCACGGTGCGAACCTCTGACTGCGGGCTGAACTGATGATCGTACTCAAAGGAGACGGGCGCATCGGTGTCGCGAGCGGTCTCGTAGTGGCGACGCCAGAGCGCTATCGTCGACTCCGGCAGACCGACGGTGCGAGCGGAGCGCCCCTTAGTTTCGGCGGGATGGATACCGAAGAATCGCCGCATGGCAGGGTTAATGTAGAGAGGCAAGATGTCGCCGTCAGGTTGCACTTGGACCGTGCCCATCATCAAGGGTGAGACTTCATAGAAGGCCCGAAGGGTTCCTTCAACCGCCTTGCGCTCGGTGATGTCCTGCACCGTGCCTATCAGTCGCTCGGGCCGGTTATCTGCATCAAAGTGGACGCGACCGCTGGCCGCGACCCACCGCGCAACGCCGCTCCGGCGATTTATCACCCGGTACTCTGTTGCGAACTGACCCGGTCCCGTCGGGTCGAGCGCGCGGATGACGGCGGCGTGCGTCGCAGCCGAGTCGTCGGGGTGAAGCCCGGCCGCGAACCTGTCGTAGTTCACCGTATCGGCAGACTCGATACCCCAGATCTCGCGCACGCGCTCGTCCCACACGATCGCACCGGTCCGCAGGTCGTAGTCGTGGATACCGATGCCTGCCGCCTCGGTGGCGAGGTCAAGCCGCGTCTCGCTCTCTCGCAGCCGCTCTTCCCATAGCATCCGCTCGGACAGGTCGTAGAAGTAGCAGACCACACCGAAACGCCCGTCTGGAAGCAAGATTCGCTCGATGCGCCAGTCGTACGCCTCGACCGCCTCGATATCGCCGCGCCGCTCGATGGTGCGATTCGACTCATAGGGCTCGCCGGTGTCGAGCGTGTGACGAAAGCGATCGATGGCCTGGGTAGCGAACGGCTCTGTCCAGATCGTGCGTAGTACTTCTGCGAAGTCGCGGCCGGCAACGGGCTGCGCGTTTTCGAACACGCGATGCGCGCCGCGGCTGATGACGCCCACCCGGAAGTCGGCATCGACCACGTAGATGCCGAAGGGGTTGCCAGAGACCAAGCGGTTGAACGTCTCCGCGTTGCCACGAAGCTGGTCCTCGGCGCGCTTGCGTTCGGTGATGATCTCGCTGAAAAGCATGATGCCGCCGACGCCTTCTCGGTCGTCTCGCCAGGGACAGACCTTCCAGCGCAACCAAATGACAGAGCCGTCGGCGAGTTCGAACGGGTCGGCCTCATGGCTGGCCGACTCCCCCGCCAGGCACCGTTGGTGCGCTTCGCGCCAGCGCGCCGGCAGACTGGGAAACACGTCGTAGTGGCATCGGCCGTTCAACTCATGGTTCGGCAGGCTGAAGTCCTCGGCATATCGTCGACTCGCCGCCAAGTAGCGCATGTCGCGGTCGAACATGGCGATTGCTGCCGGCGCATGCTCGATGAAGAGTTGAAGGCGGCTTCTTTGTTCGCTTAGTTCGCGCTGTGCGAGGATCAGCCTGGCTTCGGCCCGCGTCCGCTCAGCCACCTCCCACGCACGAACTGCCACCGCCTGAATGAGGGCAATCTCCTTGGCACTCCATTCGCGCCGATTAACGTCGTGCACGAACAAGAACGCAACCAGGCGGCCGTCGCGAACCAGCGGTACGTTAACCATGGCGCCGATCTGAACGTCGCCGAACGCACGTATCTTGTTATGGGTAAGTCGCGCGTCTTCAGAGGCGTCTATCGTGATGTGGGGCTCGCCGCTGAGCAGTGCCAGGTACAGGGTGTTGCCAAAGTCCTGGTAGCAGTGCCGCCCTTCAATGGAGGGCACGCCGGTCACATAGTGCTTGGCCACGATGATGCTGTCGCTATCGCCGCCGTCCTCTGCAAAGCCGCATCGATTGATGGTTAGCCGTTGCCCTAGAGCGAGTGAGGCTGCATACAGCGCTTCCACCGGGTCGGCGATGCCGCACAGTCGATCGTTCAGGGTCGCGAGGAACTGCGCCTGGTCGTCCCTCGAGGCGAGCTGCTTGAGGTGAGTGATGTCAACCGTTGTTCCGATGCTGCGCACTGCTCGAAGCTGAGCGCCAGTACCCTCGAACAGCGTGACACCTTGGATGAGATACCAACCAGGCTGGCCGTCGGCGTGTACTGCAGGTTGTTCGAAGAAGAACTGGGAATCGCTCTCAGGGTCAGTTGACTGAACAATCGCGGGCGGGATCTGGCAGGCATCCAGCGACGCCCGGTCACCGTCTCTGAAGCCCCAGGCGGTGCGAGCGGTCTTGCAGAACCGGAGTACGCCTATCTTGTAGTCGCACTCGAATGCGCCGACGCGGCAGTCGCGAAGGGCAAGCAGAAGAGATTCAGTGTTCTGGATGAAGGGCACGAGTTCCGTCGCAAATCGGGACTTACGCTGCACTCATACCAAGCAGTGCAACGTACTCATTGACACATTGACGCGAAGTCTAGGTGGTCCGTCTGCGCGGAACCAGTGATAGACGCGGATCAGCGATGGGTATTTGCGATGGTCAGAGCGGCGGCACAGTCAGGTGACTTGGGTCAGAGACCTCACGCCGTCTAGTGTCGCCTACGGTCTTCCTGTACATGGCTCGTCGCGTCGCGACGTCTTGGACAACTCACTCGATCGGCGCTTTCAACTGAATGATGCGATGAGTCTGAGCGACTTGTTTCCTAGACCACCGTGCCAATGCAACGGCCTGGCGTGCAATCAAACGTACGAGTCGCGACCGATTTAATGCAGTTCCGCAAACCGGCCGCAGGTGAACACAGGTTAGCCCGATCAGGCGCCTTCGGCCGAAGTGCGGCGCCTCTGTCTCGCTCTTGTAGTTGGTTCACAGCTCGAAGAACTCACGCGGCGCGAAGTGCGCGGTGGCCGGCTTCGTTCGTTCTCGCCGATCGCCTCCTTTGAGTAGCCATAGATTCCATGCCAAGGGATGGACTTCCTGCGCCATCGCGTCAGTGGGAACGCCTTGACGTGCCGAGGGCCCCAGTTGTTATCGACCTCGAACGCTGTGAGTGGACATAGAACTCGGCGCCTACTCACTCCATATAAACAGCATCTCTATCCGTTGCACCGGGCACCACTAGCCCCGCGTGCAGCGCGGACCCGCCCGGGATCACCGGGAGAGGTCCATGGAATGCAAGACAGCGACGCAACTGCGCGTCGTCGAGTTGTTTGCGGGCGTCGGCGGTTTTCGTCTTGGTCTAGAGGGAGCAGGCGGGGAGGAGAGAAGGGGAGCTCGCTTCAACGTGGTCTGGAGCTCCCAGTGGGAGCCCAGCACGCGCGTCCAGCACGCATCCGAGGTCTATTCGGCCCGTTGGGGTGCCTCGGGTCACTCCAACGAAAGCATTTTCGAGGTGCTCGCTGACCCTGCAAAGTTCAGCGCAGTTGTGCATGCTCAACCGGACATGCTGGTCGGCGGCTTTCCCTGCCAGGACTACTCCGTCGCGAAACCTGCCTCCAGCGCGAGCGGCATTGAAGGCAAGAAGGGCGTGCTGTGGTGGGCAATCTACGAGACGCTCAAGCGCCAAAGTGACGCGGGTCAACCGGTCAAGTACCTGCTCCTTGAAAACGTCGACCGGCTGCTGAAGAGCCCCACGAAGTGTCGTGGTCGCGACTTTGCAATCATCCTCGCCTCACTTGCCAGTCTGGGCTACGCCGTCGAGTGGCGAGTGGTCAACGCCGCCGACTACGGCTTTCCGCAGCGTCGCCGCAGGATATTTATCCTCGGCTATCACCGCTCCACCAGACTGCACGAACAGGCTGCGGCTGCATCCGTGCCCCACGCCGCTGCCGCTTGGTTGTCGCGCGCGGGCGTTCTTGCACTGAGTCTGCCGGTGCAGCCGGTTGAAGCTGACACCCTCAGTCGTCTCGCACTCGGCGACAGCATTCTTGCGACACAGGCTCAATTCACACCTGCTGCGAAGGGTCGCACCCCTTTTGAGAACAGCGGTCTGATGATTTCGGGCAACGGTTGGACAGCGAAGGTAAAGCCTGCCGCCATCACGGACTTCACGCCGTACTGTGGGCAAAGGGCGCCCATGACGCTGGGAGACGTCATCCGTGCGACAGGCGACGCTGCGAGCGCATATTGGCTTGACGACGACAGCCTCGCGCAGTGGCGATACCTAAAGGGCGGAAAGAAGGAATCTCGCCGAGCAGCATCGGGCTTCGAGTATGACTACTGTGAAGGACCCGTTGCGTTCCCTGACTCACTCGAGCGCCCGTCTCGAACGCTTATCACCGGTGAAGGAGGACGGGCGCCATCACGCTTCAAACACGTTGTCGAGGTCGACGGCCGACTTCGGCGCCTTGTTCCCGAGGAACTCGAGACGTTGAATGGCTTTCCGCCGGGGTTTACGGAACACCCTGGCGTGTCTGACGCCAAGCGTGCGTTCCTGATGGGCAACGCGTTGGTGGTGGGCATTGTCAGATGTATCGGCGAAGAGCTCGCTCGCCGCCTCGACATCGAGGATGCTGACAAGGCGGTCTCGCTAGAGCCCCGAGGAAGTGATGACCAAGGCGTCGCATGGGCGAAGCGAATACAGACCGTGAAGTGAGGTTGCAGAGCAGCTCAAGCCAGCAACTGATGACTGCAAGTCCGGCGTTAGGGCCACTTCGCCACCCATATACGGTGCGCACGGACGCAGCGCCCCATGAGCGCTTCACTACGTCGAAGGTCTGTACCGGATGTGCCAGACGCTTCGGCGCAGGCCGCGCAACACCGCCCCAGGGTGCTCATCAGCGTCGCACCCTCAGCGTGGCTATCGCGCTTGAACCTTGACCGCACGATCTAGGCGATCTCGAACAGCCGCTCGTAGGAAGGGTCGGCCGCCGGCAGTGGGCGTCAGCCCAAAGGCCCTATACGTGTATTGTAAACGCGAATCATTCGCTTTATCATTGCGGCTGTCTTTTCGTTAACCCTATACGCAGGGCCCGAATGGGCGGCCTGCTGATGCGGCGAACATCCACGAAAACCCGTGCCGACCCCCCGCTTTCGACCATGAACGTCATCGCCGCTGTGCACTTGCCCGATCCGTCCCTTCGCCCGGCGGGGCGTCAGCAGTCCGCGAACCGTCTGTCCCCCCTAGGTCTCGCGACCGTGGCCACGCTGCATGCCGTCCTGTTTTATGGGCTGCTGTCGATGAATGCGATCCGTCTGCCGGCGCAAATGCCGGTGCTCAGCATCGACCTGCTTGTGCCTCCCGCGCCGGAGCCCCAGCCAGAGCCGCTCAAGCCTGAGGTCGTTCCACCGAAACCGCGGCCGATGGAGAAGGCCCCGACGACACGTCCAGTCGAGGCGCCGCAATTGGCGCTGCCGGCCGACGCACCCGTGGCCGCGCCCGCAATTGAGGTCCCGGTCGCGGTCGAGCCTGTGCCGACCCAGCCGCTCCCGGCGCCGGCGCCCGCAGCGCCCAGCCAACCGCTCTTCGATGCCGACTATCTCGACAACCCGAAGCCCGTCTACCCCAACCTCTCGCGTCGGCTCAAGGAAGAAGGCCGCGTGGTGCTGCGGGTGCAGGTGGCGGCCACCGGGCTGCCGACCGACGTTGCCGTGCGTGCAAGCAGTGGTCACGTACGGCTAGACCAAGCCGCGCTCGAGGCGGTGCGGCGCTGGAAGTTCGTACCGGCGCGACTCGGCACGGAAGCGGTTGCTGCCAGCGTCCTCGTTCCCATCGATTTCTCACTGAAGAACTGACACATGGAAAACCCACTTGGCTTTGCCCACTTCCTCGAGCACGCCGACGCGGTGGCGCGCTTCATCCTCGCGGTGTTGGCAGTCATGTCGATCGGCACTTGGTACCTGATCGTGACCAAGGGCGTGCGCATCTGGCAGGCACAACGCAAGAGCGCCGCGTTCCTGCGCTCGTTCTGGCAGGCCAGCAGTCTCGACAGAGTGGCGCAGCTACTGCGCGAGCGCGGCGTCACCGATGCGTTCTCGCACCTCGTGCATCACGGCTTCACCGCGATTGAGCAGCACTCTGGAGGCGGCAAGTCGCGCGGCCTGATCGATGCCGGCACACCGGACGAGTTCCTCACGCGCGCGCTCAAGCGCGCTATTGCGCAGGACAAGTCGCGAATGGAATACGGGCAGACTTTTCTGGCAACAGTCGCTTCGTCGGCCCCCTTCGTCGGCCTATTCGGAACGGTCTGGGGGATCTATCACGCGCTGCTGGCGATCGGCATGAGCGGCCAAGGCACGCTCGACAAAGTGGCGGGCCCGGTAGGCGAGGCACTGATCATGACGGGACTTGGCCTAGCGGTCGCGATCCCTGCGGCAATCGCCTACAACGCCTTCGCACGTGCCAACCGAAACACGCTGGCCGACCTCGACTCCTTCGCCCACGACGTGTTCACCTTCATGGTCACGGGCCTGAAAGGCAGCGCGGCGGCTGAAACCGTAGCGGCGACGTCGGATCGAATCATCGCGCGTATGGCCGCGCGCGCTGCGGCCTAGGGGCGGCCATGGCATTCGGAGGCTTTTCCGACAGCAGCGCCGACGGCGACCTTGCCGACATCAACATGATTCCGTTGATCGACGTGATGCTTGTGCTCCTGATCATCTTCATCGTCACCGCGCCCCTGCTGACGCATGCGGTGAAGATCGATTTGCCGAAGGCAAGCTCGACTCCAAATCTAACCAAGCCGGAGAACGTGCAGCTCGCCATCGATGCCGCGTCGCAGGTCTATTGGAACGGCGCACCGGTGGGCGACAGCGAACTGGACACTCTGCTGCAGGCCGCCGCGCAGCGCCAGCCGCAGCCGGAACTGCACCTGCGCGCCGAGCGCGCCACACCGTATGAAAAGGTCGCCGGCGTGATGTCGGCCGCCGCGCGCGCCGGTGTCATGCGACTTGGCTTTGTCACCGATCCGAGCGTCAAGTAGCCCGCCGCCAAGGTGCGTCCCACCCACCCATCCACTTCAACTTCACTTTCACCCCCGCCAGCCAGCGCCCTCCCTCGCGCAAGCCAGCTTCAACAACTTCGCGAGGAGCGACTTCGTGTCATTCAAGAAGAAACACCTGCCATGGCTTGCCGCCCTGGCGCTGCTCGAACATCCGGTTGCCGTTCTGGCGCAGGGCTCGTCGGACAAGACCCTGCCGCCGGTCAAGGTCGAAGCCGAGGCCGAGAAGACCGCCAAGGAGACGTATCGCGCCACCCGCACCCGCATCGGCAAGGGCGAGCAGGAACTGCGCGACATCCCGCAGTCGGTCACGGTGGTGACCGAGAGGCTGATCGATGACCGCAACCTCGACACGCTGAAGAACACGCTGCATTACACCGCAGGCTTCAGCTTCCAGGCCGCCGAAGGCCAGGAAGAAGACATTCGCCTGCGCGGGTTCTCGCTGCAGTCCACCGGCGATCTATTCATCGACGGCATGCGCGACCCGGCCTTCTACGACCGCGACAGCTTCAACTGGGATCGCCTCGAAGTGCTGCGCGGATCGGCGTCGATGTTGTTCGGCCGCGGCTCCACCGGCGGCGCAGTCAACCAGGTGAGCAAGGAACCCATGCTGCTGAACCAGCATGAACTCGATGCAACCTACGGCAGCGGCAGCTACAAGCGACTCACCGGCGACTTCAACTTCAAGACCGGCGACAATGCCGCGCTGCGACTGAACGCGATGTGGAACGAGTCCGATGCCTTCGGCATCTACGGCGCGGGTCTGGACAAGCGCGGTGTGGCTGCCGCCTGGCGCCTGGGAATCGGCACCCGCAACGAGTTCCAACTCAGCCTGTACCACCTGAACAATCGCAACGGCATTCACTTCGGCATACCGTGGCTGCGCAGGAGCACGACCGATGCCACCCTCGGCTTGGTCGACGTCGACCCGAAGAACTACTACGGCGCCGCCAGCGACTACGCCGCCGGCACCGCCAATCACGCCACGGTCAGCCACATCCACCGCTTCAGCGATGGCGGTGAACTGAAGACCGCTGTGCGCCGCGGGCACTACGACCGCGATCAGCGCGCCAGCGCGATCCGCTTCGCCGGCGCCGCCTCGCAACCGGGCGGCGTGGCGGTCAACGCGGAGAACCTCAGCGGCGCCACCGTGCTCACTCGGGGCACCCAAAACCGGATCCAGGAACTGGAGAACGTCCAGCTGCAGAGCGACTACAGCAACAAGTTCAACTGGTTCGGCTTCAGCAACAGCCTGCTCGCCGGAGTCGACTTCATCAACGACCGGTTCAAGACATTCGCCGCCACGCTGCCAACCGGCGTCACCCTGACGAAGCCGACCACGACGATCGGCACGCCGGATGACGGCGGCAGCGTCAACGAGTCGCTGCGCATCATCCGCAAGAGCGGCGACTTCGAGTCGGATGCACTGGGAATCTACCTGCAGGACATGATCCAGGTTGCCGATCACTGGAAAGTGCTCGCCGGTCTGCGTTGGGACCAATTCGACGGCACCTATCGCACGTTCTCGACCGCCGGTGCCACCTTGGGCCAGCAGACCGGCCAGCCTCGCAGCCGCGAAGACTCGCTGTGGAGCCGGCGCTTCGGCGTGTTGTACCAGCCCACACCCTTGACCTCCTTCCACCTGTCCTATGGCACCTCGTTCAATACCTCGGGCGACGCCTACCAGTACGACGCCCTCGGGTCGAACACCCCGCCCGAGGCGAGCCGCAATTTCGAACTCGGCGCCAAGCTGGAGAACGGCAGCGGCGACCTGAGCACCAGCATCGCGTTGTTCCGCGCCGAGAAGTACAACGAGCGCAACCGCGACGTCGAGACCGTCAACGCCACCAACTACGTGCTGTCCGGAAAGCGCCACGCCGAAGGCATCGACATCGACATCGCCGGTCGCATAACTCCCAGCTGGGAGGTCTACGTCTCCTACGAGTGGATCTTCAGCGCCAAGATCGACCGCGGCGCGAGCAACGGCACGACGCTGCTGGCCGGCGAACTCGTCGGCGCCTGGCCCGGCGTGACACCGCGGCATACCGGCACCATCTGGTCAACCTACCAGATCACACCCAAGTGGCGCTCCGGTGGCGGCGTCAACTACCGCAGCAGCATGAAACCCCTGCTCGCGCCCGCCATCACCGCGCCGGGCTACGTGACCTTCGACCTGTTCACCGAGTACACGGTGTCGAGCCAGATGCTGTTCAAGCTCAGCGTCGCCAACGTCGCCAACAAGCTGTATGCCGACGCGCTCTACCGGGGCCATTACACGCCGGGTGCGCCGCGCACGATTCAGCTGACCGCGAACTACAAGCTGTAGCGGGGCCGATGATGGACAAGCGAACCTTCCTTGGCCTGACCTCGGTCTCGCTCGCGGCAGCGATCTTCCCCTCGGCCGCGCCAGCTGCGGCGCAGGAGCGGCCTCAGCAGATCATTGCGACCTGGCGCAGCCTGCTGCGCCTCGATCCGCGCGGCGAACCGCTCGTGGCGTCGCCTGAGCCGACCGACTATGTCGGCCTGCTGGAACCGGACTGGGATGCGCGCCGAGTGCACATCCGGCAGGCGCTCGCGGTGCCTGACCGCGTGCATGGGCTGCTCGATGACGGCGACGCGGGCTTCATCGCCGTCGCCTTTCGCCCCGGCGCCTGGCTCTTGCGGGTCGATCCCGACGGCAAGGTCGCGCAGCGCATCGTGATGGCAGAGGAAGGCGCACGCACGCTCGACGGTCACGCGCTGTTCGACCCCAGCGGACAGTGGCTGATCACCACCGAGACCGACCCGCGCGACGACCAGGGCTGGATCAGCATCCGCGACCGGCGCACTCTGAAGAAAGTCGCCGAGTGGCGCTCGCAAGGCATCGAGCCGCATCAGGCCTGTCTCGATGCCACCGGCAAGCTCGTCATCGCCCACGGCGGCATCCTGCGGGCCGCCAAGGATCGCAAGCGGGACCTGGAACGGATGGAAAGCTCGCTTGTGCGACTCGACCCGGCTACCGGCGAACTGCTTGGATCATGGCGGTTGCACGACCGACGCCTGAGCCTGCGCCATCTTGCGCTCGGCAATGAGCGCGCACCCAACGGCAAGCCACTGATCGGCATCGCCATTGAGGCCGAACATGACGACCCGGCTCGGCGCGCCGCCGCGCCGGTGCTCGCGGTGTGGGACGGCACGGAACTGCGCACGCCCACCCACGTGCCGGTGGGCAAGGGCTACAGCAGCGACATCGTCGCCGGTCCGCTCGGCGGCTTCTACCTGAATGGCGAGTTCGCCCACAACGTCATGCTCTGGCATCCGGCGCGCCCGGCCGACCTCACGGTGATCGCCGACCTTGAGCGCGCCCGTTCGCTTGCGCCGGATGAAAGCGGCAACGGCGTGGTGATCGGTGCGCGCAAGGGCATCGCGCACTGGCATCCGACCGAGAAACCGAAGTTCATGCCGTGGCCGCTCGCCATGTCGGTTGATATCCATTGGACCAACAAAGACTGATCCGCTCATCTTCCCAGACAGGCAATCGAATGAAGCTGCACCGCTGTCTCCTGCTGCTTGCGCTGCTTGCGCCATTTGCGCAGCCCGCCCTCGCCCAGTCCGTACTGAACCTGTACTCGGCGCGTCACTACCAGACCGATGAGGCGCTGTATGCCAACTTCACCAAGCAGACGGGCATCAGGATCAACCGCATCGAGGCCAAGGAAGAAGAACTGCTTGAGCGCCTGCGCACCGAAGGCGCCAACAGCCCCGCCGACGTGCTGATCACGGTCGATGCGACGCGACTTGCCATTGCCGACGAGCGGGGGCTGTTCGCCCCCGCGCAGTCGAAGGTATTGGAGGAGCGCATCCCCGCGCACCTGCGCAACGGCAACTGGTTCGCTTTCTCGATGCGCGCCCGGGTGATCGTCTTCAACAAGCTCAAGTTCAACGCCACCGACATCGGCAGCTACGAGGACCTCGCCCTGCCAAAGTTCAAGGGTCAGGTCTGCAGCCGCTCGGGCGCGCACCCCTACAACTTGTCCCTGCTGGCGTCGATCGTCGCCCATCATGGCGAGGCAAAGGCACAAGAGTGGGCCGCCGCCGTGGTCAGCAACTTCGCGCGCCCGGCCCGTGGCGGCGACACGGACCAGATCAAGTCGGTCGCCGCCGGCGAATGCGGTGTCGCGGTGTCGAACTCCTACTACTTCGCGCGCATGATGCGCTCGCGCCGACCCGACGATCGCAAGGTCATCGAGGCGGTGGGCCTCATCTGGCCCAACCAGTCCAGCTTCGGCACCCACGTCAACATCTCGGGCGGCGGCATGCTCAAGCACGCGCCGAACAAGGATGCTGCTGTCAAATTCCTCGAATACTTGACCTCGGACGATGCGCAGCGCTACTTCGCCGACGGCAACAATGAGTGGCCGGTCGTCCCCGGCGTGTCGACCGACAACCCCGCTCTCGCTGCACTCGGGCAGTTCAAGGCCGACACGCTGCCGACTCCCACGCTAGCTAAGAACCTCGTGACGGCACAGAAGATCGCCGATCGGGCGGGCTGGAGGTAGCGCGGCTACGCTAGAAATCTGACAGTAGCGGCCTACGTGCCTCTCTCGGCGTGCGCTTGAAGGCGAGAGTCAGGATCAAGTCGTCAAACACGAACAAGCGGTAATCCATGGAAGTGCTAGAACCTCTGAGCCTGCGCGATGGTGTCAGCACCGCCGAGCACGCGCGTCAAGTAGCTTGAGCGGGAGAGCCGCCAACTTCGCCGGGCGAGCGAGAGCCTGCGCAAGGTTGCGGGAAGTGATTGAGCGTTTTCGCTTGGCGCTCGGCCTGCTCGGATAACGGCGCGATCGAGCGGCGGACGTTGCATTGGCAGTTGGCTGCATTGGCGCTTACAGTGAGAGCCGCGAAGCTTCGCGAACTCGCCCTCCAGTTCGGTGACTCAATTGACACCCTGCCTGCGGTGCTCGAAGGGCTCATCTTGCGGGCGCTAGCTGAGCTACGGCGCGTCGTTTCTACGATTCGCGAGTATCGGTCGATTGCCTGGCGGTGCTTACTAGAAGGCTCGACCAAGTACGGTGGTGGGCTTCCCCGCCAGGTCGGCGAAGTCGGACGCGGGAGAGCCGGACCCATTGCAGGGCGGCGTTTCGCTAGCTAGCGACGGACACGCTTGACGCCGAGCGCTAAGTCGCTGCCTTGAGCCTGTGCGCCAGCGCCTGTCGGTTCGCGATGAACTCGCTGTCGCGAGCCCCTTCAGCCAAGTACGCATCTAGGTCGCCGTGCCGGCGTCTCAAGCGTGGGACGAGCTTCAAGAACGCATCCGTCAGATTCGGGTCAAACGCCTTGCCCCGCAGGTTCTGAATCTCTTGCAGCGCGTCGTGTTCAGTCCAGCGCCGCTTGTATGGCCGTTCGTGGGTCAACGCATCGAAGACATCCGCCAGGGCGGTGACCCGCGCGCCCATCGGAATCGAACTTCCTGCCAGCTTCATCGGATAACCAGCACCATCCCACCTCTCATGGTGGTGCAGCGCGATCTCCTCCGCGATGTGCATGGCAGGAACATTTGCCTTGGCAAGAAGTTGTGCGCCGCTAATGGTGTGGTTCTGCATGATGGCGCGCTCTTCGTCCGTTAGTCTGTCCTGCTTGAGTAGCAGTGCATCCGGAACATAGATCTTGCCGACATCGTGAAGGCGCGCAGCCAAGTCAATCAGGAAGCACGCCTCGTCGTCCAAGCCGATCGTCTTTCCAAGCAATGACGCCAGTCTTCCGACCCTGAAACAGTGCTTGCCGGTGTTGTCGTCGTGCTGTTCGGCCAGAATTGCCTGGTCTTCCAGCAGCCGCGTCATGCTGCGCATGTCTTCATGCGACAGATTTCGCTTCAAGCGAGTGCGCGTTGAGGTCAGCGAAGCGGCAACTTCATCGTCGCCATCATGTTGTGCCAACAGCGCCTGCACGTGTTTGTGATGGTGTTCGAGAAGCATGGCCTGCTTGCTTTCCTGATTCAAGCGCAGCAGTTCAGCCAGGTACACCGCGGCGACATCGCTTTGACGTGCCAGTTCGTAGCCGCGAATGATCGCTTGCAGCGCTGGCAGAACGAGCGCCGGGACCTTGCGCCGCGCCAACTCAAGCGCTGCTCGCAGAAGAGTGAGGCCCACATCGATGTTGCCGGCCGCCACTTCAGACAGGCCGCGCCCCATCTTTGCCATCGCATCGGCGCGCTCCATGCCGCTGCGATCGGCATACCTGCCGGCGTCTTGTGCGTGACGTCGGGCGGCCTGCGTGTCGCCCGCCTGCAGCAGCAAGCGCGTCAGAATGACTTCGAGTGATACCCTATTCTGGCATTCCGCCGCATTCCGCGGTTCGCCAGCCAGTGCCAGCGCCGCATGCGCCGCGCGCAGCCCTCTGTCGATGAAGGCATCGACGTCGGTGGATGCCAACGCGATGTTGGCGAGAGCTCCAGAACGAAACCGAAGAAGTGCAGGATCTCGGTCAGCAATTTGCAGCTCGCGCGTAAAGGCGTCGGCCGCCTCCTCTGAGCGGCCCTGCAGCTGGAGTATCAGGCCGATCTGATTCCACACGGCGCATTGCGCGGCGGCATCCTCCATCTGCTCTGCGCAGTCCAGCGCTTCATTGAGGGCTGCGTGCGCTTGAGGCATCGCGGCAGTTTCCGACAGCAACACCGCCAGCAGCGTGAGCGCGCTGCGCAACCGCCGTGGGTCGCCTTCAATCCGAGCTGCCGCGACCGCTTGGCGCGCTGGGTCCAGACCAGCGAACGGTCGTGCACATAAAAAGTGATACTGCGCGATGGTTGAGTAGGCGCGACTTAACCCAACGGCACGCGGCCCTAACGTCGCAAGGACGTTGAGTCGTTCGAAAGCCGCGTCGACGAAAGCCAGCGTCTGATCTGAGGGCTCACGCAGCTGCTCGTCTAGGGATGCCGCGATGTCCGCGATCGCATTGGCCGCGGCCTCCGGAGTCAGGTCCTCCGGCGTGGCGTCCCCTTGAGCCATCGCTCTTTGCGGAAAGTCGCGCAGCTTCACGAACGCAAACCCTTGTTGGAGGTACAACCGCGAGCCGCGTGGGATGGTCCACTCGCGGCGCCGAAATGGACTTGCGTTAACGCAATGTCCCCGTCTGTAAGCAGGTCCAGAAGGCGGGATTTGGCCGAAGGCACTACGACTCTAATGTAACGGCCAACCGCTTTGGTTTGCCAATGAGTGGCAGGAAAGCGCCGATTCAAAGCCCTTCATATCTGCGGAGCCCAAAATGGACCAACTGATCATCGACCCGGTTACGGTGAATGACCAAGTCACCGAGTCCCACCTCGCCGAGCTCTCGCTCGACGACCTTTCCCGTGTTGGCGGTGGCACGCTGGGCGTCGTCTTGATCGACTGAGCGCGAGGAGCGCAGCTCGGGCATTCGGGTGATTGGTCGTCGCGTACCTGCGGCGACGGCCATGTCGGCTGCGCTCCTGGGATTCGAACGGGCTGCGAAGACGGGCGGGTCTAACGTGTCGCAGGGCACCACAGCGCTCCAACGTCCTTGAAGTTCCATACAGCCGCCGATTCATAGCCAGTAATGGCGTCTTCACATGAGGGTCGCCACAAGTCCACGACGACCGGTTCAATCCGCAGTTTCGTCCGCGTGTTGAAGAAGGCCTTTACGCGCGGCATGAGAAGCGCGCCTTCTTCCTGTCCCAGCACCACTGCGATGCGATCGGACCGTAGGCGCACCAGCGATCCAACCGGGTATAGGCCAATGACCGCGACCAGTGCATGCAGGATGCGCTGGTCGAAGTGGCCCTGCCACTGCGCCATCCTGCGCAGCGCCTCGGCTGGGCTCCAGCCAAGTTTGTACGGACGGTCAGAGGTCAACGCATCGTAGACGTCGCACACCGCGCCCATCCTGGCGGGCACGCTGATCTGATGCCCCGTTCGCTGAAAGTAGCCTGTCCCATCGAGCTTCTCGTGGTGATAAAGGCATACATCGACGACGGCCGGGTCGATGCCACCGACGCTTTTGAGAACACCATGACCGAGCTGCGGGTGCTGCCGCATCACGCCGTACTCTTCAGGCGTCAACTTGTCGGGCTTGTTCAGAATCTCGAGCGGCACCTGAGCCTTGCCCACATCGTGTAGTAGGCCGCCTAGACCGGCGTTCATCAGGTCCGCTCCACGCAGGCCAAGCTTGCGGCCGAGCGCGACCATCAGTCCACATACTGCCAGCGAGTGCATGAATGTGTAGTCATCCTTCCGCTTCAGCCTGGCCACGCTGACGAGCGCGCTCGGATTGCGAGTTACAGAGTCTGTGATCTCGTTGACTAGCGACTCGCACATGATCTGATCGACCGCCTGACCCATGCGAACCTCAGCGAACATCGCCGAGATGCGCGGTAGAGCGGTGCGACAGAGCTGGGCGGCCTCGGCGAGTTCCACCTCACATAGGGACTCGGTGCGGTCCGGTGTTGGTAACGGCGTTGGTTCCGAGGACGCTCTGTCGGCAACCTCTGCTGTCATCAGAGCTTCAGAATCCGGCGCTCCAACGTCACGGCCTTTGCTTGTATCGATCCACAGGGCGTGGACGCCGGAGCCGAGGATCTTGTGCAGATCCTCATCAGTGGCAAGGGTGAAGCGAGCGCGCCAGAACGGATGGTCCATCCACGCTCCGCTAAAGGAGTGGATGTGCATCCCCAAGCGCAAGTCACCAACCGCTATTTCTTTCAGCACGATGGGCTCGCGTCATCTGTGACATGGAGTTGGTCTCCCGGCTGTGCCGGCGTGCTTTCATTGGGGAAGGCGCGGTGCGGCCGCCACGCTGATCAAAACTCTTGCCATTCATCGCTGCTTGACGCGTTGGTTTTGCTTGGTGCTGGTTGTGGCGCAGGGGGCGCACCAGCCGGCCGATACGGCGGCGACACGGTGTGCTCGGTACGGGCTCCTTGCGAAATGCCGAATGGTCGTACAGGAAGGCACTCTGCCCAAGACCGTTTGGCAGACATATGCCGAATAGCGCCCTAAACGCCTGCTCATTCGTCAAATGTCAAACCACCGACTTTTGGCGATTGAGGAACCCTCGTCTGCGCTGACGCGCCGCTTTCGTCGAGCAGCGGTGTTCAGCACGGTCGATGCGAATGTAGCCGCGGACAGACTGGCTGCCGGACTTGTCGAGGCGCTCGTCATCCGCTCTGCCACTGCGCAGTCAGTTCTCCCTGGAGACCCTGGCCTGGCAAGTCGCGGGCGCACTCCTTAGGGACGCCGTGAGCGTTCGCGTGATGGTCACTTCCGGTCGTCCCGGATTAGCCACCTCACCCCGAGAAGTCAGGGGTGTTGCGACGGAGTGAACGCCCTCCCATATTGCGCGAGCTCTCAGCAGCAACGTCAAGACCACAGTCGCTATCAACTAGCGCCAGCGCGCACAGCCGTCTAGACCTGGGGCACATCGCGCGTTCTTGTTCCCGTCAAGACGCACCTTAGGCCTGAAAACGGTCGATCGAGCGTTCACAAGGTCGATTTGTTCAACCCGTCCCCAGGAGATAAAACCGGTTTGAACACTGTGAATGCAGACGACGCATTCACACTGTTCTACGTGCCGCCCGTTTCTCCGATGGACCGGCGGCAAACAACGCATGCTTACCCGCCTGTGGCCGCTCATTCCGCGTGGGAATCGGCTCATTGAGCCGTTTGTCGGCGCAGGTTCCGTCTTCCTGTCGGCAATCGGCTTTGTCGACGGCTTCGTCATCAATGACGCAAATGCAGCCCTCGTTGCACTGTGGAGAGCGGTGAAAGAGCGCCCGGACGAGCTTATTCAGCGCGCTAGCAGCCTCTTCCGACCCGAGGTTCAGAGCGCGCACAACTACTGCGCAGTGAGGGAGGCGTTTTGTTCTAGTGAAGACGGCTTCGAGCGCGCTGTGCGTTTGCTTTACTTGAACGCCGCTTGCTTTAACGGGCTCTATCGCGTCAATGCTTCCGGCCGTTTCAACGTGCCCTACGGAAGGCCGAAGTACCCCAGGCTGCGAGACGAGAGGATTCGAGCGGCAGCGACCCAACTCCGCAAGGCGGTCATCACTGAGGGCGACTTTGCGACTGCAATGCGCTTGTCGGGTGAGGGCGACGTCGTCTATTGCGATCCACCGTATATAGGACTGGACCGCAGCAAACCCGGATTCACCGCGTACACGAAAAACGCGTTCGGCGACCTTGAGCACAAGCGACTCGTCGCAGAAGCAGTGGCTGCTGTGGAAAGAGGGGCTTCGGTCGTTATCTCAAACCACGATACGGCAGATACGAGGGCGCTGTATGCGGGCTTCGAGTTGACCTCGCTACAGGTCCGTAGGTCAGTCGCAGCGCAAGGCAAGGACCGCAAGGACGCCGCTGAGCTTGTCGCGGTCCTGCGGCCATAGCCCCACGCTTCTCGCTGAGCTTCGGCTAGACGAACAGTCCCCCAATCGGCGAGTCGGCGTCTTGCCGCCCCTGAGCTGTCGCAGCCTGTCAACGCCCTCTCTGGGGTCGACGGGGGTCTGGACAGTGGTTTAAGACGCCGCTGTGCGCCCCGACCCCGCCCAACTCCAGCGCTCTGTTTCGCGTACTCGCCACTGATCATCCCCTGCACTCATGGTGGTCGGCGTCCTGAAGTGACGCCCATCGAGCAACTGACGCGGACTCCATCTAGTCCAAACAACGTCGGGGATCAGGTCGTTCCGCGGGAAGTGCAACTTCCACCGACCTGCTCGCGCCACGGCTAATTTGCATAACCGAATCATTTATGAAGTCGTTTCCAGTCGATTTATTTATTTCCGATCCACTTAGCTGGTTCTCGAATCTGTTTATGGATCCCCACTGCCCCCACGCAGCGGGTCGCAGAGCGCGCGCGCTTCTCATGTATCACTTGCACAGATTGATGCATGTGCTTAATTGCACAGGATTTTCTGCTTCCTAAACGCTTGTAAAGCGGTTTCTAAGTCCTTGTAAGCATTGATTTTTCCAGCATTTTCTCGGCTTGACCCTGACCGAGGCGTGCACTAGAGTGGCGCCTCTGTGTCGAAAAGTGGTAGATGGTGGGAAAAGTGAGTGGACGCTTCGGTTGAAAGCGCCGCTTTCCCACCTCTCCGGCCGAGGTCAGCGTGTTTCAAGGGACGTCCAATCTCACGATTGATGCCAAGGGTCGGCTGTCGATGCCGACCCGGCATCGCGACGCCTTGCTGGCGCAGTGCGAAGGACGCCTGACGCTGACTTTGCATCCTGACGGCTGCGTGATCGTCTATCCGCGCCCGGTGTGGGAAGCGCGGCGCGAGGCGCTCGGGCAGTTGAACGCGACGGCGCGTGACTTGCTGCGCATGCTGATCGGCAGCGCCAGCGATGTCGAGTTCGATAGCGCCGGCCGGATCCTGATTTCGCCGGAACTGCGCGAGGAGGCGGGGCTGCAGCGCGACGTCAAGCTGATGGGCGTCGGCGTGTACTTCGAGCTGTGGGACGTCGAGCGCAAGAAGGCGCGCGACGAAGCCTGCAGGGCCTCGCTGCTCGACGGCGCCGCCGCCGCCGGCTTCACGTTCTGACGCGAACCGTGAATGTCCGCGCTTGCACCCGCTGCCTTCCTCCATCGCACCGTCATGGCCGCCCGCGCGGCGCAGGCGGTGCTGACGGCGCGCGACGGCATCTACGTCGATGCGACCTTCGGCCGTGGTGGTCACAGTCGCGAACTGCTGGCGTGTCTGGGGCCGGAGGCATGCCTGATCGCGTTGGACCGCGATCCGCAGGCCCAGGCGCAGGCTGGCTCGATCGCGGACCCGCGTTTTCGCTTCGTACGCACACGCTTTTCACGGATGGCCGCCACGCTGGCGGACATGGGCATCACGCAGGTGCAGGCAGTTCTGATGGACATCGGCGTGTCGTCACCGCAGATCGACGACCCGCAGCGAGGCTTTTCGTTTCGCGCCAACGGACCACTGGACATGCGGATGGACCCCGATCACGGGGAGAGCGCGGCGCAATGGCTGGCGCACGCATCGATTGATGAACTCACGCGGGTGATCCGGGACCATGGGGAAGAACGGTTTGCTGCATCGGTTGCAAAGGCGCTTGTGGCTCGCCGCGAGACTGGGCGGCCGCTATCAACGACCGCCGACCTTGCCGCACTCGTGGCAGACACGATCCCCAAGAGCCGCAAGGATGCGACCCAGCATCCGGCCAC
>LNFM01003806.1_pt1 | contig 31790 bp, 29 predicted proteins | sample 596031 | NCBI WGS metagenome assembly LNFM01 (sample SAMN04254537, study PRJNA301005) | activated carbon metagenome | isolation source: dual media filters at the Ann Arbor, Michigan drinking water treatment plant | place: USA: Ann Arbor | reverse complement strand
GCGCATCGATGACGGCTTGATTGGCGTCGCCCTTTTCGCCCTTGTCGTTGATGACGCGCTTTCCTTCGAAGCCCGGCGCGTCCTTGGTGAAGGCACCGTTCTCGTCGACGGTATAGGGGATCGCCGGATCGATGCCGCGCGACTGCAGCAGCCGTGTCGACGCGGTCCAGATGTCGAAGTCCTCGCGGCCATGGCCGGGCGCCGTGTGTACGAAGCCCGTGCCGGCGTCGTCGGTGACGTGATCGCCATCGAGGAGAGGGACGTCGAACTGATAGCCGCCGAGGCCGGAGTCGCGGAGCGGGTGGGCGCAGGCGGTTGGAAAAGTGTCTTTGGGCTGCAATCCAGCAATGCGTCGATACTCGGTGACCTTAGCGGCCTTCATCACTTCGGCCGCAAGTTTGTCTGCGAGGATCAGCTTTTCGCCGACCTTAGCCCAATTGCCTTCAGGCGACACAGTGACCTCGTAAAGGCCGTACTCGATCTTGGAATGAAACGAGATCGCGCGATTGCCAGGGATTGTCCAAGGAGTTGTAGTCCAGATGACGACAGACGCGTCCCCTAGCTCGTCTCGAAACTCGAAATCGGGGTCCCGTCCATAGATACGAACAGGAAACTTCACCCACACCATGTCGCTCTGATAGTCGTGGTACTCGACCTCGGCTTCGGCGAGCGCGGTCTTTTCGACCACCGACCACATCACCGGCTTCGAGCCGCGATAAAGCTGCCCGGTCTTGGCGAACGTCATCAACTCCCTGGCGATCGTCGCCTCGGCGGGGAACGACATCGTCGTGTAGGGATGCGCCCAGTCGCCCTCGACGCCGAGCCGCTTGAACTCCTCGCGCTGGACGTTGAGCCAATGCTCCGCGAAGGCGCGGCGGGTCCTTGAGGTTCGGCTTGGCCTTGCCCTTGGCCATATACTCCTCCTCGATCTTCCACTCGATCGGGAGGCCGTGGCAGTCCCAGCCCGGCACGTAGTTGGAGTCATGACCCAGCATCTGCTGCGAGCGCGTGACGAGATCCTTGAGGATCTTATTGAGCGCGTGGCCGATGTGGATGTTGCCGTTGGCGTACGGCGGGCCGTCGTGAAGGACGAACTTGGCGCGACCCTTCGCACTCTCGCGGAGCTTGTCATAGAGGCGGATCTTGGCCCACCGCTCCAGCATCCGCGGTTCCATCTGCGGCAGGCCTGCGCGCATTGGAAAGCCGGTTTCAGGCAGGAAGAGCGTTTTGCTCCAGTCACGCGTATCGGTCTTGGTGTCGGTCATTGAAAGTGCCTCGGGGGCTCAGACGGTCCCGGAGCGGCGCCATCCCAAGCGCGCTCCATCGCGATTGAAGGGTGCCTCCGGCCATGTCCGGTGACCCTTACTCATTGCTTTTACGTGCAATTTCCGGCGAAGCGGCGTTCGCTCAAGCAACCCGCACGTTAAAGCACGACAACCCGGCGCCCGGAGGCGGCCGGGACGCGAATTCGCTGAGTATGTAAGGCGGACGCGCGAAGCAGGTGCATGACGCGCTGTATTAGCTGCGGGAACTGCCGGTTTCAACCGGCACCTCCGCTCGGCGTCGCGAAGGCAGGCCGCTCCGATGCCCGCGGCACACACCCACCAGCCCCCTCTTGTGTCCTTTAGCCGATCTCCCTGCGGTCCATCGAGCTGACCGGCCAACCGGCCGTCGATCACAAACGCGTGATCCGCAGATTATTTCCAGCCACCCCATTGAACCGAATTCACAGGTCATTAAATGATGTTCATGAACGCGGTTCAAAGCGCCGCAGGGAACCACAGAGCCAACCCAGTACTTAGGAGCGTGCCATGAACTTCAGCTCGATCATCGCAGCCGGCATTATGGGCCTCGCCACCCTGGCGTCGAACAGCGACGCCTTCCAGGTGCGCTTCAAGCCGGTCGCGCAGCAGACCCGCGAAGTCTCGAACCAGGCGCCGGGCCAAAGCCAGTTCCAGTCGATCGAGATCACGCGCATCCTGCTTAGCAACGGCCGCGCCGAAGCTTTCAACCAGGTCACGCCGCGCACCGGCACCGAATATCGCCGCGGCGAGCAGATGGACATCTACTTCGAGCCGCGCTCGCTTGTGACGCGCTACGAAGGCGGACACATCCGGGCCGCGATGACCGTCGATTTGGAAGTTCGCGATGCCGAAGGCAAAGTGATCGTCAACCAACAGGGCGCTTGGAAGCTGCCGATCGCCGTCAAGGCGCCGAGCCACCTCCCGCTGTCGCAACTGTTCGCCGCGATGTCGACGACGCCGATCAATCTGCCGGCCGGCAGCTACCAGTTCAAGCTGCGCATTCACGATGACTTCGGCGGATCGTATCTCGATCGTCAGGTCGGCATCACGATCGTCGAGGCGCAGGCCAGCCGCTGATCAGGACTTCCGCGAAATTAGGTGACCGCGAAACAGGCCCCGATCGGATGACACAGTCACCGATCGGGGTCTCGCTATGCCGGCTTCCCAAACGTCTGCGTAACGGTCAGAGAAAATGCGAACCGCCATTGACCTCGATCGTCTGTCCCGTCGTGTAGGCCGCTTCCGGCCGGCACAGCATGGTGACGATATGGGCGATTTCCTCGGGCGTTCCGTCGCGGCCAACCGGGTTGGCGCTGGCTGCCGAGCCACTGGCGCGCGCACCGGCGGCACCGCTGCGGACAGTATCGATTGCGCCCGGAGCGACGACATTCACGGTGATGCCGTTCGGGCCGAGTTCGGAGGCGAGCGAGCGCGACATGCCGATCATACCGGCCTTGGCCGCGGAAACATGCGCGCGCCCCGGCGTGCCTTTGAACATCGAGATGCCGCCGATGTTGACGACCCGTCCCCAATTCTGGCGGATCATGTGCGGGACGGCATAGCGGGTGCACAGGAAGGCGCAGTCGAGGCTGTTGGCCATGACATCGCGCCACTCGGCGAACGACATATCGATGATTGGCGTATTGCGGCGGATCGCGGCGTTGTTGACGAGAATGTCGATACGGCCGAAGCGGCTGACGGCGGCATCGATCAAACTTTGAGCGCCGGCTTCATTGGAGAGGTCGGCGAGATGTCCGATCGCCGTGACGCCCTCGGCGGTGAGCAATTGGACGGCCTCGTCCACACCCGCCTTGTCCTGGCGCGCGTGGATCACGACGGCGGCGCCTTCGCCAGCCAGCATACGAGCCGTTGCACGGCCAATGTTGCGGGCCGAACCCGTGACGATCGCGACGCGCCCTTCGAGCGATGGCATCCTGTAGCCTCCCGTATTGTCGTTGCGTGCCCCGCCCCTCGGGTCGGACGTTGTGTGTACCTTAGCCCGTTGCCGCGCCGGCACCACGTGAGCGTGCACACGGCTTGGTTTCCAGCAATCGCCCAGGATTCTTCTGGCAGTCTGTTGCACCGATTGCGCCGCTGGTGCAACACTGTCGACCGTTCGGCTGATCGGGCCGGTAGGGTGCTCATGCCACTTGGATCGTTCAGCAAAATGGCCTCCCGATGAGCAGCAGAGACAACGATACCGCGGGCGGTCGCCGGGGCCAGCTACCGCATGCTCCGGAAGGGTTCAGCGCCCTGTCCACGGGCACGCGCCTCTCTGAGCGCTATGTCGTCGAGAGCGTGATCGGGGCTGGCGGCTTCGGCATTACATATCTCGCGCGGCATGAGGCTCTCGGTAAACCCTACGCCATCAAGGAGCATTTCCCGCGCCAGTTCGCGTTCCGCGACGGTGTGAGCGCGACGGTTAGACCGAGCGACGCGCCGACCTTTCGCTGGACTCTCGAGCGCTTCCTCCAAGAGGGCCGGTCGCTGGCGCGCTGTCGGCATCCTTCGATCGTCGGCGTGGCCGATGTGTTCGAGGCCTATGGCACCGCCTACATGGTGCTGGAATTCGAGGACGGCAGCAGTCTCGGGCGATGGCTCGAACAACTCGGCCGTGCCCCGAGTCAGGACGAGATCGACGGCATTCTAATGCCGCTGCTCGATGCGCTCGCCTATCTCCATTCTCACGACATGCTTCATCGCGACATTGCGCCCGACAACATCATGATCCGGCGCGACGGCAAGCCATGCCTCATCGATTTCGGCGCCGCCCGGCAGGCCATCGCCGAGCGCTCGCAGGTGATGTCGGCAATCGTGAAGGCCGGGTACTCCCCGCCGGAGCAATACACGACCGCCGGTCGCTCGCAGGGACCGTGGACCGATATTTATGCCCTTTCCGGAACTTTATACCGTGCGCTCTCCGGCAACCGTCCAGCCGAAGCCACCGAGCGGCAGATCGAAGATGAGCTGACCCCGATCGCCGAAGCGGTGGAATACCCCGAGGACTATCGGCCGGAATTCCTCGACGCGATCGATGCGGGTTTGCGGCTGCGGCCATCGGAGCGGCCACAGAGCGTTGCCCAATGGTACGGCCTGCTCGGTCTTCCCGGTTCGGCGCCGGTCTATCGCCCCGGCGGACAGTCGGAACCGCCGTCATCACCGACGTCTGGACCAGGGACGACACGTCGCCGCGAAGGCGCGTCCCAACCGGCATCGGCGCCACGCTCAGCGCCGCGGTCGGGGGCCGCGGGCGCGGCGAATGCCGATCCCCAGGCGATCGCCGACGTCGGCCCTGGGCCAGTAACGATTGCGCGAGTTGCCGCCGAGCGCGATTCGCGTCTCGGCCGCAACCTTGTCTTGGGTGTGCTTGGCGCATCGGTGCTCATATTCGGATCGAATTTCGCCGGTGTCTGGAGCACGCCTGGGCAGCGCGAGGCGCGGCTCGAGGAAGAGCGCAAGCGTGGCGGGCCGATCAAGCAGGTCGAGGATGAAAAGCTCATACGGCTGAAGCAGCAGGTCGAGGACAAGGAGCGGACGGATCGGCTGGCGCGCGAGCGCCAAGCGTCGCGCGATGCCGCCGACAAGGCCGCACGCGACCGCGCCGTTGCCACCGATCCGAACGCGCCGCCGAAGCTCGCGGACACCGATTGCCAGACATCGAAGCCGCTCGAAGGAATCGTCGCTGCCTGCTCGGAGATCATTTCCAAATTCAACAATTTCGCAGAGGCTTACGCCGTTCGCGGTTGGGCCTTGCGCGAGCGCAACCAGCCCGAGCGGTCCCTGAGCGATTTCAATCGCGCGCTGGAACTGGCGCCAACCGCCGCTAACTATTCCCAGCGTGGGTTGACCCACCTCCGCCTCAAGGACTTCGATCGCGCGATCGCCGACTACAATAAGGCCGTCGAACTCGAACCACGAAGCGCGGCGCACATCAACGATCGCGGCGTCGCCTACATGGATCTCCAGGACTACAAGCGAGCCATCGCCGATTTCGATCGGGCGATCGAACTCGATCCGCGATATCCGCTGCCGTTCAACAATCGGGCGCGGGCGCACGCGCTCGGTGCCAAGGATCACACGCGCGCCATTGCCGATCTTGACCGGGCGATTCAGCTCAATCCCCGCTACGGCTTGGCCTTCGAGAACCGGGCGTTCAGCCAACTCGACCTGAAGGATCTCGACAAGGCGATCGCAGATTTCACCAAGGCGCTGGAATTCAGTCCGACTTCGGCTCGCGCTTTCAACGGTCGCGGCGTCGCTCATGAGCGCAAGGGTAACCGAGCGCTGGCGATCGCCGACTACCGTCGGGCACTCGATGCCAACTCTGGGTTCTCGGCGGCGCGCGAGAATCTAACACGGCTTGGCGAGAAACCCTGATGGGTGATGATGCGAAAGTGGAACCGGTTGCCGCCTCGACTTCGCCGCCTGACGGAGCCAAGCCACCGGAGCGGCGCGCGCATTCGACGCTCGACCATAGCTCCGAGCCCGCAGGCGATGGCACGTCGCGCGCGCGCTTCCTGATCGTTGGCGCGATTCTCGTGGTGCTCGCGCTCGTCTCGACCAATGTGCTGCGCGTGTGGTCGACGCCATGGCAGACGTCGGCGCGCGTTGAAGCGGAGCGGAAACTTACGGAGCGTCGGGAGGCCGAGCGCAAGGGTGCAGAACGGCAAGAGGCAGCTCGCCGGGAGACCGCCCGCAAGGCGCAGGAGCGCGAAGCGGCAGCCCGGCAGGACGCCGCACGTCGCGCCGCAGAGGAAGCGACGAAGCGTCGTGCCGCCGAGGAGGTCGCCGCCTCGCGCCGAGCCGCTGAAGAGGCCGCGGGACGCCGTGCGGCTGAAGAATCCGCCGCGCGTCGTGCGGCTGCGGAGGAGGCGGCGCGCCGCCGGGCATCGGAGCGCGCCGTCGGCGAGTCCGAAGCAGCGCAACGCAAGTCGGAGGCCGAGGCGAAATCGCGCGAGGCCATCGAGGAAGCACGGCGCAAATTCGAGGAGTTGACGCGCAAGCCCATTGGATCGGCGCCGTCAACGCCGGCCTCTCCGCCACCCGTTGCGTCCGGTCCCAAGGAGCCAGAAGCCCGTCTGCCGACAGCGCTCGAACTGCTCGACAAGCTGCTCAAGGACAAAGGTGGGCGCCCGGCCGCCCCGGCACCGACCGTTGCGCAGCCGCCACCGCCGGCCGAGTTGGAAAACCGGGGCTCTCGAATCGCAACGAGCCGACCCGGCTCCGGCAGGCCAGCTACGCCCGACCTCGCGACGACGTCGTGCCGCACCGATCGATCTCACGTCATCGTCATCACGGCATGCAGCGAGATCATCGAGCAGCATTCCGATTTCGCCGAAGCCTATTTCGTGCGCGGATGGGCGTACAATCAGCGCCGCGATTTTGTCCGCGCCGTCGCCGACCTCAATCGCGCCATCGAACTCAATCCTCGCCATGGACGCAGCTTCGCCCAGCGGGCCTACGCCCATCATGGCCAGCGTGCCTACGATCACGCGGTCGAGGATTACACGAGCGCCATCGAGGTCCTTCCCAACGATGCGCCGCTCTACAACAATCGCGGTCTCTCCCGCATGATGTTGCGTGACTTTGCTCCTGCACTCGCCGACTACAACAAAGCGATCGAGATCAATCCGCGCTATTCACTGGCTTTCTACAATCGCGCTCGCCTGCACAATGCCGACGGGGAGAAACGCGATCGCGCGCTGGAGGATCTCGCGCGCTCGATCGACCTCAATGGAAGCTTCGGGCCGGCCCATCAGCTACGTGCCGAGCTTCGCGTCGCTCTCGGCGACCATCGCTCGGCCATCCAGGATTTGACCCGCTTGATCGATCTGGAGCGGCGCAATCACGAGGCGCTCGCCAAGCGGGCGCGGAGCTACATCGAGATCGGTGAGTTCGACAAGGCCATAGCCGACGCGGACCGAGCATTGGCGATCTCCCAGCGATCCGGCGACGCGCTCGTCGAGCGCGGACGGGCGCGTGAGGGAAAAGGTGATCGTCAGGCGGCGATCGAGGATTTCCGCCGCGCCCTCGAGGTCGATCCCCGCAACGAAGCCGCTCGGACGCATCTGACGCGGCTGGGTGAGTTGAAGCTGTAACGTCGGCCGTCGCCGCGTCTCACGCTTCGTCGTTGATTGGTCCTGCGAGGAAGATCGCCGAGCGTTCGATCTCCTCGATCTCCGCTAAGGCTGGCGCAAAGTCGGCATGGGTGCTGGTGACCGTGCCGATCAGACGTTCGAGTTCCGACAGGCGTCGGCGTGTCGTGAGTTTCTGAAGGAAAATCGCGGAGACGGCGGGCTGGTAGAAGCGCTCGCGGTCGCTTTGCGTGAGAATGACGCCGCGCAGCTTGTCGTCGCCGCGCCGGAAGCGATTGAGCGTCACCAGCCGCAGCGCGCCTTGGAAGGTCGTCAGGAGTTGGAGCATACCCGTGTGCGGGCTGATGTAGACGCCGCCGGCGTGCTGGCTCGCGCCACTTGTGCCGTTCGGTGAGCCGCCGCCGGATAGCGACCGCTGCAGTTCCAGGAACCGCAGGCGCGCCAGATCCTCATCCCAGTCCAACTCGTAGACCGAGCGAAAAAGTTCGAGGCGCCGCGAGAACACGCGGCGAAAGGCAACGTATGCGCCGAGGTAGTCTTCGTAGGCCGACAGCAGGTAGCCACCGTAACTTTCGTCAGCGTGGTCCTGCGGCTCGGCGGGCCGAACCGGCCCCCCCGCGCGCGCACCGAGCAGCGTGTCGAGATCGATCGAGAGCCCGCGCGCGATACCGGCGACCGTGGCATCGCGCACCGGCTGGCCGGCAAGCAGATTGCCGAGGGTGCGCTCCTTGCAGCCGGCGATCTCCGCCAAGGCCGTGCGCGTGAGGCTGCGCTTCGCCATCTCGACGCGCACGCGCCGCACGAACGCTTCCCGCTGTGCCGACGTCAGTAGCGACGCCATCGTTGCCCCTCTTCCCTCATCGCTCCAGTCACCGAACAATGACGGTCGTGGGTGTTCTGTCAATCGCCGCCACGATGGTGACAAAGCCGTATGACCGTGTGCGCCGCTCGTATCGATTGGCCGAGGGATTTCGGGATGGCGCACGGACGGTTTCGGGCACTCGCAAGGAAGCTGTGGACCGCGGCGCTGTCGGTGTTGATCGCATTGACCGCAGTGGCTACGGCCAGCGCGCAGACCTACGCTTGGCCGCGGGCACTTCCGACTGTCGAGCGCCTGGATCAGCGTTTCGTGCCGCCGGAGGGGTTTGTGCGCGTGCCCCTCGCCGATCTGAGTTTGGGCGCCTGGCTGCGCGGTCTGCCGCTGAAGCCAGAAGGTACATCGGTGCTCCTGCATACCGGGGCGCCGAAAGCCCGCCAGGATGTCCATGCCGCCGTGATCGACATCGACACGGGCGCGCGCGACCTTCAGCAGTGTGCCGATGCCGTGATGCGGCTCTATGCCGAATGGCAGTTCGCGCGGGGCGATGTCGGGCGCATTGCCTTCAACGACACAGGGCAGGGCCGGCCAATCGCATTTTCGCGTTGGGCGGCAGGCGAGCGGCCCCAGGCATCGGGACGCGCACTCGTGTGGATGAAGCGCGCGACTGCGGATTCGAGCTACGCCTCATTCCGCCGTTACATGGATACTGTATTCGCCTGGGCCGGCACCCATTCGCTTGAGCGCGAACTCGTCACTGTCTCCAACGGCCGCATAGAGGTCGGTGACGTCATCATAAAGGGTGGGTTTCCTGGCCACGCCGTGCTCGTGGCCGATGTGGTCGAAAATCCGACAACAGGCGCCCGCCGCTTTCTGCTGATCCAGAGTTTTATGCCGGCGCAGGACATGCACGTACTCAAAGGAGCCGGAGCGTCGGAGGGCTCGCCATGGTACGCGCTGGACGCTGGGGCTCCGCTCGTCACGCCCGAATGGACGTTTCCGCCCGGCAGCCTACGCCGCTGGCATGCCCGGGAAAGTCGCACCTAGAAGAACAGCAGGATCGCGGCCGCTCCCATCGTGATGCCGACCAGCCCGAATCCGCGCAGCGACCGGAAAAACACCTCCCGGAATAGTTCTCGCGTGTTGCGCCATGGCAGATTCCAGATCCACCCGATGGTGAGGCCGGCGAGTGCACCGATGGCCATGGAGATTGGGTCGAGCGACGGCAGCAGAGTCGTGCCGACTGGCGCCGTGGTGGCGTCGGATGGTGGCACCAGACCGGGGGCGCCCGAGCCGATCGCGGCCAAGGTAATTGCCAGCCCTGCCAACAGGATGAGAATACGGATCATGCCGAAGCGTAGGCACGAGATGGCAAACGAGTGGTTAATGCCGAGGGCACTCTACCTCTTTCCATGAGGGCTGCGCCCGGCGGGAAAAGACACCGGCCGTAAAAAATCCCGTTTCCCGCTGTCGGCTCCGGCGTATCCCATTCGTCCTATAGCTGTGATCATACGGAGTGTCCGATGCAGTACGCCATCCTTTGCTACCATGACGAGAACGTCGTCTGCGCCTGGACCAAGGAGGAAGACGACGCCGTTTTGGCGAAGCTTGCGACCGTTCACGAGAAGGTCGCGCGCCAGGGCAAGCTCGGGCCGGTGGTGCGGCTGCTCCCGACGACGGCCGCGACGACGCTCAGGAAAGACACCGATCCGCCCCTGGTGATCGACGGCCCGTTCGCCGAGACGAAGGAGCAACTTCTTGGCTTCTACATCGTCGACGCCGAGAACCTCGACGAAGCGCTTGGCTTCGCCCGCGAGTTGGCTGCGGTCAATCCGGGTGGCGCCTACGAAATCCGCCCGGTCGGCCTCTTCAAGGACGGAAAGCAAGCACCGTGACCGACACTCGATGGATCAACGCTGTCATTACGTCGGCGCGCCCGCGCGTCGTGGCGGCGCTGCTCCGTCATTTCCGCAATCTCGATATGGCCGAGGAGGCCTGCCAGGAGGCGTGCCTGCGGGCGCTCCGGCTGTGGCCGACGCAAGGGCCGCCGCGCGATGCTGCGGCTTGGCTGATCATGGTCGGTCGCAACGCCGGCATCGATAGCGTCCGGAAGGTGCGGCGCGAGCAGCCGTTACCGCCTGAAGATGTGATTTCTGATCTTTCCGACGCGGAGGATTCCACCGTCGAGAAGCTCGACGCGGCGGACTATCGCGACGACATCCTGCGGCTGCTGTTCGTGTGTTGCCATCCAGAGCTGCCGGCGACACAGCAGATCGCGCTGGCGCTGCGCATCGTGTCCGGCCTTTCAGTCGCCCAGATCGCGCGCGCATTCCTGGTCACCGAGGCCGCCATGGAGCAGCGCATCACGCGGGCCAAGCGCCGCATCGGCGGCGCCGGCGTGCCGTTCGAGGCGCCGGGCGCTGTCGAGCGCAACGAACGCATCGCCGCCGTCGCCGGGGTGCTCTACCTGCTGTTCAACGAGGGATATACCAGCGATGTCGCTCAGCAGGGGCCGCGCGCCGTACTCTGCGAGGAGGCGATCCGCCTCGCCCGCCTGCTGCTGCACCTCTTTCCCGCCGAGCCGGAGATCATGGCGCTTGCCGCGCTGATGATGCTGCAGCACGCGCGTGCTGCCGCCCGCTTCGACGCCGACGGCAACACGGTGCTGCTCACCGATCAGGATCGCACGCAGTGGAGTCCGCGGCTCATCGCCGAAGGTCTTGCGCTGGTCGACAAGGCGATCCGCCACCGTCGTCCTGGACCGTATCAAGTGCAGGCGGCGATCGCCGCGCTCCATGCACGTGCCCGTCGGGCCGAGGATACCGATTGGGCGCAGATCGCGCTCCTCTATGGCGCGCTCGAACGGATGCAGCCGTCACCGGTCGTGACGCTCAATCGTGCTGTCGCCGTCTCGAAGGCTGAAGGGCCAGCCGCGGCTCTGGCGATGATCGATCCGCTCGCCCGAGACCTCGACCGATACTTCTATTTCCACGGCGCGCGTGGCGCGTTCCTGTTCGAGTTGGAGCGGCGCAGCGAGGCCAAGATCGCTTTCGATCGCGCCATCGCGCTGGCCAATACCGCCGCCGAAGCTGCTTATATTCGGCTGCAGCTCGACCGGCTGGTCGAACAGCCGACGCGAGCGGTGCTGACCAGTCCGCCTTGATTTTTTTTTTGGAGCCTGTCGGCCGAAGGTGTCGCCGATCGTTCTAGGACCAGGATGCCACAAACGGAGGACGTCATGACCGCACAAGCCAAGCCGACCGATGAATGCCCCGCAGGCGATATCGAGGTCCGGGGCGGCGTGACGCCGTATCTGAACGTGGATGGCGCCGGCCAAGCTGCCGATTTTTATGTGCGTGCCTTTGGCGCGATCGAGATGGCGCGTATGCCGCCCGATGACAAGGGCCGCTATATGCACATCCATCTCTATGTGAACGGCGGCTCGCTGATGCTCGCGGACTTTTTCCCCGAGCACGGCCACCCGCAGGTGAAGCCACAGGGTTTCGATCTTCATTTGCAGGTCGACGATGCCGACCCCGTGTGGAAGCGGGCGGTCGATGCCGGCGTTGAGGTCGTTATGCCGCTCCAGCGCATGTTCTGGGGACATCGCTACGGCGTCGTCCGCGATCCGTTCGGCGTGCGCTGGTCGATCGCCTCTGTGAAGTGAGCCAGCCAACACAACTCAATCCAAAAGGAGATCCGACAATGTACGTCGACGGATATGTGCTGCCGGTGCCGAAAAAGAACCTCGATGCCTACAAGGAGATGGCGTCGCTCGCCGGCAAGATCTGGATGGAGCACGGCGCGCTTTCGTACACCGAGTGTATAGCGGAAGACGTGAAGCCGGGCACGCACACGTCGTTCCCACAATCGGTGAAGCTCGAGGAGGGCGAGATCGTCGTCTTCTCGTGGATTACCTACAAGTCACGTGAGGATCGCGACCGGATCAATGCAACGGTCATGGAGGATCCAAGGATCAAGTGCACGCCTGAGACCATGCCGTTCGACGGCAAGCGCATGATCTGGGGCGGCTTCGTCCCGATCGTGCAGCTCTAGGTTCAGTTGCGAGTTCCAGAGCGATGAGTTGACCGATGGCCCGCGTCGTCTTCACGCCAAACATTCAGCGCCACGTCGCGTGTCCCGAGACGGAGGCGCCAGGGGCGACTGTGCGTGCGGTGCTCGATGCGGTGTTTCTGTCCAATCCGCCGGCGCGCGGCTACGTGCTCGACGATCAGAAGGCGTTGCGTCGCCACATGACCATTTTCATTGACGGTGTTCTCATCCGCGACCGTGTCGGGCTCAGCGACGCTGTCGGTGAGGGCAGCACTGTTTACGTTTTTCAGGCGCTATCTGGAGGTTGAAAAAATGAGTGATGCGCTGCTCGTTTCGACGCGGAAGGGGCTGTTCACTATCGAACGCTCCGGCGGTCGCTGGGACATCGCCAATGTCGATTTTCTCGCCGACAACGTGACGCTGGCACTGAGCGATCGCCGCAGCGGTCGGCGTTATGCTGCCCTCGATCATGGGCACTTCGGCGTCAAAGTCCATCGCTCGACGGCCGATGGCTGGGAGGAGGCGGCATTGCCGACCTATCCCGAGAAGCCCGAGGGGCTGGAAGAGAACGACATGTGGGGGCGCCCGCTAGCTTGGAGCACGGTGCGCATCTGGTCGCTGATCGCCGGCGGCGCCGACGAACCGGGCGTGCTGTGGTGTGGGACCCTCCCCGGCGGGCTCTTCCGTTCGACCGATGACGGCGCGAGCTGGAAATTCATTCGATCGCTCTGGGACCATCCGCTGCGCAAGCAATGGTCGGGTGGCGGCGCCGATCTGCCCGGCATTCACTCGATCTGCGTCGATCCGCGCAACTCGAAGCACGTCTCGATTGCGGTGTCGACGGGCGGTGTGTGGCGCACCGAAGATGCCGGTGAGACTTGGGAATTGCGCGGCAAAGGGATGCGTGCCGAGTACATGCCGCCGGAAATGGTGCATGAGCCCGTTGCACAGGACGTTCATTGCTTGGCGCAGTGCGCGGCGGCGCCGCACCGCATGTGGGTGCAGCATCACAACGGCATCTTCGTTTCGTCGGACGAGGGCCAGAACTTCATCGAGGTGACCGACGTGAAGCCGTCGGCCTTCGGGTTTCCCGTCGTTGTGCATCCGCGAGAGCCTGACACGGCGTGGTTCGTGCCGGAGATCAAGGATGAAAAGCGCATCCCGGTCGATGGCAAGCTCGTCGTGGCGCGGACGCGCGACGGTGGCAAGACGTTCGCGACGTTGACCAAAGGGCTACCGCAGTCTCACGCCTACGATGTCGTCTATCGCCATGCGTTGGCTATCGACGAGACGGGTGACCGCCTTGCGATGGGCTCGACGACTGGCGGCTTGTGGATCAGCGAAGACCAAGGCGATAGCTGGGCATGCGTCTCGCACACGTTGCCGCCGGTTTATGCGGTGACGTTTGCCTAGCTACTTCTCCTTCTCCCCGTGCTTACGGGGAGAAGGAGAAATCTCTAACGCCCCACAGTCAACGAGCGCGCGACGATCTCTTTCATGATTTCGGTGGTGCCGGCAAAGATGCGGTGAACGCGGGCGTCGGCGTAGGCGCGCGCGATCGGATACTCGGACATGAACCCGGCGCCGCCGTGGAGTTGAAGGCAGATGTCGAGTACGCGGCCCTCGAGTTCTGTGAGCCACCACTTCTGCATCGCCGCCGTCGGCACATCGAGTTTGCCTTCGATATGCAGTTCCAGGCATTTGTCGACGAACACGCGTGCGACCTGGGTCTCGGTCGCGACCTCGGCGAGCTTGAAACGCGAGTTCTGAAAATCCGCGATCGGTCGGCCGAACGCTTTGCGGTCCTTCGTGTACGCGAGCGTCCATTCCAGCGCCGCTTCCATGATCGCGACGGCGGCAAGGCCGACGATCAGCCGCTCCTGCGGTAGTTCCTGCATGAGATAGCTGAAGCCGCGGCCCTCGGCGCCCAGGATGTTGGACGGCGGCACGCGCACGTTCTCGAAGAACAATTCGGATGTGTCCTGCGCTTTGTTGCCGATCTTCTCGAGGTTGCGGCCGCGCGCGAAGCCGGCCCGTTCAGCCTCTACGAGGACCAGCGAAATGCCCTTGGCGCCTTCCTTGGGATCGGTCTTGCAGGCGACGATGATGACGTCAGCGAGCTGGCCGTTGGTGATGTAGGTTTTCTGGCCGTTGACGACGAGTTCGTTGCCCTGGCGGATCGCCGTAGTGCGGATGCCCTGCAGGTCGCTGCCTGTGCCTGGCTCGGTCATGGCGATGGCGGTCACGATTTCGCCGCGCGCCATTCGTGGCAGCAGCGAGCGCTTCTGCTCCTCGCTGCCGTAGTGGAGAATATAGGGCGCAACGATGTCGGAGTGCAGCCGGAAGCCGGGTCCGGTATAGAGACCTTTCGACATTTCCTCGATGAGAACGGCGCTCATAAGGAAGTTGGCGCCAGCGCCGCCATACTCCTCCGGGATGCCGGTGAGCAGCAGGCCCGCTTCGCCAGCCTTGCGCCACACCTCGCGACTGACGACGCCGTCTTTCTCCCATTTATCGTGGTGGGGCGCGATTTCGCGAGCGATGAAATCCTTGACGGTAGCGCGGAACATTTCCTGCTCCTCGCCAAACACCGTGCGCGGGATGGTCATGGCATCGTCTCCTCACCTTCTTGTGACTTGTTTCGACCAACCTAGCGGACTTCGAATGCCTGCGTTAGCGTCTCGATCATGGCGTTGAGCGCACCGACCTCTTGGAGCCCGGCCATGGCCAGACATCGCAGATGTGGACGCGAGAATGAGTGGCTCCGAACGCTCATGCGGACGCTGGTGCTGGCTTTCGCGATTGTGCTTGCCGATCGCGCGCTCACTCTGCACCCGGCGTCGGCGCAACATGCGTCCCCTGTACCTGGCGACGCCGCCGGCGAGCGCGCCCGCGTCCTCGACGCCCTTTTCGCCAGCCTGAAGGCGGCCGGTGGCGACGCGGAAGCAGACGTGATCGTCGCCGAGATCTGGCAGGTCTGGATGCGATCCGGCCGGCCGGATGTCGATCGGATCTTCAATGAGGGTGTGGGCTATATGGCGCTTCGACAGTTCGGGCCGGCGCACGACCGCTTTACCGAAGCCATCGAGACAGCCCCGGACTTCGCCGAGGCTTGGAACAAGCGGGCGACCGTCCTCTACCTCATGAATGAGCACGACCGCTCGCTCGCAGACATCGAGAAGGTGATGGCATTGGAGCCGCGCCATTTCGGCGCCTTGGCCGGTCGGGCGACCATCCATTCCCACGCCGGCCGCTGGAAAGAAGCGCTGGCCGCCTTTCGGGAGGCCCTCGCAGCAAACCCGTTCCTCAAGGAGCGGACAACTGTACTCCCCGACCTCGAGCGGCGTGTCGAGGGCGAGCGGCTCTGATGTCGCCTTGCGCGACCCTGTCGGGATGGGGCAGCATGCGCGAGACACGAAAATCCAACAGGGTGGAAATGAGATGAAACTGATCAGCTACGTGCATGGCGGCAGCAAGGGATGGGGCGTGGTCGTGGAGCCGGATGCGGCCGGCGGCGGTATCATCCCTGCGGATGGCGCGCTGATGGCGAAATACCCCACGATCCGGGCCGTGCTGGCGGCCGGCGCGCTGGCTGAAATCGCGTCATGGGCCAATGGCAAGAAAGCGTCGGTCAAGCTCGACGCGATCCGTTATCTGCCGCCGCTTCATGACGCCGGCAAGATCATTTGCATCGGCGTCAACTATCCGAAGCGCCATCCGGTCGACGGCGACGTGCCGCCGCCGAAGGACATCTCGCTGTTCATCAAGACGCACGATGCGCTGGTCGGCAACAACGAGCCGCTCGAGTATCCCAAGGGTGATGCCGCCAAGACCTTCGACTACGAGGGTGAGCTGGTGCTGGTGATCGGCAAGGCCGGGCGCCACATCGCCGCGGACAAAGCGTTCGACCACATCGCCGGCTACACCATCATGAATGACGGCTCGGTCCGCGGCTGGCAGAAGCACTCGGTCGGCGCCGGCAAGAATTTTTATGCGTCGGGCGCGAGCGGGCCATGGTTCACGACCGCCGACGAGATCGCGGATCCGAGTGCGATGCAACTCACGACGAAGCTCAATGGAGAGCAGGTCCAGTCGACGACGGTCGCCAAGATGGTGTTCGATATCCCGACCATGATTGCCTATGTGTCGGCGTTCGCCTCGCTACAGCCCGGCGATATCGTCTCAACGGGATCGCCGGACGGCGCCGGGGGCAGCCGCATCCCGCAGCGGTTCCTTGTGCCTGGAGACGAACTGGAGATTTCCTGGAGCGGCCTCGGCACCCTGAAGAACAAGGTGGTGGCGGCGTAGCGAGTCGGTGTCTGGGCCGGGGCCGATTACCGGTTGAGGTGGGCATCAAATCGTTCGATCGGTGCAGCGGCGAAGCATAAGTCGACGCTCACCGATCTCACAACCGGCGGCGCCTACCGTCATCGAATTTGTGGTTTTCCAAGTCGTTATGTGATTGCGGGTGCGCTTTTTTGTGGTTGTGCGTTGCGGGAGTGCAACTCAAAATCGGAATCTTGTTGAATGGTTAAAGAACGCCTTGCCGAATCCCACTTTGTTAGTGCAACCTTGGTTTACATTTCTGGAAATTAGCGGCAATTCGTTTTCAGCGGGGTATGCCATGACAGATAAGAATGCGCTCGAAGGGGCGGCGCAGCGCCCCGATGCCAAGTTAAGTCGGCGCAGTTTGGTTGCGGCAGGCGCTCTGCTGGGGGCGATGTCACCTTTCGTCGCCAAGAAGGCCTCTGCAGAATTTTGGAGAGACGAACTCTGCTCCAAATCGTACAATCAGAATTCGATCTCCTGCATGTGCTTCCTCGCGGGCACGCGCCTTCTGACGCCAGAAGGCGAGGTCGCGATTGAAAAGATCCGTATCGGCGATCTGGTTGCTACAGCGAGCGGCAAAGCTCGTCCGGTTCGCTGGATCGGCCGCATCGTGTCCGATAGATCCGGGGACGCGCCGTGGCATGTCAATGCTATGCCCGTGCGCGTGTCCAAGGACGCTTTCGGCGCAGGCAGTCCGCATCGCGATCTTTACCTCTCACCTTCGCACATGGTGCACCTAAATGGCGTGCTGATGCCGATCGGAGACCTGATCAACGGTCGGACCATCACTCCAGTGGATGTGGCGGGTGACCAACTCACGTACTTCCACATCGAGCTGGAAACGCACGATGTGCTCATCGCTGAGGGCGCGCCCTGCGAAAGCTTCCTGACGACCGCCGAGAAGCTTGCTGTATTCGATAACGCGGATGAGTACTACGCGCTTTACGGCGTACCGACTTCAGACATGGTCGCTTGCGCCCCGCTCGCTGCTTTCAATGGCGGCCGCAGCGAACTGAAGTCGCGCCTCAGAAGTGCGGTCTCGCCGATCATTGATATCCGTCGCCCGGCGGACGTCGCGCGCGACCATATCGAGGCTCGCGCTCTGCTATCGAAAGCGGCGTAGACCCTAGATATAACGGATTCGATCAAATGCGCCGGCTTCGTGCCGGCGCATTTGTTTTTGGTCTGGGCTGATCGAGTCGAGGTTAGAGGCCCGACGGCCTGGATGTGCTGCGGAGCGCCGATCCTGGCCGAAACTGCGCCGACCGATCAGCTCTCGGGCTGCTGGCTCAGATAGCGCTCGAGCCAGTGGATGTCGTAGACGCCATTGGCGATATCGGGATGCCGAACGAGTTCGGTGAAGAGTGGGATGGTCGTCTCGATGCCGTCGATCACAAATTCGGACAGGCAGCGACGTAGCCGCATCAGGCATTCATTCCGGTTCTTGCCGTGCACGATCAGCTTCCCGATCAGGCTGTCGTAGTTGGGCGGGATGCGGTAGCCCTGGTAGACGCCTGAATCGACCCGCACGCCGAGGCCACCTGGCGGATGCCAATAGGTGATCTTCCCCGGCGATGGGCGAAAGTTCTTCGGATTCTCAGCATTGATCCGGCATTCGATCGAGTGACCTGAGAAGGTCACTTCTTCCTGCGTGACCGACAGCGAACCACCCGACGCGATGCGGATCTGCTCCAGCACGAGATCGAGGCCGGTGATCATCTCGGTGACCGGATGCTCGACCTGGAGTCGCGTGTTCATCTCGATGAAATAGAACTCACCGTCCTCGTAGAGGAACTCGACGGTGCCGGCGCCGCGATACTTGATCTTCTTCATGGCGTTGGCGACGGTCGTGCCGATTTTCAGGCGCTGCGCGGCGTTGAGCGCCGGCGAGGGCGCCTCCTCGAGCAGTTTCTGATGTCGCCGTTGGAGCGAGCAATCGCGTTCGCCGAGATGGATGGCGTTGCCCTTGCCGTCACCGAACACCTGTATTTCGATATGGCGCGGATGGGTGAGGTACTTCTCCAGATAGACGCTGTCGTCGCCAAATGCGGCCTTGGCTTCCGCTCGCGCGGTCCTGAAGGCGACCTCGAGATCCTCCGCCGAACGCGCCACTTTCATGCCGCGACCGCCACCGCCGGCCGCCGCTTTGATCAGCACGGGAAATCCCATCGACTTGGCGACGCGCATCGCTTGCACGTCATCGGTAATTGCGCCGTCCGATCCCGGCACGACCGGGATGCCAAGCCGCTTCGCCGTCTCCTTGGCCTCGATCTTGTCGCCCATGATCCGGATGTGCTCCGAGGTCGGGCCGATGAAGGTGATGTCGTGCTCTTCGAGGATTTCGGCGAAGCGCGCGTTTTCCGAGAGGAACCCGTAGCCTGGATGAATGGCATCCGCGCCGGTGATTTCACAGGCGGCGAGCAGGCGAGGGATATTGAGATAGCTTTCAGACGCTGGTGGCGGACCGATGCACACGCTCTCGTCGGCGAGGCGCACGTGCATCGCATCGGCGTCTGCGGTCGAGTGAACCGCCACGGTCGCGATGCCCAGCTCCTTGCAGGCGCGCTGGATGCGCAGTGCGATTTCGCCCCGATTGGCGATCAGAACCTTGTCGAACATACCTGTTCCTCGTCGCGCATCGCGCCATATGCTCCGCGGGAGCGGGCGACGCTCGGCCCTGCTATTCGATGATCACCAATGGCTCGCCAAATTCGACCGGCTGGCCGTTCTCGATCAGTATTTCCTTGACCACGCCCGAGCGCGGCGCCGGGATGTGGTTCATCGTTTTCATGGCTTCGATGATCAGCAGCGTCTGGCCCTGAGTGACGCGCGTACCGATGTCGATAAAGGCGGCGGCACCGGGTTCCGGCGAGCGATATGCGGTGCCCACCATCGGCGACTTCACGCAGCCCGGATGGCTCGCCGGATCGATTCCCGCCGAAGACGCCGCAGCGGCGCCTGTTGCGGTAGCAGGACCGGACGGCGACAGGGCGGCGGCCGCTGGCGCACCGACCGCGTACGCCGCAGGCGCTGCAGCATGCCGCGCAACACGTACCTTGAGATCGCCCGACTCGATCTCGATCTCGGTAAGCCCCGTTTCATTGAGTAGCTGCGCCAGATCGCGGATCAGGCCCTTGTCGAGGGCGTCGCGATCCTTGCTTTCTTTTGCCATGCTATGCGTCCGTAGAAGTGGTTCGAGATGAGACGATGGAAACCCCGCGGCTGCTCAGCCTGCTGGGGCTCGTGAGACCTTGGCGGCGCCGAAGTGAGCCTTGAGGCCGTCGAGGGCCATCAGGTATCCGGTCGGTCCGAATCCGCAGATCACGCCGAGCGCGGCCGGCGAGACGAACGAACGATGCCGGAAACGCTCCCGGCGGTATACGTTGGAGAGGTGCACTTCGACCACCGGCAACTCGGCCGCGTTCAAGGCGTCGAGTATTGCAATCGACGTGTGCGTATAAGCGCCGGCGTTCAGGACGATCGCGCTCGCACCGGAGCGCGCTTCCTGAATCCAGTTGACCAGCTCGCCTTCGATGTTGGACTGACGGAAGTTCACCGTCATCCCAAGGGCGAGAGCGTGCGCCTCGACCATGATGCGGACGTCGTCCAACGTCTCGGAGCCATAAATATGCGGCTCGCGCAGCCCCAGCATATTGAGGTTGGGGCCGTTCAGCACATAAACCGGCTTTTGCATCGCCTCGTGTCGACCCTCTGCTCGACCGTCACCGCATTCCGCCGCCGTGGGTCTCACCGCGGCGCCTATCGGCGCGATCCTGAGCGTGTTCATTCCAATGTCCGTCTACCAGCTTATTTGTTGCCGCGATAGAGCGCCATGCGGGACTGTGGGTGGCCAATCTAGTGGGCTTTCTCGCGCCACAATCGCCTAACGCAGCAGATACAATCAAAGGCCCGCGCCACCTGACGGTGCGCGGGCCAAAATCCTCTTGCATTGGCGGGCAGTACCGCCCGTCAGCAGACTTTACAGCCGCCTTCCTTGCGGACGTCCTCGATATGCTTCGACATGACATCGAGCAGGTTCTGCGGCGCTCCCGCAATCGCGCGGTCGGCGACGAGGAAGTGGGGAGTGCCCTGGATGCCCATCGCCTGAGCGAGTTCGCGCACCCGGGTGATCTCCTGCGTAACTGCCTCGCTCTTCATGTCGGTCTTGAGCTTGGTCATATCGAGGCCGGCCTTCTCGGCGGCAGCGAGCGCGGTTTGTTCGGAGATCTGGCCACGCATGTTGAGCAGCGCCCGGTGGACTTCCCAGTACTTGCCTTGCGCCTTCGCGGCGAGGGCAACGCGTGTTCCTTCCTCCGAGCCCTTCGACAGGATCGGCAGCTCCTTCAGGACGAGCTTCACGCTCTTGTCCTTCTCGATCAGCTTGGCGACGTCGCCGAAGGCTTTTTTGCAATATCCGCAGTTGTAGTCGAAGAACTCGACAACCGTGATGTCACCCTTCGGATTGCCGGCGATCGGCGCATCCGGGCTGCGGAAGATCTGATCGGCCTGAGCGGAAATGGCAACCTGCAGCCGCTTGGCCTGGAGTTCCTCCATTCGGGATTCGAGTGCCGTCTGGATCTCGAGCATGACCTCCGGATTGGCGAGCAGGTAGTCCTTGATGATGCCTTCAATCGCCTTGCGTTGCTCGGCGGAGAACGCATCGCCGGCCTTCGCCGCGGGTGCCGCTGGCGTGGCAGCCTGCGCTAAGCGGATCGGCGCGTCCGTGCGAGGGCCTTCAGCGCGCCCTGCGAGCGGCGCAGTGAGCGCGACGGCCGCTGCCAGTGCAGCGAGGCCGACCATGCGGCGCGGGCCGCGAATTGTTTGTCTCATGCGAGGTTAACTTTCTTTGGCGTTCAGTAGGAACGTGCGATTTGACTGACTTATAGCTTCAGCCAGGGATTTTGAAATTCACGATATCGCCAGCTCTGATCCAATTCGGCGAACCGCTCTTGAGGCGAGGCAAGGCTCGTTTGGCGAAGATCTGCGCTTGCTTCAGGTCGCCCTCGAGGTACAGCGCCTCGGCTGTCGCGAGGTCCGCGTCGGGCAACTTGTTCTGCTTGTAGTAGGCATTGGCCAGGATCCGGTGGGCCTGAGGATTGGGATCCTGGATCAACGATTTGCGCACAAGCTGGACAACTTCTTCGACCTTGCTTTCGTCGGCGCCAATGAGCGCCTGGCCGAGACGCACAGCGATCAGGGGCGCATCGGAGCCAGCGAGTTGAAGCGCACGGCGGAGCAACGGCACAGCGTCCCGGGCGCGCCCTGAGCGCATCAGGAAGTCCGCTTTCACTTCCTGAAAGTAGGGATTGTTGGGATGCTCCTTGATCAGGGCATCGATGAGCGGCATGGCCTGGTCAACGCCACTGAGGAAGAACATGCCGATCGCGCGGCCATATCGGGCCGGAAGCGATGTGTCCTCGCGCGGATAACGATTGAAGACGATCTGCGGACGATCCAGATAACCCGCGATTTTGGCCCGCATCATATCGTGGCGATGCTGCAGCGGTGCGGGATCCTTGGTGTTCCAGTATGGGCTGTTCTGGGCTTGCGTCTTGAGCTGGGTGATGCGGTCGCTGGCGAATGGATGCGTGCGGGCGAAGAGGCTCTGGGGCGTTTTCTGTAGCGTGAAGGTCTCCTCCTGCGCAAAACGCTCGAAGGTTTCGATCATGCCGCGCCCGGACTGCTTCGTCGCGTTGAGGTAGCGCATCCCGGCCTGGTCGGCGACGAACTCGTTGCCTCGGATCTGACTCAGCATCACGCCGACAAACAGGAACTGCGACAGAAAGCCACGCGTGGGATCGGCGGCTATTTTCGAGCGCAGATCGGACAGATGGGCGTTGGCGATGTGACCGGCTTCGTGCGCGATGACGCCGATGACCTGATTCGGCGTCTCCGATACCTGCAGCGATCCGGTGTGGATGAAGACGTTGCGACCGTCGAGCACGAAGGCGTTGAAGCTTTCATGGCGAATGATCCGCATCGTGATGCGCCCGGCGCCGAGGCCTGCCGCGCGGAAAATCGGCTGCGCATAGTCGTTGAGGAGCTGCTCGATCTCGGTATCGCGAATGAAACTCAAGCCCTGAGCTTCGGCTCGGGTGACAGGCGCAGCAGTGCTGAGCGCCAAAAGGATGACGATAACCGCGGCGAGCCGCGTCTGCCAGATCCGGAGTTTTTCGTAACCCTGCATGTGCGGTTCTATGGCTCGCCTATGTGGCTCCTTTGTGCCGAACCGGTAGGTTAATGACCGCCCGCTCGGGGGTCAACGCGCCGCGCCGAACGCTGGGGCCCCCCGCTCGCGAAGTCCGCGCCATCCAATCCACGGCCGGGGTTGACCCGGGCGCCGGTTGGCGCGATTCTACTCGGGAAATCCAGGCTGTTCGAGATCGTGCGCTCACGATCCGTTTTCGGAACAGTCGAGGCGGTACACCCCATATGTGTCAGGGCGGCGAATGAGCAGGATCCCGGACTTCACGACCGTTGCGTTCGCGCCATCGCCGGCTGCCGCATCGGGTGCCGCTGCGGCCGCCGCGACCTTCGCGACGCCCGAAGGCATCACGCTCAAGTCGGTCTACACCGGTGCCGATACCGCTGGCCTCGACTTTGTCGACACGCTCCCGGGCATCGCGCCGTTCCTGCGCGGCCCGTATCCGACAATGTACGTGACCCAGCCCTGGACAATCCGCCAGTACGCGGGCTTCTCGACGGCCGAGGAGAGCAACGCGTTCTATCGGCGCAATATCGCGGCTGGCCAGAAGGGCCTCTCGGTCGCTTTCGATCTCGCGACGCACCGCGGCTATGACAGCGACCATCCACGCGTGAAGGGCGATGTCGGCATGGCTGGCGTCGCGATCGACTCGATCTTCGATATGCGGACCCTGTTTTCCGGCATCGATCTCTCGCGCATGTCGGTATCGATGACTATGAACGGCGCGGTGCTCCCCGTTCTGGCGCTGTTCATCGTCGCCGGCGAGGAACAGGGCGTGCCGCTCGCCAAGCTCTCCGGGACAATTCAGAACGACATTCTGAAGGAGTTCATGGTCCGCAACACCTACATCTATCCCCCCGCGCCCTCGATGCGGATCATTTCGGACATCTTCGCCTACACCAGCACGAACATGCCGAAGTTCAACTCGATTTCGATCTCCGGCTATCACATGCAGGAAGCTGGCGCGACGGCGGACCTCGAACTCGCCTACACGCTCGCGGACGGCATCGAATACGCGCGTGCGGGTGTCGCCGCCGGCCTCGGCATCGATGCGTTCGCGCCGCGTCTGTCGTTCTTCTGGGCGATCGGCATGAACTTCTTCATGGAGATCGCCAAGATGCGCGCCGCGCGCCTGCTCTGGGCGCGCCTCATCAAATCCGAATTTGCGCCTAAGGGCGACCGCTCGCTGTCGCTTCGGACGCACTGCCAGACGTCGGGATGGAGTCTCACGGCGCAGGACGTCTTCAACAACGTGACGCGGACCTGCATCGAGGCGATGGCGGCGACCCAGGGCCATACCCAATCGCTGCACACCAACGCGCTCGATGAGGCCATTGCCCTGCCGACCGACTTCTCCGCCCGCATCGCGCGCAATACCCAACTCGTGCTCCAGCAGGAAAGTGGCACGACGCGGACCGCGGATCTGTGGGGCGGCAGCTACTATATCGAGCGGTTGACGTACGAACTCGCGGCCAAAGCGTGGGCGCACATCGAGGAAGTCGAGCGTCTCGGCGGCATGGCCAAGGCGATCGCCGCCGGCGTGCCGAAGATGCGCATCGAGGAAGCCGCCGCGCGAACTCAGGCGCGGATCGATTCCGGCCGCCAGACCATTGTCGGCATCAACAAGTACCGCGTGTCGAGCGAAGCCGAGATCGACATCCTGCGCGTCGACAACGGCAAGGTGCGTGAGCAGCAACTGGCCAAGCTCGCCCGCCTCAAGGGTGAGCGTGACGCCGCCGAGGTGAGTGCGGCATTGGCCGCGCTGACGGACGGCGCCAAGAGCGGCGCCAATCTCCTCGACCTCGCGGTCAAGGCCGCGCGTGCAAAAGCAACTGTCGGCGAAATTTCCGATGCCCTCGAAGCCGTTTATGGCCGCCACCGCGCCGAGATCCGCGCCGTGTCCGGCGTCTATCGATCGGAGGCCTCCGCGATGATGAGTGCGCTCGGCAAGATCCAAGGGCTCGTCGAAGCGTTCGAGCGCGACGACGGTCGCCGCCCGCGCATCCTGATCGCCAAGATCGGCCAGGACGGACACGATCGCGGCCAGAAAGTCATCGCGACGGCGTTTGCCGATCTCGGATTTGACGTCGACATCGGACCGCTGTTCTCGACGCCGGAGGAGGTCGCGCGGCAGGCGGTCGAGAACGACGTGCACATCGTCGGCGTGTCGTCGCTGGCCGCTGGCCATTTGACGCTGGTACCGGAGTTGCGTGCGGCGCTGGCGAGCGAAGGGCGTGGCGACATCATGATCGTCGTCGGCGGCGTGATTCCGCCGGCCGATTATCCCGCGCTGTTCGAAGCCGGCGCCAAAGCCGTGTTCGGCCCCGGCACCAACATCGCCGACGCTGCCGCGGACCTGCTCGTGAAGCTCAACGTTGCGCTCGGCTACGGTCCCAAGGCCGCGGCGGAGTAGGTACAGCCAGCCTTATTCCCGCGACTTCGGTTCAGGCGTCTTCACCTGCGCGTCGACAATGCTGTTGACCGAGCCTTCGCATCCGGCGAGGCAGACCGTGCAGATCATGCCCGGCGCACAGCCCGGCACGTCGATATCTTTGATGGCGTTCATGCCTGAGGCGCCGGCGGGGATCGGCGACTGGCGTCGCGATGCTGCGCGGCCCGCGTCAGTGGTCGTCTCGCCGCCGCGCGATGTCTCCCGGCTGCGCACGCGGACGCCCGGAACGTAGGATCCGCCATGCGACGCAGCCGAACCGTCTTCGGTGTCGCCTGTCTTTCGTGTTGCCTCACCGCCGTCATGCGGCTTGGTGTGCGAGCTGGATGAGCGGACCTTGCCGCCACGACGCGCTTCGGCATCGTCTGCGCCGAATGTCACGCCGGACAGCGCAACCGATGCAACGATTGCGAGCCGCGCAACGGCACGCAACAGCGAACGCACAGACATTTCGCGACTCCCTCGACGCAATAACCCGACGCCGATTTAATCGCGGGATCATTTAAATAGAGTTAGCGCGCGGATCGCGGCGGCGCGATTGCCGGCAGTCCCGTTTCGTGCTGGCGGAACCAATGTCGCGACTGATTTGTTTAGGGGGAAGCGGCGGCCTCAGCTCACGGGCCGACCGTCTGAATCGACATGACGGGAGTTCTCTATGAAAACACTCAAGATATTTGCTGCGGCCGCCTTTGTTGCCGCGTCGGCATCCATGGCGAGCGCCGCGCCGGCGCCGATGACACCAATTCCCGATGGCGCCATGAATGGCGTGATCAAGGTCCATGGCGAGCACCGCGTCTGCGCTCAGGACCGTCGAGGATGGCACCGCCATAACCGGTTCGGCGAGCGCCGGCCCTGCCGTGAGTGGCGCGGTCGCGGAAATCGCCCCGACTCGTGCGTGAAGGTCGGACCGCTTTGGTTCTGCGACTACTGAGCGGAAGCCACTCTGAAACCAACAGAACCCCGGACCATCATAGTCCGGGGTTCTTGCGTTTCAGGATGTCATCGCACATCGGCACGACCCACCGTCCATGTTGTGACTTCGCCTGATTCGTGGGGCGGCTTTGTGGCAAGGGGGCATCGAAGCACGTGTACAGACGCATTCGCTCCGGTCCAGAACTCAAACTGGACTTTTCTGGTCAACAATGCCTTGATGCCTCGGGGCGGCGCTGCCGCATGGTTGCGAATCCGAGGCAAACACTTGGACACACTCTATAGAACCAGCGTCCATCACATCACGCCGAATGCCAGAACGTATGTCACCTCGCTATACGAGAGGGCGCGCGAAGTCGAGCTTCCGGCGGTCTATGACGGGGACGACGTGGTCGTCGATATCGGTCGTGACGGCGCCAATGCTCGCTTGTCGTCAAAGGACGGCGCCGTGTCCATTGAGGTGGAATCCAGGACCGAGCAAGGCGCAACTTTGCTCAGGTCATTCCTCGGCCACTTCCTCGAGAAAGTTGCGGCGCCCGAAAAGCCCGAGCTTGTCTGGGATGGCTTCGATGCCGATCTCGACGAGCTGCCGGGTCTCCGGGAAATGACGCTGGTCGACCGCAAGATGGTAACGCCGCGCATGGTGCGGGTACGACTTGCCGGGCGTGACCTCGCGCGCTTCGCATCGAGCGGGCATATCGTGCGGCTTCTGTTTCCGCCTTCGGGACTGGCGGCGCCGGAATGGCCGACGCCTGGCAAGAACGGCCGACCGGTATGGCCCGAGGAGGGCAGGCGGCCTCAGTCGCGCGTCTACACGATCCGCGATGTCGACGTGGCGGCCGGTATGATGGACATCGATTTCGTCGTCCACGGTGCGCATGGCGTCGCCGCGAGGTGGGCGGTCGATGCGCCGATCGGCGACGTCATCGGTGTCCTTGGCCCGACCGGGCTGGGGCTCCGGCAGGCCGAATGGTATTTGCTCGGCGGCGATGAAACCGCCATTCCCGCTATCGCGCGGATCCTCGCCAAAATCGATCCGACGGCGCACGCCACGGTCTTCATCGAGATCGAGGACGCGGCGGAGCGACAGGCCCTCACGCATTCCGACTACGTGACCGTGCATTGGCTCGAGCGGAACGGCCTCCCGGTCGGTCGCACGACGCTGCTGGTCGATGCAATGAAATCCGTGACGCTGCCTCATGACAGGACGAAAGTCGTGTGGATCGGCGCAGAACTGGAGACGGTGCGCGACCTGCGCGTCTACTTCAAGAAAGACCTCGGCCTCGACCGACTGGAGCTCAATGCGTCGGGCTACTGGCGGTTTGGCAAGGCCGAGTCCGCACCGACGGAATAATCGCATCGAACGCGCCCATTGGAGAACATGCTGATGACTATCGTGCACCGTCCGGGTGCTTGGATTGACCCACGATCCGGCGGCGAAATCGGCCATGGCGAACTGCTGAGTAAGATGGCCGCGAAGCAGGCCGTCCTGCTGGGCGAAACGCACAATCGCTATGATGTCCATCGCTGGCAGCTCCACGTCGCGGCGGGGCTCCACGCTCTGCGGCCCAACATGGCGATGGCGTTCGAGATGTTCCCCCGTCGCGTGCAGCCGGCGCTGGACGCGTGGGTCGCCGGAGCGCTCGATGCAGACTCATTTCTCGAACAAGCGGAATGGAAGGCCGTCTGGAATTTCGCGCCCGACCTCTATTGGCCTCTCTTCCACTTTTGCAGACAGTTCAAAGTCCCGATGCTAGCCGTCAATTGTCGCCGCGCGCTGGTGACCGAGGTCGGCAAGATGGGCTGGGATGCGATCACGTTCGACGACCGCGACGGCGTGATTCCCGCCAAGGACGCGTCAGACGGCTATCGCAAATATCTGTTCGAAATTCTCTCGAGTATGCGGGCGCGCGATGCGAACTATACGACCAGCCCTGAGTTCGCCCGCTTCGTGCGCGCGCAGCAGACCTGGGACCGAGCGTTCGCGTGCGGTATCGCCGATGCATTGAATAGACCGGATCCACCGCTGGTCGTCGGTATCATCGGGCGCGGACATCTCGAATACGGATACGGTACTCCGTACCAGCTCGACGATCTCGGTATTCGCGAGACGGCCGTCCTGCTGCCGTCGGATGATGAGGCGTTCGACGCGGTCACCAAGGCCGGAATCGCCGATGCTGTCTTCAGGCTCGATACCAAGGACGCCGCCGCCATGTGATCGCCGCCACCCGGGCCATCGAACAGCGAACGTGATTGTCCCGCAAGCAGCGACTAAGCTCTCGGGAGTCTGGTCGCCTCGATGGGGTCGCAAACGATGCTGATAGATGTCCACGCGCACGCGCTCAGCGATGACGTGGTGCGCCGGATGGTCAAGACGCCCGGTTTCGGATGGCCGCTGGAGGTAACCGGGCCCAATCGCTATCGGTACGCGGGCGGCAACCCACTTGATCCCCTCATCTATGATGTCGGCGCGCGCCTTGACGTCATGAAGCGGCGCGGCGTGACGCTGCAGCTGCTGTCGCCGCCGCCGAGTGTGATCGCGAACGGCGACAAGGTTGTCAGCCTCGACGAGGCGCGAATTTTCAATGAGTCGACAGCGTGGCTCGTGGCCCACGGCGACGGTCGCCTCGCCGGGTTCGCGGTCCCCGCGCTTGGAGAGCCTGCGAAGGCGGCGGACGAACTCCGTCGAGCGGTCGAACTGCACGGCTTTGTCGGCGTGGTCTTGAGCACGGCGGCGGGGCCTTTGCCTCTTGACCATCCGGCGTTCGAGCCGCTCTTCACCACCATCGAAGCGCTCGATCTGCTTGTCTTCATGCACCCAACCTCGTCGGCACTCAGCATCGCCCAGACCGATTATACGTTGCGGACTCTCGTCGGGTGGCCCACTGAGACGACGATCGCCGTGACGCGGCTCATCTTCTCGGGTGTCTTGGAACGGCATCCGCGTCTCAAGATCGTGCTGTCGCACGGCGGCGGCACGCTGGCGAACCTCGCCGGCCGCTTGGATCTCGGCTGGAGCGCGCCGATCTACGAGGCGAACCCGGCCTGCCGCGCCAACATCACGCGGGCGCCGAGCACCTTTTTGAAGGACCTCTACTACGACACCGTGGTGGCCGATCCGGCCATGCTCGATTTTCTGGTCAAGGCGTACGGCACCGACCACGTCCTTTTAGGGACCGATTTTCCCTACGAGATCGGGGATGCCGATGGCGCGCTGGCCATGCCGGCGCTCGACCGCTTGTCGGAAGCCGATCGCGCGAAAGTCACGTCCGGCAATGTCCTGCGGCTTCTCGGGCGCCATGCGCCGGCCATCGCATGAGGCCGGGAGCCTAACCGTAGCGACCCAAGCGGACGACAGCCCTTGCCCACGGCCCCCGATGTGCCGTATCAACGGGGCAATGCGGGCGTAGTTCAGTGGTAGAACGTCAGCTTCCCAAGCTGAATGTCGTCGGTTCAATCCCGATCGCCCGCTCCATAAAATCAATGACTTATAGAAAATTAGTGCGCGGATCCCAGCAACGACGCGCCGTTGGCACTAGGCTACGTCCTGCTAATCCGGAACCAGATCAGATAACTTGGCGCGGGCTGACGGCAGCAGATCGGAGCGGACAGCGCCGCAGCTTTCGAATGGAGAGCGGATGGGGCGACCAGCATTTCCTGTAGCCCTCACGCGTATCCGCATTCGTAAGGACAAACCTGCGCAGCCAGAGAGCCACGTTCGCACTTGTCGAACGCAAATGTTGAGCTACGCCACCTTCGAAGTGTGACCGCCCTCGGTGTCCACAAGCAGCGGTAGATCCATCTGCTGGGCATCAAGGCCATGTTCGTAGTGGTAGCGATGGCTCTTGTGCCGTCCGTCACCACGGACTTCCACACGCCATGCGCGCAAGCCTTTGGCGCGCACCATGTCTTCGAACGCCTTGCGGCATTTGCTGCGGAAATCCCGCCGTGTCTTGGCGTCTTCATGCGCGCCCCACAGGTCGCGCCCCACGAGTTCAGCGAGACGTTCCTCGTCCACCCAGTTGTGCTTGTGGAAGCTGTCGACATACGGCCAGAAGGATTTGGCGTAGTCGGATCCGAGCGCAAACTGCACGTCCGCGTTCAAGCTGACCAGCTTCGCCGACATGACCATGTTGGCACTCCACTCACCGAAGAACACGGTGACCTTGTCGTCCAACCCAAGCCCGCCCCATTCAACATCATGGAGCATGTTGCCCATCCGGCCCTTCGCCTTGGGCAGCTTGCCCTGCCGGTATTGCTCGAGAAGTTTGGCCTCATCGCCCTCGTAGATGGTGACCACCACCTTCTTGATGTCCTCGAATGTGAAGTGCAGAGCCGCGATGTTGTTGGCGTGTTGGGTGAGCCCCATGCATTTGAGAAGCTCGCGCCAGCTGGTCTCGACTTTGAGATAGCGGGTGAATCCTACCGGCGACTCGCGGTCGGGCAGAACCACGGCATAGAGCGCGTCGCGGTGTTGGCTTCCGAGCTCGCGACCGCTCACCCGCACGACGGAGTGACCGCGGACCACATAGAGCCGCTCAAATGAGGAGTCGGTGATAAGGCCACGCCGCTTGGGCGCGAAGGCGCTGGTGCGCACCAGCCGCGCCGGAACCTTGGCTGGCCGGTTGCGGCCGCGACGGCGTCCAACCCGATCGAGCCGCTTCTTTTCGGCATCCGACAGTTCGATGGGCGACACGTTGCTTTTCATTCCTCGCCAGTGAAACCTATGACGGGAACAGCGGCAACAGTTTTGGGAGCGGTCGCCACATTTTTGAGCACCCTTATGCGCCAATCCCGCAACGAATATACGTCCCGGGATTCGTCGTGATGATTGTGATCTGTTGGAGCAGCAGCATCATTTTCGGGAACAGCCGCCACATATTGAGGAACAATCGGCACAGTATCCGGAACAACAGGCACAGAAATACCGGGATACGCGGAGCCCTGGTTCGGCTAACTGATTGAAACATCGAAAAGCTGGTGCTGCGGTGTCCTGCGCTTTGGCTTCGCCAACGAGGGGGATAGCGCGGACGATACTCCGCTAGGTCATTGATTTGTTGAGCAACGAGTTGGGAAAATGTTGTCTCGCTTCCCGTTCCAAGCGTTGGCCTGGGGATAGTTTGCGCCACTTTGGAAGCGAGAGCACAGATATGGGAGGCACGACAACACGTTCAGGAAACGAGAGCACAGAAATGGGAATTGCCACGTCGTAATCCGGAAATGGCAGCGCATTTGCAGGAATTCACGTCACATCGATTCCCAATACACCCACATATTCAGAAACATACAAGCTCCTAGAGATAGGTAGAGACTATAAGAGACTTATAAAGATACTAAAGAGACCGCCGTTTCGCGCAAGGCATGGGGATAAATCTGTCGATAATCCATCAAACACATCGCAGCGAGCAGTCGTAACACAACCAATGGCTTGCTCTAAGATGGCATACTTGAGATTTCGAGAAGCCCGCCGTGGCTATCGGTAGTCCCCTGTAAATTTCAGCGACCTCAGCAGCACGGACAGGCTTCATGGGTGGCCTTCGGCCTACTCTTTGTTGTTGTAGGAAGTGCGCAGAGTGACGAGGTTGGCCAAAACTGTGGCTGCTGTTCC
>LNFM01003340.1_pt1 | contig 31791 bp, 28 predicted proteins | sample 596031 | NCBI WGS metagenome assembly LNFM01 (sample SAMN04254537, study PRJNA301005) | activated carbon metagenome | isolation source: dual media filters at the Ann Arbor, Michigan drinking water treatment plant | place: USA: Ann Arbor | reverse complement strand
CGCGCGGTGGGTCGGAGACCGCAGGCGACGCCGCCGCCCTGCAGCCACAGTCGCAAGCACGCGTCACGCCGACGAACGTCAGCAACGGGCCGCACGCCGACACTCCCGCCATTCAGCTGAGGTGCTCGTGGTAGATGCTGCGGTCCGTCGCATAGCAGGTGCACGAGGCCTGCTCCAGCCCCGCTCGGTCCAGCACCTTCAGTTCACCGCGGTGGTAGCTGATGAGGCCCTGCCTCGCCAGTTCACCCGCCGCAGCCGTGATGCCGACGCGGCGGACACCCAGCATGGCGGCCAGGAATTCGTGCGTGACGTGGAGCTGCGCGGCGTGGGCGCGGTCCTGGCTCATCAGCAGCCAGCGCGCCAGGCGCGGGCCGATGAGGTGGAAACGCAGGCAGGCCGCCAGGCCCGCCATCTGCGACAGGCGCACGAAGACGAACCGGCCCACGACGCGCCGCAGCGCCGGGCTCAGCTCCAGTTCCTTGTCGAAGGCGGCCTTGCTCATGCGCAGCGTCGAGCCCGCGCCCTGCACCAGCGCCTGCAGCGGCTCGGCGCCCACGCCCAGCAGCAGGGCGGCGCCGACCATGCCTTCGCGCCCGACCATGCCCACCTCCAGGCTGGGATGCTGGTCGGACTGCATCAGCAGCGAAATGAAGCCGTCGATGGGGAAGTAGACATGGCGCACGGCGTCGCCGCGCTCGCACAGCACTTCGCCCAGGCGCAGGTCGACGGACTCGCACGCGGCCAGCAGGCGCTGGCGGTCGACACGGGGCAGCAGTTCGACGAGATGGTTCTGGGCGGCATGCAAGGCACTCTCCGGTAGCAGGTGCTGCGGCCTGCCGCGCCGATCCGGGGGCCAGGGCGCGCGGCCTGTGCCCGAGTCTGCGAGGCGATGGCGCCGCCATCTGTCAGCAAGCGCACACATAGAAAAAGAAACCTGCGGCTGGCGCGATGCCCGCCACGGCGCGGGGGCTACACCGCTATCTTCACCGACAGCAGCCGGTCGTATTCGGTCTTCACCACCGCGTAGCACTCGCAGGTGCGCGCTTCCAGCCCCGGCCGGTCGAGCACCGTGATGTGGCCGCGGGCATAACGGATGAGCCCGGCCTTCTGCAGCTTCAGCGCCGCCTCGGTCACGCCCTCGCGGCGCACGCCCAGCATGTTGGCGATGAGCTCCTGCGTCATCACCAGTTCCTGGCCTTCCAGGCGGTCCAGGCTCAGCAGCAGCCAGCGGCACAGTTGCTGATCCAGCGCGTGGTGGCGGTTGCACACAGCCGTCTGCGCCATCTGCGTGATCAGCGCCTGGGTGTAGCGCAGCATCAGGTGCATCACAGGCGCCGAGCGGTTGAACTCGTCCTTGATGACCTCGGCCGACAGGCGCCAGCCCTGGCCCGAGCTCTGCACCACCGCGCGGCTGGGTGTGGTGCCGCCGCCCATGAAGAGCGCGATGCCCACCACCCCTTCGTGGCCGACGACGGCGATCTCGGCCGACGCGCCATCCTCCATCACGTAGAGCAGCGAAACGATGGCGTTGGTGGGGAAGTAGACGTGGCTGAGCGGGCGGCCCGACTCGTAGAGCACCTGGCCCAGCGGCAGTTCGGCCCATTCCATCAGCGGCTGCCAGCGCTGCCACACGTCGGCGGGCAGCGCGGCCAGCAGCTCGTTGGTGCGTGGATCTGCGTGCGGTAGGGGCATGCGCGGGTCTCCGTGGTCAGGCGGCGTGGGACGCTGAGGTGACTACGACCGGCGCCAGGGAACCATTGAATCTACTCCAGGGGCGGCGGCGCCGTCTGTTCCATAGCGAACACGCAGCCTGGGTGAAGGCCGGCGGAACCCGCCATGAGCGGTTCGGCAACGCACAGACGCGCAGCGATGGGGGCGCTACAACCCATTTCGCCCTCTGCAACCGGCCCTGCGACGCGCCCGAAGCTGCGCCGCACACGCCACCCGCGACAGGATCCCCCTACTCCGCACAGGGAAGCCCCCATGACCCCAGCCCACCTCTCAAGCAGGAGCCTGCCCGCCGCAACCCAGCCGCGATGGAGCACCACCAGCATCGGCGACAGCGCCGACACCCAGCCGGCGGAGTTGTCGACGCTGGGTGAACACGTCTCGCTGTGCCGCGCCAGCGGCGGCCGCTGCAGCGGGCTGCTGCGTGGCGCACAGGCCGTGCACAGCGTGGTGGCTTCGCGTTTCGTCACCACGCTGGCGGTGGTGGTGGTTATCATCGGCGCGCTGGTCGCCGCCTTCTAGCGTGTGACGACGAGCCCCCTGCAGCGCCTGCTGCCCAGGGCGCCCCGCGCGCTGTGCCGCATGCTCGACCGCGCCGGCGGCGCGCTGGCGCCGCCCGTGCGTTCCGAGGTCTTCGGCGCCGAGCGTTTTGCGCAGCATGGCCGCAGCCTGGGCGACACGCACGTGGCGGCACCGTCGCGCCTGCCCGGCGCCGGCTTCTTTCCGCGGCTGCGCGACAACATCCGCATGCTGCGCCAGGCGCACCGCTACATCGCCGCGAAGGCCGCCACGGGCTACGACGTGAGCCCGGCGGCGGAATGGCTGCTCGACAACTTCCACCTCATCGAGACCCAGCTCGAAGCCATCCACGAAGGCCTGCCGCGCAGCTACTTCAGGCGGCTGCCGGTGCTGCAGAACGAGCCGCTGGCCGGCCTGCCGCGGGTCTACGGCGTGGCCTGGGCCTTCGTCGCCCACACCGACAGCGCCTTCGACGACACGCTGCTGGTGCACTTCATCAGCGCCTACCAGCACAGCCGCGAGCTGCAGCTGGGCGAGATGTGGGCGCTGCCGACCACGCTGCGCGTGGTGCTGGTGGAGAACCTGCGCCGTCTGGCCGAGCGCGTGGCCACGCAGAAGGCCGCGCGCGAGGCCGCCAACCTGTGCTGCGACGACATCGCGCACTGGAGCGGCGCGGCCATGGCCGAGTTGCACACGATGATGGACGCACGCGGCGTGGGCGCGGCCTTCGTCGCCCAGGTGATGCAGCGGCTGCAGGACCGCGGCGTGGCCGGCGCACGCGCCGAGGCACGCTTCCCGACGTCGGTGCAGGTCTGGCTGCGGACGCTGCGGCCCGAGCTGCCGGCGCTGCAGCTGCAGCAGGTGGTCGACCAGACCGCCGACAACCTGAGCGTGGGCAACGCCGTGAGCTCGCTGCGCGCCATCAACGACGCCGACTGGCCCGACATCGTCGCGCGCAGCAGCCCGCTGATGCAGCTGATGCTGGGCTCGCCGCTGTTCGCCGCCGAGCACACCAGCACCCGCGACCAGACGCTGCACGGCGTCGAACAGCTGGCGCGGCGCAGCGGGCGCAGCGAACTCGCCGTGGCGCAGACGCTGCTGGCCCTGATGGCCCCGGCGCCCGCAGGCACCCCGCCCCCGGCCGACGGCGCACGCCACGGCATCGCCGCACACTGGCTGCACGGCACGGGCCGCCCGGCGCTGGTGCATGCGCTGGGCCTGCACGAAGGGCTGCTGCCGCCACTGCGCGTGGCGCTGCAGCGCGCCGCGCTGCCGCTCTACCTGGCAGCCGTGGTCAGCAGCAGCCTGGCCCTGGTGGCCTGGATGCTGCAGCGTCAGGGCGCGCCGCCGGTGGGCGCCTGGGGCGTGCTGATGGTGCTGCTGATGCTGCTGCCGGCGTCCGAGGCGGTGGTGGCCGTGATCCACCGGCTGATCAGCGAATCGGCGCGCCCCCAGCGCCTGGCGCGCCTGGCGCTGGCCGAGGGCATCCCCGACACGCACCGCGTGATGGTCGTCATCCCGGCGCTGTTGACCAGCGCCGCCGGCACGGCGCGGCTGGCGCACCGACTGCACCTGCACGCACTGGCCAACCCCGAGGCCCACGCGCAGTTCGCGCTGCTCACCGACTGGGCCGACGCCCCCGCCGCGCATGCCGACGGCGACGAAGCGCTGCTCGCCGACGCGCTGCAGCAGGTGGAACGGCTCAACGCCGCCGCGCCGGTGGCGCACGGCGCGCCGCAGCGTTTCCTGCTGCTGCACCGCCACCGCGTCTTCTGCAGCACCGAGAACCGCTGGCTGGGCTGGGAACGCAAGCGCGGCAAGCTCGAGCAGTTGCTGGCCCTGCTGGCCGGCGAGCCCGGCCAGAGCTTCATCGACCTGGGCAGCCTGTCGCAGGTGAGCCCGGGTACGTCCTACGTGCTGACGCTGGACAGCGACACCGAGCTGCCCCCCGGCGCGCTGCGCGAACTGGTGGGCGTGGCAGCCCACCCGTCGAACACGCCGCAGCTCAGCGCCGACGGCCGACGCGTGCAGCGCGGCTACGGCATCCTGCAGCCGCACCTGGTGATGCCGCTGCCCACGGCGCAGGAACGTACGCCCTACCACTGGCTGTTTGCCGGCCAGTGCGGCATCGACCCCTACAGCGCCGCCAGCTCCGAGGTCTACCAGGACGTCTTCGGCGAAGGCAGCTACACCGGCAAGGGCCTGATGCACGTGCAGGCCGTGCACGCCGTGCTGGGCGGGCAACTGCCGACCGAGCGCATCCTGAGCCACGACCTGCTGGAAGGCTCGCTGGTGCGCTGCGCCGCGGTGACCGATGTCTCTTTGATCGAGGAAGCGCCCTTCCACGCCGATGTGGCCGCGTCGCGCCTGCACCGCTGGACCCGCGGCGACTGGCAGCTGCTGCCCTTCCTGCTGCAGCCGCGGCGCTACGCGATGCGCGGCGTGAACCGCTGGAAGATGGTCGACAACCTGCGCCGCTCGCTGGTGGCGCCGGCCTCGCTGGCGCTGCTGGTGGGTGTGCTCGGCTTCGGCGGCCTGACGCCGCTGAGCGCCGTGCTGCTGGTGCTGGCGGCCTTCACCGCCGGGCCGCTGATGGGCGCGCTGGCCGGCTTCGCGCCCAGCCGCGACCGCCTGGCCCTGTGGCACTTCTACCGCGCCGCCGGCATCGACGGCCTGCGCACCCTGCTCGGCGGGCTGTGGCACGGCGCGCTGCTGCTGCAGCACGCGCTGCTGGCCACCGACGCGCTGGCGCGCACGCTGTGGCGGCTGCTCGTCAGCCGGCGCCACCTGATGCAGTGGACCACCGCCGCCGAGGCCGAAGCCGCGGCGCAGACCACGCTGGCCGGCACCTGGCGCCAACACCGCAGCGTGCCGCTGGCGGCGTTGGCCATCGCCACCGCGCTGTTGTTGCACACGCCTGCGCACCCGGCCTGGACGGTGGCGCTGTGCCTGCTGTGGGCCAGCGCGCCGCTGTGGACCTGGTGGGTGAGCCGGCCGCGGCGCGCTTCGGCCGCCGGTGCGCAGGCGGGTGAGGGCGGCGCGCTGTCCAGCGAAGACGCTGCGCGCCTGCACGTCGTGGCGCGCGATACCTGGCGGTTCTTCGAGCGCACCGTCGGCGCCGACGACCACCACCTGCCGCCCGACAACCTGCAGACCACGCCGCACGAGATGCTGGCGCGCCGCACCTCGCCCACCAACATCGGCCTGTACCTGCTGAGCGCGGCCTGCGCACGCAGCTTCGGCTGGACGGGCACGCCCGAACTGCTGCAGCGGCTGGAAGCCACGCTGGCCACGCTGGACGGCATGCCGCGCCACCGCGGCCACTTCATGAACTGGTACGACACGGCCACGGCGCTGCCGCTGCTGCCGATGTACGTCTCCACCGTCGACAGCGGCAACCTCAGCGGCCACCTGCTGGCCGTGGCCGCGGCCTGCCGCGAGTTCGCCGTCGAACCCGACGAGGCCGACCATGCCGCACGCCTGCGCGCCGTGGCCGCACGCTGCGATGCGCTGGCCTGGGCGCCCGACTTCAACTTCCTCTACCACCGCAAGCGCCACCTGCTGCACATCGGCTACCGCGTCGCCGAGCAGCAGCTCGACGCCAGCTTCTACGACCTGCTGGCGTCCGAATCACGCCTGACCAGCCTGCTGGCCATCGCCAAGGGCGACGTGCCGGTGGCCCACTGGGCCGCACTCGGCCGGCCTTTCTTCGCCGTGGGGGCACGCGCCGGTCTGCGCTCGTGGTCGGGCTCGATGTTCGAATACCTGATGCCCACGCTGGTGCTGGCCGAGCCGCGCGGCAGCGTGCTGCACGACGCCACCCACGCCGCGCTGCACGAGCAGCAGGCGTACGCGCGCACGCATGGCGTGCCCTGGGGCATCTCTGAATCGGCGCATGCCGGCTGCGACCACACGCTGGCCTACCAGTACGCGCCACAAGGCGCGCCGCGGCTGGCGCTGCGCCGCACACCGCCCGACGAGCTGGTGATCGCGCCCTACGCCACCCTGCTGGCGGCGCAGATCGACGCGGCCGCGGCCTGCCGCAACCTCGTCTCGCTGGACGGGCTGGCCGCGCGCGGGCGCTTCGGCTACATCGAGGCGCTGGACTTCACGCCGGCGCGCCAGTCCGGCGGCCAGCGTGTGACCGCGGTCGACACCTACATGGCCCACCACCAGGGCATGAGCATCGTGGCGCTGGCCAACGTGCTGCTCGGCGGCGTGGCGCAGCGCTGGGGCATGGCCAACCCGCGCATCGAGGCGCTGGGCTCGCTGCTGCACGAACGTGCGCCGCGCGAGGTGCCGGTGCTGCCGGCGCCGCCGTCCCCGCTGCCAGCCAGCGGCACGGCGCGCGCGCCCACGCTGCAGCGCCGGGTGCTGCCCGGTGCGCAGGCGGTGGAACCGACGCAGCTGCTGTCCAACGGCCGCTACCACGTGACGCTGCGCGCCAACGGCGCGGGCCACAGCCGCCGCGGCACGCTGGGCATCACGCGCTGGCGCGACGACGCGCTGCGCGACGCCTACGGCAGCTTCTTCTACCTGCGGCATCTGGCGGCCGCGGGCGGCGGGACATCGGCAGCGGCAACGACGGCCGCGACCACGCCCTGGGTGTCGCTGACGCAGCACCCGGCGCCCGACCCGGCCGCCGCCTACGACGCCATGTTCCACGCCGACCGCGTCTGCCTGGACGCCAGCTGGCCGGGCCTGCACACCCGCATCACGGTCTGGGTGAGCCCCGAGGACGACATCGAATTCCGTCAGGTCGAGCTGCGCAACGAAGGCACGCAGACGCTGGAGCTCGAACTCGTCTCGAGCTTCGAGGTGACGCTGGCCGACGCGCGCGCCGACGAAGCCCACCCGGCCTTCGGCAACCTGTTCGTGCGCGCCGAGTGGCGGCCGGCGGCGCGCGCCCTGGTGTTCGAACGCACCCCCAGGCTGGCCGGCGAGCGCGGGCTGCACATGGCCCACTTCCTCGCGAATGCCGATGCCGGCGCCGACGCGAGCGCGGGCGCTGGCGCGACTGCCGGGGCGAGTGCCGCTGCCGATGCCGGAACGGGCGCCGGCCTGGTGGCGCTGCGCGGCCAGACCGACCGCGCGAAGTGGCTCGGCCGCAACCACACGGCGGCGCGGCCGCAGGGCCAGCTGGAGGCCCTGCCGGCGCAGCTGCAGCCCGGCGCCGCCGGGCCGCTGCCGGCCGCCACCGACGCGCTGGCGTTGGACACCGGCCTGGACCCCGTGTGCGCGCTGGCCGTGCGCCTGCGCATCGCACCCGGCGGTCACGCGCGGCTGACCTTCGCCACCGCGGCCTGCGACGACGACGCCACCCTGCGCGCCGTGGTCGACAAGTACCGCCAGCCCGGCCACGTCGAACGTGCGGTGCTGATGTCGGCCACGCTGGCCGGCATCCGCCTGCGTGCGCTGCGCATCGGCGCCGACGAGCTGGCCGCCATCCAGCTGCTGAGCACGGCGCTGCTGCTGGGCCTGACGCGGCTGCAGGCCACGCCCACCGACGAGCCCGTCGACCGCAGGCTGCTGTGGCGTCTGGGCCTGTCGGGCGAGCGGCCGCTGCTGCTGGTATCGGCCGGCGCCATGCACGGGCTGGGGCTGCTGCGTTCGCTGGCGCGTGCGCTGCCGCTGTGGGCCGGCGCCGGCCTGGCCTGTGACCTGGTGGTGGTGAACGCCGAGCCCGCGGGCTACCAGATGGCGTTGCAGCGCGACATCGCCGCACTGCGCGACCGTCACGAGGCCGACAGCGCCGCGTTGCCTGCAGCCGAGCGTGCCGGCCTGTACCTGCTGCGCACCGACGAGCTGAGTGCGGCCGAGCTGGCCACGCTGCACGGCCTGGCGCGTGTCGTGCTGCAGGCCGACGGGCGCCCGCTGCTGCACCACGTGCAGGCCTGGGCCGACGCGCACGACGAGGCGCTGCAGGCGCGCGAAGCCGTGGCCAGCATCGCCCCGGGTTTCATGCAAGCCGGCATCTCGGCCTCGGCCGCCCGCGGGACGCAAGGCGGCTCTGCCGTGGACGGCCGCTTCTCGGCCGACGGCCGCACCTTCAGCTTCGACGTGCACGCCCGCGCACGGCCGCCCAAGCCGTGGATCAACGTGCTGGCCAACCCCGACTTCGGCAGCCTGGTCAGCGAGGCCGGCGGCGGCTGCACCTGGGCGGGCAACAGCCGCATGAACCAGCTCACGGCCTGGAGCAACGACGCCGTGGCCGACACCCCGTCGGAAAGCTTCTGGCTGCAGGACCTGCGCAGCCTGGAGACCTGGAACCTCGCGCCCGGCGCCCTCGGCGACGCCCGTGTGCTCTACGACGTGCAGCACGGCCAGGGCGAGACGCGCATGGCCCACACACGCGGCGACGTACAAGTGGTGGGCAGCTGGTGTGTCGACCCGGAACAGTCCGTCAAGCAGCTGCGGTTGCAGGTGCGCAACCTGGGCCGCCGCACGCAGCGGCTGCGGGTCACGGCACAGGCCGAATGGATGATGGGCGCGGCGCGTGCTGATCGCCACACCGTGCACACGGCACGCCACCGTCAACGCCTGGACGGCAGCGCCGCGCGCGAGCTGCTGGTGCTGACGGCCACGCAGCGCGAGCAGGCCGGCGGCTTCGGTGGCGGCACCGCCTTCCTGGCACTGGCCGGCGCATCCGGTGCGCTGCACGACTGGACCTGCGATCGCCGCGAGGCCTACGACGCGCGCGGCCGCCCGGTGCTGCCCGACCACTGGGGGCAGACCACCGGCAGCGGCCTGGACCCGATGGCCGCGATGTCCACCACGCTGGAGCTGGGCGCCGGCGAATCGGCCGAATGCTGTTTCCTGCTCGGTTACGCCGCCGACGCCGACGCCGCGCGTGCGCTGGCCGTTGCGGCGGCGAGGGTGGCGCCGGCGGCGCGGCTGCAGGCCGTGACCTTGCAATGGGACGAACTGCTGGGCGCCACCACCGTGGACACACCCGACCCGCTGTTCGACGCGCTCGTCAACCGCTGGTTGCTCTACCAGGCCGTGGCCTGCCGGCTGTGGGCCAAGGCGGCCTTCTACCAGGCCGGCGGCGCCACCGGTTACCGCGACCAGTTGCAGGACACGCTGGCGCTGGCCTGGGCCGCGCCCGGCCTGCTGCGCGCGCAGATCGTGCTGTGTGCCTCGCGCCAGTTCACCGAAGGCGACGTGCAGCACTGGTGGCACGCACCCGGCGGCGCCGGCGTGCGCACGCACTTCTCGGACGACCTGCTGTGGCTGACGCACGCCGTGCTGCACTACCTGCGCGCCACCGACGACCACACGCTGCTCGACGAGGCCGTGCCCTTCATCGAGGGCCAGGTCATCGCCGAAGGCGCCGAGGACAGCTACGGCACCCCGCGAGTCAGCGCCGAGACGGCCACGGTCTACGAACACGGCGCGCGCAGCATCGACCGCAGCCTGCGCAGCGGCGCCCACGGCCTGCCGCTGATGGGCAGCGGCGACTGGAACGACGGCATGAACCGCGTCGGCGCCGAAGGCCGGGGTGAATCGGTGTGGCTGGCCTGGTTCCTGTGCACGCTGATTGCCGGTTATGCGCCGCTGGCGCGTGCGCGCGGCGAGGCGGCGCGGGCACGGCGCTGGGAAGACGCCGCGGCCGGGTGGCAGGCCGCGCTTTTCGGCAGCGGGCTGGCGTCGCCGGGCAGCGCCTGGGACGGCGCCTGGTTCACGCGCGCCTACTTCGACGACGGTTCGCCGCTGGGCTCGCAGCACAACGCCGAGGCACGCATCGACCTCATCGCGCAGGCCTGGGCCGTGATCTCGGGCGTGGCGCCGCCGGCCTTGGCACGCCAGGCCATGGCGTCGGCACGGACCCACCTGGCCGACCCCACGGTGGGCGTGCTGCGCCTGCTGCACCCGCCGCTGGCCCATGCCGAGCCCAGCGCCGGCTACATCCAGGCCTACCCGCGTGGCGTGCGCGAAAACGGCGGTCAGTACACGCACGCCGGCATCTGGGGCGTGATGGCGATGGCGCAGCTGGCGCAGGCCGCCGACAGCACACCCGCCGAGGCCCGCGCCGCCACCGATACCGCGTGGCAATGGTTCACCTGGCTCAGTCCGGCGCACCGCAGCGCCCACCCCACGCAGGGCCCGGCCTACGGCCTGGAACCCTATGCCGTGGCCGCCGACACCTACTCGCACGCTCCCTGGGCCGGCCGCGGCGGCTGGAGCTGGTACACGGGTGCGGCGGCCTGGCTGCACCGCGCGGCAGTGGAAGCCCTCTTCGGCCTGCGCCTGCGGGCTGCAGACCTGTGCTTCCACCCCGCCTTGCCCGCGCACTGGCCACGCGCCGAGCTCACGCTGCGACGCGACGGGCGCACGCTGCGCTTCGTGCTGCTGCGGTCGGGCTACGTCGACAACCTGCTGGAAGCGCGCAGCCTGATCGAAGTCGGCGCGACGCCGCTGGACGTGGGCGAGGCCCTGGCCTGGCCGGCGCTGCGCGGCGCGCGGGTGTTCGTGATCCGGCTGCCGGCACTGCAGGACGCCGCTGCCCCGCCCGCGACCGACCCGCACGCGACGCCCGTCGACACCGGCGCTTGAGCTCGCTCAACGCCGTGTCGCGCCGACACGCGACAAGGCGCCACACGGGGTGTGCGCAGCCCTGCCCCAGGCCTAGACTGCCTCACAAGGACCCGCAGGGGTCGGGTCTGGACCTCAAGGAGAAATCCATGTCGTGCACCCGTTCACTGCTGGCCAGGGTGGCGGCGCTGACAGCCGCAGTGACGGCCGCGCTGTCGACCTTCGGCGCTTGCGCCCAGTCGTCTTCCGACGTGATGATCCGAGACCCCAACGGCCTCCGGATCAGCGTCTCGGAAACCGGCGGCGTGCCCGCGGTCTTCGACCCGCTGACCATCGACCTGTCGCTGCTCGGCGGCTTCCAGCAATCGCTGCACCAGGGCACGGCCTCGTCGGCGCAGCAGACGCTGCGCGCGGTGGCCGCGCTGAGCACCTACCACGCAGGCCAAGGCAGTCTGTTCGATGCCAGCACCGATGCCAGCTTCTTCAAGCGTGTGCAGGTGCTGCCGGGCACGTCGGGGTTGCAGCTGGGCGACCCGGTGGACTTTCAGGTCGTGCTGCGTTTCGACGGCAACTTCGGCGCCGGCCTGCTCAACCCGCTGGTCTTCCCCAATGCGCTGACCTACATGGACATCGCACGTGTCCTGGCCTCGGTGGAGACACGCCTGGACTACCGCATCACCGACCTGAACCAGACCGTGCCCGACTGCGACGAGTGCGGGCCGCCAGAGGTGATGGGCTTCGGCTACTACGGCAAGTCCTACTTCGACGCGATGTTCTACGCCTGGGCCGGTGCCGAAGGCAGCATCGAGTCGCGCTGGTCACCCTCGGGCGACTGGATAGGCACGACGCTGCCCTCGCAGAACGACTACGAATTCATCGACAACGACATCCGCGTCGGCGACGCCCTGATCCACTTCCCCGACACCAGCCTGCGCAGCGTCACGGTGTCGACCTTCGTCGGCCACACGCTGCAGATCGAGGGCGACCTGAACATCCTCGTGCAGTCGCTGGCCCGGGGTACCACCTCGCAGGCGGCGGGCTATTTCATGCAGTCCTTCGACGCCGGCCTGCTCAGCAGCGAAGGTCTGGAATTCGTCGGTGAAACACCCGGCGCCTTCGCCGTGGCCGAACCCGGGACCTGGGCCACGCTGCTGGCCGGCCTGGCCTTCCTTGGCGGTGTGACCCGGCGGCGCTGGCACCGCTAGACAAGGCCGCGGGCAGATGTGAAAAGGCCCGTCGGTGTTCAACACGCCGACGGGCCGGTCATGCAGCTTCGCTGGAGCGGCTCAGTTGCCCTTGCGACGGCGCAGCAGGCCCAGGCCCAGCAGGCCCAGGCCGGCCAGGGCCAGCGAGCCTGGTTCGGGGATGGCCTGCGAGGTCGGGCCCTGCGTCTGGCCGACGTTGTCGCCGATCGTGCCGGCTTGCGACCCGATGTTCTTGACGGCGCGGCTGGCGTAGCTCACCTGCGTGACCATGTTGTAGATCGATTGCGCCGAGAACGTGCCCAGGTCTATGCCATTGGGTTGGCCCGACAACACCGGGCCGCTGGTGTAGACCCAGGTCAGGTTCACGATGCCCGGGTTGTCCACCGGCACCACGTCGATCGGCGTGATGCCAATGAACTGTGTCGTGCAGGTCCAGTTGGTGGTCGGGCCCATGCACGAACCATCGACATAACCGGCGAAGTCATAGATCGTGATCAGGCTGCCGGACGTGAACTCCAGGTTCGAGACGGACGTGCCAGACGGGATCGGTCCAGGCACGACATTCTGGTCCGCTGCGAGCTGCAGGTTGTAGCTCCAGACATAGGGCCCGGTGCCAGAGATCGTGGTGCCGGACGGGATGATGTTGGCCATCGCCATGGCGGGTGCCAGCGCGGCCAGGCAGATCAACGACAGACGTATTTTCATGATGCGGCTTTCAAGTGAGGGTGGCTGCGGTGGGGAGGGCCTTGGGGTTCGGACTTGCGGGTCGAGCCCCAGGGCACCGCAGGGCTAAGGTACGGCTGCAGCGCTTCGGCTTCTGTACGGCAACATACGCAGCGATCGCGCGCCCCCCCATATCAGCGGGGTGCGACCACGCCGCCTTCGTCGGACAGCACGATCTCGACACGGCGGTTCATCTGGCGGCCACCAGCGCTGTCGTTGCCGGCCACCGGGAAGGCCTCGCCGTAACCCTGGGCGCCGATGCGGTCGCCGGCAATGCCGCGTGACACCAGCACACTGCGCACGGCATCGGCACGGCGCGCCGACAGCGCCTGGTTCATGCCTTCGCTGCCCACGCTGTCGGTGAAGCCTTCGATCTGTGCACGGCGCTGCGGGTTGTTCTGGAGGAAGCTGACCAGCTTGTCCATGTCACGCAGGCCGCCCGACTTGAGCTCCGCACGCCCGGTGTCGAAGAGCACGTCGCCGATGGTGATGACCATGCCGCGGTTGGTCTTCTTCGCGTTCAGGTCACGCAACTGCTCTTCGAGCATCAGGTTGCGCTGCAGCGCGGCCTGCGCGTCCTGCTGCGACGCGGCGGCCTGTTGCTGCGAGGCGTCGGCCGCGCGCTGCGAGTCACGCGCGTCGCGCTCGGCCGAGCGGGCCTGGATCTGCGAGGCACGCGCATCGGTCTGCGCCGCCTGCGCCCTGGCCGTGGCGGCGTCGGCTTCCTGGGTGCGGGCATCGAGGCGCATGCGGTCGCGCTCGGCATTGGCCTTGGCCACTGCGGCCTCCGATGCCTTTCGGCTGCCCGCGGCCTGCGCCGTGGCGACGCTCTGGCTGGCCAGGTAGGCCAGGTTGTTGACGGTGGCCAGGCTGTCTTCGCGCTGCAGCGCCTGGTCGGCGCGGTTCAGCGCGTCGGCGGCCGCCTTCAGCTCGACAGGCGCGCCGTCACGCACGTCGGGGTTGGCCGCGGCCGCGTTGTAGGCGCTGCGCGCCGAGTTCAGCTGGTCGTTGTTGCGCGGCGCCGAGCCGCAGGCCGACAGGGCCAGCACGGCAGCGGCGGCCAACAGGCTCAAGGCACCCAAGGTGCGTGAACCGGTGGTGGTGGTGGTGTGTTGCAGCTTCATCTCAGTTCCTCGGGGTGTTGGGGGCAGTCTTGCGGGCCATCTCTTCGCGCAGGGCGCGGTCGGCTTCTTCCAGCGCCTCGGCCGCCTTCTTCGACTTGGCCGACTCGGCCTTGGCCTGAGCCAGCTTGGCGTCGGCCTGGGCCTGCTGGGCCAGCGCCATCGCGCGCTCGGGTTCATCGGCAGCAGCGGCCTGCGTGGCGCGGGCCATCTTGTCGCGCGCCAGGGCCAGTTCGGCCGGGGCGAACTGGGTCGCTCCGGCGGCAGCGGCGTTCTGTATCGCTGCGGCCGAGACGGCCATCTGCTCGTTGGGCGCCGGCGGCGGCGAGGCGCAGGCGCCGAGGCCGAAGGCGACGACGGCAAGCAAGCCGGCCGAGGCCAGTGTGCGTTGCAGGGTGTTGGAGGGGGCGGTGAGCCGGCGTGGGGTCATGGTGTGCTTTCGTTGCGGTGCAAGACGAAACGCTGCGCCGCGCGGCTTGTCTAGCCAGGTCGGCAAGCGTCTCGGAAGCGACAGCTTGGCGGCCGCACCGGCGAGCGTCGGTGCGCCATCGCACCCAACAGCGCAAAGGGATGCCGTCCTACAAATCGCTGCGCCGTGCACCGATGTGCGGGGTGAATCACTGTTCTTACAGTGGACTTCCAGATGGCAGACATCCCACCTCGCTCCACCGAAAGAACCCATGGCCACCACGCACGACACCGCGCTGCGCCATGTCATTGCCGACAAGGCCCCTAACAACCGGCGCCTGCTCGAGGACGTCCTCGCCGACGAGCAGGCCTACGCCGAAGAACTGCAAGGCTGGCTCACCGAATGACCGGCAAGGGTCACCCCCGGCGCACGCCCTGCACGACAACCCCCTCAACCCCTTTTTCAGACCGGAGCAACACCATGATCATTCGCCACACTCTCGCCATCACCGCCGCCGTCATCGCCCTGGCCACCGTCACCGGCTGCGCCGTCACGCGCGGTCAGGAATCGATCGGTGCCTACGTCGACGACACCGCCATCACCACCGCGGTGAAGGCACGTTTCATCGACAACAAGATCGTCGACGCGGGCTCGATCAGCGTCGAGACGCTCAACGGTGTCGTGATGCTGTCGGGCTTCGCCAAGAGCGCCGCCGAGAAGTCGTCCGCCGAAACCGTGACCCGCAAGGTCGAAGGCGTCAAGGGCGTCAAGAACGAGATCGCCATTCGCCCGTGAGCGCGCAGCTCACTTCTCTGACAAGGAGCACAGCATGAACTGGGAACAGATCCAAGGAAACTGGAAGCAGCTTACCGGCCAGGCCAAGGAGCAATGGGGCAAGCTGACCGACGACGACATCGATGTCGTGGCCGGACGGCGTGACCAGCTCGCCGGCAAGATCCAGGAACGCTACGGCGTGGCCAAGGAAGAAGCCGAGAACCAGGTCGCGGCATGGCAGAAGAAGGCCTCCGACAGCTGGTTCAAGAAAGACGCTCCCAGGCCTTGAGCCCCGACCGGGCCGGCGCGGCAGCAGTGTTCTGCACCGCACGGCCTGCCCGGCCACTGCGTCGCCCCCGCCACCCGGCTCGGGCGGCGCGCCTTCTAAACACCGCATACCCGGTAGCGTGTCTTCGTGCCGGTGCCACTGCATTGGAAACCACATGAACACATCCGCCCGCACCTTCCGCCTGTCGCGCATTTCCCGCGGCTGGCTGCCCGCCTTCGCCCTGCCGCTGGCATTGCTCGCCGCCTGCGGCGGCAGTGGCCTCGACCCCATCCTGGGCACGCCGTCCGTCGCGCGCGCCCCGATGGTCAGCGCCACGACGCCGGTTGCCACCACGCCTTCGGTCACCGGTGTGGCCGGTACCGTGCGGCCCACGGTGACCTTCGACCGCGCAATGACGCCGTCGACGCTCACATCCGCCTTCACGCTCGCCTGCCCGGCCGGCGCCGCGGTGACGGCCGCCGTCACCTATGACGCCGCCACCCGCACCGCCACGTTGACCCCGGCCGCCGCGCTGCCCGCCAGCACCACCTGCGTGGCCAACGTCAGCACCGCCGCGCTGGACGGCACCGGCTTCGCGATGGTCGCCCCTTACACCTGGAGCTTCGTCACCGCGCAGGCCGTCGCCGTCGACACGACGCGGCCCACGGTGAGCTTCGGCGTGCCCGCCGACGGCACCACCGGCGTGGCCACCAACAGCCGCATCACCGCCGCCTTCAGTGAGGCGATGGCGCCGGCGACACTGAACGCCACCAGCTTCACCGTCGTCAACACGACGCTCAACACGCCTGTCGCCGGCACCGTCAGCTATTCGGCTGCCGCGCGCACCGCCACCTTCACGCCCACCGCAGCGACCGGCCTGGCCGCCAGCAACAACTACAGCGCCACGCTGAGCACCGCCGTCACCGACGTTGCCGGCAATGCGCTCGCCGGCAACACCGCCGTGCTGCCCGCCGCCGGTGCGCAGGTCTGGAACTTCACCACGGGCGCCGCTGCCGACAGCACCGCGCCGGCCATCACCGCCATCAGCCCGGCCGACGCCAGCACCGGCAGCTGCCTGAGCACCGCGGTCAGCGCCACCTTCAGCGAAGCCATGGACCCCGACACGCTGACGGCCACCAACTTCGGCGTCAGCGCCAATGGCACGGCCGTCACCGGCACCGTGAGCTACGACGCGCCGACGCGCGTGGCCACCTTCACGCCCAGCAACACCGCGGGTTTTGCGCCGAGCACCCCGCTCGTCGTCACCGTGCGTTCGGGCGCCACCGGCGTGCGTGACCTGGCCGGCAACCCGCTGGCCGCCGACCGGGTGTGGAACTTCACCACCGGCACTGCCGCTTGCCTGGGCAGCAGCATCAACCTGGCCACGGCCGCGGCCTACGGCGCCTTCGGCGGCGGCGCCGGCGTCACCAACCAGGGCATCAACACCGTGATCGGCGGCCACATCGGCACCACCGCGGCTTGCACGCTGGTCACCGGCCTGCACGACGGCAGCAACGTCTACAGCGAGACGCCGCTGAACGTGGGCGTGGTCAATGGCAGCATCCAGTGCGGCCCGCCGGCCCCCGGCACCACCACCTCGCTGCAGATCGCCACGCAGGCCCGTGCCGATGCACAGACGGCCTACAACACGCTGGCCGCGCTGCCCCCGGGCAGCGACCCGGCGGCCGGCCAGCTCGGCGGCCTGACGCTGGCGCCCGCGGTCTACACCGCGGCCGGCGGCACCTTCGCCATCACCGGCGGTGACCTCGTGCTCGACGCGCAGGGCAACGCCGGTGCGGTGTGGGTCTTCCAGAGCGCCTCGGCGCTGACGGTGGGCCTGCCCGCCACGCCGCGCCGCGTGATCCTGATCAACGGTGCGCAAGCCAAGAACGTCTGGTGGCAGGTCGGCAGCGCCGCCCGCATCGAGACCGGCAGCACGATGGTCGGCACCGTCATCGCGCCGGCCGGGGTCACCGTCTCCACCGCCGGCCAGACCATCCAGACCACGCTGATCGGGCGCGCCATCGGCCTCACGGCCTCGGTGACGCTGGTCAACACCACGATCGTCGCGCCGTGAACGCCGCTGCGGCCAGCTGCGCCCACCCGGCCCCGACATCACAACTCAGAAAGCAACACATGAAAACGCACACACCCACCCTGCGCCTGATGGCGCTGGCCTGCCTGGCTGCCATGACCGCGCTGCCCGCGGCGGCGCAGCAGGAAGGCGGCTACTTCTACGGCGGCGTCGGCGCCGGCCAGGGCCGCGCCAAGATCGATCAGGACCGCATCAGCAGCACGCTGCTGGGCGCGGGCCTGACGACCAGCGGCTTCTCGGCGGACAACAAGTCCAACACCTACCGCATCTTCGGCGGCTACCAGATGAACCGCAACTTCGGTCTGGAGGCGAGCTACTTCAACATGGGCAAGTTCGGCTTCCACACCGACACCACGCCTGCCGGCACGCTGGACGGCCAGGTGCGCATCCAGGGCGGTGGCCTCGACCTCGTGGGCACGCTGCCGCTCAGCCAACGCTTCTCGCTGCTGGGCCGCGTGGGTGTGCAGCATGCACGCACGCGTGACCACTTCGTCGGCGGCGGTGCCGTGAACGTGCTGAACCCGACGCCGAGCAAGCGCGACACCGGCTACAAGGTCGGCGTCGGCATGCAGTACGACATCACGCCCAACTTCCTGGTGCGTGGTGAAGTCGACCGCTACCGCGTCAACGACGCCGTGGGCAACCGCGGCACCGTCAACGTGGCCTCGGTGAGCCTGGTGTTCCCGTTCGGTCGCGCACCGGCCGCCGCGCCGCGTGTGGCTGCCGCCCCGGCCTACGTCGCACCGGCGCCGGCCTATGTCGCGCCGGCACCGGTCTACGTGCCGCCGCCGGTGGTGCAGGCCCCGGTCGTCGTGCCGCCGCCGCCGATCGAGCGCCGCCGCGTCAGCTTCTCGGCCGAGTCGTTGTTCGGCTTCGACAAGAGCGTTCTGCGCCCCGAAGGCCAGGCCGCGCTGGACACGTTCGCGCGTGAAACCGCCGGCACCCGCTACGACGTCATCACCGTCGAGGGCCACACCGACCGCCTGGGCAGCGACGCCTACAACCAGAAGCTGTCGCTGGAACGCGCCGAAGCCGTGAAGGCCTACCTCGTCAGCAAGGGCGCCATCGACGCCAGCCGCGTCAAGGCCGTGGGCATGGGCGAGAGCCAGCCCACCAGCGGCACCGCCAGCTGCAAGGGCAACAAGGCCACACCGGCGCTCATCGCCTGCCTGCAGGCCGACCGCCGCGTCGACGTCGAAGTGACCGGCACGAAGTAAGCGATGGACAACAGCGTCCGCATCGGCATCCCGCCCGCGCCTGTATCGGCAGCGCTGGCCGGCAACGTGCGCAGCCTGCTCAGGCTGTGGCCGTTGCTGGTGGCGGGCTTGGTGATAGCGGGGCTGTTGCTGGCCCTGGCGGCGGTGCTGCGGCAGTCGATGACGCAGGCGCAATTGCGCCACGCCAACACCGCCGCACGCGCCGACGCCCATTTCCGATGCAACACGATGGCCGGGCGCGAACAGCGCAAGGATTGCCGCGCGCGGGCCGACGGCCTGCTTGTCGACACCGCGTCCTCCCGCCCCTGAACGCAACCGCAAGCCTGGAGGACCCCCCATGAAGCCGAACACCCACCTGCTGTTGCAGGCCACTGCCTGCGCCACCCTGGGCCTGGCCACGCTGATGGCGCCACTGGCGGCCACTGCGGCCAGCAAGACCGAGAAGGCCGAGTTGCGCGCGCTCTACCAGCGCGAGCTGGTCGACTGCCGCAGCGGCCAGACCGGCCAGGAGCTCAGCGCCTGCCTGCGCGAAGCCCATGCGTCCTACGCCCAGGCGCAGCGCGGGGGCCTGAGCATCCCCGATGCACCCTACGCCGCCAACGCACGCCAGCGCTGCGACGCACTGAGCGGCGGCGACAAGGCCGACTGCCTGGCCCGCATGGCCGGCCACGGCAATGTCAGCGGCAGCGTGGAGAGCGGCGGCGTGCTGCGCGAGCTGAAGACCTACAGTGTCGGCAAGCGGCCGGTCTCGCCGGGAACACCGGCGTCGGCGCCGCTGCCGCCAAGGCCGATGCCGGTGCCCATCGATCCCCCGCGCTGAAGCAGCGCTGGCCCTGCTCAGCTTTGGGCAGGCCGCGACAGGCGGATGTGCCACACCGCCACGAACATCGCCGCCACGGCCGGGCCGAGCACGAACCCGTTGAAGCCCATCACGGCCATGCCGCCCAGGGTGCTCAGGAGCACCAGCCAATCCGGCAGACGTGTGTCGCGGCCCACCAGCATCGGGCGCAGCACGTTGTCGACCAGGCCGATGACGAGCACGCCCCAGGCAATCAGCGCCCAGCCCTGCCACAACGCGCCGGTGACGAGGAAGTAGACCGCCACCGGCGCCCACACCAGCGCCGCGCCCACCGCCGGCAGCAAGGACAGGAAGGCCATCAGCACCGTCCACAGCAGCACCGCGCCGATGTCCAGCGCCCAGAAGGCCAGCCCGCCCAAGGTGCCCTGGATCGCCGCGACGACGAAGTTGCCGCGCACCGTGGCGCGGATCACGGTGCTGAACTTGTCGACCAGTTCCTGGGTGTGCTTCGGCGCCAGCGGCACGGCGCGGCGCAACAGGCGCATCAGGCTCTCGCCGTCGCGCAGCAGGAAAAACGCCAGATAGGGCGCGATGAACACGCCGAGCACAAAATCGAGCGTGTTCTGGCCGATGCCGAAAGCCTGCGCCCCGAGCAGGCGGCTGCCTTGCAGCACCAACGCGTTCAGCCAGCGCTGCATGGCGCTGAAGTTGACGAGGCCGAAGCGGTCCAGCAGTTCTCGCACCCAGTGCGGCAGCGCGGCGAAGATCTCGCTGAAGTACTGCGTCGGCTTGAGCTCGTTGCTCTGCACCCTTTCATAGATCGACGCGGCCTCGTTGCCCAGGGCGGCCAGCAGCAGCAGCAACGGCAGCACCACGATCAGGCCGACGAGCAGCAGCGTGAGCCCCGCCGCCAGCGAGCGCCGGCGCCCCACGCGCGACAGCAGCCAGCGGTTCCACGGCGCGAACAGCAGCGCCACGATGGTGCCCCAGAGGATCGCGCCGGCGAAGGGCAGCAGCACCCAGCCCAGCGCCAGCGTCACGGCCAGCAGCAGCCAGCGCAGTGCGGGGGCGAAGGCGACGTCGTCGGGCGCAGTGGGCTTGGGGTCGGGCAGGCTCATCGGCGTTCTCGCGGCGCGGCTTGCCGGGTGGGATGTCGATCGTAGCCGGGCCGCGGGCCGGCAGCCGTGGCCTGTCGGACGGGGCCGGGCGCCGGCCGCCAGGCCGGCTCAGCGCGGCTGCAGCGGGGCCGGGGCGGTGGGCGACGCGGCGGCGCTGTCGTGGAAGGCCCAGCGCCCGGCACCGCTGCGCTTGGCGCGGTACATGGCCTGGTCGGCTTGGTGGATGAGCAGGTCGATGTCGTCGCCGTCGTCGGGGTAGACGCTGATGCCGATGCTGGCCGTCAGACTCGGCATGGACGCGTCCACGCCGCCGGGCTGCGCCAGCGCGTGCAGCAGCTTGGCGGCGATGCCGGCGGCGTCGTCGGGCATGGCGATGTCGGTCAGCAACACCAGGAATTCGTCGCCGCCGTGACGGCTGACGGTGTCGGCGTCGCGTACGGCGCCCAGCAGGCGGCTCGCCGCACGCTTGAGCACCTCGTCGCCGGCGGCGTGCCCCAGATCGTCGTTGATGCGCTTGAAGTCGTCGAGGTCCAGGAAGAGCAGCGCCAGGCGGCTGCCGTGGCGCCGCGCGGCGGCGATGGCGCGCGCCAGACGGTCGATCAGCAGCACACGGTTGGGCAACTGCGTCAGCGGGTCGCGCTCGGCGGCATGGGCCACGGCGGCCAGCGCCTGCGAGGCGTCGGCGGCGGCGGTCTGGGCGGCCAACGCCGTGAGCACGAGCTGCTCGTTGGCCGCGAGCAGTTGCTCGGCCTGGCAGTTGCTGAGCCGGTTCTCGGCCCGCACCACCTCCTGCAGCAGATGCGCCAGTTCGGCACGGGCCGCGGCCACCTTGGACTGCACGCGCGCCAGATCGGCGGCGGCCTCCGCTTCGGACGCCGGCATGCGTCGGGCTTCGGTGCTCATGGCGTTCCTCCCTGCTTGCGAGTCGGGCGGCCGCCGAGCAGGCCCTCGTGCCCGGGCAGTGGCTGGCCGATGTGGATGCCGTCGGCATCGATGACGTACTCACGCAGCGTGTCGTCGTGGGCGCTGGCACGCACCTTGACCACCGCCATCACGCGGCGCAGCCGGCTGTCGAGTTCGATGTAGCGCTGCACGATGATGGCGTCGGTGAGAAAGGCCGTGCCGTAGGGGCTGAAGCGCAGGTCGGTGTAGCGGTCCTCGAGCTCCGAGGTCATCAGCACCGTCACGCCGGCGCTGGCCAGCGCGACCACCAGGCGCACCAGCGATTCGCGGAAGTCTTCGCGGAAGGTCGGCGCCAGCGCCATCTCGAAGCCCGAGAGCGAGTCGATGACCACGCGCGTGGCATTGCGGCGGGCGATCTCGGCCAGCAGCAGGCTGACGACCTCGTCGACCGAGAGGTCGACGGCCGGGCTGTCGAGCAGCACCACACGCCCCTGGGCGATGAGCTCGGCCACCACCGGCTGACGCGCACGGTTGGGCCGCTGCTCGAAGGCGACGATGATGCCGATCTCGTCGTTGCGCGCGCCTTCGGCGAGGAAGGCCGAGGCCAGGACGCTCTTGCCCGAACCCGAGGGGCCGGCCACCAGCAAGGAGTAGCCGCGCGGCAGGCCGCCGCCGAGCATGTCGTCCAGGCCCGGCACCCCCATCTGCGCACGCGCCAGCGCCGCCGTCACGCCGCTGCCGGTATGCGGCGGCTGGCCTGGGCTGTCTGCATTCGCAGGCGGCGTGGTGTTCTCCAGCGCTGCCGCGGGCTGTGCGCAGGCCGGGGCAAAGACTTCGATGCCGGCCGCGCCGATGCGGAAGGTGTGCAGGCCGGGCAACGCAGCCTGGCCGCGCATCTTGCGCACCTCCAGCTTGCGCACCGCCGAGTTGCGCAGCACGCTCTGGTGCAGCCGCAGCAGGCCGTCGGCGACCGTGAACACCGGGCTGCTGCCGTCGTCGTCGGCGTACTCGCCGATGAGGAAGGTGGTGGCCTGCCAGGTCGTCATCAGCAGGCCCAGTTGCTGCAGGAAGCGCTGCAGCGCGTTGTGTGCGGCGCCCCCGGCTTCGCGCACCAGCACCATCGACCGGAAGGAATCGACGAAGACCAGCGCCGGCCCATGCGCCGTCACCTCGTCGGCGATGCGCGCGAGCAGGCGGTCGGTGTCGCCTTGCAGGGCCTCTTCGGAGAGGTTGACGAAGTGCACACGCCGGCCCAGTGCCGTGCTGTCGAAGAAGCGAAACTGCTGCTGGTAGCGCAGCATCTTCAGCGGCGGCTCGCCGAGCACGGTGAAGTACAGCGCCGGCCGTTCGGGCGTGGCCAGCGCAAACATCATCTGGTGCGCCAGCGTCGTCTTGCCGCTGCCGGGCGGGCCGGCGATGAGGTTGAAGCTGAGCTCGGGCAGGCCACCGCCGAGCACGGTGTCCAGCCCCGGCACGCCGGTGGCCAGGCTGAGGATCTTGACTTGCGCGTTCATGGGTGTCCGTCCTGCATCGGTGGGTGGTCGGGCGGACCCCAGGCGGCACGCAGCAGTTGTTCGGTGAGGGGGTGGCCGACCAGGTGTTCGAGCAGCCGGTGCAGTTGATCGAGCAGGTGGTTGCCGCCCGCCAGCGCCTGCTGTGCGCCGTGGGCCAGGAACAGGGCGTGCAGCGCGTCCAGGTCCAGCGGCGCCGCCGGGTCTTGCGCAGCCAGGGCCAGCCAGGGGTAGGCGGTGGCCGCGACATGGGTGCTGCGGTTGAAGAGCGCCACCACGCCCCGGGCGCCGATCACCGGCCGCAGCGCCCGATCGACATCGCGCCAGACGGCCACCACGGCGGCCGCGGCACTCGCCGCGTCGACGTCCGCGGCCACCCGGTGCCCGAGGGGATCGGGTGGCCGCTCGGGGGTCTCGCTGGCTTGGACCATGGTGCCTTCGGGCACTAGAGCAGTTCGTCGACGGTCAGCATGCGGTAGTGCACGGCCATCAGTGCGCCGCAGCGGCGGGCCAGCTCGGCCGCCGTGGCGGCGTGGTCGATGCCGCTCACCTTCACCAGCAGCCAGCGGCAACCCTGCCGCGACAGCGCCAGGTAGCGGCGCAGCAGCGCGATCTCGTCGCCGTAGCCGGCGAGCTCGTTGGCGCTGTCGACCAGGGCCTCGAGGGCCTCGACGCTTTCGCGCGGCGCAAACCGCTGCAGCGCCGCAGGCGCCCAGCCGGCATGGCGCAGCGCCAGCACCGCCGCTTCGACCGGTGCGGCGCCGGGCAGGCCGAGCATCACGCAGCCCACGGGCTCGAAGACCGCGAAGGAGGTGGCCACCGTGCCCTGCGCCATCACCGTGCTCAAGACCTCGTCCTGGCGCGCGCCGTCGACATGCATTGGGCGCGGCGCAGGCAGACCCCTGGGAGGGATCGCGGATGGGGGCGTCTGGGCCGGGGCGAGGTGGGTCATGTCGCTTCCATGGGTGCAGGAACCGGCAAAGCGGCGCAGGAGGCTGCGCGCTTCACGACGGGTGCATCGATGATGGGCGCGCCCGGCCCGGAGGTCGGTACGCTGCCGAACAGGCGCCGGTGCGCGCCTTCCGTTCGGAACCGCACCGACGCTGCGCACGGCCCGCCCTAGCCTCGCCTGCTTACGCCGCAGCGGCTTACCGAGCCCCCCGCCATGCCGACCTGCCCGCGCCGCAGCCCCTGCGCGACGCCACGACCAGCGCCTTGACCATGCACTTCACCGGCATCGGCACCGCCACGCCCGCGCAGCGCTACACCAAGGCCGAGTGCCTGGCGGCCTTCGAGCGCTCGGCCTGGTTCGGCCGCCTCGACGAGCGCGCCCACTTCGTCGCACGCGCGGTGCTGCAGCGCGACAACGGCATCGAGGCGCGGCGGCTGGCCGTCGATCGGCTCGACGACGTCTTCGTCATCGACCCCGACACGCTGGCGGCGCGCTTCGCCCGCCATGCGCCGGCGCTGGCAGCGCAGGCCGGCGCGCGCGCGCTGGCGCAGGCCGGCCTCGTGGCCACCGACATCGACGCGGTGGTGGTCAGCACCTGCACCGGCAGCCTGTGCCCCGGCCTGTCGGGCTACGCCATCGAGGGCCTGGGGCTGCGCCACGACGTGCGCGCCTACGACCTCGTCGGCCAGGGCTGCGGCGCGGCGCTGCCCAACCTGCAGCTGGCGCAGGCGCTGCTGGCCAGCGGCGCGGCGCAACACGTGCTGTCGGTCTGCGTGGAAGTCAGCAGCGCCGCGATGTACCTCGACAACGACCCCGGCGTATTGATCAGCGCCTGCCTCTTCGGCGACGGCGCCGGCGCGGCCGTGCTGTCGCGCGAACCCAGCGCCACCGGACGGCGCGTGCGCTGGGTCGACAGTGCGTCGGTCACCGTGCCGGCGCAGCGCGAAGCGCTGAGGTTCGAGCAGCGTGGTGGCCTGCTGCGCAACGTGCTGACACGCGCCGTGCCGGCGCTGGCGGCCGTTCACGCGCAGGCCGTGCTGGCCACCGTGCTGGGCCGTGCCGGGCTGCAGCCTGACGACATCGCCACCTGGGTGATGCACGCGGGTGGCCGCGACGTGCTGCAGGCGCTGCAGCAACGGCTCGAACTGCACCCCGGCGCACTGGACCACAGCGCCGCGATGCTGCGCGAGTACGGCAACCTGTCCAGCGCCTTCGTCTATTTCGTGCTCGAGGCCGCGCTGGCCGACGACGCCCCCGCCGGCTGGTGGTGGCTGTCGTCTTTCGGCGCCGGCTTCAGCTGCCACGGCGCACTGCTGGACGTGCAATGACACGCCGGCACCACTCGAGGACCGCTTGATGAACCTGCCCCGCACCGTGAGCGCCGAGACGCTGGACCACCTGCCCGCCAACGACCCGGCGGCACGCCGCTCGCGACGCGACCTGGTGCGTGTGCACCGCGTGATGGGCACCCGCGGCATCGTCGCCCGCGGCTGGCAGGCCCTGTGGCCGCCGCAGCGCCGCGGCATCCCCTTGCGCGTGCTGGAACTGGGCGCCGGCGACGGCACGCTGATGCTGGCCGTGGCGCGCCAGCTGGCCCCCAGCTTTCCGCGCGTGGAACTGACCTTGCTGGACCGCCAGGACATCGTGAGCCCGGACACGCTGGCGGCTTACGCCGCACTCGGCTGGGAGGTGACGGTGGAGGTGACGGACGTGCTGGACTGGGCCGGGCATGCGCCCAGCACCGCGGACCCGTCGTGGGACCTCGTCATGACCACGCTCTTCCTGCACCACTTCGAAGGTGCCGACCTGGACACGCTGTTGATGGCGATAGCCGCGCGCAGCCAGCGCTTCTTCGCCTGCGAGCCACGTCGTGGCTGGCTGGCGCTGACCGGCAGCCACCTGATAGGCGCCATCGGCGCCAACGCGGTGACACGCGAGGACGCGGTGTTCAGCGTGCACGCCGGCTTCCGCGAGCACGAGCTCACGGCGCTGTGGCCGGCGCCGGCGGCGGCCTGGCAGTCGCACGAGTACACGGCCGGGCTGTTCGGCCACTGCTTCTGCACCAGCCGGGCCGAGACACGCGCATGGGCGCGGTGAATCCCGGCGGTCCACCCCGCGCGCCACGTGCAGCGGGCGCCGACACCGTGCGGCGCTACGACGCCGTGGTCGTGGGCGGCGGCCCGTCGGGTGCGACGGCTGCGCTGCTGCTGGCGCGCGCCGGCTGGAAGGTGGCGTTGGTCGAGAAGCAGGCCTTCCCCCGACGCAAGGTGTGCGGTGAGTGCATCGCCGCCAGCAACCTGCCGCTGCTGGACGAACTGGGCCTGGGCGCGCACTTCGAGGCCGGCGCGGGCACCGAGCTGCGCCACGTGCGCCTGCTGCACGGCGCGCGCGCCGTCACGGCCGGCCTGCCTGCGGCCGAACACCCCCGTCACGCCTGGGGCCGCGCGCTGGCCCGCGAGACGCTGGACACGCTGCTGCTCGCACAGGCGCGCGACGCCGGGGCCGAGGTGCTGCAGCCGTGGTCGCTGCAGTCGGTGAGTGGCACCGCGGGCGCCTGGTCCTGCGAGGTGCGCGCGGTGGACGGCGCCGCCGCGCTGCGCCTGCGCGCGCAACTGGTGATCGACGCCCACGGCTGCTGGGAAGCCCTGCCTTCGACCCGCGGCGGACGCGGCGTGGCACACGGCGTCGGCGATCTCTTCGCCTTCAAGGCCAATTTCAGCGGTGCCCTGCTCGACGAAGGCACGATCCACCTGCTGGCGCTGGATGGCGGCTACGGCGGCATGGTGGTGGCCGAAGGCGGCATCACCACGGTGGCCTGCTGCGTGCGGCGCGACCGTTTGCACCTGCTGCGCAGTGCCGCCCCTGGCGACCGCGCCGGCGACACCGTCGAGGCCTGGCTGCGCCAGCACAACGACGGCGTGCGGCTTGCCCTGCGGCACGCCACGCGCATCGGCCCCTGGCTGGCCGCGGGGCCGTTGGAACCGGGCGTGCGGGTGGCCACCGCCGACGGCCTGTTCCGCGTCGGCAACGCGGCCGGCGAGGCGCACCCGGTGCTGGGCGAAGGCCTGAGCATGGCGCTGCAGTCGGCGGCGCTGCTGTGTTCACACCTGCTGGCCGACCCGCACAGCGCCGGCGCAGCACCGCCGGCGTCCACCCATGCCGTGCTGCATCAGCGTTATGCCACCGACTGGCAGCGGCACTTCGCGCCGCGCCTGCGCGTGGCCGCGGCGCTGGCGCACACCCTGATGCGGCCGCGCGCGTCAGCGCTGCTGATGACACTGCTGCGCGTCTGGCCAGGCTTGCTGACCGAGGGCGCCCGCCGCGGCGGCAAGGTGCGCCCACCGCCTCGCGCCGCCGCGGCGGCCGCGCGACCACCCGCGCTGCCCGCGGCGCGGCCCGCGCCCGCCACGCCTCCTGCCCACTGAGGCCGCCGCGGCGGCACATCCGATGACCGACACCCACGAACGCCTGATCGCCATCCTCATGCGCAGCCACAAGCTGACGCCGGAACGCCTGGGCCTGGACGCGCCACTGCAGGGCCTGGGCATCGATTCGCTGGCCACGATCGAGCTGCTGTGGGACATCGAGGACCGGTTCCAGGTCAAGCTGCCCGCCGACCCCACCGGGCTCGTGACGGTGGGCGACGTGGTGATGCAGATCGACGCCGCGCTGCGGCCGCAGCCGCAGCCGCAGGTGCTCATCGAGACCGGAGCCGTCACGTCGGTCGGCGCCGCCACGCCATGAGGCGTGTGGCCGTCAGCGGCCTGGGTGTCGTCTCGCCGCTGGGCAACAGCCCGGCCGCGGCCTTTGCCGCGGCGCGCGCCGGGCAATCGGGTGTGCGGCGCCTGGAGCGCCCATTCTCGAAGCGCCTGCAGACGCCGCTGGCAGCGACCTGTGACTTCGACGGCACGGATCACTTCGAAGGCGCGCAACTGCGCATGCTCGACCGTGTCAGCCAGTTCGCGCTCTTCGCCGCGCGCCAGGCGGTGGGCTCGGCCAGCGACGCGCTGGACGGGCTGGACCTCGACCGCGGCGGTGTCTTCGTCGGCACCGGCATGGGTGGCACGCTCAGCATGGACGAGGGCTACCAGACGCTCTACGAGGACGCGTCCGACCGCATCAAGCCCTTCACCATCCTGCTGGGCATGCACAACGCGGCGGCAGCCTGGATCGGCATCGAACTGGGTCTGCGCGGACCGAGCCTGACCTACTCGACGGCCTGCTCGTCGTCCGCGGTGGCCATCGGCGAGGCCTGGCTGCGTGTGGCCAGCGGACAGCTGGACCTGGCGCTGGCCGGGGGTGCCGAGGCGCCGCTGTCCTGCGGCTCGCTCAAGGCCTGGGAGGTGCTGCACACGCTGGCCCGCATCGACGCCGATGACCCCGCCACCTCCTGCCGGCCGTTTGCGCTGGACCGCAGCGGCATGGTGCTGGGCGAAGGTGCGGCCATGCTGGTGCTGGAACCATGGGAGCGCGCCGTGGCGCGCGGCGCCACCATCCACGGCGAGATCCTGGGCTGCGGCCTGGCCAACGACGCCCGCCACATCACGCAACCCAGCGTCGAAGGCCAGGCGGCCGCGCTGCGTGCCGCCTTGCGCTCGGCCGGGCTGGCGCCCGAGGCCATCGACGCCATCAACGCGCACGGGACCGGCACGCGTGCCAACGACGGCACCGAGACGGCGGCGCTGCGCGCCGCGTTCGGGCCGCATGCCCAGCGCATGCCGGTAAGCGCGACCAAGGCCGTGCACGGCCACCTGCTGGGCGCTGCCGGTGCGCTGGAGTGTGTGCTGTCGCTGCTGGCGATGACGCACGCCGTCGCGCTGCCGACGATGCACCTGCTGCAGGTGGACCCGGCCTGCGACCTGGACTACGTGCCCGGGCAGGCGCGCGAGGGTGTGGCGGCACGCACGATGCTGTCGAACTCGTTTGCCTTCGGTGGCGCCAACGCGGTGCTGGCGCTGGGCATCGGCGCCTGAGGCAGGTCGTTTTGTCGGGTGTATGCGTCACCGCGATGCGTTAACGCAGTCATTTGCGCGCCCCCGCGCGATGGCACGCCCGCCACGTCGTAAATTCGCGGGGCTGCGCGGAATGCCGCGAGCAACCGTTCACTTCAAGAAGGAAAGACATGGCCACGCGCAAGACAACGAAGAAGTCCGAACTCGCCCAGGCCGGCGAGCACCTGAGCACCGCCGCCAAGGAAGTCGGCACCGCGGTGACGCACAAGATCGAAGCCTTCGGCGACGCGGTGACCGCGAGCATGAAGCGCGCACGCAAGAATGTCGAAATGCAGCGTGACGGCGCCAAGGCCAAGGTCGGCAAGCTCGTCAAGATGGCCGAGGCGCAGATGAAGAAGGCGCAAGCCCAGCTGCAGAAGGCCAGCACGTCGGCGCAGAAGTCGGTGGCTGCGGCCGAGAAGAAGCTCGAGGCCACGCGCCGCAGCACGGCCCGGCAGATCACCGCGCTGCAGACCAGCGCCGAACGCAAGGCCAAGGCGCTGCAGAAGGCGGTGGAGAAGGAAGCCAAGGCGCTGAAGAAGGCCGCCGGCATCAAGCCCAAGGCCGCGGCGCCGAAGAAGGCGGCTGCCAAGGCGCCGGTGGCGAAGAAGGCCCCCGCCAAGAAGGCGGCCGTGAAGGCGCCGGTGAAGGCTGCGGCCAAGAAGGCCGCGCCGAAGAAGGTGGCTTCCAAGGCCCCTGCCAAGAAGGCCGCCAAGCCGGCGGCGAAAAAGGCCGCACGGTAAGAACGACGGGCTCTTCACCGGGCCCTTGCTGAAAGCAGATCGCCGGCACAGGGCCGGCGATGTTCGTCATCTGTGCTCCGGCCTGGCCGGAGCGGTGATCACTCGGCCTTTTCGGCGGGAGCGGCCTCTTCGGTAGCGACGGGTTCAGGGCGGTCGACGAACTCGACGAAGGCCATCGGCGCGTTGTCGCCGACGCGGAAGCCCATCTTCAGGATGCGCGTGTAGCCGCCCGGGCGGGCCTGGTAACGCGGGCCCAGCTCGTTGAAGAGCTTGGCCACGACGTCGCGGTCGCGGGTGCGGTTGAAGGCCAGGCGGCGATTCGCCAGCGTGGGGGTCTTGCCCAGGGTGATCAGCGGCTCGACGACGCTGCGCAGTTCCTTGGCCTTGGGCACTGTGGTCTTGATCGCTTCATGCTTGATGAGCGAGTTGCACATGTTCCTCAGCATCGCCAGGCGGTGCGAGGTGGTGCGGTTCAGTTTGCGGGGGCCGTTGCGGTGGCGCATGGTGCTTGTTCCTATCCTTATTGAACCCCGGCCGTGTCAGGTACCGGGGGTTGCACGCGACTCGCGGAATTAACGCTTGTCGAGGCCCTGCGGGGGCCAGTTCTCCAGCCGCGCGCCGAGCGTGAGCCCGCGCGAAGCCAGCACTTCCTTGATCTCGTTCAGGCTCTTGCGGCCCAGGTTCGGCGTCTTGAGCAGTTCCGTTTCGGTGCGCTGGATCAGGTCGCCGATGTAGTAGATGTTCTCGGCCTTGAGGCAGTTGGCCGAACGCACCGTCAGTTCGAGCTCGTCCACCGGACGCAGCAGGATCGGATCGAAAGGCGTCGGGCGCGGGCCCGGCGTGACGATGCTGTCGATCGGATTGACGTCGATCTGGCCGAAGAAGGCGAGCTGCTCGACCAGGATGCGGGCCGACTGACGGATGGCTTCCTCGGGCGCGATGGCGCCGTTGGTCTCGATCTCCATCACCAGCTTGTCGAGGTCGGTACGCTGTTCGACACGGGCGTTCTCGACGGCGTAGCTGACGCGGCGCACGGGGGAGAACGAAGCGTCGAGCACGATGCGGCCGATGCTCTTGGTCGGCTCGTCGCCGTAGCGGCGCAGATTGCCCGGCACGTAGCCGCGGCCCTTCTCAACCTTGATCTGCATGTCGAGCTTGCCGCCTTGAGACAGGTGGGCGATGACGTGCTCGGGGTTGATGATCTCGACGTCGTGCGGGGTCTGGATGTCACCCGCCGTGACGGCGCCTTCACCTTCCTTGCGCAGCACCAGCGTCACTTCGTCGCGGTTGTGCAGGCGGAAGACCACGCCCTTCAGATTGAGCATGATGTGCACGACGTCTTCCTGCACGCCGTCGATGGCCGAGTACTCGTGGAGCACGCCGGCGATGGTCACCTCGGTCGGCGCGTAGCCCACCATCGACGACAGCAGCACGCGCCGCAGTGCGTTGCCGAGCGTGTGACCGTAACCGCGCTCGAAGGGCTCGAGGGTGGCTTTGGCCTTGTGGCCGCCGAGCGGCTCGACCTGGATGGCCTTGGGCTTCAGAAGGGTGGTTTGCATGGAGTGTGTCTGTTCCTGTCAATACCCTCGGCTCATTACACCGATAAGGCTGATGGACCGCGCCGGGTCGGGGTGAAACGGCTTCGCACCCGGCGTGCAAAACCTGAAGGAAAGGGCAGCGCGGCCTGTTGGCCGAGCTGCCCGGACCTGACTCTTAACGGGAATACAGCTCGACGATGAGCGCTTCCTTGATCTCGGCGCCATACTGGTCGCGGTCGGGCACCTTCTTGAAGGTGCCTTCCATCTTGGTGGCGTCGACCTGCACCCAGTCGGCCAGGCCGATGGATTGCGCCAGCTTCAGCGCGTCGGTGACGCGCAGCTGGGTCTTGCTCTTGTCGCGCAGCGCAACCACGTCACCGGCCTTGACCTGGTAGGACGGGATATTGACCACGTGGCCGTTGACGGTGAGCGCCTTGTGCGACACCAGTTGGCGGGCCTCGGCGCGCGTGGAGCCGAAGCCCATGCGGTAGACCACGTTGTCCAGGCGCGTTTCGAGCAGGGCCAGCAGGTTGGCACCGGTGTTGCCTTTGCGGCGCTCGGCCTCGGCGAAGTAGCGGCGGAACTGGCGCTCGAGCACGCCGTACATGCGCTTGACCTTCTGCTTTTCGCGCAGCTGGATGC
>LNFM01003339.1_pt1 | contig 31794 bp, 31 predicted proteins | sample 596031 | NCBI WGS metagenome assembly LNFM01 (sample SAMN04254537, study PRJNA301005) | activated carbon metagenome | isolation source: dual media filters at the Ann Arbor, Michigan drinking water treatment plant | place: USA: Ann Arbor | reverse complement strand
GAAAAGACGGGAAGACTGGCGCCCGCCCCGAAAATGACCACCGGTGAAGCTTGGCGCATCTTCAAATGGGTCGCCGGCGGCGGCATGGACCGGATGCGCAAGACGCGCGAAACCAGAAAGAAAGCCGACAAGCCGAAAACCGCAAAGAAGGCGAAGGCCTGATCCGGTCCGGCTTTTCTGCGCGCGCGGCAGAGAGACTTTTTGGGTCCGGCCTAAAGCGCGCCAGCGCCCAGGATTTCCGCCACACTTTCCCAAAGCGACTCGGTCGCTTTCACGACCACCGGATGGCGCTCTGCGCGCGCCGCGCCGCCGGATTTCGTTCCGGTGACCGCAAAGGCGAATTCCGCATCCAGGTCAGGCGCGTGAAAGGCCGCGCTGTAGAGTCCATAAGCTTCGCCGTGGTGACCTAGAAGCTTGAGTCCGGGGATCGGCGAGTCGTCTGCGGGGTGAACCTGCGCGCCCGGTGTGAACGTTGAAAAATACCCTGCATCCGTATCATCCGCGCCCCTCGCCGGATCATGTGTCCAGACAGGGTCCGTCATCCCCGGTTCGGAGGCTGCCAGCCGCGCGAGCGTCAGCATGTCCTGCAAACTCGCGCGCAAGCCGCCTTGCGGACTGAACAGTGTTCCATTCGTACCCGGAACATAAGAGGCAAGGTCGAATCCGGTCTCGCTCAGGATCGCGGGCGACTCGCCAGCAAGGACCGCCGGACCGTCGGCCTGCGGCTGCCAGAGATCCTCCTCGAAAGCATACAGCGTGGCCCCGGCCTGGCGCTGGGCGCGCGGCACGCCGGACCAGTTGAACCCGCAGCCGAGGCCCGCCCCTCGGAAAACGGACTGCGCTACTAGCAGGTCAAGGCGCATACCGGCCGCGCGTTCCAGAACATGCGCTGCGAGACCGTAGCCGAAGTTCGCATATTTGAACGCACTACCCGGCGACCCCGCTTCGGCAGGCCGCCACATGGCAGGCGTGAAAAGCCCTTCCGTGCGGCCAGGCGCGGCCATCCAGTAGACGTCCGGATCCTGCAGGCCGGCCGTGTGGCTGAGAAGCTGGCGCAGCGTAACCGGCGCGTCCGGAAACTGCGGATGGCGCAGCGGCGGATCAAACGCAGCCGAGACATCGGCGTCGATGTCCAGCCCTCCGGCTACAGAGAGACGGTGGGCGGCGAGCGCGACTGCCATCTTGGACACCGAAGCAATCCGCATCATCGTATCGGCGTTGAAAAGGACCGGCGCGACTTCCCCGCCGGCGCCCTGCGCGAGGCCGGCGGCAAAGGAAAAGACAATCCGCCCCTCGCGCCGCACCACGAGACCCGCCGCTGGAACGTCGCCCGCCTCCACCAGCGCGCGGATGCGGTCCAGCGCCGCCGATGGAGGGCCGGCGGCGGAAAAGCCCGCGCAGCCTGCCGCGGAAAGAGCGCTTGCGCCTGCGAGGAGGCCGCGCCGTGTGACGCCCGCGTTCATCACCGGCGCCCGAACAGCTTCTCGATATCGGCGAGCTTGAGTTCGACATAAGTCGGGCGGCCGTGGTTGCACTGGCCGGAATGCGGCGTCGCCTCCATCTGGCGCAGCAGTGCGTTCATCTCCTCACCATTGAGGCGACGGCCCGCGCGCACCGAAGACCGGCATGCCATGTTGCCCATCACTTCCTCGAACCGCTCCTTCAGCACCAGGCCGGAGCCGTACTCGGCAAAATCATCCGCCAGATCGCGCAGCAGCCCGGCCGTGTCCATCTCGCCGAAGAGCGCCGGGGTCGCCCGCACACAGATGGCGCCCGGGCCGAAGGCTTCGACTTCGAGCCCCAGCGCGCCGAGATCGTCCGCCCGCTCCAGAATGCGGCCGGCTTCGTCTTCGCTGAGCTCGATGATGTCCGGGATCAGCAGCGCCTGGCGCCGTACGCCGCCTTCTTCCATCTGCCGCTTCATGGCCTCGTAGACGAGCCGCTCATGCGCGGCATGCTGATCGACGATGACGATACCGTCCGCCGTCTGAGCAATGATATAGGTCTCGTGCAGCTGCGCCCGGGCGGCGCCGAGCGGAAATTCGCCGGAATGCGCCGGCAGCACGTCCGCCTCGACACAGGCCGAAGGCGCTGTATCGGGCACGAACGGTTCCCGCTGCGCCTCGAACACGCCGCGCGGCAGGCTCACCGACCGGTGCGCGGGCGCATAAGGCGCCTGCCAGAGCAAGCCCACCTGCGACGCTTCGGGCTGCGCCTTTCCGAGCGCAAATCCTGCCACCGTCGTCGAGGCGCGGTGGCCTGCGCCCGCAAGACTGTGGCGAAGCGCGCCGATCATCAGGCCGCGAATGCTGGCGGCATCGCGGAAGCGCACTTCGGTCTTCGCGGGGTGAACGTTGACGTCCACCTCTTCGGCTGCCAGCTCCACGAATAGCGCCAGCATCGGGTGGCGATCGCGCGCGAGGAAGTCCTGATAGGCGGCGCGCACCACGCCCGTCAGCATCCGGTCCTTCACCGGCCGTCCGTTCACGAACAGGTATTGCATCTGCGCATTGCCGCGATTGAGCGTGGGCAGGCCTGCGAAACCGGAGAGACGCGCGCCGTCGCGTTCTGCCTCGATCGCGATGGCGTTGTCGCTGAACTCCCGCCCCATGATCGCGCCGAGCCGCGAGAGGCGGCCGGCTTCGTCATCGCGCTCGGCGCCGTAGCGCAGGACATTGCGGCCATTGTTTTCCAGCGTGAACCCGACCGCCGGATTGGCCATCGCGAGACGTTTGACCACATCGGTGACCGCCATGGCTTCGGCGCGCTCGCCGCGCATGAATTTCAGGCGCGCCGGTGTCGCATGGAACAGATCCGCCACGTCGAGACGGGTTCCCGTCTCGCCCCGCCCGGTAAAGGCCGCCGGTCTGGGGCCCTCGATCCGTCCGGCCTCGGAATATATTTCCGCTGCCGCTTCACCCGCAGCACGGCTGACGATCCGCATCCGGCTGACCGAGGCAATCGACGGCAAGGCTTCGCCGCGAAAACCCATGGTGTGGATGTTCAGGAGATCGACGCGGCCTTCGATATCGGGAACGAGCTTCGAGGTGGCATGCCGTTCCAGCGCCAGGGAAAGTTCGTCCGCCGTCAGGCCGCAGCCATCATCCTCGAGGGTGATCCGCTTCAGGCCGCCGTCCTCGATGGCGATGGCAATGTTCCGGGCGCCGGCATCGAGCGCGTTTTCCACAAGCTCCTTCACCGCCGCCGCAGGCCGTTCGACGACTTCGCCCGCCGCGATGCGGTTGACCACCTCCGGCGGCAGCCGGAGGATCACGGGACGGGGGCGCGCAGAATCAGCCATCAGCCAGACATTCTAGCGGGCCAGCCAGCGCCTGTCCTGCGCGGATGTGGGTGGTTGAGTTTTGCGCGCTTCCCGGTGAAACTGCATCATTGCTCCTCACTCAAGGCCTTGCCGACATGCGCTTTTTTGTTTCCGCCATCCTGTCCCTTTCAGTTCTTGCTGCTTGCGGCGGCGCCAATGAACCGGCCCCGCCAGCGCCCGCCGCCGCGCCGGTGACCGCTCCGGTCATTGCAGCGCCTGCCGCCGCGCCGGCTGAACCGAGCCTCGAGTTCGCCTCGCTTCCGGCGCCTTACAATACGGCGAGCTATGCGGCCGGGAACCGGACCTGGAAGCTTTGCCAGTCCTGCCACCTGACGGCTGAAGGCGCCGGCAACCTTGTTGGGCCGAACTTGCACGGGCTGTTCGGACGGCAGGTCGCCTCCGAGCCGGGCTTCGATTATTCGCCGGCGCTGAAGGCCGAGACGTTTACCTGGACGCCGGAACAGCTTGACAATTGGCTTGCCAATCCGCGCTCCTTCGTGCCGGGAAACCGGATGAGCTTTTCAGGTGTCCGCAAACCGGAAGACCGGCTGGCGGTGATCGCTTACCTGATGGTTCAGACCGGCTACACCGCGCCGGAAGCGCCGGCCGAGTGACGCGCTAACGGCGGGCGACGACGGCGATGAGCACTGCGTGTTCGTCGAACTGGCCGCCGAGTTCCTCGCGGTAGCCCAGCGAGACGTCGACCTTGTCGAAGTGCATGCCGAGCTGGTTTTCGATCTTGATCGAGCTGGCGCTCTGGTTGCCCTCTTCGACCCACAGCTGCTGGGTGAGAAAGACGCGTTCGGTGATATCCGAGCTGTATCCGAGTTCGGCGCGGACGCGTTCGCAGCCGTCTTCCTGGCTGATATAGGCGGCGTCCGCGAAAGCGTAGAATTTGCGGCCTGTCTTGCGCACGCCGGAATAGCCGTGTCCGCCGCGTGTTTCGAAGCCGAAGCCTTCGCAGCCGGACAGGCCGGTGACCGTGCTGCCATAGATCGGGCCGGCCTCGGCGCCGGCGGTCCAGTTCTTGTGGGTGAAAAGTTTCCGGCGGAGCGTAAGGCGGAAGGCGTCGCGGTCAAAGTCCTCATAGTCTGGATAGGTAACGGATTCGGATTTGGCGGTGACCGTCCTGGCGTCCGTCAGGCGATATTCGGCATAGAGGGCGCCGCGCTGGCGGCGCCGGCCAGCGTCGCGGCCATGAAGAGTTGAGTGAAGAGCCCCCCGCATGGCGATCACCTTAAGGTGGCGACGGGGTGTGAAAAAGTGGGATTCTGGTTGCATTTCGGTTTTTCCGGCCGGGAGGGTCAGCTCGGGCGTGCGCGGGAAGTGGGGGCGTAATTTGCAACGCTCTGGAAGGGCTGGGGTTTATGTTTCGGATGGGCGGTTTCTTGTAGGCGCAAGTTCTGTCTCCGCCGCGTTCAAGCGGCCTCAGCCTGTCTCATCCGGTGCTTGTCTTGTGTCGATTCTCTCTCTCAGTTCGTTCTCATTGATTCTCATTTTTTCTCACTCCGTATCGATTTGTTCCGCGTCCCGGCGTGATGCAGGCGGGTCGGAAAGAGATGGCGTGACCGGGTGAGGCCGCGAGGATAACGCGGTACGGGATGCTGCCGGATTCGTTTCAGGGAAAAACTTGAGTGGAGCGTCATCCCGGTTCCGCCGGACGCAAAGACGGGGACGCAGGAAGCGTTGTGAAACAAGGAAGTCTGGGTCCCGGACATTTGCGGCGCAAATTCCGGGATGACGACAAACTGACGTTGGTTCCCGGGGGTGGAAGCAGGCGCAAGTGAAAACCTGCGCAACGAAATCGCGACGGATCAGAGCTTGATATAGTCTGAGACGATTTTCGGGCCGGGGGCGCCAGGCTCGGCGGGGCCGATGCGGATGTGGAAACCGTCCGTACCCAGAAGGGTGTTGACTTCCAGCACATCATCGACGGTGGCGAGGTTGTCCTTGTGTCGGCTGGTCCAGTCCGGCGAGAGGGCGCGGGCGCGGGTCCAGATTTCAGGTTTGCCGCCGCCGACCATGAACAGATAATGGTGCTGCTCGCCGAACAGTTCCGGCGTGTAGCCGCCGACATTGATGAACCAGAGGGACGCGCCCGGATTTGCGGGTGGCGGACCCGGCGCGATCTCGATGCGGCGGCCTTCGGCATGGGTCAGCTCGGCGTAGCCATCAATATGCAGCGAAGCCGGCGTGCCCCACCAGGCGGCGCGCAGCTGCGGGACCGTGTCCAGGATGGTCTTGCCGGTCACGAAGCGCAGGTCGTGCAGCTCGATATTGGCGCGCGGGTGATTGCCGCCGACGAAGACCGCGAAGAGTTTCATGGGCCGACTCCTGACTCACAGGCAGTTTGGCCGGGGCCCCTGCCCCAAGCAAGACGAACGCATCTAGCTTTGATTTTCAAAGTTGTTTGTTGACAGGCACATTCACTTTGAATTACAAAGTGCTTGTCGAAATCAACAAGGAGACGACAGATGACCCCGATCAAGACCCTGATTGCCGCTGCCGCCGCTATCGCAGCTGCCGGCGCTGCCGCTGCTGCACCCCTGACCATCAACGTTGAAGGCATCGAGGCGCGCGGTGGCTCGCTGTATGTCGGCGTGCAGACCGAAGCACAGTTCCTGCAGAATGGCGGCATCGCGGGAGAGATCGTGCCGGAGCCGGAGGCCGGCAGCAGGAGCTTCACGTATGAACTGCCTGAAGGCGCTTACGCGATCTCGATCTGGCATGACTTCAATGGCAACGGCCAGTTCGACATGAGCGAAGCGGGCCCACCCGCCGATGGCTGGGCAATGATCAACGGCGAAGCGATACGCGCCGCGCCGACTTTCGCCGAGGCGAGCCTGACGCTTCCCGCCTCTGGCACGGCCACAACCCTGAAAGTGATCTATCCGGAGTGAGCCGGATAGATCCGTAGACGGAGCGAAGGAGGCCCCCGGTTCATCGCCGGGGGCTTACCTCTGCTGCAGTTCAAAGGGAAAGAAGGTCCCGGGTCAATCGCGCTTCGCGCTTTGCCCGGGATGACAGATTCTACAGACGATAACGGATCTGGTCGGACCAGAAGCGCTCGAGACGCGAGATCGTCTTGTTGAGCTGCGAGAGATCATCGGCGCGGACGCTGGCGGTCGGCTCGAGGGCAGTTGCCTGCTTCTCAAACAGTTTCGCCACGCGGACGCGGACCTTCTTGCCGCGATCGGTGAGACGGAGCGTCACGGTGCGCTTGTCGTCTTCCGAACGCGTCTGGATCAGGTAGCCGCCTTCCTGCAGTTTCTTGACGTTGTAGGACAGGCTGGTGCCGGCAAAGGCGCCGCGGGCGCGCAGGACTGAGGCCGGGGCCTCGCCTTCGCCGATCTCGTACAGGAGGAGAGCCTGGACGCCGGTCAGCGAACGCTCGCCGCCACGCTCAAGGTCGTCCTTGACGACATCATGCAGACGGCGGTGCGCCTGCTCAAGCAACGACAGAGACTTCAGGAAAGACTCGCCGATAGAAGTATTCGCAGTGTCCTGCGTTTCGATCATCATCATTGTAACCACCACTCAACTTTTGTTGTAGTTTGAGTAGAGTTACATCATGAGCACTAATATTTTGATAAGCACGTTCGCTCTGCTCAAGTTGAGCGTTAATAACGCCGCGTTTTCATTAACCGTTACTGAGGCGTAACGAAGGGCGCTTCAGGCAAACACATCAACAGTCTGCGCGGCGCCATACTTGGGGGATGCCCCGTGTTTGTTGGGCGCCGTGCGGGAATCGAAGAACATCAGAATAAAGATGATCAGGCCGCCAAGATAAGGAATGAAATTGATCAAGTAGAGCCAACCCGACATGTCCTGGTCATGCAGACGCCGGACTGTCAGGGCGATGCCGGGAATTACATTGTATATATAGAACAGAATGGTCAGAATCGGGAAAAAGTTTGGATTTCCATGTGTATCCACGCCAAAGAAGGCGGCGGATATTACAGCATCGACAACGAACAGCACGACCAGCGTGATCACAAAGAACAGCAGATAGCCCCAGTACTCGGCGCGGCGTGCACGTCCACTGAACTTGAAGTAGTTCCGCGAAAGTGCCCGGAAGAAATACTTGAGCATTCCTTCAGATTTCGCGGCAACAGCCGGAGCATACGCCGCGTCAATACTGGTATTGACCACTGGAGACGGCGTCCGGCCCAAAGGATAGATGTCGCGCGCGTCTTCGCCGAGGGCAATGAAGTCTACGGGACTTCCAGACCCCAGGGCCGCGCCCTTGTGCACCCGGGCGGAGGTGAAATGGTAGCGCTTGCCGTCCTCGCCGAGGATCAGGCCGGGGCCGGTCGCATCGTCTGGCTTCAGGACTTCGCCGCGCATTCACCCTCATCCCCGTTGCTGATTGGACCATGTATCGGCGCCCTGCCCGGCGCCTGTCCAGTGCCGGCGTCAGGGGGCGAAGGTCAATTCGTCTGCGCCGAGCGGGGCAAAGTAGCGGTCGACATCGGCCTCGGTGACATCTTCCAGCCGGGCGGGCGTCCAGACGGGGGCGTTGTCCTTGTCGATGATGACGGCGCGCACGCCTTCGAGGAAGTCGACGCTCTGGACCTTGCGCCAGCCGATGCGGAATTCCATGCGCATGTTGTCTTCGAAGGTCTCAGCGGCGCGGCCTTCGCGCAGCTGGCGCAGGGCGACCTTCACGGTCTCAGGGCTCTTGGCGCGCAGCGTGGCGGCTTCGGTGCGGGCCCAGTCGCCGGCATCGGCATCGAGGGCAGCGAGGATGTATTCGGCGCGGGCGAATGCGAAGCAGCGGTCGATGGTGGCGCGGTGGGCTTCGAAGCTGCCGGCGGGCACGGCGTGGGTGAAGCGGGCGAGGATCTCGTTCAGGAGTTCGGCGGCGCCGGCGGAGAAGTCGGCGGCCTCGAGCTGTTTGGCGAGTGCGGGGATCAGTTCGGACGGCATGTAGTGGGTGGCGACGCGGGCGGCGGCGACGTCTGCGCCCTTCAGCCGGGCGCCGGTGAGCGCCAGCCAAGTGCCGGTTTCGCCGCCGAGGCGCGGCAGGAACCAGCCGCCGCCGACATCCGGGAAGAGGCCGATGCCGGTTTCCGGCATGGCGAAGACGGTGCGCTCGGTGGCGACGCGGTGCGATCCGTGGACGGAGAGACCGACGCCGCCGCCCATGGTGACGCCGTCGATCAGGGCGAGGATGGGTTTCGGGAAGGCCTCAAGGGCGGCGTTCATACGGTATTCGGTGCGGAAGAAATCGCGCGCTTCGGACGCGTCCCCTGCGCCGCTTGTCGCCAGCATGCGGATGTCGCCGCCGGCGCAGAAGCCGCGGGTGCCCTCCTGATGGTCGATCCAGATCAGCTGGATGGACGGGTCATCGGCCCAGCCTGTGACGGCTTCCAGAATGGCGGCGCACATCGGCGTGTTGAGGGCGTGCAGGGCCGAGGGGCGGGTGAGCGTGATGCGGCCGAGGCCGCCCTGCTGGCGGATCGATACGTCTGCGCTCATGGCGATTCTGGTCCTTCAAAGAGTAGCCGAATGGTAAATGCCCGGTTCCCAATTTGTGACAAGCGGTTTCGCCAAGCCTTTACACCTTTGTGCGATAACCACGCTGAAGCCTGCCCTTGCTCCAGCTCCGGAACCGCCATGTCCAGCCAGCCCATCCATACCCAGCGTCTTGAAGTGGGCAAGTTCAACCGGCGCGGCCAGCGTGTGCGCGTTGATGCGCGCGGGCTGATCAAACTCGGATGGTTCCGCAAGCAGGAAGTGGAAGTGCGGGATGTCTCTCCGGGCGGGGCCCGCATCGCGGTGCCGGAAGGCGTGCTGCTGCCGGACGAGTTCGAGCTGCGCCTGCCGCAGTTCAAGTATCCGCGCACCTGCCTGAAGCGCTGGGAAAGCGGCCTCGAGATCGGCGTCGAATTCAAGTTCGAGTAGTCAGCGCTCCCGCAATCCAAAAGGCCGGGTGGCTTATCGGCTCAACTTGCCGCCGGCCATGCGCGGCGACGGCGGTGATTGACCCAAGCCAGACCGTTGCCAGTGAGGATTGACGTCCGGCAGCCGCAATTGGATTCGATTCAAATCTTATAGAAAAATGTCCGTATTCCGGACCCTGACGTTTTTTTGCAACGCTCAGGTACTGTCATCAATCCGTCTCTGCACCTTTGCAGAACCGTCAATGAGCGAGGCTACGTCCGCAGAGCACGAACAGCATCCTTCCTGGCTGCCGTTTCATCTGCGAAACCTTTTTCTCGACGGGGCCATCATGAAACTTCAATTCCTTCTCTCTTCGGCCGTCCTGGCCATGACAACTGCGTTCAGCGCGCATGGACAAGCAGCGTCTGAAGCCGGTGAGGATCTCGCCGCCGCCGACGCAAGCCGCGTCCTCGATGCCGTGGTGGTCATCGGCTCCGGCGAAGTGCGCCAGACCCAGTCCGTCTCGAGCGAAGCGCTGGAGTTCCAGGCGCCGGGTACGAGCCCGATCAAGGTGGTCCAGCGCCTGCCGGGCGTTGCCGTCTCGGGCGCTGACCCGTTCGGCGCCTATGAGTGGGCCGTCCGCATCAACATCCGCGGCTTCAGCCAGAACCAGCTCGGCTTCACGCTCGACGGCGTTCCGCTCGGCGACATGAGCTATGGCAACCACAATGGTCTGCACATCTCCCGCGCGCTGATCAGCGAGAACCTCGGCGGCGTTACCCTCGCCCAGGGCTCCGGCGCCCTGGATGTCGCGTCCTCCGGCAATCTCGGCGGCGCGCTCAAGTTCAGCTCGGTCGATGCCGCCGACGAGTTCGGTGTGCTTGGCGCCGCAACGACCGGCAGCGACAACACGCTGCGCCTGTTCGGCCGGATCGATACCGGCGAGATCGAAGGGCTCGGCACGCGCGCCTGGGTCTCGGCCATGACCAGCGAAATGGACAAGTACAAAGGTGACGGCGAGCAGAACCAGGATCAGTATGGCCTGAAGGTCGTCCAGCCCGTCGGTCCGGCAACGCTCACCGGCTACTACAGCCACTCCGAGCGGCGCGAGCAGGACTATCAGGACATGTCGCTCGGCATGATCGACCGCCTCGGCTATAACTGGGACAACTTTGGTGACAGCAATTTCGACGTCGCCGTTCTTGTCGCCGACATCGCCCACAATCGCGGCGATACCGGCCAGCCGGTCACGAATGCCGGCGCCGGCCTCGTCTACCCCGCGCCGATCGCAACAGCCGATGATGCATATTGGAACGCATCCGGCGTACGCGACGACGATCTGGCCTATATCGCGCTCGATTGGCCGCTGGCCGAAGGGCTTGACCTGCGTGTTCAGGGCTACAGCCACCAGAACAAGGGTCAGGGACTCTGGGGCACACCTTATCTCATCTCTCCGAACGCTCTTACGCCTGGTGCAACGACTGCCAACGCGCCGCTTTCGGTTCGCACCACGGAATACGATATCGACCGCAAGGGCCTGATCGGCAGCGTCACCTACGCGGTAGGCAACCATGAAATCCAGGGCGGCGTCTGGCTCGAACAGAACGACTTCGAGCAATATCGCCGCTTCTACTCGGAAAACCGCAATGGACCGACCCGCGACTTCCTCGGCTTCCTCGACAATCCGTTTTTCACCCAGTGGGGCTACGGTTTCGACACCCAGACGGTCCAGTTCTTTATCCAGGATACCTGGCAGGTCACTGACAAGCTGAAGCTGAACGGCGGTTTCAAGTCGCTGAACGTTGAAAACTCGGTCGATACGCTGATCATCAACAATGCCCAGCCCGTGGTCGGCACCAATTCGAACCTCGTGGCCACGATCGAGACAGAAGAATCCTTCCTGCCGCAGGCGGGCTTCAACTATCAGGTTTCCGACCAGACAGAAGTCTTCGGTTCCTATTCTCAGAATACGGCAGCCTTTGTCTCTGCCGCCACCGCCGGTCCATTCTCTTCGCGCAGCCAACTCGTCGTGGACGAGGTGATTGCTTCGGTCGATCCGGAAAGCTCGGAAACCTTCGAAGCGGGCCTGCGTTACAGCAATGACCTCGTCCAGCTCGGCGCTGCGGCCTACTTCGTCACGTTCGACGACCGCCTGCTCGCCGTGTCTCAAGGCCCCGGAATCGTCGGCAACGCGCCGGTGATCTCCAACGTAGGAAGCGTCGAAACGAAAGGGATTGAACTCGTCGGATCCGTGTTGGTCAACGATGACATCACGCTGTTCGGTGCCTTCACCTTCAACGACTCCCGGTATCAGGATGACGTGGTGAACCGCGCAGGTGCTGTCCTGGCGGCGACAGCCGGCAAGAAGGTTGTCAACACGCCCGACACGATTGCCTTCGCCGAAATCGTCTATGACAATGGCGGTGTGTTCGGTTCTCTGGGTGCCAATTACCTCGGCGACCGCTTCTTCACCTTCACGAACAACGGCGGAAACGTCGAAGGCCGGACGATTGTCGACGCAACGCTCGGCTACCGCTTCAGCGGCAATCCGATCCTTGAGGGCCTCGAGGTTCAGCTGAACGCGACCAACATCTTCGACGAAGACTATGTCGGCACGCTTGGAACCAACGGATTTGTAAACTCCGGAGACTCGCAGACCCTCGTGACCGGCGCGCCGCAACAACTCTTCCTGACCGTCCGCAAGGCGTTCTAAGGATATTGTTTCTTCCTGCCTGGCGGCCTCCAGTCTGGAGGCCGCCAGTTCTTTTGAAATGACCGGAGGTACCGATGTCCAACCAGCTTGATCGCCGGCAGCTACTCATTGCGCTTGCAGTCTCAGGCGCGGTGCCCGCATGTGCGCCATCGAAGGCAGTTGTACCCGAAAGTTCCGTGTTCAGGCACGGTGTGGCCAGCGGTGATCCAACATTGGACAGCGTAGTACTCTGGACCCGGATCAGCGGGACGGAACGTGCGGCAACCGTCTCCTGGGAAGTGTCGGATCGACCCTCATTCGACCGTATCCTCCTGCGAGGAGATGCGCAGACGTCGGCCGAAACAGACCATACGGTCAAGGTCATCGCGGGTCCGCTGCCGGCTGGCCCGGCGTTGTATTACCGGTTCTCTGCTCTCGGCGAGGTTTCACCCACCGGCCGGACCCGGCTGTTCAAGGCGAGCGGCGAGGACCGGATCGGGATCGCGCTGGCTTCCTGCTCGAATTTTGCCTTCGGGTATTTCAACGCCTACGACGCGATCGCCAAGGATCCGGGCATCGATCTGGTTCTGCACACAGGCGACTACATCTACGAGTATGGCGCCGGTGAATGGGGTGATGAAACCGGGACTGCGCTCGGCCGCCGGCATCAGCCCGCCAATGAAATCTTGTCGCTGGCGGATTATCGCCAACGTCATGCCCAGTACAAGACCGATGCCGGCGCTCAGGCGATGCATGCCGCACATCCTTTCGTCGCGTGCTGGGATGATCATGAGGTCACCAACAATCCCTGGACCGGCGGCGCGCAGAACCACCAGAGTGAGAGCGAAGGGGACTATGCGCTGCGCCGCCAAGCAGCGCTGCAGGCTTATTATGAATGGATGCCGGTGAGAGATCCGCTTCCGGGTCAGGCGCCGGAAGCTTTCTGGCGCAGCTATCAGCTGGGCGGTCTTGCAACGCTCATCACCCTGGAATCGCGTCATACCGGCCGCGACCGTCAGATCGACTACGCCGAACACTATGCCGAAATCCAGAGCCAGGACGCGCGCGACCGGTTCATGCTGGACATCATCGGCGATCCGGCGCGGCGCATGCTTTCGCCAGAGATGGAGACCTTCTTCGAGGACGCTGTCGCCCGGTCGGTTGCACGCGGAGAGCCGTGGCGCTTTGTAGGCAATGCGAGCCCGATTGCCCGCATGCTGGTACCCGATCTCGAAGCTGCCGGCATTCCAGAATCGCTGGCCCCGGCAAGTGAACGTATAGGCGCTGGCGCCAACCTTTTCTGGAAGGGCAAGTGGAACCTGCCTTTCTACACCGACACCTGGGATGGCTACCCGGCGGCGCGTGAACAGCTTTATGCCGCCGCTGACAAGGCCGGTGCGCGCGATCTCATATTCCTTACAGGCGACAGCCACAGCTTCTGGGAAAATCCGTTGTCTGACGAAAATGGCAAGCCCATCGGCGTCGAGATCGGCACCGCCGGCATCTCTTCACCGGGGGACTTCGTGGAGACCGGATGGACAGGAGACGGCCCGGCGCGGCTCAATGCGCTGTTCGCTGAAGCCCTTCCCGAGGTGAATTGGACCGAGGATCGGTATCAGGGCTACGTACGGGTCGAGTTCACGCAGACAGATGCGCGGGTCGACTTCGTTGCGGTCGATACCTGCTTGTCCCGCGACTACCGCGTGAGCAGCCTGCGGCAGACCGTGATCCGGAAGCAGGAAGGTGTTTTGATGCTGGAGGCCGAGGGCTAGTCCAAGCCGAGGGAGTCATACTGAGCCCGCAGGAATTGGCCTTGGGGTATGGTCTGCGAACCGGCGCCGGCCACTGCCCTGTTTGAACTCGGCAGTATCATTGGACGAGCGTGCAGAAACGGGAAGCCTGTCTCGCGGCGCTCTTCATTCGCCGCTCAGTTCAGGGCGCAGCCTTCGATCGTGATGCGGTGCATCAGGCGGCGTTCCCCGTGATAGTCGTTCATGGCCCAGTGCCAGGTGGCGCGGTTGTCCCAGAAGGCGACCGAGCCGGGCTGCCATTTGAAGCGGTGGGCATGGTCCGGGTTCATAGCGTGCGCATAGAGGCGCATCAGCAGCGCGTTTGACGCGTCGTCCGGGTACCCCTCAATCCGCACGGTGAAGGCGGGATTGACGTAGAGCGCCTTCTTGCCGCTCAGCGGGTGGGTGATCACCACCGGATGCACCACATCATCCAGCACATCGGCCGCCGCCGTGTTGCCGATCCGCCCGTCCGTGTCGCGGTTCGCCTTGTAGTGATTGTCGTTGCCGGAGCCGAAAATGTGCTTGGCCGAATGCACCGCGCGAAGGCCGGCGACCTCGGCCTTCGTGGCGTCGTCCAGCGTATCATAGGCGGTGTACATCGACGCAAACCAGGTGTCGCCTCCGGCGTCCGGCAGCTGGCGCGCGACGAGAACGGATCCCATGGCCGGCTCGGCATCATAGGAATGGTCCGTGTGCCAACCGCCGCCAATATTGGTTTTCTGCTCCTTCTCTTTCAGCACGAGCGCGATCTCGGGATAGCGCTCGTGCGCCTGGAAGAAGCGGTTGATGTTGATCGGACCGAACCGGCGGGCAAAGGCGATATGGTCCTGCTCGGTAAGCGACTGGCCGCGGAAGAAGATGACGCCGTGATCGGCATAGGCCTGGCGCACGGCATCAAACTCGGCGCCGGTCAGCGCGCGGATGTCGACGCCTGTGATTTCGGCGCCGGCGCCGGGCAATGCGGTGATCTGCATGGTATCCTCCCTGCCCGCTCTTGATGGCAGACCTCATGGAAGGGAGCATAGCGCCGGAAAACCCCGGCTGGCAATCAGGCGGCGGTCTTGCCCGTCAGCATGCGGCGCAGGGTAGCGTCCTTGTCCATGAGAGCGTGCTTCAGCGCGCCTGCGACATGCAGCCCGATCAGGATGGCCAGCGTGTAGCCGGCAACCTCATGCACCTTGCGCAGCGATCGGGCGAGATCTTTCATTTCGGCAACCGGCGGGATGGTGAAAAGGCCGTACATGTCGATCGGCCGGCCGCCCAGGAGGGACATCAGAACGCCCGACAGCGGCATGACAATCAGCGTGAGCAGCATGGCGCCATGAACGGCCCTGGAGAGCGTCAGCTCCCAGTTTGCGCGGTCTGATGCGGCCGACGGAAAACCCTGGCCGATGCGCCAGGTGACGCGCCAGATGGCGAACAGCAAAACCAGCGTGCCGGTCGCCTTGTGCAGGTTGCGCACTTCGCCGGCCTGCTCGTCCGGCAGCACATCATAGGACAGGATGAAGCCGACTATCAGCAGGCTGGCGAACACGACCGCGCCGATCCAATGATTCAGGCGCGAGACGCCGCCATAGGTCGCTTCGGTCTTGTCGGTCATAAGGGGTGTCCTCTTTTGGCGAATTGCCGCTGAGGCAACTTATTGAAGAGGCGCGCATGGCGCCAGCCCTATTCCGGCGACGCGCCGATGGTAGCGATCTCAGTCAGAAGAATGTTCCAGGCCGCCTCGGTGTCGCCTGTCCAATCCGCGCCGAGCAGGTCGCGGAACGTGTCGCGGATGGCGACGAACATGAGGTCGAAGTCCCGCTGCGCGACGCCGTAGCCGTCATGCGCGAAGCGGGAGGAGGAGATGATCACGCGCTGCGTGTCGCTCTCCTCGATCAGGCCGAGGATGGCGTTGAAGCAGGTGGTCAGCATCGAGCCGCGCACGCCGCCATCGGTGTCCATGACGAAGAGGGATTCGAATTCGGGGCGCAGCTCGAACAGGCGGCGGTAGACCAGCGGCGCGGGATCGGCGCATCTTTCGCTGGCGCGCTCCAGCGTGTCGAGGATCAGGCCAGCGTCCATGCCGGCCGTTCTCGCAGATGACAGGGCAGCGGTCAAAGCTGACGCTGGGGAGCCGATTGCGCGGCGGAAGCGGCGGGCGCAGGATGAGCGAAAGTCAGGGAGGACAACATGAAATCACTCGAAGGAAAGACCGCGTTTGTGACCGGCGCGGCGTCCGGCATCGGGCTCGGCATTGCGACGGCGCTGGCGCAGGCCGGCGTCAAGGTGATGCTGTGCGACATCGAGAAGGACGCGCTGGACAAGGCGGTGGCGGGCCTGCGCGAGACGAACGCGGATGTGGCAGGCGTGCTGGCGGACGTGTCGCTGAAGGACAATTTGCAACGCGCGGCCGACGAGACGATTGCGCGCTTCGGCAAGGTGCACATCCTCGTGAACAATGCCGGCGTGGGCGGCGGCGGTGATTATGGCACCTGGAATGACGCGGGCTGGAACTGGGTGCTGGGCGTGAACCTGCTCTCGGTGGTCTGGGGGATCGAGATTTTCGGGCCGCTGATCGAGAAGCATGGCGAAGGCGGGCAGATCGTCTCGACGGCGTCCATCGCGGGCATGGTGGCGCTGACCAACCCCTCCTATGACGTGACGAAGTTTGGCGTGGTGGCGCTGTCGGAAGATCTGCGGCCGAAGCTGGCGGCGCGGGGGATAGGCGTATCGGTGCTGTGCCCCGGCGTGATCCGCACGAATATCGTGAGTTCAGGGCGCAATATTCCAGACCGGTTTGCCGGGCAGATCCAGACCGTGCCGACGGAAGGTCCGGGTACGGAGATCCTGAAGGCGGTAACCGAAGCGATCGCGAAGGGGATTGATCCGCTGTATGTGGGCGAGCTGGTGCGCGAGGCCATCGAGGGTGACTGGCCGCACATCTTCACGGACCTGCAGTTCGAACCCTATATCGAGGCGCGGTTTGCAACGATCAAGCAGGGCTTTGACCGGATACGGGACCGGACGCCGAGGTACTGAAGGGGCCTACTACCCCTTCAGCATATCGCGCGAAATGATCACCCGCATGATCTCGTTGGTGCCTTCGAGGATCTGGTGGACCCTCAGGTCACGGACGATGCGTTCGACGTGGTAGTCGGCGAGGTAGCCGTAGCCGCCGTGGATCTGCAGGGCGTCGTTGGCGACCTTGAAGGCGGTGTCGGTAACGAAGCGTTTGGCCATGGCGCACCAGCGGGTCGCGTCCGGGGTCTTGCCGTCGAGGCGGCCGGCGGCTTCGTAGAGCATGACGCGGGCGGCCTGGAGTTCGGTTTCCATGTCGGCGAGCTTGAACTGGACGCTCTGGAAATCGGCGATGGCCTTGCCGAACTGCTTGCGGTCCTTCGCGTAGGCGACGGCCTTGTCGAGCGCGAGCTGGGCGCCGCCGAGGGCGCAGGCGGCGATGTTGAGGCGTCCACCATCGAGCCCTGCCATGGCAAAGCGGAAGCCGTGGCCTTCTTCGCCGATGCGGTTTGCAGTGGGCACGCGGACTTCATCAAGGATCACCTGCGCCGTCGGCTGGCTTTTCCAGCCCATCTTGCGTTCGTTGGCCCCAAACGAGAGGCCCGGCGAACCCTTCTCGATGATGAAGGTGGAGACGCCTTTTGCTCCGTCGTCTGATGTTCTGGCCATCAGGACATACACGTCCGAGGTGCCCGCACCGGAGATAAACTGCTTGGTGCCGGTGATGACGTAGTGATCACCGTCCCGCACGGCCTTGGTCTTGAGGCTGGCGGCGTCCGAACCTGCGCCCGGCTCGGTGAGGCAGTAGGAGGCGATCAGGTCCATCGAGGTGAGGCGCGGCAGCCATGCGGCGCGCTGCTCCCGAGACCCGAATGTGTCGATCATCCAGGAGGCCATGTTGTGAATTGAGATGAAGGCGGCGGTGGAGACGTCGCCATAGGAGAGCTGTTCGAAGATCAACGCCGCGTCGGTGCGCGTCAGGCCCGAGCCGCCGAATTCCTCGCCCACATAGATGCCCGCGAAGCCCAGCTCGGCGGTGCTCCGAATCACGTCCACCGGGAAGTGGCTGTCGCGGTCCCAGGCTTCGGAATGGGGCAGAAGGCGGTCTTCGGCAAAGCGGCGCGCCATGTCGCGGATCATGATCCGTTCGTCGTCAAACATCAGGCTCATTGGCAAGGCGCCCTTATCTCAATATGTGTGGCGCCGAATTGCGATAGAGCCCGGCCGAATGTCAATGCGACGCCTTCCCGAAGGATACTCGATTTCGGGCGTGGCGGCCGACGAAATCGCGGACCTCATCGCTATTGATCTCGCCGCCAGCCAGCTGTTTGCGGGCACCGGCATGCTGCCGGACGCGGAGCTGCTGGACCATGTGCCGGCGGACGTGTTCGAGGCGGCGATGCCGGGCGGACACCTGTTCGTGGCGCGCGACCGGAAGGGCCTGCCAGCGGGCTTTGTGCTGACCTCGCTGCGCGGCGATACGCTGTATCTGGATCAGGTGAGCGTGCATCCGGACCATGGGCGGCGGGGCCTCGGCGCGGCGCTGATCCGGCGCGTGTTTCAGGACGCCGAAGACCGGGGGCTGAAGACCGTGACGCTGTCGACGTTCCGGGACCTGCCCTGGAATGCGCCCTTCTACCGCACGCTCGGTTTCCGCGAACTGCCCCGCAGGCAGATGACGGCTTGGATGCTGGAGATCGAGGCGCGGCAGGCAGAGGTGATGGACGTGACGAAGCGCTGCTTCATGCGCCGGAAATCCGGGTGGTTGTGAGCGGGCAGGAATTGTCGCAAAAGGACGCCATGACCCAGTTTCCCCAGACCTTTCCTGCCACACGTATGCGGCGCCTGCGCCAGGCCCCATGGGTGCGTTCGCTGACCGCTGAACACGTGCTGACCCCGGCCGATCTGGTCTGGGCGGTGTTCGTGCATGATGGGGAGGGCCGGGTGCCGGTCGCCTCGCTGCCGGGAGTGGACCGATTGAGCGTGAAGGAGGCCGCGGGGGCGGCGAAGCGGGCCAAGGCGCTGGGCATTCCGGCGATCGCGCTGTTCCCGTACGTCGGGCCGGAGGGCAAGGACGCCGAGGGCACGGGCGCGCTTTCCCCTGACGGCCTCGTGCCGCGCGCGCTGAAGGCCATGAAGGACGCGGCGCCGGAAGTTGGTCTGATCACGGACGTTGCGCTGGATGCCTATACGAGCCACGGGCATGACGGCCTTCTGGACGAGGACGGCACGATCCCGAATGATTCCACCGTCGAGCGCCTCGTCACACAGGCGCTGGTGCATGTCGGTGCGGGCGCGGATGTGGTGGCGCCATCGGACATGATGGACGGGCGCATTGGCGCCATCCGCCTCGCCTTCGAGGAGGAGGGCTTCACCAACGCGATGATCCTCGCCTATGCCGCCAAGTATGCGAGCGGGTTCTATGGGCCGTACCGCGAGGCCATCGGCTCGGCGGCGGCGCTGAAGGGCGACAAGAAAGCCTACCAGCAGGATCCTTCGAACACGGACGAAGCGCTGCGCGAAGTGGCGCTCGACCTCGCCGAAGGCGCCGACATGGTGATGGTGAAACCGGGCCTTCCCTATCTGGATATCGTGCACCGCGTCTCGACGACATTCGGCGTGCCGACGCTGGCCTACCAGGTTTCCGGCGAATACGCGCAGATCATGGCCGCCGCCCAGAACGGCTGGATCGACGGCGACCGCGTGATGATGGAAACCCTGCTGAGCTTCAAGCGCGCCGGGGCCGCGGGCGTCATCACGTACTTTGCGGAGCGCGCGGCGGAGAAGCTGCGCGGATGAGCGGCGCACAGATTCCCACGGACGCACTTGAGCAGCTTGTGGCCAAGGAGGCCATTCGCGATTGCCTGTTCCGGTATTGCCGGGGGATCGACCGGGCGGATGAAGCAGCGCTCAGATCAGCCTACTGGCCCGACGGGACCGACCACCATGGCCCCTATCAGGGCAGCGCGAGCGGCTTCGTTGACTGGGCCATGAAGACACTGCCCTACATCGAGCGCGGCATTCACCAGATCCACAATATCCTGATTGAGTTTCGCCCCGGCGGTGCAGTGGTTGAAAGCTATTTTTCTGCCTTTCAGCGCCAGAGGGGCGCAAATGGCCAGATGCAACAATGGGACATGAAAGGTCGCTATCTCGACTGGTTCGTGAAGCGCGACGAAGAGTGGCGCATCCTCAACCGCGTGGTGGTGTTTGACTGGACCGAAGAGATGCCCTTGCAGCCCGGCACCGAGGCCGAACGCTTCGGCACACGAACGCCGATCGGCAGCGCCTTTCCCGGCGATCCTGTCTATTCCCTGTTCAAGTCCTGAGCGACAGATTCACGGGTAGACCGGCAGCGGGCTCACCTTGAACTCTTCCTTCGAGAACATCTCCGCCTGATCCGAATAGTGCGGCGAGTCCGGGTGGCCCATGGCGGCGCCGAAGGGGTAGATCGTCTGGGTCTGCGGGGCACTGCCATCATTCGGCCATTTGACGATCAGCATGAAGCTGTCGCCGCCAATGCCGGCATAGCGGCCGTCCTCATCCGGCTTGTACATCAACGCGCGCAAGGTTTCCGGACCGCCCTGGACGGGGACGTCGGCCTTGCCGCGGCGCAGGCGGGCGAAGTCCGCATACGGAACGTCGAGCTTGCCGAAATGTTTGCGCAGGTGCGCGTCGGCGTCGGCGAGGATGCCGCGGCCCGGGCGCTGCGCTTCGCGCTGGTAGAGATTCCATTGCAACTCCTGTAGCACGATCAGGGCGAGCGAGTCGGCCGCGCCCTGCCCGTCTGCGGTCCAGTCCCAGCCTTCAAGCAATGTCACGGCTTCGCTGAGCGTTCCTGCAGCGCGGGCATCGCCCAGCGCTTCGAGAAACGCTTCGCCGAGACGCGAGGTTTTGTCATAGCCCTTGTCGAACTTGATGCGGTGGATGTCGGCGTCGTCGTAGATGTCGTCGGCTTCCAGCAATGTCTTTGCCCGGAGGATGCGGTTGGTCATCCAGGTCTCGATGCCGACGAGGCCGGGATAGTCTTCCGGCTTCATGTCGTCCGCCGGAGCGGTCGCGAGCCAGGGGAGATTGTTGGAGTTGACGATATAGCCGGCGGGCGGATTCAGAAGGAAGGGGATGCGTTCCGGCGGCTCGTATTCGGTCCAGATCAGCTTGCTGTCATCTCCGGGCAACACGTTTTCCCAGGCGATAACGGGATCTCGCTTCGGCAGGCGGGCATTGTACAGATAGGCGATGTTGCCGAGCTTGTCGGCGTAGATGTAGTTGGTCGCGGGGATCGCCTGCATGGCCATCACGCCGCGCCACTCTTCAAGCGATTTGGTGCGGCTCAGTTTGTAGTACTGCTCGAACTGGCGCACTTCTCCGTAACCGGCATAGCGGATCGCATAGGCGCCCGACTTGTTCTTGATGACAGGTCCGTGCACGGAGCCCCAGACGCTCTGGCGAACCGGCACGACGACGGGTCCCATCTTCACTTTCAGCCAGACATGGCGGTGGGTGAGCTCCTTCCATTCGCTGTCGAGCTTGTAGCGTTTGCCGCTGTCGTCGAGGACGAGCTTGTAGACATCGGTCAGGTCGGCGCGGTTGACCGTGTTGGTCCAGCCGAGATGCGCGTTGTGGCCCATCAGGATGACCGGGCTGCCCGGGAAGAGCGCGCCCTGCATCGACCAGCCTTCACCGCTGGCAACGCGCGCTTCGTACCAGGCGGCGGCGCCTTCCCAGGGTTGGTGCGAGTTCGAGACGAGGACGGTGGAGCCATCCGCCGTGCGATGCGGCGCGAAGGCAAAGGCGTTGGAGCCGCGCTCCTCGGGCTCGCGGTCCTGCGGGATCTCGCCATTGCCGAACAGGCGCGCGACGGTGGAATCAACACCGAAGAAGAGCGGCGAGACGAGCACAAAACCGCCGATCACATCGTCGCCCGTCAGCGGGAATACCTGCGGACGCAGCACTTCCTTCGGATGCTTGGCCGCGTAGAGGTTGAGCCCGTCCGCATAGCCTTGCGCCATGGCGCGGGCCTCGGGCGAGACGGTGTCGATGCCGGCGGCGAGCTGGCCCTTCACGTCGATCAGCTTGCCGAAATAGTCCGCCTGCGCCCCTTCCATCCCGTCTACGGCGCCAAGTTCGCCGCGCACGGCGAGCACCTGGCGCTGGATGGTGGCAAAGTCGTCTTCCGAATGGGCATAGGCGATGCCGAAGGCGGTCGCCGCATCCGTTTCGCCATAGATGGTCGGCACGCCGTATTCATCGCGCTCGATCCGGTAGGGCGCGGGCGGCGCCGTTCCCTCAAGGGCGGAGAGCCGCGCGCCGTTGCTGGCACACGAGGAAACGGAGAATCCAAGGGCTATCAGCACAAGGAGCATGAGCCCCGCGCCGGCAAAGCGAAGGATGCGCAGGATCATGGGGAGCCCCCGGAGTCGATGTCATGCTGGAGCGTATCGATCACGCCGATGAAACGTTGGATGAGGCCGGTGGCGGCGCGCACTTCGGCGAGGCTGGCGCCGCTGCGCGCGAGGCCCTGTTCGAGCAGGCGCACTTCCTTCGCGACCATCGCGCTGACGCGCGCGCGGCCCTTGCGCGTCACCGCGACGAGGCGGGAGCGCTGGTGCTGTGGATTGTCCTTAAGCGTGACGAGGCCCTCTTCGGCCAACGCGTCCACGAGGCGCTGGATGAACTGGCGGCTGGTGGCGCGCCAGGTGGCGATTTCGGGCACGGTGCGCGGGCCGGCGGCCATCAGGTAGCGCAGCACGCCGCGGCTGGCGTTGGCGAGCTGGCGGTCTCCATGCAGGCTGCCAACGATGTCCGACAGCCGGAAGTGCGCCTGCGAGACGGTGTCTGCAAACCGCAGGACATCGCGCAGGTCATCGCTGAGGGAGGCGTCGTGGGCCAGCTCCATATGACACCCATAGGTGTCATCTCGGTGCGGCGTCAATCCCGCTCACGAAAGCGTGAGGCTCAGGCGTCCCAGGTCTGGTGGTTCTTGCGCATATGGGCGACGCCGAACAGGACGATCTCCTCCAGCACCTTCATGTCCACGTCTGCCAACTTGATGATGTACAGGCAGCTCTTGCCGATCTTGTGCTTGCCGAGGCGCGCGAGTTTTTCGGAAATGTCGGTGTAGCCGGGCAGTATATAGAGCACCATGTTCGCCTTGCGGGGGCTGAAGCCTGTCATGCACATCTCGCCGGAATGGCCGCTGTCATAGCTGTAGGCATAGCGGCCAAAGCCGATGATGCTCGGCCCCCACATCTTCGGCTTGAGGCCGGTAATCTTCGTCATCCACTTGAGCAGGAATTCGGCGTCCTGCTTGCGGGTGCCGTCTTCCAGGGCAGCAATGAAATCCTTAGGCGTGACCGCCGTCACTTTTGTCTTGGGTTCAGACTTCGCCATCGGTTCCTCCTCCGATGAGGTACAGACTGCGGCGCGTTACCCATCAACGTCAAGCAGTGCGCGCGTTTTCCCACAGGCGTCCCAGCGGGCGGCGAACATTCGGCACAAATGCAGTCTTGGGAGCCGATAGAATGGCGACGGCGCCGGGGCCCAGTTTGAGGCCTGCGGCCGTGCGCGCCGCCTCCGGCAAGGCGACGTAGGCGTCTTTCAGCGCATCGAGGCATGCTGCGCGGTAGGGCGCCGCGGGTACGGACCAGTCCGTTCCGCCCTGCGTGTACTGCACGGTCGCATCGGACTGGCTGACGGCCGAAGCGTTGGCGGCCAGGTATGGGAGGTAATCGCGCGCGGCCATCGTGATCAGTCCCTGAAGATCATCGGGCACGCTTTCGGGCAGCAAGGCCGCGTCGGCGTCGCCAGGTGTCGTGGCCCAAACACGAGCTACCCAGGCCTGCGTGTTTGGAGCGGTCTCGCGCAGGATCGCGGCAGGTGTCGGATCGTGCGAGAAGTGCCGCAGGAACGGCCCCATCAGGCCGAAGTCAGCCTCGACGGGCCGCTCTCCCATCAGGAAGGGCCGTACCCGGAAAATGGCTTCCAGCCTCTGCAGCGTGTCGCGGTAGAGCGCTTTGACCACGGGCGCCGTCCGGCGTGTTATCCCATCTTGCCTGAGGTACTGGCGGCGCTGGCGCGCGAGGATCAGGCGGCGGCGCACGCCGAACGGGAGCGGAACATCGCGCAACATCGTGCGGGCAATCTGTGAACTCATCAGTATGCGGTCTTCAACGAAGGCCCAGCGATAATACAGCGCTGGGCGCCACAACCACTCATCGAACATATCTTCCAGCAACAGGCTGAAGAAGTGGGTCAGCGCATCCTTCGGAGACAAAGCGGGGCCCGCGAAAGCTGTTTCAAACTCCGCGATGATCGCCGTTGTGTCGGTGAGCCATCGGCCATCAGGCGTCTGAACTTGCGGCATCTGGGCGATGCCTGTTTCGCGGGCGCAGCGGCGGAAGTCGGCCGTGTCCATGCCCACAAATTCAAACGGGACTCCCTTGACCCGGAAATAGGCTTCAAGCTTGCCGGTAAAATATGAAAGCTTGAGCCCATGCAGGCGATACAGCGCCTCTCCCGTACCACCGGTTTTCAGATGAACCTGACGTTCGGGCGCAGTTTCCAAGGCACGCTCCTTCATGACCCACCGTCGGGGCGTTATGGCTTCAGCCGGGCAATCAGGCTCGATGTGTCCCAGCGGTTTCCGCCCATGGCCTGCACCTCGCCGTAATAGGCATCGATGATGGCCGTGACCGGCAGGGTCGCGCCGATCTCCTCGGCCGCGTCCAGCGTGATGCGCAGATCCTTGCGCATCCAGTCGACTGCGAAGCCGAAATCGAACTTGCCTTCGGTCATCGTTTTCCAGCGGTTCTCCATCTGCCAGCTTTGCGCCGCGCCGCCGGAGATCGCCTCGATCACCTTGGCGGGATCGAGACCGGCCTTGTCCGCAAAGTGGAGGCCCTCGGCGAGGCCCTGCACGATACCGGCGATGCAGATCTGGTTGACGGACTTGGCGAGCTGGCCGGAACCGGTCTCGCCGATCAGGGTGATCTTGCGCGCGAAGGCGTTCATCACCGGCTCGGCGGCCGCGAAAGCGGGCTCGTCTCCGCCGCACATGATGGTGAGCTTGCCGTTGATCGCGCCGGCCTCGCCGCCGGACACCGGAGCGTCGATGAAGTGCGCGCCTTTCGTTTTGCAACGCGCCGCGAGTTCGCGGGCGAGTCCGGCGGAGGCGGTGGTGTGGTCGATGACGGTCATACCCGCGCCGAGACTCGGCTCGAAGGCGTCGAAGACGGCGCGCACGTCCGGGTCATCGCCGAGGCACATCAGCACGAACTCGGCGCCGAAGACGGCGGAGGCCGGATCCTTTGCCGCTTCGCCCCGGTGCACGCCGGTCCAGGCGGCGGACTTGGCCGCGGTGCGGTTCCAGACGCTGACCTGGTGACCCGCGCGGGCGAGGTGGCCGGCCATGTGGAAGCCCATGACCCCGAGGCCAAGAAATGCGGTGCGCGCCATGAGTGTCTCCTTTTGGGACGGGTTTGGGGACGCAGATAGATGGAATTTCATCGAAATCCCATCCCTCGCCGAAGCGTGGGTTTCACCATGACCTGATACACGATGATCTCCGTCAGAAGGACAGGAACCAGGACGATGGCTTACGCCACGACCCACCGGCAAATCGCAGGCAGAATGCCTGCACCACCGGCCCGCAAGATGGGCACGTGGAAGATGGCGTATGCCGACTTCCTGACCGCCCTGATGGCCTTCTTCCTGTTGATGTGGCTGGTCAGCGGCGTCTCGCCGGATGCCCGGGCCTCCATTGCCGCCCAGTTCAAGACGAAGGAACTGGCTCTCGCCAGCGCGCCGGCGGCGCCGCCCGCCGAAGCCGCAGACCTCTTCAGCCTCCTGCAACTTTCCGAGACCCTTAAGGCCGCCGGCGAAAGCGTTATCCTTTCCGTGGAGCCGGACGGGGTTCGCCTCGACCTGGTGGATACGGCTGGCCGTCCCCTGTTCGAGAGTGCCAGCGGGGCCCTGACGCCGGAAGGCCGGGCACTGGTGGCTGCGGCGGCCGAAACGCTCGCGCCGCTCGGCAACCCGCTCTCGATTGAGGGACATACCGATGCCTTCAGCCTCGCCACGACCGGATATTCCAACTGGGATCTCTCATCTGACCGCGCCAATGAAGCCCGCCGCCTGCTCGAGGCGGGCGGCGTCGCGCCGGCCCGTTTCGCGGCGGTGACCGGCCTCGCAGATACCCGGCCGCTCGACGCTGGCCAGCCGCACCTCGCTCAAAACCGCCGGATCAGCCTGAAAGTTCATCTGAGCGCCCAACCGTGAGGCTTTCCGGCCACGCCGGTGTGTCTTTTTTGCCGCTGCCACGCGCCTGCCCGGTTTTGGCCCCTTGGCGCTGGCCCGGCGAGGTGTATCGTTCACACGCATGAAGTTTACGGATTCCCATCTGCTGCCGGCCGGCCTGGAACGGTCGCTGAGGTTCTACGTCACGAACCCCAGCCCCTGTCCCTATTTGCCCGATCGCAAGGAGCGGAAGGCGTTCACAAACCTCGCGATTCCGGAAGCCGACGCCGTGCACAATGTGCTCAGCCAGTCCGGTTTCCGCCGCAGCCAGTCGATCGCTTACCGCCCTGCCTGCCTGCGCTGCAACGCCTGCCGCAGCGTGCGCGTGCCGACACGCGAGCATGAGACGAGCCGCAATGACCGCAAGGTGATCGCGAAGAACGCCGGGCTGGTGCGCCGTCCGGTTGTCTCGCAGGCAACGCGGGAACAGTTCCGTCTGCTGAAAGCCTATGTGAAGACGCGCCATGACAATGGCGGCATGTCCGAGATGACCTACCGGGACTATGTCGCGATGGTCGGCGGCAGCCCGGTTCAGAGCCTGATCTTCGAGTACCGCGACGGGCCGGAAGAGACCGCGCCGCTGGTCGCCTGCTCGATCACCGACGTGCTGCGCGACGGCTTCTCGATGGTCTACACCTTCTTTGATCCCGAACAGGAAGCCCGAAGCCTCGGCCACCACGTGATCCTCGATCATATCCGCCATGCGCAGGACCTTGGCCTGCCGCACGTGTATCTGGGCTACTGGGTCAAGGGCAGCCCGAAGATGGCGTACAAGCGGCGCTACAAACCACTGGAAGTACTTGACGGCGACCGCTGGCGGCCCTTGAGAGACGACGAGTAGGCGCGAAGCGAGACCGGTCCCGCAGAGGACGGACGCGCGCACATGGGGAGGCCAGTCAATGATCAACCGGCGTAATCTCGTCGGCGCAGGAGCCCTTGGGCTCGCGGGCGCCGTAGCGACCTTCGCAAATCCCAAATCCGGCGCGGCGCTCTCCGGCCCGGCCATCAGCCGAAGCCGGCGCCGCTTCAATATGGTGACGACCTGGCCGAAGGGCCTGCCGGGCCTCGGCCGCGCGGCGGAACGGGTGTCCGAACGCGTGTTCGAGATGTCGGACGGGTTGATGGAGATCAAGGTCTTCGCGGCCGGCGAACTGGTGCCGCCCTTCGAGAGCTTCGATGCGGTCGCGAACGGCTCGGCCGACATGTACCATGGCGCGGAGTACTACTGGACCGCCAAGTCGACCGCCTTCCCGTTCTTCACCGCCGTGCCCTTCGGCATGACGGCGCAGGAGATCATGGGCTGGATCGACCATGGCGGCGGCCAGGCGCTGTGGGATGAACTCTCCGGACAGTTCGGCATCAAGTCGATCCAGGGCGCCAATACCGGACACCAGATGGGCGGCTGGTTCCGGCGCGAGATGACCTCGCTGAACGATTTCGTCGGCCTCAAGATGCGCATTCCCGGACAGGGCGGCGAAGTGCTGCGCGCCCTCGGCGGCGCGTCCATCTCACTCGCGGGCGGCGAGATTTACCAGGCGCTGCAGACCGGTGCGATCGACGCCACCGAATGGGTTGGTCCGTGGAACGACTATTCGCTCGGCTTCCACCGCGAGGCGCCCTTCTACTACGGCCCGGGCTTCCATGAGCCGGGCGCGAGCTTGGCCGTCGGCATCAATCGCGGCGTTTGGGACAGCCTGATCCCCAGCGAGCAGGCGATCCTGAAAGCGGCATGCGAATCCGTGAACCACCTGTCGCTCGGCGAATTCACCTACCAGAACTCCGTTCACCTCGACCTGCTGGTGCGCGAACACGGCACACAGCTTCGTTCGTTCCCGGATGAAGTGGTCAAGCGGATGTCCGAGGCAGCCTTTGACGTGCGCGCCGCCAGCGGCAAGGATGGCATCGAGAAGCGGATCTATGAAAGCTTCGAAGCCTCGCTGAAACTGATGCGCGGCTGGGCCGGCGTGTCCGACGGGCCGTATTACGCCGCCCGCGCGCTCGGCAAGTAAGCTCAGAGGCGCGGCATGGACAGCCAGATATTCCTGACGCTCGGCACGGCGCTCAAATGGGTGGGCATCGCAACCTTGCCACTGTTCGCCCTGCCGCTCATCGTGCTGGCGGTTCCAAACCTGATGGACGGAATCGCGAAACGCCTGATCGGGCTGATCGACCGGATTTCCGGCACAGCGCTCGGCGCGGCGATGACCTGCGGCGTGCTGCTGATCTTCCTTCAGCTGATCGTCGTGCTGCTGCGCTATGCTTTCGGCCTCTCCTTCACCTGGCTCAACGAAGCGGTGACCTATGCCTTTGCCGCGATGTTCATGCTGGGCGCCGCTGCGGCGCTGCGGGACGGCGCGCATGTGCGGGTGGACATCCTGCGCCCACGCTTCGGAGAGACGGGCCGAAACTGGATCGAGCTTGCAGGCGCCTACCTCCTGCTCTTTCCCATCTGTGTACGGATCTTGATGACCAGTGAAGCGGGCCTCGCCCGCTCCTGGATGCTGCTCGAAGGCTCGCGCGAGTCCGACGGGCTGCCGATCCTCTACCTGTTCAAGACGCTGGTGCCTGTGTTCGCCGTGCTGCTGATGGCGCAGGGCCTTTCGGAATCGCTGAAGGCTGCTTTGCGGCTGACAGGCGCGCTGCCGCCGGCCGAGCCGGACAACGCATTGGCCGCCGGAGAGCGCCATGGAGCTTGAGGCCATCCTCGCCATCGCAATGTTTGCCAGCGCCATCATCGCGCTACTCGCCGGCTATCCTGTCGCGCTGACGCTCGGCGGCGTGGCGCTGATCTTCGCGCTGCTCGGCATTGCGCTCGGCGTGTTCCCGGACTCCTTCCTGAAGGCCTTCCCCAGCCGGATCGAAGGCAGCTCGATCATGCAGAGCCAGACGCTGATCGCGGTGCCCCTGTTCGTGCTGATGGGCGTGATCCTTGAACGATCGCGCGTGGCGGAGGACCTTCTCAACATCGCGAGCCGCCTGCTCGCGGGCGTGCGCGGGGGGCTCGGCTTCGCCGTCATCCTCGTCGGCACGCTCCTCGCTGCATCCACCGGCATCGTCGGCGCGACCGTGATCACCATGACGCTGATCGCGCTGCCAACCATGCTGCGGCAAGGCTATGACGTGCGCCTCGCCACAGGCACCATCGCGGCGTCCGGTACGCTCGGCCAGATCATCCCGCCCTCCATCGTGCTGATCCTGCTCGCCGATGCGATCTCCAACGCCGCCAGCCAGGCGAGCCTCTCCTCTGGCAACGCCTCGGCGGTGGTCTCGGTCGGCGACCTGTTCGCGGGGGCGCTGATCCCCGGCCTGATCCTGGTGCTGTTCTACCTCGCCTGGGTCGCGGCCGTGGCGATCTTCCGCCCCTCCGCCTGCCCGCCGGCGAAACTCGACAATGACATCGCGCCGCTGACCGCAATGGATGTGCTGCTGGGCGTGGGCGCGCCGGTTGGCCTGATCGTCGCCGTACTCGGATCGATCCTCAGCGGAATCGCGCCGCCCACCGAAGCGTCCGCCATCGGCGCGGGCGGCGCCTTGCTGCTCGCAGGGCTTCGCCTCGCCCGCGACAATGGCAGCCGCCTTGCGCCCGTCATGATCGCAGGCCTGCTCAGCCTCCCGGTCATCCTTATCCTGCGCAACACGCTCGACCTGCGCGTCGGCGACATCGCGCACTCGGGCCTCGCGGCGGCGGGCATGGGGCTGACGGCCATCGCCTGCCTCGTCTTCCTCGCGTCGCTGGTCGCGGGCCTCATGGTCCTGCGCAAGGCGTCGCAGCTCACACCTGCGTTCAAAAGCGCCTCGCACATCACCTCGATGGTGTTCCTCATCCTGATCGGCGCTTCGCTCTTCAGCCTCGTGTTCCGGGGCTTCGACGGCGATGACCTGATCGCGGAAATCCTGCACGCCGTGCCCGGCGGCAAATGGGGCGCGCTGGCGGCGACCATGGCCGTGATGTTCGTCCTCGGATTTTTCCTCGACTTTATCGAGATCGTCTTCGTCGTCGTGCCGCTGGTGGCGCCGCCGCTGATCCTGCTTGGCTGCGATCCGGTCTGGCTGGCCATCCTGATGGCGGTGAACCTGCAGACGAGCTTCCTGACGCCGCCCTTCGGCTTTGCCCTGTTCTACCTGCGCGGCGCAGCGCCGCCGGAAGTCTCCACGATGCAGATCTGGCAGGGAGCGATGCCGTTCATCGGGCTCCAGCTGCTGCTGCTTACCGTCGTCGCCGCGATGCCGCAGCTCGCCACGTGGCTGCCCTCTATCGCCGCGCAATAGACTTTGGGACAGAACATTTCACCCTTTCAGGCGATCGCCATCAGCCGCCGCGCGCATGAACTGAAAGCGGCGGGCCAGCGCATCTTCCACATGGAATTCGGCCAGCCGTCGACCGGCGCGCCGCAGGCCGCCATCGCCGCCGCGCACGGCGTGCTCGACAGCGAGGCGATGGGATATTGGGAAAGCGTGCCGCTGAAGGCGCGCATCGCGCAGCACTATCTCGACACTTACGGCGTGGAGGTCGCGCCGCGCCGCATCGCCATCACCTGCGGCGCCTCCCCGGCCCTCGTGCTGGCGCTGGCGAGCGCGTTCAAACCGGGTGACCGGATTGCGCTCGCCCGGCCGGGTTATGTCGCGTATCGCAATACCATCCGTGCCCTGAACCTTGAGCCGGTGGAAATTCCCTGCGGCGAAGCGGAACGCTTCCAGCTGACGGCCGCCGCGCTGGCCGCTCTCGATCCCGCGCCGCAGGGCATCATCCTGGCCAGCCCCGCCAACCCGACCGGCACGATCATCCCGGCGGCGGATCTTTCTGCGATCGCGGAAGTCGCGCGCAAGATCGGTGCACGGATCATCTCGGACGAAATCTATCACGGCCTCACATACGGCCCGAAACTACATTCGATGCTGGAGTTCGAGCCGTCCGCCTACATTGTCAACAGCTTCTCGAAATACTTCTCGATGGCGGGCTGGCGCCTCGGCTGGCTGGTCTCGCCGGAAGACGCCGCGCACCGCACGGGCGCCTATATCGGCAACCTCTTCCTCACGGCTCCTTCACTCGCCCAGCATGCCGGCCTCGTCGCGATGGACAGCCGCGCGGAGCTCGAAAGGCACATCGATGTCTACCGCACGAACCGGGCGCTGCTGCTGGAGGCCCTGCCGCGCCTCGGCCTCGACCGCATCGCGCCGCCGGACGGTGCTTTCTACATCTATGCCGACATCTCACGCTTCACCGATGACAGCCTCGGTTTCTGCATGAAATTGCTTGAAGAAACCGGCGTCGCGACCGCCCCCGGCGTCGACTTTGATCCCGTGGACGGCCACCGCTTCATGCGCTTCTCGTTCGCGCTCTCGACACCGGAAATCAAGGAAGCCCTTACGCGCCTTGAGGCTTGGTTCAAGGCGCAGCCTCAGCGCTAGGGCAAAAGGTATCCATCCATCGGCGAGTTTTCGCCGTAGGCTGCCGGATGGCGCAGACTCTGCATCGAGGTGATGAAGGGCCGACGCCAGATTGAGCCTAACTCGTTTTTCCGCGCTGAAAGTGACTTTCTGGCGTTCAGGGAGATTTGTTTTATTGACGAGCCGCACAAAAATCTTTCAGCGTAACCTCGTAACCGCTGGGAGAAAGTCACCGTGTCAAATACCACGATCCGCATTGATTTTGAGCTGACCGGAGCGGATATAAACTTCTTCCGCGAGCGTCTGAAGTCTTCACAAAAGAAATTCGGATCCTCTGGCGAGGATAAAATCATGGGCGGCGCAGAAGCCCTGATCAAGCGCATGGAAAGCTCAAGATCTCCGGATTTCATGGC
>LNFM01003338.1_pt1 | contig 31795 bp, 23 predicted proteins | sample 596031 | NCBI WGS metagenome assembly LNFM01 (sample SAMN04254537, study PRJNA301005) | activated carbon metagenome | isolation source: dual media filters at the Ann Arbor, Michigan drinking water treatment plant | place: USA: Ann Arbor | reverse complement strand
CCAGTGCGCCGCGGGCTGGGCGAGATACGCCTCGACCCCGATCGCCGCGACGCCGCGCCACGGGCTGCCGACGATCGCGGGATCATCCGCGCGCGTGAGGACCTCGAGCACGTGCTTGTGCGCGCCGACCATGCTCGCCGGATCGACGCCCTCGATCGACTCGGCCGCGGGGTGACCCGGTGGGATCGCGATCCACTCGCCGCACAGCGCGTGGAACGACGGCGCACCGACGGCGGTGGGCTCCGACACCGCGCGCGTGTGGGCGGCCAGGGCGGTGTGCAGCGTCTCGATCTCGCGATCGCGCAGGGCCAGCTCGGCCGCCGCCTTCGCGTCACCGTGCAGCTCGGCGAGGCCGTCGAGCTGATCGCGGATGTCGCGGTACAGCTCCTTCTGATCGCGCTGCGCGTCGTGGACGACGGCGCACAGTGTGCCCAAGCCGAGGTGCTCGAGCCGGTGGTGCACGACGTCGAGCGCGGTGCGCTTGTCGCAGATGAACAGCACCCGCTCGCCCCGGGCGAGGTGATCGGCGATGATGTTCGCGATCGTCTGCGACTTGCCGGTGCCCGGCGGGCCGTGGATCACCAGCGCGGGGCTGGTGCGCGCCAGATCCACCGCGCGCACCTGGCAGGGATCGGCCGTGCACACCAGCCGCTCGCCGCCGCCGCGACGGGCCGCCGACACCACCGTCTCGCCCGCGCCGGGCGGCGTCGGGTGTTCGACGTCCACGCGCGTGAAGCTCTGCACCGGACCGACCAGCGGCACCTCGCCCGCGGCCATCGCCTCGAGGTCGTCGAGCAGCGCCTGGTGCGTCAGCGGGAACAGGCCGAGCACGGCCGCCGGCACGATCGCGGGCGTCGTCGCGTCCTCGGTCCGCGGCACCGCCGTCCACGGCAGGCCAGGCGAGAAGCCGAGCGTTGGATCGAGTCCGTCGATCGCCGGCAGGCCGAACGCCCCGCGGATCGACTCGACCAGCTCGCCGAGCTCGCGCCACGGCGCGGCGCCCTCCTCGTCGGAGAACGCGATCGCGAGCTTCTTGCCGATCTGCTGGCCGATCCACGCCAGCAGCGCCTCGTTCGGGATCACCCGATCGATCCCGTCGCCGACGCACGCCAGATCGATCCCCGGCCGTCGCCCGCTGCGGACGACGAGGCTCACCGGCACGAACGCGCACGGGGCCAGGATGCGCTTGTCGATCGTGCGCCGATCCGCGGTCGCGTCGCGCGGCGGGAGGTTCAGGATCGGCAGGCCGATCTGCAGCGCGTGGGCGCCGGTGTCCTGTGCGTACGTCCGCGCGTCGTCGGCGATGACGGAGAGCTTGCGCAGCGTCGCTTCGCGGGCCTGGTACTCGAGCAGCGCGGCCTTGGCCGCGGGCGTGGGATCGGCGGTGGGCTTGGGCGGCGCGCCGAGCTCGAAGTCCAGCGACACCTTGGCTGCCTCGCCGAGCACCCCGTCGAGGATCGCCGCCGGCGTCGTGCCGCAGCACGCCGCGATCTGGGCGAGGTCGAGCCGTTGTCGACTGCGATGGGGCCGGCAGTTGATCGCGGGGCCGGTCGCGAGGCCGGCGTACAGCCGCTGGACCATGTGGTCGAGGAAGCGCATCGGCCCGGGAGCATAGCCGAGGCCCGCTCCTACGGCGCCCGCTCGGCTCCTAGGGCGCCCGCTCGAACACGAGCAGGTGCTGCCACGGCAAGCCGTCGAACCGCTGCGCGAGCCGGAAGCCGCGCGGCTCGAGCTCGCGCCGCACCTGCGCGACCGTCATCTTGTGCTCGGGCTTGATCGGCACCGCCGGATCCTCGCCGCGGAACTCGACCAGCGCGATGCGTCCGCCGCGCGCGAGCGCGGCCCGCATCGCCGCCAGCGCGGCCTCGGGCGCGGCGAGCTCGTGATAGACGTCGACGAGCAGGATCAGATCGCAGCCGCCCGCGGGCAGCCCCGGATCGCCGTCGGTCGCCGCGACCGGCACGACGTTGGTGAGCCCCTCGGCGGCGACACGCTCGCGCAGCAGCTCGAGCATCTCGGGCTGCAGATCGCTGGCGACCACGCGGCCCCGCGGCCCGACGCCCCGCGCGAGCCGGACCGTGTGGTAGCCGTTGCCGGCCCCGACGTCGCACGCCGTCTGCCCCGGCCGCACCGCGAGCGCGGCGTGCAGCGCATCGGGATCCTCCTCGGTGATCCGCTCGGGCCGCGTCAACCAGTCGGCGCCGAGGTGGCTCATCGTCGGCGCGATCGTGCGGCCCTCGAACGTCCCCTCGGGCGCCGGAGACGGTGGGACCGCCGTATCCGCCGCGGGTGCGATCGGGTCGACCGACGGCGGCGGTTCGGCGCCGTGCGGGGTCGCGGCGCTCGGCTCGGCGCAGGCCACGGCGAGGACGCCGAGCGCAACCAGCGGGAGAACGGCGGCCCGCCGGAGAACGGCGGCCAGCGGGGGAACGGCGGCCCAGGGGCGAACCGCGGTCGGGGCGTCGAGCGTGTGCACCGGCGAAGAGTGTGACCGGCCCAACCCCCGCGGCAAGCCGAGCGGCCGTGGTACAACCGCAACAACGAAGGCGTGCGCCTCATCATCCAGATCCCGTGCCTGAACGAGCGCGAGTGGCTCGCCCAGACCGTCGCCGACCTGCCGCGCACGATCCCGGGCGTCGACAGCATCGAGGTGCTCGTCATCGACGACGGCAGCACCGACGGCACCTCCGATCTCGCCCGCACGCTCGGCGTGCACCACCTGGTGCGATTCCCCCGCAACCGCGGCCTGGCGGCGGCGCACATGGCCGGCCTCGACGCGTGCGTGCGGCTCGGCGCCGACGTCGTCGTCAACACCGACGCCGACAACCAGTACCGCGGCACGGACATCGCGGCGCTGGTCGCCCCGATCCTCGAGGGCCGCGCGGACATCGTCATCGGCGACCGGCAGACCGATCGCATCGCGCACTTCTCGTTCCTCAAGCGGGTGCTGCAGCGCTGGGGCTCGCGGGTCGTGCGGCGGGCCTCGGGCACCGCGGTGGCCGATTCCACGAGCGGCTTCCGGGCGCTGTCGCGGCGCGCGGCCGCGGCGCTGTTCGTGCACAACCGCTTCACGTACACGCTCGAGACGATCATCCACGCCGGCCAGCTTGGCCTGGCGATCGAGAACGTCCGCATCCAGACCAACGCCAAGGCCCGCGAGTCGCGGCTGTTCGGCTCGGTCTTCGAGTACGTCCGCCGCAACGGCGCGGTGATCCTGCGCGCGTACAACCTCTACTGGCCGGTGCAGACCTTCGGGTTCCTGGCGATCGCGCTGTTCCTGTTCGGCTCTGCGCTCGGCCTGCGGTTCCTCTACTACTTCGTGCAGGACCCCGACTACAGCGGGCACATGCAGTCGTTGATGGTGGGCGTCGGCGCGGTGGTGCTGTCGATCCTCGTCGCGTTGATGGCGTTGATCGGCGATCTGCTGGCGACCAACCGGCGGCTCACCGAAGAGGTGCTGCTGCGCGTGCGTCGGCTGGATGCCCAGGTGGGGGCGCAGGTCGGCGCCCGCGCCGCGACCGACGAACCGCCGAGCCTCGAGGGCATCGAGTCCACCGGCGCGGCGCGCTGGATGCCGGCCGCGCCCCTGGCCGTGGTGCCGGGCGACGAGGCGCCCGCCCTGCCCGCGCCCCCCAAGCGCACGGGGCACCCGGCGTGAGCCCGATGCCTTCCACCGCCGACAACATCGTCGGCAACCACTACGACAAGTACGGGACCAAGAACCCGATCGCGCGCGCGCTCATGCGCGGCTTCCTCGGGGCGGTCGGCGATCTCTACGCCGGCACGCGCGCGCGCACCGTGCTCGAGGTCGGCTGCGGCGAGGGCCGCCTCGCGCAGCACCTGCTGGGCTGCGGGCCCCGGCCCGTGCGCTTCGTCGCCTGCGACCTCGAGCTCGACCGCGTCGCGCCCGGCCTCGACCCCGCGATCGAGTTCGTGCAGGCGTCGATCTACGAGCTGCCGTTCGCGGCCCGCAGCTTCGACGTCGTGGTCTGCTGCGAGGTCCTCGAGCACCTCGAGGATCCGCGCCGCGGCCTCGCCGAGCTCGCGCGCGTCGCCGACCGAAGGGTGCTCATCAGCACGCCGTGGGATCCGGTGTGGCGCGCCATGAACATGCTGCGCGGCCGCTACCTCGCGGACCTCGGCAACACGCCAGGCCACATCCAGCACTTCACGCGGCGCTCGCTCGTCGAGCTGGCGCAGACCGAGCTGCGGGTGCTCGAGCGGCGCACGCCGCTGCCGTGGACGATCCTCCTGGGTGAGCCCTCGCGATGACCGACGCCCCCTCGCCCCACACCCGCTGGGTTCGCCTGGCCGTGTTCGCGATCGTCACGATCGTCGGGCTCGCGCTCCTGTGGCCGGTGCCCACCGGCGCGGCGCCGCTGTCCAAGGACCACACCGTCCACCTCACGCGCGCGTGGATGTGGGCGCAGTTCCTCGCCGAGGGCAGCCCCCGCGGCTACAGCGAGGTGTGGTTCTTCGGCACGCCGATCGGCGAGCTCTATCCGATCCTCGGCGACGCGCTGGTCGTCGCGCTGCGCGTGCTCGGCCTCGGGCTGCTCGACTGGCACCAGGCCTACGCGCTGGCGTTCACGGTGGTGTTCGTCTCGCAGGGCTGGGTGATGATCCGCCTGGCGAACGTCTGCGGGTTCGGCCCGGTCGGCGGCCCCATCGCGGGCCTCGTGGGCGGCATCGCGATCCTCGTCGACGCGGGGGCCTACCGCGAGGGCGGCTGGATCTACACCGTGGACTACGGGGTGTGGCCGCAGGCGCTGGCCAATTCGATGACGTTCCTCGCGTTGGCCGAGATCCTCGCGGCGCTCGAGGCCAACGGTCGCGCCCGCGTGCGCGCCGTGGTGCGGGCTGGCCTCGCCGCCGCGGGGGCGATGCTCGCCCACCAGATCAGCCTGCCGGTGCTCGTGCTGACCGGCGCGATCGTGCTGGCGATCGTCGGCCTGCGTCGACGCGCGCGCTTCGGCGAGGTCGCGTTCGTCGTCGGCGCGGCGCTGGGCCTCGGCTTCGCGCTCGCGGCGTGGTGGGTGCTGCCGATGATGGCGATGCGCGGGTGGATGGTCAGCTACGGCTGGCTGTGGCAGCCGCTGCAGTGGATGATCGACGAGGCGTGGCGCGGCCACCTGACCCAGGGCATGCCCGCGGGCATGAGCGCCATGATCGTGCTGGGCCTCGGGCTCGTCGCCGTGCGCGGCAGCGACGGCGCGCGGGCGATCGTCGCGTCGGGCCTCGCGCTGTGGGTATGGACCTCGGCCGACACGCTGTGGCGCCTGCGGCTGGATCTCTTCGATCCGGCGTTCGGGCAGATGCAGTGGCAGCGGTTCCTGATCGCGAGCAAGCCCGCCCTGTTCCTCGCCGGCGCGGCCGCGGTGGCGCTGCCCTGCGCGTGGGCCTGGACGTGGTGGCAGCGCGGTCGGGCGCGCGCGCTCGCGGGCGTGCCGATCGCCGCCGCGATCGCACTGGTCGCGTGGGCGGGCGTCGGGCAAGCCGCGGTGATGGAGAAGGCCGCCGTCGGTCGGCCGCAGATCGCCGTCGACCCCGAGGACGCCGAGCTCGCCGCGGACTACGACGCGATGGCCGAGCACCTGCGGTCGCTGTGGGAGGCCGACGCGGACCACAACTGGCGCATGACCGTCGCCGCGGCCCGCAACCAGCACTGGTACATGGATCTGCCTGTGCGCACCGGGATCCCGCTGTACAAGCAGGGCTTCACGCCCGGCGACAACTTCGTGCACAAGCCCGAGGCCGACACGCCCGCGCTGCTCGATCGCCTCGGCGTGCGCTACGTCCTGACCCGCAAGCGCGCGAGCGTCCGCAACGCGGCCGTGGTCGCGACCTTCGGCCAGCTGCGGCTGTGGGAGCGACGCAGCTGGCAACCCGTGGCGCCCGCGCGCATCGATGGCGCGGGCACGCTCTCGGTCGTGCAGGACGATGCGAGCGGCGACGGCGTGGTCGTCGAGGTCCAGGGCGCAGCGGAGGGCGACCGCCTGGTGTTCGACGCCGCGGGATATCCCCGCTGGACGCTCACCCGCGACGGCGTGCCGGTCGAGTGGTTCGAGGTGCCCGCGGTGGGCGACGGGCCCGACGCGACGATCGCCGAGCGCAAGAGCGGCGCGTGGCTCGGCGGCAAGGCCGACGGCGACGACGGCACCGAGCCGACGCTGCTCGCCGTCGATGCGGCCGACGGGCAGTGGCGCCTGCACTACGACCGGTGGCGAGGTCGCGACGTGTTCGCCGCGCTGCTCTCGGTGCTCGCGGCCGCGTTCACGATCGTCTCGGTGCAGCAGTGCCGACGATCGTCCGGGACGCCGTGGTTGCTCGCCGCGCAGGCCGTCGTCGCGCCGCGCGTGCGGCCGTGGATGCTCGGGGCGCTCGTCGTCGCCGGCGGGCTCCTCTTCGTGATCCGCACCGGCGCCGCGCGGGCGAAGGAGGAGCTCCGCGCCGTGGGCTGGCTCGAGCACGGCGACGCGACCGCGACCCTCGCCGCGGCCGGACCGCTCAAGACCGACATGGCGATCCACCCCGCGATCCTCGTGCAGCGCCGCCGCATCCCCGGCAAGGACGACGCGCCGCCCAAGCACCCCGACGCGAGCGTGCGCTTCGCCGCGGTGTCCCTGCCCGATCGCCTGACCGGGTGGTTCGCGCTGGACGACGACGCCGCGAAGATGCGCGGCGACGGCAAGCACCACCTGCGCATCGACGCCTCGAGCACCGCCGGCACGACGACGCTGTTCGACGCCGACGTGCGCCACCAGCCCGGCCGCGTGTTCCTCGATCTGCCGACCGACGCGCTGGGCGGCACGCGCGTCGAACTCGTCGTGACGATCGAGAGCGAGGGCCGCTCGCCGCCGCCGATGGGCTTCGATCTCGACCTCGGGCCCGCGATCGGATCGGGCACGCCGTGACCGCACCGACGCCGCAATCGGCCGATGCGAGGACGGGCGGGGTCTGGGCGCGGCGCGGACTCGCGGCGATCGTCGGTGTCGCGGCGATCGAGTCGGTGGCCGCCGTCGTGGCCGCCCGCGATCCGGGCGAGGCCGCGTGGCCGGAGCTCGCGGCCGCCCTCGACGCGCGCGACGACGCCGATCCCGTGTTCATCGCCCAGGACTGGCTCGGGCCGGTCGCGCGGCTGCACGTGCCCGAGAGCGCGTACCTGCCCTCGCTGACCCGCGCCGATCTGCACGGCGTGCCGCGCTTCCACATGCTCGGCTGGGGCGACGACGGCACCACCGCGATCGGCCGGGACCTCGAGGGCCTTCCGATGCCGACACGCGCGGCATCGACCGAGTTCGGCCCCTTGGTGTGGTCGACGTGGGAGTCGCCGGCGTCCGGCACGGTGATCGAGCACCTGACCGCCGCGCCCCACGGATTGTTGGTCGCGACCGCCTCGGGCACGTGCCGCGGCCGCGGCAGCCACCGCTGCGCCGAGGGCCTGGTCGAGCCGCGGATCGCCGAGGTCGACTACCGCCCGCGCAGCTGCCTCGGCCTCGCGGTGAGCGACGGCACGATGGTGAAGCTGACGTGGCCCAGCGCGCGGCTGGGCGACGTGCTGCGCGGGCACGTCGGGCTGTCCGACTACAACGCCCGGCTGCGCAACGACGCGCCGGCGCGCGTGGTCGTGCGCGCGGGCAACGTCGAGGTCGTCCGCGCGACGATCACCGATCGCCAGGGATGGTGGCCCTTCGAGGTCGCGACGACGCCCGGGATCGATTCGGTGGAGATCGAGATCACGGCGGGGCTCTCGGGCACCTTCGGCGCGAAGGACTACGACGGCACGCCGACGCGGATCCCCTGCGTCGAGGTCCGCACGATCGCGAGGTCGCCGTGACCGAAGTTCGTCGACGCGCGCTGTTGGCCTCGGCGCTGGGCCTGCTGACCACGCTGCTGCTGGCGCTGGGGCACCGCGAGGTCGGGTACGTCCGCGACGAGGGCATCTACTTCGCGGCGAGCCGGCAGTACGCGGCGTGGTTCGCCGACGTGGTCGAGGATCCGAAGGCCGCGCTGTCGAAGGCCGGCCGCGATCGTCGCTTCCGCGTCAACCACGAGCACCCGGCGCTGTTGAAGTCGGCGGCGGGCCTGAGCGCCGCGCTGCTGGCGAAGCCTCCGGCCCCCGGCACCGAGGAGGAGGATCTGGTCGACGACGGCGGCGCGCTGCCGGTGATGACCGAGGGCGCGGCGATGCGACTGCCGGCGCAGATCCTGGCGGGCGTCACGGTGGCGCTCCTGTTCGCGATCGCATCGGCGACCGGAGGCGTGTGGGCGGGGCTGTTGGCCGCGGGGGCGTTCGGGCTGCTGCCGCACGTGGCGTTCCACGCGGGCCTGCACTGCTTCGACGTGCCGGTGGCCACCGCGATCCTGGCGGTGGTGCTCGCGTATCGCCGGGCGCAGCGCAGCCGCGGCTGGGGCATCGGCGTCGGCGTGGTGCTGGGGCTCGCGATCGCGGTGAAGCACAACGCGCTGTTCCTCGGGCCGCTGCTGGCGATGCACCACTTCGGCGCGCTGGCGTGGGCGAAGTGGCGCGACGGTCGGGTGGTGCGGCCTTCGCAGTGGATCGGGCTGCCGCTGGTGTCGATGGCGGTCCTGGGGCCGCTGGTCGCGTTCGCGCTGTGGCCGTGGCTCTGGGCGGATCCGGCGGGGCGGGTGCTCGAGTACGTCGAGTTCCACCGCCAGCACGCCTATTACAACATGGAGTTCCTCGGGCAGAACTACAACCAACCGCCGATGCCGGTGAGCTACCCGTTCGTGATGACGTGGGCGACGGTGCCGACGGTCGTGTTGTTGCTGGTGGTCGCGGGGGCGATCGTGGCATTGCGCGCGGATTGGGGCCGCGATCGGACCGAGGTCGGGGCCGGGTCGTTCACCGTGCCGCTGCCGGACGGCTGGGCGCGGCACGACGGGGCGCTGTTCGCGATGATGGCTGCGTTCCCGCTGGTGTTGATCGCGCTGCCGTCGACGCCGATCTTCGGCGGGACCAAGCACTGGATCACCGCGTATCCGTTCTTCGCATTGCTCGCGGCGCGGGCGTGGACGGAGCTATGGAAGCGCGTGCGGGGGCCGCAATGGTGGCAGCCCGCGGCGCTGGTCGTGGTGTTGTTGCCGGGGGCGGTGAGCACATTCGACGGTCACCCCGTGGGGATGTCGCAATACGCACCGCTGGCCGGAGGGGCGCGTGGCGGCGCGGAGCTGGGGTTGGGCCGCGGGTTCTGGGGGCACGCGATCGGGTCGCAGCTCGGGGCCGGCGGCGAGGAATTGGAAGGGTGGTTGGAGGGGCGCACGCGATTGTATGTGCACGATGTGCACGAGCTCGCGGTGCTGCAGTATCGCCGCGAGGGGCGGTGGCCTGCCGGTGTGGATTCGACTCCGATCGCGCGCGCGCAGGCGGGGTTGATCTTCCACGAGCTGCACATGGCGACGTGGGAGTTCCAGCTGTGGGAGCAGTTCGGGACCGCGGTGCCGGTCGAGGTGATCACGCTGGATGGGGTGCCGCTGGTGACGGTGTACGTGGGGGCGACGGGGCGGTGAGATGCGGCCGTCGCCGTCGAGGCGACGCTGCCCGACCTCGGGATCGCCGACCCCGGCTTCACATCGCGATGCCGCAGACGCCGTCGTTGCAAGCGAGCGCGAAGCCGCAGGGGTCCGCGCCGCAGTCGTCACACGCCGCGCCCATCGCCGCCTCGAGCTGCGCCCACTCGGCGGGGTCGTGCGCGGTGTTGACGGCGATCTGTCCGCAGGTGCTCTCGCCTGCGCACGCAGCATAGAGCGCGACGCAGTCCTCGTCGACCTCGCACGCGGCGTTGTCGATGACGAACAAGCTCACCTGGATCCGCGCATCGTCGCAGGCGTCGAAGAAGTCGAGCAGGTACGGGGCGCACGCGGCAGGCTGCTGCACGCAGGACTGCGTGAAATCGTCGCAGTAGCCCCAGGTGCAATCGAGGCCGCGCGTGCACGGCTCACCCACGTCGAGTTCGGTCACGCAGACATCGCCGTCGCAGGTTCCACCCAAGTCACAATAGGTCTCGCCACAGGACTCGCCGAGCGCGGCCGGGCGCACGCAGTAGGAGCCGCGATCGTCGTCGAGGAAGTCCGTGCACGACAGGCCGAGGGCGCAATCGAACACCTCCAGGCCCGTGACGCCACAGGCCCCGTCCACGCCGACCGGCTCATAGCAATGCCCTTCGCCGATCCCCACCGCGCTGCAACGCAGCCCCGCGGCGCAGTTGCTGAGCGACGGCCACGTCGGGCCGCTGCTCCCGGAGCAGACCTCGCCGACCGCGGCGTCGCCGTGGAACAGCGCACAGCCTTCCATCTGCCGCTGCAACGCGTAGCGATCGGCGTCGATGGGGTCGCAGCCCGGCACCGCATAGTAGTCGTTCCAGCGCTGCTGACACGCCTCGTCCAGGACGAGGTCGTGCTGCTCGGCGAGCTCGAAGTAGTGGTCGACGGCGCTCTGCGTGGCGGCCTCGCACGCGGCGGCATCTGCCCAGGTGGTCGCGGCCGCGGACGCGCAGCCGCACTCGTCGAATCGGGCACAGCGAGCGACGACCATCGGATGGAGGTCATCCTCCGGCATGAGGTCCTCGAGGCCGTCGCCGAGATCGGCGTCGCGGATACACGCGACTGCGAGCACGACACCGAGGAGAGCCGAACCGCGAAGCAAGAGCAGATGCATCGTCGTCATCACTGGGACGGATGTCCGGGCTCGCTCGAATCCACGACGGACTTCGCACACGAGCGTGCGATTCGCCGGCGCAACATCGAGTCAGGGTGCTCGCCGAGGAACAGCTTGGCCTCGCCGCGGGCCTGTCCGGGCTTGCCCAGCGCGCACAGGACCTCGATGCGCAGCACCTCACGCGCATCGGCGAGCGAGCTCTCCGGGAACTCGCGTGCATGCGCGGTGATCGTCGCGAGCGCGTCGTCGGCTGCGCCCGCGCGCAGCCGCTCGGCGGCCGTGCGCAGCAACGTGTTGTGCCGCTCGAGCGACGCGAGCTCGGTGGACCGCGCGCCCGCCGGCCCGCCCGGCGTCGAACTCACCGGCGTCGAGATCACCGGCGGCGTCACCGGGAGCACCTCCGGCGCGGGCGCGGGCACCGTCGCGGCCGGCACCGTCGCGACCGCCGCGTTCGCCAGCGCGGGCGGAGTCACGGCCGGCTCGCCGCGCACGTGTGGAGGCTCGGCCACCGGCGCGCTCGCCCAGCCCAGGCCAATCGTCACCACCGCCGCCACCGGCATCGCGACCGTCGCGAGGTTGGCGATCGCGGTCCACGACCACCACGGGGCCAGCTTCGGCGCGTGCGCCAGCCCCAGCTGCGGCAACAGCAGCGCCCAGCCGTGCGCCGTCGCAAGAGGACGCTCGCGCTTGGCTTCGTCGATCGCTGCGCGGGGGTCGATCGCGGCGCGCGGATCGATGTCGGTCATCGCCACGCGGAAGCGTCGACGCAGGCTCTGCACCCGGCTGTACGTCGTGCTCAGGTTCAGCGCCAGCGCTTCTGCGGCCTCGGGCCCGCTCATGCCCTCGATCTCCGAGAGCACGAACAGCTCCCGGTCGGCCGGCGTCAACGCCTCGAGGAATCGCTCGACCGCGATCGCCAGCTCGGGCGTCGCGGTGCCGGGTGGCGCCGTCGTCTGGGCGAGCGCGTCGTGCTTACGGGTCCCGCGCTCGTCGGCGCGGCGATAGTTGCTCGCGATGCGCCGCGCGATGGCGTACAGCCACGCCCTCGCGCCGGGCAGCGCGAGCTCGTCGAAGCGACGATACGCGGTGACGAAGGTGTCCTGGACCGCGTCGTCGGTCTGCGCCGGCACAACCCCGAAGCGACGCACCGCATCCCAGACGAAGCCGTAGTGGCGCTGGTACAGCTGCTGGAATTCGCGCGGCGCGTGGGCCGTGCGCGGGCGCGATGCGGGCATCTCCCTGTCATTGTCCACCACGCCGGGGTTTCCACGTACCCCGCAGCTCGATTCCCACGAGCAGGCGCCCAGACACGGGGAACTGGCGCAGGAGCCTCGCTGCGCCGTCGAAGAAGCGGTATCCGACCAGGGTGCCCACCAGCTCGGCGGCGCCCCAGAGGCCGATCCGTCCCCAAGCGCGGGCGACGCCCACCGAGGCGAGCCCCGCCACCCACGGCTTGACGGTGGTTCGGCCGTCGAAGCGGGCCCGCGTGGCGCCGCCCTCGAGCCCGAGGCACAGCGGGATCTCGACCGGACCACGCGTGGGCTGACCGCAGCCCTGCAGCCCGAGCGCGCCGAGCTGAAAACCTGCGCCCGCCGGTGACTGGGTCGCGCGCGTCCGCGGTGGCATCCAGGTGCCGACGAGCTCGGCGCGTGCATGCGGCCACAGCAGCAGCGCCGCGCCTTGCAGCACGCCCGAGGGCAACGGCATCGCACCCGCCTCGACGCCGCCCGCCAGACGAAATCCGGCAGCGGTCGGTCGGCGGTCGCGACCCGAGGGCATGGGCGATCGTTCGTCGGGCACCGACGACACCGCGGTCGGATCGGCGGCGGGGATCGGATCGGACGCGACGTCGATGCCGCTCGCACGCTCGACCAACGGTTCGGGCGGCGGCGTCGTCGGGAGCGGAGGCTGGGGTGGCGCGCCGAGCTCGTCCGCGCGACTGGGCTCGAGCGCGATCGCCAGCAGCACGGCGGTGGCCTCGCCGAGCTCGCTGCAACTCGGCGCACGCAGCGTGCGTCGCTCGCTGTGCCCCGCGAACGTCGAGCGCATCGAGAGCGCGACGCCGCCGTCGACCTCCACGACCTCGCCGTCGACCTGCAGCACCCCGGCGCCGTTCGGATCCCCGGGCAACAGCGCGCGGATGCGCTGCTCGATCTCTGCCGCGCTCGGGCAGCCCGCGGGCGCGCGCCAGGTCAGCTCGAGCTCCAGCGGATCCGTCGGCGGCACGGGCACGACCGTGGGCAGCTCGAGCAAGCCGAGCACCAGCACGAGCGCGGTCGAGCCGAGCATGACGTCGTTGTACTCGATCTTCGCGCCGTGCCACGGCACTGCCCCAATCGTCTGCACACCGTTGCCAGTGGGGTCGGCTGACGGGAGCAGGACCCGCAGGTACGTGCGGTGGCGCGCCTCGGGCAGACGGGCTAGGCTCTCCTCGTGAGCATCGCCTCGCCCATGCGATCGCGTCATCGCTACTCGTATGCGGAGTATCTCGCCTACGAGCGCGACAGCGGGCTCAAGCACGAGTACGAAGACGGCGAGATCTTGGCGATGGCCGGCGGCTCCCGCCGCCACAACGCGCTGGCCTCGCGAATCAGTGCTGCGCTCGAGCAGGGGCGCGCGCCGGGCTGCGTCGCGTTCCAGTCCGATCAGAAGGTGCGTGTGCTCGCCACCGGCAAGGCGACGTACCCCGATGCGTCGGTGGTCTGTGGACCCATCGAGGGCGATCCCGCCGACCCCACCGGGCACACCATCACGAACCCGCGGGTGATCGTCGAGGTGTTGTCGCCGTCCACTGAAGAAGAGGACCGTGGCAACAAGTGGCAGCACTACCAGCTCATCGACGCGTTGCAGGAGTACGTGCTGGTCAGCCAGTCGCACCCGCGCGTGGAGTGGTTTCGCCGCTTGCCGTCGGGCGGTTGGGAGTACCGCGACGTGACGAGCGGAGTCGTGCGACTCGACAGCGGCGCGGTGATCGACCTCGCATCGCTGTACGCTGAACTACCCGTCTGACTGGAACGGGGCCGAACACGCCCCCAACCGCGCGACACCGCCCCCGCGCTGTGCACCCCCGTGCACGACCCCGCGTGCTACCGTCGTCTCGATGGGCAAAGGACGCTTCTCCGGCACATGGTCGCGCCGACGCCTGCTCTCCGCCGCAGGCCTCGGCGTGATGGGCACCGCGCTCGCGCCGTTCCTCCCGCGATCCGTCGCCCAGGCCGCGACGCAGCCCAAGCGGCTCGTCCTCGTCACCAACGGCCAGGGCACCGACATGACGCGGTGGCGGCCGACCGGGACCACCACCGACTTCACGCTCAGCTACGCCCTCTCGCCGCTGGTCGCGTACCAGGATCGCATGCTGATCCTCGACGGCATCGACAACGAGGCCGCGATCCGTGGGCCTGGCACCGGGCACTTCGGGCAGGGCACGATGTGGACCGGCGTCGAGGTGCCCGTCGGCACCGTGCGGCCCGACGAGATGCTCGGCTGGCCGACCGCGGCGTCGATCGACGCGATCATCGGCGCCCGCGTCGGCCGCGAGACCAAGTTCCCCGCCTACTACTGGGGCACGTGGCCGATCGCCACCGACGGCGACAACCAGGGGCCCAACGGCATCTGCCACTACCGCGGCTCCGAAGATCCGATCAATCCGCAGCTCAACCCGGCGACCGCGTTCGACAGCCTGTTCGACGGCGTCATGGGCGACGACCCGGCCGCCGGTGACAAGCTCCGCGCCGAGCGAAGGAGCGTCATCGATCTCGTCAACGGCGAACTCGGTCGGGTCCGCACGCAGATGCCCGCGGTGGATCGCGAGCGTTTCGACGCCCATCTCGACAGCCTCCGGGAGCTCGAGGAGCGCATCAGCCAGGTCACCGCGATCTGCGAGGTGCCGACGCGGCCCGACGACTTCACGCAGGACCAGATCCGCAACTACGACCAGGTCCACGTGTTCACGCGGCTGCAGTTCGAGCTCATGCGCCACGCGCTGCTGTGCGATCTGACCCGCGTCGCGTGCTTCGACTGGCCCCACTCCGAGGGCTACGGCAACTACATGCCCGAGGAGGGCTACCGCGCCTTCGGCTCGATCCACACCGTGGCCCACACGATGAGCTACGAGACCCCGGAGCTGATGCCGACCGACGAGGAGCGGGCGATCGCCCGCGAAGACATGGCCAACCTCCAGCAGTGGCGCTCCACGATGATCGCCACCGAGCTGCTCGACAAGCTGCCCGCCGACGTCCTCGACAACACGCTCTTGGTCTGGGCGTCCGAGATGAGCGAGGGCGGCACCCACTCCAACCGCAACGTGCCGATCGTGATGGTCCAGGGCGCGGCGTTCGGCGCCTTCACGGCCGGCCGATACCTGCGCTGGGGCGAGTACGACCCGATCGACAACGCCTTCGACTTCACCGGCGGCGTGCCGATGAACAAGCTGCTCGTGTCGCTGTGCCAGGCGATGGGCCTCGACGACGTCGACGCCGTCGGCGACGCGACGATCTCCACCGGCGCCCTCGAGGAGCTCACATGACACCGACACGCATCCACGAGATCGGGCTCGGGCTCCTGCTGTCGACGCCGGCGCTCGGCTGCTACACCGGCGTGTCGTCCACCGGCGGCGACGCGGCGGACGACGGCACCGGCAGCGGCGGCACGTCGGCGGGCACCGCGGGCACCGGGGCCGACACCGACGGGGCCGGCGAGGCCTCGGTCGCGCCCTCGGGCCTCGGTCGGCTCACCCGCGTCGAGTACGAGCGCTCGGTCACCGCGATCTTCGGCGAGGCGCTCGTCGCCGGGGTCACGTTCGACAACCTCCCCGCGGATGGCAAGATCGGCCGCTTCGAGACCAACGCCGACCTCAACGTCAACATCGACATCGTCGACGCCTACCGCCTGGTGGCCGAGGACATCGGCGCCGCCGCGGGGGCGCAGGCCGCCGCGCTGCTCGGCTGTGACGAATCCCCCGAGTGCGTGCGGGCGTTCCTCGTCGAGTACGGCCGGCTCGTCTATCGCCGACCGCTGACCGACGCGGAGCTCGAGGTGTTCGTCGGCTTCTGGGACGCCTCGCGGGAGGGCGGCACCGTGCAGGACGCGATGCGACTGGTCGTCACCGCCTTCCTGCAGACGCCCGACTTCCTGTACCGCCTCGAGCGCGGCGCGGACGGGGATGACGGACCCGTGCGGCGCCTGACCGGCTACGAGGTCGCCTCGCGCCTGTCGTTCTTCCTGTGGAAGTCGGGGCCCGACGCCGAGCTGCTCGACGCCGCCGAGGCCGGTCTGCTCGACGACGCAGACGGCGTGCGGGCGCAGGCCGAGCGCCTGCTCGCCGATCCGCGGGCCGAGTTCACGATCCTGCGGTTCCACCGCTCGTGGCTCGGCATCGACGCCCTCGACACCCAGCTCGTCGACGCGACGGAGTTCCCGGAGTTCGAGGCGCTGCGCGACGACATGGCGGAGGAGACCGAGCGCTTCATCCTGCACTTCTTCCGCGAGGACGACGCACAGGTCGGCACGCTCTTCACCGCGGACTACTCGTTCGCGAGCCCCGAGCTCGCGGCGTACTACGGCGACGGCGTCGTCGATGCCGGCCCGGACGGCAGCATCACGCTGGATCCCGCGCAGCGCCGCGGCATCCTCACCCACGGCAGCTACCTCACCGCCCACGCGCGCACGCCCCAGCGCGCCCCGATCTACCGCGGCAAGAGCCTGCTCGCCGACGTCTTGTGCATGCAGCTGGTTCCGCCGCCCAACGTCAACACGACGATCGACTTCGACTCGACCGCCTCGGCCCGCGACCAGATCGAGTCGGCGACCTCCATGGGCGCGTGCGCCGGCTGCCACCAGCTCATCAACCCGCTCGGGTTCCTCTTCGAGAACTACGACGGCGCCGGCCACTGGCGCACGATGGACGGCGAGTTCCCCGTCGAGGCCGCCGCCGACGTCCTCGGCACCGACATCGACGGCCACTACGCGGATGCGCCCGCGCTGATGTCGAAGCTCGCCGAGAGCCAGCAGGTCGCGGACTGCGTCGCACGGCAGTGGCTGCGCTTCGCGTTGTCGCGGCCCGAGGCGGACCTCGACGAGCCGTCGATCGCGGCCGCCGCCGGGCAGGCGGGCGGGGACATGCGCGAGCTCGTGCCCGCGATCACGCAGACGGACGCGTTCCGGCACCGCCGATTGCCGGAGGAGTAGGACGGACGGGCGGGCCGATGGGGGCCTTCGCGCGCGGATCGGCGTCACGACCAATCGTCGATTGCGACGCCCTGCAGCCGCGCGAGGTGCTTCACGTTCAGGGTCGCGAGCCGTGCACCGAGCACGATGGCGACGGCACCGATCGCGATGTCGAAATCCTCGATGATTGAGCCCAGCCTCATCAAGCGAGCCTTCTGTCGCCCGAACTCGGAGGCAGCCTCCTCCGTCCAATCCTCCCAGCGAACGATGGCCCGGAGCCGCGCGTACTCGCCGGAGAGCAGGCGCCGCCGTTTCGACGAGCGTGGGAGGCGCTCGAGCCCGAAACAGATCTCCGCAGCGACCGGAGCGATCAGTACGACGTCCTTTGGAGACTCGGCCCGCAGCCGATCCACGGCGGCCGGGATGCCATGCATCACGGCAGACACCGCGCTTGTATCCAGCACGACCATCAGAACGGCGCCGCCCGCTTGCTGCGCCGCTGGGACGTGATCGCCTGCTGCCAGTCCTCGAACGACGACCGAAGCAGGGCGAGGTCGCGGTCCGATAGCCGGTCCTCGGCAAAGAAGTCCGGCGGCCAAGCCGTCCCGCCCGCCGAGACGATCGAGCGGCACGCCTCGGTGATCAGTCGATTCCGGCTGATGCGTCGCTGCCTCGCTGCCCGATCGAGCAGCTTCAGCAAGTCGGGCGGTAGATGAACGCTCGTGCTGGACACCTCACCAACCTACCAGGACCTACTCACTCGGGCAACGGCAGCCTCGACGCAGACGATTGCCCTCCCCGCCGCGCTGGTGCACCTGTACCTCCTCAGGGGCTGCTCGCCGTCCTGACACGCGCCCGGCCGTCCACGGTACGATCTGCGGATGGCAACGCCGACGTCCATCGATCGCGCTCCCGGTTGGTGCGCCGCCCTCCTGCTCCTCGTCGCGTGCGGCGGCGGCTCGAGCGACGACGGAGGCTCCTCCGCCAGCACCGATCCCGCGTCGTCGGGCACCGCCAACAGCGAAACCGCCGACTCCGGATCCTCGACCGCCGACGGTGGCACGACCGGCGCCCCGCCGATCGATCTCGGGTGCCTCGATCCACAGCCGCTCCTGCAGGTCGACGGCGTCACGCCCTCGGGGTTCGTGGTGTGCAGCGATGGCTTCGTCCACCGCGCCGAGGCGGTGAGCTGCGTGGTGCCCGACGCGGGCGACTGCGACGACTGTGCCTCTGATTGCAGCGACGGACCCCTGGGCCGCTGCATGTCGGACCCGGGGTTCGGCACGTGCAGCTGCGTGTACGGCTGCGAGACCGACGCGGACTGCGGGGAGGGATCCGCGTGCGCGTGCGCGGGGCCGAGCGGCGGCGTTCCGCGGTGCGTGCCGGCGACCTGCACCACGTCGGCAGACTGCGGCGACGGCCTCTGTGGGCGGAGCGGCTCGAATCAGTGCGGCTTCGACGACACGCTCGCGTGCCTCGGCGCGACCTCGGAGTGCCGCAGCACCACCTGCGAGGACGGCCTCGAGGAGTGCGTCTGCTACGCGGACTCCGGTGAGTTCCGCTGCCACGCAGAGTGCTTCACGGGCTGCGGCTGAGGCGGCGACGCGCCGGCCCCCGCGCCTTCGACTATCATCATCCCGTGCCCTCGGCCGCGCCCACCGCCGCGACGAGCCCGAGCCCGTGGCGCCCCCTGGGCCGGTACGAGCTCGGGCCCCGCCTCGCGACCGGCGGCATGGCCGAGCTCTACCTGGCGCGGACGCCCGAGGTCCACGGGTTCCGCAAGTACCTCGCGGTGAAGCGGATCCTCCCCAAGTGGGCCGACGACCACGAGTTCGTCGAGATGTTCCTCGACGAGGCGCGGCTCGCCGCGCAGCTCGACCACCCGAACGTGGTGCACGTGCACGACATCGGTGAGGACCGCGATGGGTTCTACTTCACGATGGACTACATCCACGGGCAGAACCTCGCGGCGATCCTGCAGCGCGCCAAGGCCCGGGGCACGCCGCTGCCGTGGGCGGCGTTCGCGGCCCTCGGCGCCGCGGCGGCGGCCGGCCTGCACCACGCCCACGAGCGTCGTGGCTTCGACGGCCAGCCGCTCGGCATCATCCACCGCGACGTCTCGCCGACCAACATCCTCGTGAGCGACGAGGGCGTGGTGAAGCTCGTCGACTTCGGGATCGCCAAGGCGTCCACGAGCCGACACAGCACGCGGCCCAGCGTGCGCAAGGGCAAGATGGCGTACATGTCGCCCGAGCAGTGCCGCGGCGACGCGCTCGATCGGCGCAGCGACGTGTTCGCCCTCGGCGTCGTGCTGTACGAGCTCGCGACCCTGGGGCCCGCCTTCGACGGCGAGGGCGAGTTCGCGGTGATGAACCAGATCGTGAACCACGATCTGCCGCCGCCGTCGTCCCGGCACGCCGACGTGCCGACCGCGATCGATCGGCTGATCCTCGCGGCGGTGCGCCGCGATCCCGAGGCGCGCCCCGCCACCGCGCGCGAGCTGCAGCGCGCGCTCGAGCGCTACGCCGTCGAGGCCGGGCTCAACGCGACGCCCGAGGCCCTCGCGGCGGTGATGCAGGAGCTCTTCGGCGCCACGCCCTACCCGTGGGAGACCATGGACGCGGGCCCGCGCGTCGGCGACGTGGGCTCGGCGTCTGCGGCCACCGCCGCGACGCAGGTGCGCGCACCCCTGCGGCACGAGAGCGCCGCCACCGTCGCCAAGGCGATGCCCGCCGCGCCCGCGCGCCGCGGCACGTGGTGGTGGGCGGGCCTGCTCGCGGCCAGTGCGGCCTCGCTCGCGTGGGTCCTGACGCGGAGGAACGCGGCGCCCGAGTCGAGTGCGGGCGTCGAAGTCGGACCGACGCGCGCAGTGGTCGAGACCCCTGCCCCATCGCCGACGAGCCCGACGCCCGTCGCAACCACGCCCGTCGCAACCACGCCCGTCGCAACCACGCCCGTCGCAACCACGCCCGTCGCAACCACGCCGAGCAAGCCCGAGCGACGCGCGACCACCAAGCCCTCCCGTCCGCGGCCGCTCGCGCCCTCGACCGAGGCCCCGGCGACGCTCCCCGCCCCCTTCGATCCCGACGCTCCGGCGCCGCGGGTCCGCTGACGCCATGCCCTGGTCCGCGATCCCGCTCGTGCTCGCGCTGACGCTCTCGATCGCTCCGAGCCCGACGCCGCAGCAGCGCAAGGCCCAGGCCGCGTGGGATCGCGCCGACGCCCACGCGGCGGCGGGCAACCACGACGACGCGGTCGACGAGTACGCGCGGGCGTGGCAGGACCTCGACGCGCCGGCGATCCTGTACAGCTGGGCGCAATCCGAGCGCCTGCGCGGGCACTGCACCGAGGCCGCCGCGCTGTACGATCGCTTCGTCGCCGAGGGGCAGTCGCCGCCGCCGTCGTATGACACCGAGCTGCTGCGCGCGCAGTGGAGCAACATGCTCGCGAACGCCGAGCGACAGCGCGAGGCCTGCCGCGCGCCCGCGTCGACGCAGACCGAGCCCGTCGCCCCGCCGGTGCCCGCACCGGCCGCGACGACGACCAGCGCGACGACGCCCAGCGGGACGATCGGAGACGCGGCGACGAGCGACGCGACGCCCGCCAGGCCCCGATCGCCGCGCCCGTGGTGGCGCGACGCGGCGGGCTGGTCCCTCGCCGGCACCGGGGTCGCGGCCCTCGTCGCGGGCACGGTGCTCGTCGTCGTCGCCGACGCGCAGGAACGCGGCGCCGACGGGCTGGGATCCCACGGCGCCTTCGACGACGCGATCGATCGCGCCATCGTCGAGCAGCGCGCGGGCTTCGGCCTGCTCGGGGTCGGTGGGGCGCTGGTGCTGGGCGGGATCGTCCGCTTCGCCGTGGTCGCGCGCCGCCAGGGCCGTACCACGCGCTCGGTCGCGCTCGACCTCGGGCCGCGGGGCCTGTCGCTGCGGGGCCGGTTCTAGCCCACTCGCGTATCATCGCGGACGCGACCCGACCGGGCCGCGGCGATGACCGACCACGACGACAAGCGCACCGCGGTCCGCCCGGTGCGGATCGCCCGCGGCCGCACTGCGGACGAGGTCGCGTGCCTCGAGGTCCTCACCGGCCACGCCCAGGGCAAGGTGCTCCCGCTGACCACCGGCAGCACATTGATCGGCCGCGGCTCGAAGTGCGACCTGCAGCTCGACGACGACGGCGTCTCGCGACAACACGCCAAGCTCGCGATCGCCGACGAGGGTGTCGTCAACCTCATCGACCTCGACTCGACCAACGGGACCTTCCTGAACGGCGCGCGGATCGACCTCGCGATCGTCCGCGAGGGCGACCGGATCCAGATCGGCCCCGACGTCACCCTGCGCTACCTCTACCGCGAGAAGGCCGAGCTCGCGCGCGCCGATCCCAAGGCCCGCGCCGCGGCGGTCGGCCTGTCCAAGCGCGAGCTCGAGGTCGCCGTGCTCGTGGCCGAGGGGCTCACCACCGACGAGATCGGCGCGCGGCTGCACATCAGCCCGCGCACCGTCAGCACGCACCTCGGGCGGATCTACGAGCGACTCGAGCTGTCGGGCCGCGCCGCGCTGGCGCGGCTGGTCGTGCAGCAGGGGCTGCTCGAGTAGCCCGCCCCCGCGGGCACGCACGACCCGCTCAGCAGCCGATCTCCAACCAATGGTGCGCCCGCGTGTCCTCCGACGAGGCCGCGCCGAGCTGCAGCGCACCGTTGTCGCCCCAGCACACGACGGCGTCGTCGCCCGTGCGCGCGCAGGTGTGGCTCGCGCCTGCGCCGATCTCGATCGCGAGCAGCGGCGTGTCGTCCTCGAGCACGACGGTGTGGGCGCCGAAGCCCGCCGGCGCGTTCGGACCGACCTGACCATCGCCGTTGTCGCCCCAGCACTGCACGCGACCGTCCTCGGCGAGCACGCACGAGTGCCGCGCGCCCAGGGCGAGCGCCGCATACGGGCCCGGCACGAGGTTGGGCACCTTGATCGGGGACGCGACGATCGGCGTGTCGAGCGGCGCCCCGCACTGGCCGGCGTCGTTCGCCCCCCAGCACTGCACCTCGGGCCCGAGCTCGGTGGTCACCAGGGCGCAGCTGTGGACGTAGCCCGCGTCGACGATCGTCGCTCCGGACTCGAACGGGCGTGATTGCTCGAGGGCGATCATGCCCGCCGGAACGCCATCGCCCAGCTGGCCCGAGGTGTCGACGCCGACGCACTCGACGGCGCCGCCCTCGAGCACTGCGCAGGCGTGTTGCGCCCCGGTGGCGAGCACGCGCACGGGGCTCGTCGTCGAGACGGTCGTCGCGGCCTGGCCGAGGTCACCCCAGCAGCGCACGCTCGTCCCCGCGGCCGCGCAGCTCAGCGACGGGCCGACGTCGAGCGTCTCGGGCACGAGCTCGAGGTCCTGGATCTCGATCGGCGCGCGCACGATCGCGTCGGCGCCCGCGTGCCAGTCGACCTGCCCGTGCTCGTTGTTCCCCCAGCAGTACACGCGCGACTCGGCATCGCGCGCGCACATGTGCTGCGAAGCCGAGGCCTGCACGATCGCGCCGAGCGCGACGGTCGGCCCCGGGCACCGCTCGGCGGGCGAGGTCACGCCCCGCCCGAGCTGGCCCAGCGTGTTGTCGCCCCAGCACCACAGCGTGTCCTGCCCATCGCGCACGCAGCCGTGGGCATCCCCGACCACGAGCCCGGTGGTCGTGCAGGGCCGATCGTCGCAGGCGTAGATCGGGCCCGCCGTCGTCGTCCCGCTGCCCGTCCCGCTGCTGCTGCTGCCACCGCCGCTGCCATCACTCGACGCGCCGGCGTCGACGCAGGCGCCGCCCAACCCGTCGGGCGCCCGCGGCTCGAAGCGCAGGCCACCATCGCAGGCGTCGTCGGGATAGCTGCACCAGCCGGCGCCCTCGCACCGCCCCTGCTCACCATCGCGGACGCACTGCGCCGTGTCGTCGCAGGGGAAGGCGCGCGGCTCGATGCACGCCGCCGCGACGACGCCGATCGCGAGCACGCCCAGGCCGATCGCGGGCACGGCGGCCCACACGCTCGGATGCCCGTCGATGCGCCGCGACGCCACGAACCCACGATAGCACGCGCGGCCGTGGCCCACGACGCGCCGCCGACTACTGTCGCACCGCCACCGCGATCCCGGCGAGGCACATCTCGTCGAGCGTGCCTTCGCCGAGGTACACGTCGGTCGGCGCGTCGAGGCCCTGCTCGGCGAGCGCGCCCGCGAGCTCGGGGTTCTCGAGCGAGTTGTCGAACGTGCAGCGGATCCGCACCGCGTCGCCGGCCTGCAGCGCGAACGACTCGTCCACCGGCACGTCGAACTCGTACAGCCGCTGCCAGCCGTAGTCCCAGTGCGGCGTCTGGACGAGGCAGAGCTCCTCGCCGCCCCGCAGGATCGAGGTCTTCGCGTCGACCGCCACCTTGTGCATGTGGTGACCGACCGACCACAGTCGCGCCTCGGCGCCACCCAGCCGCGGGAGGCTCCACTCGATGACCTCCTCGTGTCCGCGCTCGCCCGCCGGGATCACGAACTCGCCGGTGGTGCTGTCGCCCTGCCCCGGCGCGCCGACGAGCGCGAACAACGACACCCACTCGGGCGCGTCCGTACCCCAGCGCAGGGCGAGCCCGGTCGCGTCGTCGCTCTCGGGGCCGGTGACGCTGGCGTGGTAGTGGACGTCGAACACGATGCGAGCCCCCGCGCGCAGCGGGATGCCGACGTCCGCAGGCGCCTCGATCGGCAGGCTGCCGGGCACCCACGCGCCGATGAGCTGCGCGTCGCCGACCCCCGGGCCGCTGCCGCAGTCCTCGTCGATGCCCTGCGGCCAGCTCCCCGACTCGGCGCCCTCGTCGATGAAGATGAGCACGTGGTGGAGGATGGCCGCGTTGCCCTGGATCACCTGCATGGCGTCGACGAACACGTCCTCGGTGTTGCCGGGATCGAAGCTGACGCAGTGGAACCGATCGAGGACACCGTCGGAGCCGTCGACCGTGATCGATCCGCCCATCTGCATCGTCGCGCTCGGATCAGCCAGCTCGAGCGACGGCGGCGTTGGGATCGGGGCCGCGAGCGCCGGATCGCCCTCGGGCGCGCCCTGGTCGGCCCAGTCCTGGAACAGCTGCTTCTGCTCGTCGGACAGCCGCGCGTCGTGCTCGAACGGCAAGGGCGGCGTGCACTCGTCGGTCTCGATCGCGTGCCACGGCGGCATCTCGCCCGCGCCCGTGTACACGGCCATCGCGTTCGCCCAGCCCTCCGTCTGCGCGTAGCTCTCCATGGGGAACGCGAGCCCGCCCGGCTCGTGGCAGCTGCGGCAGTGCACCGCGACGAGCGGCGCGATGTCCTCGTGCCAGTTCGGCCGCAACGCGACGCCACCGCCACCGGTCGGATCTCCGGGCGCGCCGCCGGAGGAGTCGGACGGCGCGCCGCCGCTGCTGTCGGCCGCGCCGCCCGTCGAGCCGGAGTCGGCCACGCCGCCGTCGTCGTCCGCAGCTCCGTCGACGCAAGCCGACGCGAGGGCCGCCATCGCGAGGGACCAGGTGACGGCGCGCGATCGTGCAGCGCCGAGGCAAGGGGTTCGGGTCGAGGCGTGCCGCATCACGACGAGCAGCGTCGCACCGCGCCAGATCGGCGCCAATCGGACGAATTCGGTATTCTTCGGGGGCTCGCGACTGCGTTGCCGGGGCGGTTGCGTAGAACTACGCAACCGCGATCGCTACTCGCCGGGCGCCGCCTCGCCGAGGACCGCATCGACCTCGTGGCGCTGCCCCGCGCGCTCGTAGGACACGCGCACCGGGTCCCCGGGCCGGTGGCGCTAGCCGTTGGCGCGGAGCTCCGCGCCGTCGGCCGCACCCGGCGCGCGTGACGGCCGTCACGATCGCGCCTCCGACGGATGTCGCGCCCGGCGGACCCTGCACCGGTGTGACCGTCGCCGCAACGCTCCGCCATCCGCGTGGGAGTCGTCGCCCCGTTCCGTCACCGATCTGCGCCGCGTTCGAGCGGTGTGCGCTGGATCGATCTCACGGCCTCGCCACCGTCGTTCCGCGATGCCACGCGACGCTCCGACCATCCATCCGAGAACTCGCCATGACGCTTGGAAACATCCGCAATCTGATCTCCGTTTCCCTCGCATCCACCCTCGCGGCCGCGCTCGTCGCGTGCGACGACGAGCAGCGCGATGGTGCGGGGGGCAGCACGCCGCTGACCGCCGACGCGTTCTTCCTCCCCACCGACGAGCCCGACAACACGAGCGCCCCGACGATCGAGCTCGACGCGAGCGGGGGCATGCACGCGATCTACCCCGCGTACGCGGGGGGCGACGCGTTCTACGCCTACTGCGGGCCGGACTGCGGCGGCAGCGACGAGGTCGAGGTCGTCCGACTCGAGACCGACGGCACCGTCGCCAACGCGATGATCGCCCTCGACGACCAGGACCGCCCACACGTGCTGCTGTCGAGCTTCGCCAACGTGTACTACGCCAGCTGCGACGGCGACTGCACCGACCCGGCGGCGTGGACGGTCAGCGACATCCTGAAGCACGACAACCAGCGCGAGGTGACCGGCGAGGCGTTCGCCCTCGATCCCCAGGGACGTCCGCGGTTCATGATGCACACGTACGTCGCGTACCTCGGGATCGGCCAAGGCGCGCCCGAGACCCACTACGTCACGTGCGACGCCGACTGCCACGATCCCACGCAGTGGACCGCGCACCTCGTCGCCGAGCAGATCTGGCAGTCGACGCACCTGCGCTTCGACGCCCAGGGCCGCGCCCACGTCGCGACGGTCGCCACCGTCGTCGGCACCGACGGCGCCGCCAACGAGGATGTCGGCGCCTACGTGCTGTGCGAGTCCGACTGCGAGGACGGCGAGCGCTGGATCGGCAACCCGCTGGCGCCGGCGTTCTCGAGCCTCCTCGACGTGGTCGACATCCGCCCCGCGATCGCCCTCGCGCTCACGAAGGCCGGCGCGCCGCGGATCACCATGCTGGGCAAGGACGAGGCGGGCGTCCGCAACGTGACGTATCTGGCGTGCGACACCGACTGCGACACCGCGGCGTGGACGGGCACGTACCTCAGCTCGGGCGATGACATCGGACCCGGGGTCGACCTCGCCCTCGACGCGGACGACCACCCGCGGTTCGTCTACACCTTCGACTACAACATCGGGATCGCCCACTGCGACGCCGACGCGTGCGAGCACGCCGACTCGCCGTGGACGCTCGACGGCGTCGAGTTCGGCGGTGAGATGCCGCCCGACGAGATCTTCCTGTGGCCCAACTGCAACGTCGGCGCGTGGTTCCTGCACAGCCCGTCGCTCGCCCTCGACGCGACCGGTCACCCGCGCGTCGGCTACCAGGCCCGTGACATCAGCGGCGGGTGGAGCAACCCCGATCCGACGATGCCCGACTGTGCCGCCGGCACCGACATGACGTGGAGCCGCGTCGCCGTGATGGACGCGCTGTAGCCCGTTCGATCTCCCGCTTCGCCCGGGCATGTCGCTCGGGTCCCGCCTGACCCCAACCATAGAAGAGACAATCCAATGACCGCTCGTTTCGTACCCCTCGCATTCGTGGGCGCGATGGCCGTGGCATGCACGCCGGCGCCCGAAGACGACCCCGACACCACCGCGGGCGACAGCTCGGACGCCGAGTCGGAGTCGACCGGCATCGCCGAGCCCGCGTGCCCGACCACGACCGCCGGCCCCACGTTCCACGGCGACGAGATCGTCGGCCACCAGATCTGGCGCGCCGAGGACGGACCGCACGTCGTGATGAGCTCGATCGCGGTCCGCGACGGCGCGACCCTCGAGATCGAGCCGTGCTCGGTGGTGCGCTTCGCGGAGGGCACGGGCATCAGCGTGGCATTCCCGGGCACGCCGAACACCGGCACGCTGCTGGCGGAGGGCAACGCCGAGCAACCGATCACCTTCGAGGGCCAGGGCGGCGCGCGCTGGGGTCACCTCCTCGTGCACAGCCCCGGCGTCGCACGCCTCGCCCACGTCACGATGACCGGCGGCGGTGGTGTCGACGGGCGCGGCGCGACCGTGGTCGCCGAGGGCGACGGCACCGCGACCGCGCGGGGACTCTTCGTGGACCACGTCGTGATCGAGGGCTCGCTCGGTGCCGGCGTCGCGATGTCCCGTCGCGCCGGCTTCGTCGAGGGCTCCGACGCGCTGACGATCACGGGCTCGGGGAGCGCGCTGCACCCGTTCCCCCTCGAGATCGACGAGCACGCGATGGGGTCGCTCCCCGACGGCGACTACACCGGCAATCAGGTCGACGAGATCCTCGTGCGGCCCGCGCTCGCCCTCTCCGAGGACGCGACGCTCCGCGAGCTCGGCGTGCCCTATCGCATCGGCACGAGCGCGGTCGATCGCCTCAGCATCGGCGCGGGGGATGACACCGCGACGCCCGTCACCCTGATGATCGAGCCGGGCGTCACGATGCGCTTCCACCCGGGCACGCAGCTCCGGGTCGAGCACCGCAGCGGCGCGTTCGCGGCCACCGGCCGCCTCGTCGCCGAGGGCACCGCCGCCGCGCCCATCACCTTCACCTCGGCCGCGGACACGCCTGCGCCCGGCGACTGGGTGGGCGTGTGGTTCGGCGGCATCGTCGACCCCATGACCTCGCTCGCCCACGTGCGCCTCGAGTACACCGGCGCCGACTGTGGCTGCGTGTTGGTGAGCTGCACCGACGTCACCGGGTACGACGGCGCCGTGATCCTCTCGCAACCCCCGACCTCGATGTTCGTCCGCGACTCCGTCGTCGCCCACGGCGCCGGCCACGGCTTCGTCCTCGGCTACACCGGCGACGGCGACGACCTCGACTTCGCGGCGAGCAACACGTTCGAGGATCTCCAGGGGTGCGACGCGACGCTGCCGAGCGCGCCGACCTGCCCGGATCCGCGACCGACGTGCGGGTGAGGCGTCACGCGTGGACCGCGGGCACGCCGTCGTCGAGGAACACGTCGGGGCCGGCGCGTTCACCCCTCGGGCTGGGGCATGCACACGCCGCCGCCCTCGATCTGCGCGTTGGTGCGGAACGTGTTGAGCAGCTCCCACGACTTCTTCGCGTTCTGCGGGATGGTGCCGTCCTCGCGGACGTTGGTGACGTGGTACGCGTGCTGGTTCCAGATCCGACGGGCCTGGATCCACCGCTCCTGCACGTCGCGGATCACCTGGACCGGCGGCGACGCCATCCCGCCGTTGATCGGATCGCTGGAGACCACGATGATCTCGGCCGAGCCGTCGTTGTCGACGTCGGCGACCACCGGGTACTCGGTGCCGGTGGGACTCGTGCGCGGGATCTGCAGCAGCACGAGGCCCGCGTCGTCGAAGACGAACAGATCGTTCTCGTCGGCGTACATCGCCTCGGCCTTGCCGTCGCCGAGGAAGTCGAAGGCGGTGCCGGCCGCGACGCCGCTCAGATCGGACACGGGTGACGACCACACGATGGTGCCGTCGCCCTCGTACACGGTGTAGTTGTTCGCCGAGCTCATCGCGAACTCGGCCTCGCCGTCGCCGTCGAAGTCGTGGATGGTGGCGGGGCGGTACCAGCCCAGGCCTCCGGCGGAGTCGCCCGTCGGCGTGAGGCCCTGGTACACGATGTCGCCGTCGTGCTCGAGCATCGCGAGGCCGGCGTTGTTGGTCACGAGGATCTCGGGCTGGGGATCGCCGTCGAAGTTCGCGACCTGCGGGAAGCCGGGCCCGATGCCGCTGTCCCACAGCAGCGTGCCGTCGTGGTGGTAGGCCGCGTGGCCGAGGATGATCTCGAGGTCGCCGTCGTCGTCGAGGTCGGCCGCCGTGGTCGCGCTGTACTGCGGCGCGATGCCGACGGTGGTGACCAGCGCGCCCTCGTGGTCGTAGATCGACTCGCCCGCGATGATCTCGACGTCGCCGTCGGCGTCGAGATCCGCGAGCGCGATCGCGGCGATGTAGAAGGTCGTCCACGGCACGGCGCTCTGCCACTTGAGCGCCCCGTCGTGCTCGAAGGCGACGATGTTCCCGGCCTGCGTCGCGGTCACGATCTCGGGTAGACCATCGTCGTCGATGTCCCCGAGCGCGGGGCACACCGTCGGGTCGACCAACGTGTCGATGTGGAAGTGCGCGACCCCGGTGGCGCCGTCGAGCACATAGATGTGAGCGCCACCACCGAACAGGTTGGCGTATGCGACGGCGACGACGTCGGGGATGTCGCAGAGATCGATCGAACCGTTCGCGTCGTCGTCGGTGAGGTTGGCGACCAACGGTGTCACCACCGAGTAGATGTCGCCGTTCTCGCCCGGCCACGCCCACTGCACCTCGGGCTCGAAGCTGTCCGCGGGGGCCGACTGCGAGCAGTCGCCGACGGCGTCCATGTCGTCGACCACGAAGCAGGTCGGCGGCTCGACCGTGTCGACGCCGGGGACGTCGGGCGTGGGTCCGAGATCGAACAGCGGGCCCGGGCCGCTCGAGTCGGGGCCCGTCGCCGTCGGACCCGTGCCATCGGTCGGCAGGGGGCCCGCGCCGCTCGATCCGTCACTGGTGGCGGTGACGTCCGTCGCCGCGGTCGAGTCCTGTGTCGTGTTCGGGCCTGCGGTCGCAGCCGGATCATCCCCACCGCACGCGCCCATCGCCAGCGCGATCGCAGCCCCCATCCATCGATTGTCCATGCGAACCCCCACCACTACGATCGGCGCGGTCGGCCGATCACGTCAAGTGCACCGCGGGAATGCCCACGGACCGGCGAACGTCGCTAGCCTTCGCCGATGCGACGCGCCTGCCGAAGCTCCGCCGTCGTGCCCGTCCTCGTTCGGCGCGGCCTCGGCATCCTCGCCGTCGGGTGCCTGGGGTGCGATGCCCTCGACGCCGCGCCCGTCGAGCCCGGCGCCGCGGCGCCCACGGCGGCTGGTCCTGCGACCGTGGACGAAGCGCGGGCGACGGTGCCCGCGTCGGCCTCCGCGCCGGCCCCCGAATCGCTGGCCGGGATCGCGGCGGCCTCCGACGCGCCCGAGTTCGACGTGGTGGCGACGCAGTTCGCCGGCGACATGCGCCTGTTCGAGACCCACGACGGTCAGGCGTTCGCGGTGAGCGGGCCGTGGGTCACGCGGCTCCACCGCGACGGGACCCTCGAGGTCGATCCCACGTGGACGCGTGGCATCGCGACGAGCGGCTCCGAGTACGACAACTTCTCGGTCGAGTCGTACGGGTGGCACGCGACGTCGATGGGCGGCACCTGGCCCGAGGGCGCCTACCTCGTGGTCATGCCGGGCTGGGCGGGTCGCGGGTCGGATCTGGCGCAGCAGGTCTACCGCCGAGTGCAGGCCCGGTGGACGCCGGTCGCGACGCGGCAGGCGGCGTTCGACTGGGCACCGCAGTCGTTCGGGCCGTGGCGGGACGGATCGGTGCTCGCGCTGCGATCGTTCGCGCCGCGCTACAGGGCCTTCGACGACAGCGGCGGGCCGACCGACGCCGAGCAGCGCCGCGTCGGCAAGATCATCGCCGCGCAGAAGCGGCTCGTGGTCCTGCGCGGTCGGCCACGGGCGCCCGCGTTCGGCGGCGAGGACGTGCGAGCGTTCGCGTCGCTCTCCACCGGATCGATCGTCGCCGCGGTCGCGAAGGACCCGGACACCGAGCACTCGCGCGTGGTCATGATCCACCACGGGATCGACGGCACGATCCGTCGCGTCCCCCTGCCGGACGCTGGGCCCGATCCCTTCGACACGATGGTCGTGCAGGTGCGCGCCGACGACGACGCGTGGCTGTTCGGTCGCGCGACCGAGGGCACGGCGGCCTGGGTCGCCCGATTCGACGGCGAACGCTGGCGGAGGCTGACGGTCCCGTGCGTCTCGGGGATCGCCGCGGCGGCGGTCGATCCCCGCGGCGACGCGTACCTCGTCTGCGACGTGGCCGAGGATCCCGCGGCCGGCGACCGCGATTCCACCCGGACCGCCGCGCTGCTGCGGGTGCGCGGCGAGGTCGTCGCGTGGCTGCCCACGCCGGTGCCCGCCGCCGGGATCGTCGCGCACGGCCCCGACGATCTCTGGGTCGTCGGCGCGTCGATCCAGGGCGAGGCGACCCTGCTGCATACCGGCACCACCCTCACCGCGCCCGAGCAACTCCCCGACCCCGAGACGATCGCTCGGCGCGTGTTCGAGTGGGCCGATCCGGTCCCGCTGGGGCGCGGCTGCCTGCGGGGGTGGATCCCGCTCGTCGCGGGGGTCGATCCCGCCGCCGTCCAGGCACGCCTCGACGCGCTGCCCGCCGCGGACGCCGGGACCGCCCAGCTCGTGCAGGCGCGCGTGCAAGGGCGCGGCGAGCTCGGCGTCGCGGTGTTCCTCCACGGGGACGCAGCTTCAGGTCGCGCGCTCACGCGCGTGCTCGCGGCCCTCGGCGCCGATGTGGGGGCACCGACGTGCAACCATCGGCCCGAGGATCCAACGCCGCCGCGCTAGTGCGTCGGCGCGCCCCCGGGGACGTCTCATGGGACACGGCCCGCGCGCCGTCGCCCGAGGAACACAACTGCAGGAGATCACCCGCGAGGACCCCGGACCCGCCGTTGCAGGAACTCGCGCCATGCAACGACCCTCCTCGAAGCACCACGTGATCATCAGCACGCTTGTGATCTGCATCGCTTGTGCCCCCGAAGGCGACGATGTCGAACTCGCCAACCAAGACTCCGGGGAGAATGACGACGAAGAACTCCGGATCTTCGGCAACGCGTCGTTCGACAACTGCCTCCCCTCCGAGCGCGCCCTGATCCTCGACGCGGTGCGGCTGGGACGTTGGGTCACCGACACCGAGGAGTTCGTGGCCTGCGTCCAGAACGGCGGCTATGGGGCCTGCAGTTCAGACGAGGCGCCGAGCGTCGCGTCGGGGCTCGCGGTCACGCGCACGCCCAACAATTACGAGATCGAATGCGACTGGCTCGACGGGAGCGGCTACGCGAACTACGACTCGTGGGACAACGGCAACACCGAGGCCATGACCTTGGACATCGAG
>LNFM01005268.1_pt1 | contig 31798 bp, 35 predicted proteins | sample 596031 | NCBI WGS metagenome assembly LNFM01 (sample SAMN04254537, study PRJNA301005) | activated carbon metagenome | isolation source: dual media filters at the Ann Arbor, Michigan drinking water treatment plant | place: USA: Ann Arbor | reverse complement strand
GCGACCTCGGCGGCGAGCGGCGCCTCGTCGAGGTTGGCGCCGCGGAACTCCTCGAAGGCGAGCGTCACGGCCAGGATGTCGCGCACGCCCAGCTGCGCCATCGTGCCGAGCAGCGCCCCGGAATCGAGGCCGGCGGACAGGAAGACGGCGACCGGAACGTCGGCCACCAGGTGATAGCGCACCGAGTCGTGCACGGCGGCCACCAATTGCCGGCGCGCATCGGACGGCTCGACCGGCGTGTTTGAAGCACGCGCGGCGAGCGCGCCGGCGACATCGTAGTAGCGCTGCGGCGCACCCGGTCCCGTCGCATCGACGACCAGCGTCGTGCCGGCGGGCAGCGTGTGGATGGCGCGCCAGACCGTGAAGGGTTCGGGCACGCTGCCCAGGAGATGGAAACCCACGATGCCGGCGGGATCGGGATCGTTCGACACCGCGCCGCCGGCCAGCAGCGCCTTGGCCTGCGACGCGAAGCGCAGCGTCCAGCCGTCGTCGGCCCAGTAGAGCGGCTTGATGCCCAGCGGATCGCGCGCCAGCAGCAGCCGGCGCCGCGTCAGGTCCCAGAGGCCGAAGGCAAACATGCCGCGCAGCCGGCCGACCATCGCGTCGCCGTACTCGGCGTAAAGCTGCAGCAGGACCTCGGTGTCGGACTCGCTCTGGAAGACGCGCCCCTTGGCCTGCAATTCGGCCCGCAGCTCGCGATAATTGTAGATCTCGCCGTTGAACGTGATGACGAGCGAGCCGTCGGCACTGGCCTTCGGCTGGGCACCGCCCTCGGACAGGTCGATGATCGCGAGCCGCAGGTGGGCGAAGCCGACACGGCCGTCGTCGCTGAACCACTGGCGGTTGCCATCGGGTCCGCGTGGGGCCAGGCGATCGTTGATGCGCATCAGTTCGGTGCGGTCGACCGGTGGGGCGACATCGAGGTAGGCGAATATGCCGGCTATTCCGCACATGCGAGGATCAGGTGGCCAGGGATGGGGAGAGCGTGGTGATCAGCGCGCGCCGGTGCCGCGAAACACCACGGCAAAGGTGCGCAGGATGATCACGAGATCGAGCCACAGCGAACAATGCTTGAGATAATAGAGGTCGTACTCCAGCTTCGCCCGCATGGCGTCGGCTTCGTGGGCATAGCCCTGGTTGATCTGCGCCCAGCCGGTGAGGCCGGGGCGAACGATGCCGCGTAGCGCGAAGTGCTGGATGTCGCGCACGTATCCCTTCTCCAGCGACAGCGCTTCCGGCCGCGGGCCGACCCAGCTCATCTCGCCGCGCAGGATATTGACCACTTGCGGCAGTTCATCGAGCCGGCAGCGCCGCAGGAAGGCGCCGACGCGGGTGATGCGGGGGTCGGCGGCCGCGGTGAAGCTCGGTCCCTCGGCTCCGTGATGCATGGTGCGGAACTTGACCATGCGGAACACACGCCCGCGGCGGCCGACCCGGCTCTGCACGAAGAACACCGGACCCGGACTGTCGTAGCGGACGACGGCGGCGATCGCGCCAAGCACGATCATGAGCACCGGCAGCACCGCCACCGTCAGCACGAGTTCGATGAACCGGCGAACGACGAGATACTGCCGCGACGGCAGCAGGGCGCCGAATTCGTTGGGCGTGAGCCCACCCAGCGGCGTGCGGCCGGTCAACGATTCGACGATGTAGCGGCGGTCGAGCACCGGGATGCCGGCGATCGCCGCATCGGCCAGCGCCTCGATCTGGCCGTCGGGAAGATCGGCGCTGAGATCGGCCACGATGGCATCGACGCGCGTTTTCCGGCGCTGCACTTCGTCGAAGTCGAGCCACCGGCAAGCGTGCAGTTCCGGCATCGTGGCGATCGACGCCCTGGGGATCACCGCGTAGTTGCGGATCAGGTAACGGGCGCGCAACTGGGCCGCTGCCGCCATCCAGAGCACCGTGAGGATGCCGCTGCCGAAGAGCTGGAAGCGCGAATAATCCTGGCGCAGCAACAGCAGGAGGGCCGCGATCAGGGCATAGGTGAGGATCGCGATCGGGGCGACATAGCCCATGTTGCCCTGCAGAGTGGCGCGGGGAAAGGCGTCGAGCCGGCGGCCGCAGTACCAGACGATCGCATAGGCGACGGCGGTCGCCACGATGGTGAACTCGGTGGCGCCGAACTCCTTCGCGAACGGCCCGGCTGTCGCATAGAGGGGGATCGGCAGGACGACGCAGAAAACGAACCCCAGGGAGGCATCGATCCACGCCTCGATGAACCGCTGCGGCGCCGACGGCATGGCCGACGTCCGTTCAGACAGCGATTCTACTGGCACAGGCTCGACCGGGATGGCCCTCCGCAAAGACTTGGCTCCGTCAATCACTGGCAACAGTCAACACGTCGCACTGTCGGTGATACAATATGGCGGCCCCGACTGAAACCGGCAACCATTCACACGGTAACGAAAGGGCGATCTGGCAAGGTCCGCTTGCCTTTTCCTGCCTGCGAACCGACAACGAGCCGACGGCATGGGCTATGAACCTCCTCGAGATCGGACAGGCGAAATGTGGACGTTGCGTTCTTGGGTCCGTCGGATTGTCAGTCGCCGTCTTCAGCTTCCCGAGATTCCGATCGCTCTGGAAGGCCTGGCAAAGCGAGGATTTTCCCCTCGGCTGGTCTTCGATGTCGGCGCCTACCGCGGCGATTTTGCCCGGGACGTCTTGCGTGTTTGGCCGTCGGCCCGCGTCGCCTGCTTCGAGCCGCTGGAGAAGGCGGCCGAGCATATCGAAGCGCTGCGGGCATCTCATCCCGGGATCGAGCTCCACCGCGGCGTGCTCGGATCGGAATTCCGCCAGGAAGTCGAATTCAACATGGCGGAAACGGCATCGTCGGTCCTGCGCGAGCATCACGCGATCCATCAGGTCTGCAAGGTCACGCAGTGGACGATCGATTCGGCGGTGCACGACTGGTATGCCGACAAGGCGCCCGACCTCCTCAAACTCGACGTCCAGGGCTTCGAACTTCAGGTCCTGAAGGGGGGAATCGCATCGTTGCCGAAAGTCGGCGCGATCCTGGCCGAGGTCAACCTGCTCGACATCCACCAGGGCGCACCCCTGCTGCATGAACTCGTGGCCTGGCTCGCCGATCACGACTTCGTCGCCTACGACATCTGCGGTGTCACCCGCCGGCCGCTCGATGGCGCGCTTTGGCAGATCGACATGCTGTTCGTTCCCCGCGGCAGCGCCTTGCGCGGCGACAAGCGTTGGGGCCAATGATCGACATCTCGATCGTCATCCCGACCTACAACCGGCTCTGGTCGCTTCCCCAGGCCGTGCAGTCGTGCCTCTCCACGACCGCCAAGGTCGAGGTGATCGTCGTCGACAACGGCAGCACCGACGGCAGCTGGGAGTGGCTCCAGCAGCAACAAGGCGTGCGGGCGATCCGCATGGCCAACTGGGGGAAGGACTGGGCGATCGTCGAGGCTCTCAAGATCGCGCAGGGCGACTACGTCCGCTTCCTCGACTCCGACGATTGGCTGGCCGAAGGCGCCAACGACGGGCAGCTTCGCCTCGCCCGCGACAGCGCAGCCGACGTCGTGGTCGCCGGCTACCAGGACAGCGACGACGACTCCGGCAGTCTCCAGCTCAACCATTGGGAATCGTGCGACGACTTCATCGCCCAGCAGCTTGGTGAGGGCTTTTCCTCGCACTACTCGGCGTTCCTGTTCCGTCGCGACTTCATCGCAGACATCCCCCACCGCCAGGACTTCGCCTACATCGACGACAGGATGTTCATGATCGAGGTCGCGCTGCACAAGCCGCGCCTCTCCGTCTACGACAAGCCGGCCTTCGTCCATCGTCGGCATTCGCAAGGACGCCTGCAGTACCCCGACGGCATCGTAAAGACCGTGAGGGCGTGGCAGAAGATCATGGTCTACCGCAAGGCGCTGGCCATGCTGGCCGAAACAGGCGAATTGACGCCGCGCCGCAGCCGCGCCGGCGTGCGCTTCCTCTGGACGGCTATGCGCGACCTCGCCAAGACCCATCCGGCGGACGCCGCCGAAGTCTACGACTGGATCCACGAACTCGACCCGGGCTTCGCGCCGCCGATCCGCCGCAGCCTGGCCCTCGCCTACCGGCTGCTCGGCTTCCGCACGGCCGAAAGGCTGGTCAATCTGCGGCGGCGCCCATGAACTGGCGACGGGCCGGCGCATGACGCTGCGCGTCCTCCATTGCGTCGGGTTCTATTTCCCCGACCCCGTCGGGGGAACCGAGGTCTATGTCCGCGACCTTGCCTCGGCACTCCGCGAGCGCGGGGTCGAAAGCTCGATCGCGGCGGCGATCACAGGTCCCGAGAGCGACTATCTCTGGCAGGGCGTGCCGGTGCGCCGCTATCCGTCGGACATCGAGCGGGCCCGATTCCAGCAGCTTGTCCGGCGGCTCGAGCCCGATGTGTTCCACCTCCATTCGTGGACGACAGGCGCGGGCCTCACCCATCTCCGCCATGCCGCCGACCTCGGGATCCCCTGCGTCGCCACGCTGCACGTGCCCGCTCCACTCTGCATACGCGGCACGATGCTGCTCGAGGGCAAGACTCCATGCGACGGCCGGATCGACGAGACGCGGTGCGCCTATTGTTGGGCGCTCGAACGCGGTGTGCCGGCGCCGGCCGCGCACCTGATCTCGCGACTGCCGACATGGACGCCGCCGCCGTGGCTCACCCGCTCTCCCGCGCGGCGGCTCGCGACGCTGGCCTCGGCCCGCACCATCGCCGCGAACCAGGCGGCTCGACTGCAGGAACTCAGCCAGCTTTGCGAGCGGATCGTCGTGCCCAGCGAATGGGTGCGCTCGGCCCTTCGCGAGAATGCGATCGCCGACGCCAAGATCCTGCTCAGCCGCCAGGCCGCCAGCGCGGCCTTCGTCAGCAGCGGGCGAGAGCCCCGAGACAGCGCAGGCAAGCGTCCCCTCGCCATAGGCTTCGTCGGCCGGATCGAAACCTACAAGGGCGTGCGAACGCTGATCGAGGCGATGGCGCACATCCCGCCGCAGACTCCGCTGCGGCTGGTCATCGCCGGCACAGGCGACGACGCCAGGAACCTGAAGGCGATCGAGGCCGCGGCGGCGAAGGACCGACGCATCGAACTCGTCGGCGCCCTGCCGCACGACGGCATTCCGGCGTTCCTCGACAGCGTCGATATTCTGGCGGTACCCTCGCGCTGGATGGAGACCGGGCCCATCGTCGTCCTCGAAGCCCAGGCGATGGGCGTACCGGTCATGGGCGCCGATCTCGGCGGCATTGCCGAGCGCGTCCGCGACGGCATCGACGGCTGGCTGCTGCCTTTCGACGATCCCCTGAAGTGGGCCGCGGCGATGGAGCGGGCCGCGACCGATCCCGGCGAGGTCGCCACTCGCACGGCCAACAGCGTGCGGACCCGCTCGGACGGCGACGTTGCGACCGAGATGGCCACTCTCTATGGCGAGGTCCATGAACGCGCAAAGAAATAGCGAAACCCACGTCGCCGGACTCGCGCTCGCGCTCGCTTTCATTGCCCTGCAATGCCTCGACATGACGACCTATCCGCTGGTCAACGGCGACGAGGCACTGCTCAACGACGCAGGCAGGCAGTTGGCCACGACGGGCCGGTTTCGCGCCGACGTCCTGGCGCTCCATCGCGGCGCCGGGGACCGTTATCTCTGGCAGGTTCCGGGCCTGGGGTTCGCCGCCGCCGTGTCCTACGAACTGTTCGGCTTCGGCCTCTGGCAGACCCGGCTGACGGGCATCCTGTTCGGCGGCCTCGGGGTCTGGGCGATCTTCGCCTTCGTGAGAAGCATCACCGGAGGATCGACGGGCGCCTGGCTGGCCGCGCTCTCGCTCTTCCTGTGGCCCGACTGGATGCTGACCGCGAAGGAGTCGCGGATGGACACGGCGGCGATCGCCGCCCTGCTGCTGTCGTCCCTGCTCGTCGTGCAGAGCCTGCGCAGCGGCGCGCCGGCCGGCCTGGGCAGGCTCTTCCTGGCCGGCCTCTGCACGAGCGTGGCGACGATGTTCCACAGCGCGGCGCTGCCGTGGGGCGCCGGCCTCGGCATCGTCATCCTCGTCTTCGCGCCCAACCGCTTCCGCTCCGCGCTGGTATTCGGCCTCGCCGCAGCGACCCTGGGCGCCGCCTGGCTCGCCTATGCCCTGCAGTTCCCGCAGGAATTCCGCGCGCAGTATCTGTCGCTCCTCCTCGATCGATCCGGTGGCGGCGGACTCCTCGACCGGTTCGCGGCCGAAGGCGCGCGGTACGGCATGGAGTTTCGACGCCTGCCCACGATCTACGTTCTGGCCTTCTTCGCGCTCAGCGGCGCGATCGCGGCACGGCTCTGGACCGATCGCGGAGCCCGGGTACTCCTGACACTGACAGCACTGGTCCTGCTCCTGCACGTGCTCGTCGCCGGCAAGACCAGCGGCTTCTACACATTGTATCCGGTGACGCTGGTCTTCTGCGTCATCGGCGTCGGAATCGACGCGTGCCTGGCCGGAAGCGGCGCCCGGTATCGGCGGCGCTGGCTCGCGACCGGCGCCACGGTGGCGGCGCTTGCGTTCCTGGCCAACGCGGCGGCCTTCTCGGTGGGGCCGCGCTTGCTCGCCTGGTGGTTCCAGGGACCGCAACGCGACTACGCCTTGCAGATGGCGGCGCTGTCGAGCCGGCTGAAACCCGGCGATCAGGTGTGGGGCACGGCCGTTGCATGGTTCGCCGTCGTGAAGGCCGGCGCGCGCCAGGATGTGCTCGACTGGATGGGACCGGTCGCCGAGCCGCCGCGGCCGGATCCACTGCGGCACAAGTATGTCGTGGTCCATCGCGGCGCCGCATTCGCCGGCGCGGACGGCTATCGCAAGATTCTCGAATTCGGCAGCGACCTGCCGCCCGTGTTCGGATCACGGTTGGCCGACAGGCCGTATACTTTCGACCTGTGGCAGTCCAACGCGCTGCTGTGACCTAGTCGGCCGCGCTGCGGCGCTGCGATCTCCGCCGGTCGAAGGCCTGGGCCCATCCCATGCCCAGCACGGCGCTGGTGACGAACCCGATCGCCGGGATCTGCAGGCTGAAGTCCACCATCGAATGGAGGATCGGCACGGCGGCGACGGCAAAGGCTCCCGCCGGCAGGACCCGGTAGCGGTATTGCCGCCTGAACGCGGCGCGCAGGCTGTAGCCCCAGGGAAGCAGCACGACGGCGAAGGCAGGGATCGCGGCGATCACGCCCAGTTCCACGATCGTCTCGAGCGGCGTCGAATGGGCGAGGTCGTTCGGCTGGACGATCGCGGCCGGCTGCAGGATCGCATAGATGTCGGGAAAGCCGCCCAGCCCCCAGCCCAGCCAGGGCGACAGGGCGATGGCATCGAGCGATGTCATCCAGATGACGACGCGGGTGCCGGCGTCGGTGGAACGGACGGACTTGGCGAGCAGCGCGCCGCCCGCGATCACCCCGACCACGAATACGATCGCCGCCGCGATCCAGAACAGGCGGACGAGATCCGGCCGCTCGTCCCATTGGCCGCGCATCAGAAGCAACACCAGCGCCAGCGCGCCGCCGACGCTGGCTGCCACGCCGGCCCGCGATGCCGACAGCAGGAGACCGCCGAGCAGAAAGAGAATGGCCACCATCAGGCCGACCCGCGTCGCCGTCATCATCGACTCGAACGTCTGGACGTCGTTCCCGTCGAAAGCGGAACGTGCGCGACGCCGGTTGCCGAGCGCCAGCGCCATCGCCGCAACGATGCCCATGCCGACGTAACAGGCAAAGGAATTGCTGTTCACGAACGTGCCCGACATCAGGCACTGGCCGCGCGGGTCGTACAGACCCTGCTTCTTGAGGTAGCTGCCGAGGTAGCAGGAGTGCGTGGTCACTTGCATGATCAGGGCATAGACGACGACCAGCACCGCGCTGGCCACCAGCACCGCGAGCAACGCGCGCGCATGACTGCGATCCCTGCAGATGGCGCGCGCCATGACGAAGATGAGTCCGCAGGTGACGCACTTCAGCAGCCCGTTACGCGCCGCGTCGAGGGCGATGTCCGGTACCGCGGCATGGGCCGTCCCCAGAACCCGGAGAGCCGAGGCATAGAGCCAGGCGCTGCCCGAGGCCGGCGCGAACGACGCGCCCTGGAACAGTGCGAAGGCGACGACGAAAAGAAAGCAGCCGACCAGGGCCAGCAACGGCCGACGCTCCTGTTCGCCGACCTCGAAGCCGCGGCCCACGCCGAAGCCCGCCGCCACCAGCACGGCCACCAGCCCGACCGCCACCGCGATCGGCGCCCAGGCCCAGTCGCGGCTGGAACCCATCGGCAGTGCTGCCAGCAAGACGGGGGCGAAGAAAAGAACGACGATGAGATTGTCGGCCAACCTGCGGATCAGCGGCCTCCGGCGCTCCTCCACCACCTCGCCGTCGGCGTCGTGCGACGTCATATGCCGTGCCTCTTGAAGTTTTCGATCTCGCGGGAGAGTTCTTCCTGGCCGCCCGGCTCGTTGCGCAGGAAGTAGCGCAGGAACAGCTCGTCGACCGGCGAGCGGACGGCCGCCCCGAAATAGCGCTTTTCGAGAGTGAGGCGCCACGTCATGACAACATAGGCCTCCATCCGCTCGCGCTCCGACGGCGTGAAGGCCACCCAGTTGTCGAGGATCAGCCGCAGCCGCGCCGGCCAGATCGGATTCAGGAGCGGCGCCGTGTCGATCGACATCAGGAGTGCGTCCACGACTCCGCGCGACGTGCCATACAGTCCCTGCCGCACCGACGCGAGCCGTGCCCAGGCGACACCGCGGGCCGGCGCGTTGCCGAGGCCCGCAATGAGATCCGCCTCGGCGCTCCGCAGCCAGATGACCCGTTGCTCCACCGAGATGTCGAGGCTCGGCGTGAGGGCGCCACCGGCCACCAGTTCCGAACGCTGCAGGCGGCGGCTGGCCGAGGGATCGGCGGCCACAGCCAGATTGAGGGCAGTGATTCCAGCGTCGATGTCGACCAGCCTGACGGGCCGCCCGGTGCGCAGTTGGTTGACGACCGCATCGGCCTTCTGGGCCTGCCACGCGCCCTGGGCAACCGGCCAGGCCGCATAGACGAGGATGGCGCCAGCGAGTCCCAGGAGACCGCGCAACAGCCAATTGAGTGATTTCAAGACAAAGCCATCCCGAGACGAGCCGACTGCAGCGGCGGTCATGCTAGCTCAAAATACGCTGCCGCGCACCGTCGGTGTCTACGCACTCTTTGGGCGAGAGCGCATAGACGCCGCGCTCGACGCGCTCGAACCAGCCATAGACGTCGTCCTGCAGAATCCTGGCGGCCTTGGGCACGTCGCCCGATGCGCGCAGTGCCGCCACCTTCATCGGGCCGTTCGCCGCCAGCAGTGCCGCGCAGCGCAGCGCCTCCTGACGATAGGCGGTCATCAGCGGCGCGCGCATCGCCTGGCCGCCGAGATTGGGATCGCCGACGCGGCGTGCATGCTCACCCAGCAGGCGGCCGGCCTTGCGCTTGTTCGGGCGCGGCCTGTAGGGCACCGGATCGAGCACGACGTCGGCGTTTTTCCCGATCACCACGATGAAGCCCAGGCCCAGCCGGCGGCAGAGCTTGCGGACGTTCTTCATCTGCTTGGGCCATTGGCCGACCGCCAGATAGACGAGATCGGTAAGGGCGAGACGATCGACGCCCTGCAGGACGAGGCCGAGGCCGAAGGCGCGCTTCAGCTCGACCACCACAGGCGGCTCGGCGCCGCGTACGCCCACGACATCGCAGCCGCGCACCTCGCCCTTCACGACGTATCCCTGTCCTTCGAGCAGCGCCTTCACCGGCGCATAGAGATCACTCTCCAACGGCATGCCGGGAAGAGTGTATCATGGCCGGGAAATCGAGCGCCACGCGGTGGCGCGTGGAGGCTATTCTTCACCCATGACCAGCAGCATGCCCTCCCTGACGGAAATCCTGATCGCGATGGGCACGGCGCTCGTCGTCGCCGTCGCAATCAGGTTCTACCGGGCCCGGTCGGCGAAGCAGCCGCCGCCCCACGTCCACGACGTCCTGATGAAACGGGCGCAGGTCCATGCGAGCGAAAGCCCTTTCCTCGCGCACCTCTGCCGGCAGTACCGGACGAACGGCCACCTCTCCGACCGCCAGGCCAAGACCGTCGCAAAGGCCCTCGCGCGCCTCGAAGGAAACGGCACCTCTCGGAAGTGAGTGCCACTCACCATTTGATGTGCACGCTCGCCACGGACCATTCGTGCGGGCCGCGGTCGAGTTCCATGCTGCCTCCTGATTTCAGAAGGAAGAAACGCCGCTGTCGCGCGAACTGTTCCCGCTCCTCAGTCGACGATGCGCACGTCGTAGCCGAGCGGCGCGCTGTAGCCGCCGGCGACCGGCTCCCATCCGCGCGCGCGCATGCAGGACTTGAAGCGGCTGGCGCTGACGGCGGGCATCGGCTGCTCCCGCCCGGAGGCATCCCGGCTCACCACGCTCGCGGCCATGACGCAATCGTTGCGCGTGCCGACGAACGACTCGTAGCCGATGCCCAGCTTTCCCCAGGTCAGGGTGAATATCTTGTCGTCGGGAACGGCCGGCGCGCAGGCCGCGGCCGTCATCAGGGATGCAAGCACTGCTATCACCCGGCGAACACGCACTGTCGACAACATCATGATCTCTCCCCTGTCCGCCGCCCTGTGTCTCGCGCTAGTTTAGGGCGTGTCTCGCAAACGTGAAACTGTCTCGGCGCCGGCCGCCCGTCGCATCGCATTGGCCGCGCAGGGCTTCGGCGTGCCGCGGCCCGATGGCGCCACCAATGCGGGCCATGTTCGCCGCGCCATCGATCGCCTCGGCCTCCTGCAGATCGACTCGGTGAACGTGCTGGCGCGCGCGCACTACCTGCCGCTGTTCTCGCGGCTGGGCAACTACGACAGCGCCCATCTCGACCGCATGGCCTGGGGCGCCAAGAGCGCGCGCGGCCTGTTCGAGTTCTGGGCGCACGAGGCCTCCCTGCTGCCGGTGGCCAGCCATCCGCTGTGGCGCTGGCGCATGGCGCGCGCGGCGGCGTCGCACGCCGGTGACGTCAAGAACAAGCTGCACGTCTTCCGCCGCGAGAAGGGCGCCTTCATCGACGAGGTGCGGCGCCAGCTCGTCGCGCGCGGTCCCCTCGCCGCCTCGGACCTCGAGTCGGGCACCGCCAAGACCGGTCCGTGGTGGGGCTGGAGCGATGCCAAGTACGCCATGGAGTGGTTGTTCTTTGCCGGCGAAGTGACGACCGCCTCGCGACGTGGCGCCTTCGAGCGCGTCTACGACCTCACCGAGCGCGTGTTGCCGGCGCGAGTGCTGGCCTTGCCGACACCCGAACCTGAAGCGGCCCAGCGCGAACTGGTGCGCATGGCGTCGCGGGCGCTGGGCATCGCCACCGCGGGCGACCTGCGCGATTACTTTCGCCTTCCCGTCGCCGACTTCAAGGCACGGCTGGCCGAGCTGGTCGACGCGGGTGACCTGCTGCCCGTGTCGGTCGAAGGCTGGAGCCACCCTGCCTATCTTGACCCGAACGCGCGCCAGCCGCGCCGGATCGAGACGCGCGCATTGCTGGCGCCGTTCGATCCGCTGATATGGGAACGCGGCCGCGCCGAGCGCATCTTCGACTTCTTTTATCGCATCGAGATCTACACCCCGGTCGCCAAGCGCACGCACGGCTACTACGTGCTGCCCTTCCTGCTCGACGACAGGCTCGTGGCCCGTGTCGATCTCAAATCCGATCGCGCCACCTCCCGCCTGCTCGCCCATGCGGTCCACCTCGAGCCCGGCAACGATGCCGCAAAAGTCGCCGGGCCACTCCGCGAGGAATTGCGCCTGATGGCCGACTGGCTGGGATTGGAGAGTGTGGTTCTGCCGCGCACCGGGGTGTTGGCCAAGGCGATGAGTGCTCGGACGCGGCAGCGCTGAGGCGGTGCCTGACAACAGCCGATTGCATTTCCCGGACATTGTGCTCCCATCGAAGAGACCGGGGCCTGGGGAGATACAAATGACGACGCATGTTAACCCAGAAGACCGAAACGGCGGTGCACCTGGCGCAGTTGGCGCGCGCAGCGCTTGCCGATGCCATGGCAGCGGATGTCAATGAAGCCGCGGCGACGACGGGCGACCGGATGCCGGACTGGATAGCCGCCCGCAACTAGCGTCGGCGGCTCCGGCGTCCCTACCGGAAGTTGTAGGTGAAGAGGTTCTCCTCGTCGCCAGTGTCGACCTGGAAGAACATGCGGTGATACTTGTTGGTCTCGCAGCGGCCGTGACGGATCGAGAAGGAGTCTCGGCTGACGCACACAGGGATATCGCGCCTCCACTCTTTGCCGCTCGCCTTGTTCTGGGCATAGAGCAGGTAATAGCGGTACTGAAGCTTGCCCGGCCACAGGGTCATGCACTGGTTGGCGGCAAGCTTGTACCAGCCCTCGGAAATGATGTCGTGCGGATCGCCGGGTTTTCCTTTCACGTTGAGCGCCTTGGCCATTTCGATCTCGCTGCCGGTCTGGTTGCAGACGCGGAAGCCTTGGCGTGCCGGTTCCGGCGCGCGCTGCTGGGCCACCGCGCTGTCTGCGACCGCAACCATTCCGGCGAGCGCCGACAGCAGCACGATCAAACGGATCCTCATGACATCTCCCCCGAGACGAAATGCACCGAACCTGCGTCGACCTCGCGCGGGAAGCAACGACTCTCGGGAGTATTCGACATGCCGCCCCCCTCATCCTGCCAAGTTTCGCGGCCGGCGAGATCTCGCCAGCCCTGCACGGCCGCGTCGACCTCGCCAAGTACCAGGTTGGCTTGGCGACCTGCCTCAACTGGTTCATCCATCCGTTCGGTGGCGCCAGCACGCGGGCCGGGACGGAGTTCGTCGGCGAAGCCGTCGATCCGGCGGTCCGCTCCCGGCTGATCCCCTTCCAGTTCAACACGACTGAACCGACATTCCCCAGTGGCCCGGAGGAACGGTGCGAACGCTAGCATTCTGCCGTGTTCCGGGCAAAGCGTCAGCGGCCGACACGGGTTCCGCCGCCGCTTCCGCCGTGCACGACCTCCCGAGCGACCTTTGATCCATCGATTCGGCCCTTTCCCTCGTCATTCAGGCGCACTCCTCCCGTGGTGACGACGCATCCGGCTGTCCCACCCCTATGCTGGGGCCTGTCGTCGTCGCAGCCCGTCGATCAGCCGCAGGATCTGCTCGAACAGTTCCCTCGGCACCGCGACCTCGGCCATCTGGAAAACGGCGTAGCGGTCGTGGCGCACGACCTTGGCACCGATCTTCACGAGCTTCTCCCGAAGGCTGGTCAGCGACCATTGCGCGACGGCCTCGGGCAACGCCAGCGTCCGCATGAAGTTGGCGAGGTTGTAGGCCAGCGCGTGCAACTGCAGCCGCACCGCATTGGCGGCGAACGAGCAGCATGACAGGCGAGTCCACTTGATCGCGGTCTTGCCTTCCTTGATCCACTGCTCGCACGTCCCGCGCCTGTTGTAGAAGCCGACGACCCGCTCGGCCGGGCGCGACAGGTTGGTGACGATGAAGCCAACGCGGGGATAGAGCTCGCCGGGGTGCCACTCGACCTTGGCCACGACGCGGCGCGGCATCGTCCAGCTTGCCGCCTGATAGCTGAAGCTGGCGTAGGCGCGCCGGACCGTCAGCGGCGGGCGACCAACAGGACGCTTGAGCAGATAGCCGATCCTGTCCTGCAGGATGCGGTTCGCCGGCAGCCGGATCGTGTACTTGTAACCTTCGGCTTCGAGGAACGCGTAGACCTCGGGGTTGGCAAAGGCGGCATCGGCGCGGAAGTAGCGGCGCACGTCGCGCTCGCGGTAGCGGGCCACGACCGGTTCGAGCACGTCCTTCCAGCCGTCCGCCGAATGGACGTTGCCCGGACGCAGCGTGCATTGCTCGAGGTCGCCGAACTGATCGAACACGAACAGCGGATGGTAGCAGGTACAGGCGAAGTGACCGTTGTAGGCGGTGCCTTCCTGATCGCCATGCGTCGGGCTGACACTCGAATCCATATCGAGCACGATGGACCTCGGTAAGCGGTGGCCATGAACGTGGTCGATCCACTGCCCGGAGAGATCGGTCAGCACGGCAAGGTTCCCGTCGCCCGCGAGCCATTCCGTCTCGAACCGCCCCATCTGGCTCGTTGAAGCCGTATCACGCTCGACCGCCTTGCCGCCGACGATCCAGCGCATCGCAGGATCTCGCCTCAGCCGGTCGGCGTCGTTGACGTCCTCATATCCGGCAAGCCGACCGAACACCGACTGGCGCAGCATGCCGAGCAGATCGTGGCGACTGTTGCGGCCCGTGCGGCCGTCAACCAGGTGTTGGTCCGCGATGGCCATCAGGCCGAGCGCGGCGTCGAGTTCGCGATAGGCCAGCAAGCCGGCATCGGAGGTGACACTCGACCCGTGAAACTCCAGCTTGAGGCGGTGGTCGAAATCGAGCCGGAGAGCATCGGATTGGGCTTCACCCGCCGGCTGCGCCATTATCGCCTCGATCCAATGAGATAAGATGCCGAATCTTATAGCTCAAATGGAATCGACGCGGGTCAGTTCAATCGTTCATCTGGGTAATGCGGGGTTAACAAGGTGGTTCGCATTTCACTGTCGGGAGGCCTCATTGGCCTGCTCACGACGAATCCCCGGCGGGCTATCGACAATGCCATCGACAAGGCCAATCAGGATGGCTGGCACTGCCATCAGATCGTGCCTCATAGTTCTCGAAGCTTCTTGTGATCCTCCTTCGAATCGCTGTCTTGCTTGCAACGTTGTTTCTTTGGACTTGGGGCGCTGGCTACATCCTCCTTTTCCAGAAAGAGCGAACCCCCTGATCAGAGACCTAGCGTCAGGTGGATTGGCGAATTTGGAATAGGAATTGGTAGGTTGACTTTCAGCCTATTTCCTACTACACAGAGCCATGATGTTCCGACACCACGCGCTCGCCCTCTGTTCCGATTTGCATCAGGTGATTTTTCCGACGGCGACGAAGTTTGTAAACGAGTCAGTTGGCGACTCCTGTCTCACACCGGGCTGCCGCCCCATTCCATTGCGAAATCAAGCGGTTGGCAGACGCCACACAACCCGGCTAACGACGGGAACAGCGTGTCTCCCTGACTCGCGGCCGAAAGCGCTCCACGACAGGAAATTGAAATGAACGATCTGGTTCTCAAAGGCGGCAGGCTCGTCGATCCCTCGCAGGGCATCGACAAGGTGACCGACATCGCCTTCGCCGGCGGCAAGGTGGCGGCGATCGGCGACGGGCTCGCGGCCAAGGACACGCGCGACGTCAAAGGCAAGATCGTCTCGCCCGGCCTGATCGACCTGCACACCCATGTCTACTGGGGCGGCACGTCGCTCGGTGTCGAGGCCGAGCTGCTGGCGCGCACCGGCGGCGTCACCACCTTCATCGATGCCGGCAGCGCCGGACCCGGCAACTTCCACGGCTTCCGCAAGCATGTGATCGAGCCCTCGCCCGTCCGCATCCTGCCGTACCTCAACGTTTCCTTCCCCGGCATCTTCGCCTTCTCCAAGACCGTGATGGTGGGCGAGTGCGCCGACATGCGGCTGATCGATCCGCGCGAGGCCGTGCGCGTCGCGCGGGAGCACAAGGACCTGGTGCTGGGTATCAAGGTGCGGGTGGGCAAGTCGGCAAGCGCCGATTCCGGGATGATGCCGTTCCATATTGCCCTCGACGTCGCCGAGGAAGCCGGCCTGCCGCTGATGGCCCATCTCGATGCGCCGCCGCCGTCGCGCAACGAGGTGATGAGCCTGATGCGCAAGGGCGATGTGCTGACGCACTGTTTCCGCCCCTTCCCCAACGCGCCGATCGCGCCCGATGGCAAGGTGCGGGAGGAGATCCTGGCGGCCCGTGCGCGCGGCGTGATCTTCGACATCGGCCATGGCGGCGGTTCTTTCGGCTTCGGCACGACGCGCGGCATGCTGAAGGCGGGCTTCCTGCCCGACGTGATCTCATCGGACGTGCACGTGATCTCGATCGAGGGCCCGGCTTTCGATCTCCTCACCACCATGTCGAAGTTCCTCTGCCTCGGCGTCGACCTGCCGACGGTAATAAAGCTCGCGACGGTGAATCCGGCCGCGGCGATCAAGCGGCCCGACCTCGGCACGCTGAAGGTCGGCAGCATCGGCGAGGCCACCGTGATCGACCTCGCCAAGGGCAAGTTCGACTATGCCGATTCGATCGGCGAGCGCATGATCGGCGAGCAGCGGCTGCTCTCGGCCGGCGTGGTGCTGGCGGGCCGCTGGTGGCATCCGACTTGATCGACGAACCGGAAGAACCGAGTTCCCCAGCCTGCCTCGCCCACGAGGCCGACGACGCCTATATGGGCTTCGCGACCCGGGCCGAGATCGCTTCCTTCCTGGCGGGGCTCACGACGGCCGATGCGGAGTCGATTCGGAAGATGCTCCCGCGGATCCGCAATGACGCGCTGCACAAGGAACTCAGCAATAAAATCAAAGACTTAGAGGGCTGAAATTTTTCAGGCCGACATTGGAATTTCCACAAGCGGCTCTCCGTTGAGGCGATATGGTCGGGTGTCTACCTGGCGTCGCCCCTGCTCCCCGCTCAGTGACGCCAACCCTCCCCGCCCGGCCATTCAAGCCCGCTCCCAGTGAAACCCCGGGGGCGTGCTGCCTGTTTCAGGGAGCTGCCTCCAAGTAGACGACAGCGAACAGGCGCTCGGGATCGGTCCAGATCCGGTCGATCGTGAAGCCCGCGCTCTTCGCCAGCGCCGCGATGCCGGCGTCGTCGTACTTGTAGGAATACTCGGTATGGACGCGTTCGCCTTCGGCAAAGGCAAAGGTCCGCCCCGCCACCGTCACGGTCTGCGGACAAAGGCTGCGGAAGTAGATTTCGATGCGGCCATCAATCGGATCGTAGAAGGCCTCGTGGGCGAAGCTTGCGAGATCGAAGCTGCCGCCCAGCTCGCGGTTCATGCGCCGCAGCAGGTTGAGCGTGAAGGCAGCCGTCACGCCCGCCGAATCGTTGTAGGCGTCGTGCAACCGCCGCGCGTCCTTGCGCAGGTCGACACCCAGCACCATGGCGCCGCGATCGCCCAGCAGGCGGCGCGCACGACGCAGGAAGGCGGTCGCGTCCTGCGGTTCGAGGTTGCCGATGGTGGAGCCGGGAAAGAAGCCGAGGCGCGGCGCGCCGTTCTCGTCAGCCGGCAGTGCGTCGAGTGTCATGTAGTCGGCGCACACCGGCTCGACGCGGAGCCCCGGATAGTCGTGCCGCAGCCGAGCGGCGGTGGCATCGAGATGCTGGCGCGAGATGTCGATCGGCACATAGGCCGCAAGATCGGGCATGGCATCGAGCAGCAGCCGCGTCTTGACGCTCGAGCCGCTGCCGAACTCGACAAGGGCGCAGCCCGGCCCGGCGAGGCGCGCGAGTTCGGGCGTGCAGCTCTGCAGAATGACGGTTTCGGTGCGGGTGAGATAGTACTCCGGCAGCTCGCAGATCGCGTCGAACAGCTCGGAGCCGCGCGCGTCGTAGAGGAACTTGGCTGGAATGGCGCGCGGCGTGCGCGACAGGCCTTCGAGCACGGCGTCACGGAATTCGGCGCGGTCGCTGATCTCGATGCGGTTCGGCGCGAGTAGGGAAACTTTCATGACAAATCCTCCGCTAGGCGAATGCCACCGAACATCCACCGCGCATCGGGTGGGAAGAAGTTGCGATAGGTGGTGCGTATGTGGCCCGCCGGCGTGGCACTGCAACCACCGCGCAAGACGAACTGATTGGCCATGAACTTGCCGTTGTACTCGCCGATCGCGCCTGGCGGCTCGCGATAGCCCGGATAGGCAACATAAGGACTGGCGGTCCACTCCCAGACCTTGCCGATGCCGTGCAGCGACGGCGCCGCCGTCTCCCACTCGGCCTCGCGCGGCAGGCGCTTGCCCGCCCACTTGGCGAAGGCCGCCGCTTCGTAGAAGCTGACGTGGCACACCGGTTCAGACGGCTGCAGCGCACGCAGGCCCGACAAGGTGAAGACCTGCCAGCGCCCGTCCTTCATCTCCCAGTAGAGCGGTGCGTTCCAGCCGCGTTGGCCGACGCAGTCCCATCCCGCTGACAGCCAGAACTCGGGCCGCCGGTAGCCGCCGTCCTCGATGAAGGCGAGATACTCGGCACAGCTGGTCGGTCGCGACGCCAGCGCGAAAGGCTCCAACCAGGTGCGGTGACGCGGGCCCTCGTTGTCGAAGGCGAACCCTTCTCCCTTGTGCCCGATCTCGACCAGTCCACCGTCGAAGCGGATCCAGTCGAGCGGCCAGGCGTCGGTCACAACGGCATGAGACGCTAGCCGATAGGCCGGACGAAGCGGATTGAGCGACAGCATGTGCTTGGCATCCATCAGGATCAGCTCCTGATGCTGCTGCTCGTGATGGAGGCCGAGTTCGATCAGTGCCTGCATGTTGTCGCCGCCGCCCTCCAGCAGCTCCGCCATGGCGCCGGTGACGTGGCGGCGATAGGCCATGATCTCCTCGACGCCGGGCCGCGAGAGCAACCCTCGCTGCGGTCGCGGATGACGCGGGCCTACGGCTTCGTAGTAGGAGTTGAAGAGATACTCGTAGGCCGGATCGAAGACGCGATAGTCCGGCGCGTGCAGGCGCAGCACGAAGGTCTCAAAAAACCACGTTGTGTGCGCCAGATGCCATTTGGTCGGACTGGTGTCCGGCATCGACTGCACGGTCTGATCTTCGGCCGACAGCGGCGCGACAAGCTGCTCGCTGAGACCGCGAACGGCCAGGAAGCGCGCGACCTGCGCCGTGCTCCAGGTCTCGCCCCCGATCTCGGTGGCCTGCGTTACCTTGTTGGACACGACACCTCCGCACCGCACGCAACGCCATCGACAATAGCGGGTTGCAATGCGTCCGTCGCACACCCACTGTCGACAGCCTCCGCTTGTCCACCAGAGGGAAGCAAGTGCCGATTTGCGAAATCGACCCATGGCGCACTCAATATTTCGAGAGTGCGAAGTGTCCGGCCGACATCTTCATTCCGACTGAGGACAGCGACGCCTGGACCTGGAATCCCGCGCACCGCTGGGTCTACGACAAACTAGCGGTGGCGGCGAGCCAGGGTCTTGACGCCGCGCCGCACGGTGTAAGCCCCTCTGCCTATCCGGTCTTCTCGAAGCCGATCTACAACCTCAAGGGCATGGGCGTCGGCAGCCGCGCGCTCCACTCCGAGGCCGACTATGCCGCCGCCTACCGGCCCGGCCACATGTGGAGCACGCTGCTGGAAGGCGATCACATCAGCAGCGATGTTGCCGTCGTCGATGGCGCACCGTGCTGGTGGCGCCACGCCAGCGGCCAGGCCAGCGGCGATGGCACCTTCGACCATTGGAAAGTGCACGCGGAGCCCGTGCCCGCGGTCGAGGACTGGTGCGGCGTCTGGTGCCGCCGCCACCTCGCCGGCTACACCGGCATGGTCAATCTCGAAACCATCGGCGGGCGCATCATCGAGGTCCATCTGCGCTTTGCCGACCAATGGCCCGATCTCTACGGGGAAGATTGGGTGGAGGCGCTCATCCGGCTCTATGCGACGAAGCAATGGAAGTTCGACGATTTGCGCCGCCGCAACGGCTATAGCGTCGTACTGTTCGTCCCGCACCGGACAAGCTATCGCCATCCACCGCTCGCGCTGCAGCAGGAGATCACCCGCACACCGGGCGTCTCCAGCCTGCAAATCACCTTCCACGAGGACCTCGACGCCGACAGGCACGCCATGCCGCCCGGCGGCTTCCGCGTCGCCATCGTCAATTGCTGGGACCGTGCCGCCGGCAACGCCGCGCGCGAGCTGCTGCGGGCGCACTTCTCGAAACCCGTCTAAAGGTTCTTTCTCAGCAGGCCGGTGAACAGGCTGATCACAAACAGGACCAGCGCGACCACGAACAGGATCTGCGCCATGCCGGTCGCGGTCGAGGCGATTCCGCCGAAGCCGAAGACGGCGGCCACGAGCGCGATCACGAGAAACATCACTGCCCAGTACAACATGACTCTCTCCATTGATTTTCGGCTTAGAGGCTGGGTGTGAACGTGCTCGCAACCCGGCCGGTTCCCGGACGTTCGCTTCAGCAAGACACAATGACCATCGGAGGCGTCATGGAACGCGAACTCACACCGGCCGAGGCGCGCAGCGGCGTCATCAGTGGCCGTGTCATCACAATCCTGGTCATCTCGACGACGGCCGCAATCATCGCGCTCGGCCTTGCCTGGGTGCTGGTCTTCTCACGGGCGTAGCCCGGCTTCTAGAAGGCGCGCCCTCGGGACAGCCCCGCTTGAGCAGCCTCCGTGCAGGCGCCTTAAGCGCTGACGTCGTTGTATTCCGGATGCCGGCGTACGAAGGCGGCGACGAAATCGCACACCGGGACGATCTTAAAGCCGCGCTTGCGGCTGTCGTCGAGTGCAGCGCGGACGATCTGCGCGCCGATCCCCTTGCCCTCATCCTCGGGCGGCACCTCGGTGTGAACGAACACCAGGGCGTCGCCCTGCTGGCGATAGACCGCGACCGCCACCCCGTGTTCGGTGTCGAGTTCGTAGCGGTTTTGCGCCTCGTCGTGCCGCACTGTCGCCATCAGCGGTCGACCTCCCAGAACATCGGGTACGACGACTGGATCATTCCCTTGAGATCGCTTCGGTAACCCGCCGCGATGCTGAACTGACCCCACATGACCGACGGCGTCAATTCGTAGCCGACGACCTGGATCTCGGCGGCAATCCGCTTGCGGTCCTCGAGCGTAGCGGCCTGGGTGTAATCCTTCAGCAGCTTGGGAATACGGTCGTCGCAAGACCAGCCGGGAAAGTCGTTGCAAGTCGCGGCGATATAGAAGTGCGTGAGCGGCGAGAACATGTCCGTGCCATTGGAGTAGACCGGGAACATCGACCAGCCATCCTTCTTGGCGCGGCGGGCAAGGATGGTCGGCCAATCGCGCGGCTGCTGCTCGACGGTGAAGCCCACGTCGCGCATGTTCTGGGCGAGCACACGGCCCGCGGTCTGGCTGATCGAACCCGCTACCTCGAGGATGATCACGGGTTCGCCCTTGTAGCCGGACGCCTTTAATTCGGCGCGGGCAGCCGCCAGGTCGAGCTTGGCGCCGGCCGAGCCTGCGTCTGTGCTGAGCGGTGTGCCGCACATCCAGAACGACGGGCAGGACTTAGCGCGGAAGCGATCGGGCACGCCGATCGCCGTCAGCGTCGCATCCTGGTCGGCGAGCTTCCACAGCACGCGCCGCACCGCCGGATTATCGAAGGGGGGTGCGGCATGGTTCAGTCGGAAATTGCCCTGGAACTGATGGAGGCCGCCCAGTCCCATTAGCTTCACGCCCCGCTCCTTCTCCAGCAGCGGCAGCATGTCGAACGGCAAGTATTGCATGTAGTCGATCTCGCCCGCCATCAGCGCGTTGGCGCCGGTGGACTGGTCGGGCATGACGCGCAGCACGAGCCGGTCGATCTTCACGTTCTTGCCGCCAGCGAGGAAGTCGGCCTTCTCCTTGCGCGGCACGTAGTCGGGATTGCGCTCCAGCAACATCGCGTTGCCCGGCCGCCATTCGCTCTTCACGAAGCGGAACGGGCCTGAGCCGATCGGCTCGGGGATGCGCTGGTCGGCCGGCGTGGCCGCAAGGCGCGCCGGCATCATCGCCGGCAGCGGCGCATTCGGCTTGCCGAGAACATCGAGCAACAGCGGGAACGGCTGCTTCAGCACGAGCTTGAAGGTCTTGGCATCGACCGCGTTGAGCGACTCCGTGTCGGCCAGCAGCATCTTGCCGAGCGCGTCGCGTGCGCCCCAACGCTTGAGCGAAGCCACGCAGTCCTCGGCCGTGACCGGCGTGCCGTCATGCCAGTTGAGACCGTCGCGGAGCGTAAAGCTCCAGGTGAGTTTGTCGCCGCTGACTTGCCAGGTGTCGACCATCTGCGGCTTGATTTCGCCGGCTTCGTTCATGGCGAACAGCATGTCGAAGACATGCAGCGAGAACGATCGGGTGATGGCCACCGTGGTGGCATGCGGATCGAGGATCGTCGCCTCGGATTCGAGAACGACCGTCATCGACTTGGCCGCCCGCGCCTCGCGCGACCCGATCAGCGACGTCGTTGCAAATGCCGCGCCCGCCGCCAGCGCCGTCCGTCGTCCCAATTGCCCGCTACGCATTCAAAGCCCCCTGTCCGACAAGCCGGCAACGTAGCGGCGTTTGGGTGCAAACGGAAATGGGCCGGCCCTGCATTTCCGCTGACCGGCCCACGATATTCTGCGCTGCGCGAGCTGCGCTTAGGCTGGCGACATGATGCGGCACAATACCTGGTCGACGAACAGATCGACGCGTGGGCCATAGACGGGCACGCCCAACCGTTCACCCGGACCCGCCGCCGGAATGATCACCCGCGTGTCCTCGACCTTGCGGCCGGCATTGGTGAAAGTGCAGCCGACCACCGGGTTGATGACATCTGCGCTGTTGTTGGTGATGTAGATCACCGTCAGCCAACGCTCGCCCGGCACCGCCTGAAGAGACGCACCGTCGAGGGTGGCGATCGGAACGCTCGGCCCCGCGGTGATCGGCAACACGCCCATAAGGTTGGCGCGCGGCCGCTGGACCGTGACACCCTCGACGACCGTCATTTGACTGCGCGGGTCGAAGGCCCTGTCCCGCTCGGACGTCGGGGGAGCAAGCTTGTTGTCCTGGCTCACGGTCTCCGGCGTCCAGATCTTGCCAGTCCGTTCATCCCGGAACTGACCCGTCGTCTGCGCCAGGGCAGATGCTGCCAGCACCAAGCCAAAGGAACCGGCAGCGACCACCGTGGCGACACGAGTTGCGCGCTTCATCATCCGCCGCCTGCTACATGTCCCTCATGCGACGCGTCTCCCAGCTACTCACCTGGGCCTCGGCTTCCTGCTCGGTGATGCCGTAGCGCGTCTGAATCTTGCCGACGAGCTGATCGCGGCGACCCTCGATGGCCAGCAGGTCGTCATCCGTGAGCTTGCCCCACTGCTCCTTCACGGCGCCCTTGCTGGTCGTCCAGCTGCCCTTGATCTTTTCCCAGATCGTCCTGGCATCGGACTGTGTGGTGGTCTGGCCACTCGTCTGGGCCTGGACGGCCAGGGGCACGGTGGCGGCGGCGATACAAATGGCGACGACTGCAAGAGTACGCATGGGAAGCTCCTGTTTGGGGTAATTGGTGGTCAGGCAACGATGGGTGCCGACCGAAGTTGCATCCGCCAGCAGGCGAGAGCCCGGTCAGGCCGCGATCACGACCACAGCGACCTCAGGAGCATCGCAACCGGCACAACGATCAGGATTGCCACATAGAGGTCCAGCAATTCGCCGTCGAGCAGCCGGTTGACTGTCCGTTCGTTGGTTCCACTGTTGGCCTGCCTGTGCGGAGTTGTGACACTCATCTCGCCCTCCGAGGGTGACAATCTCCGCCATGTAACGTCGGCGACGTCGGCGGGTTGCCGCACCAGAATCAGGAGGGCGTGGCGGTCCGGGCAGCGTGATTGAGGGCCTGTTCCAGGTCGATTGCCGAATAGGGCTTTGTGATGAACTGGTGGCCATCCGCTTGCCCGTCGGGCCGGCCATAGCCGCTGGCAATTACCACCGGCAGCCCGGGAAATTGCCGGTGCACTTCAGCCGCGAGTTCCTCGCCGCTCATCCCCGGCAGACCGAGATCCGTCAGCAACAGGTCGAAGCTGCCATCCCGCGCCAGCAGGTCGAGGGCCTGTTCGGCGCTCCCGACGCCCGCCACGGAGCAGCCGAGTCGAACCAGCATGTCGGAAACCGACATCCGGAGGACGACCTCGTCCTCTACCAGCAGGATCCGCCGAGGCAGAACCACGGACGTGGCGCCAGGCATGGCCTCCGGCGTCGTTGCGGACGGCTGCTGCGGTATCCGCCGCGCCGACAACACGCCCCGCACCTTGGCGGCGAGCGCCTCGGCGCCATAAGGTTTCACGATCATCGCGTGGTGAGATTGACCGGACTCGGGAATAAGGTCCCTGGCGTACCCAGAAGTAAGGAGCACCGCGATGCCGGGTCTCAGGCTTTGCGCCAGCGAAACCATTTCCATCACCGGCAGCGTTCCAGGCATCACGATATCGGTGAACAGGAGATCGAATTCCGCATCCTTGTTCAGCAACGCCGCCGCGGCATCGGCGTTTTCCACGGCGGTCACGCGATAGCCCCAGCCACCGAGCATGTCGACCACCGCTTGCCGCACGTCGTCGTGGTCCTCGACCACGAGGATGCGCTCCCGGCCGGTCGGTGCGACCGTTGGGTCCGTCGCGTTCTCGACAGCCGCATCGAGCGTACGTGGCAGATAGAGCTTCACGCTGGTGCCCTGTCCGATGGCGCTGTCGATCCGGATATGGCCGTTGGACTGGCGGACGAAGCCGTACACCATGCTGAGGCCCAAGCCGGTGCCCTTGCCGTCGCGCTTGGTCGTGAAGAATGGATCGAAGGCCTGCGCGGCGACTTCCGGAGGCATGCCGGTACCCGTGTCGCTGACCGCGACGAGCACATAAGCGCCCGGCGTCACGTCGGGGTGCAACATCGCATATCTCCGGTCGAGGGTGACGTTCGACACCTCGACCCGCACCGTACCGCCGTCCGGCATGGCGTCGCGCGCATTGATCGCTAGATTGAGGATCGCATTCTCGAGCTGGCCGGAGTCGATCCGCGCGTTCCACGGATCATCAGCCATCGCCAGCTCGATGGTGATGCGCTCGCCGAGCGAATGCCGGAGCAGGTCGGCGAGATCCGACAACAGCTGCGCGACATTGGTCGGTTGCGGGGCCAGGGGCTGCCGCCGGGCGAACGCCAGGAGCTGCTGCGTCAGACGCGCCCCGCGTTCCGCTGCCGCAGTGGCGGTCTGCAACCGCGCCACGACCTCAGGATTGGTGCCGACGTCGTCCTTCATGAGATCGAGATTGGCCCGGATGACCTGCAGGATGTTGTTGAAGTCGTGCGCCATGCCGCCGGTGAGTTGACCAATAGCTTCCATCTTCTGCCCTTGCCGCAGGGCCGCCTCGTCCCGCAGCTGCTCGGTGATGTCGACGCATCGCACCACCGCGCCGCCACCCGACATCTCGCCGCGCGACACCTCGTATTCACGCCCCTCGTGCGAGACGCGCGCGGTCAGCGACCGGTCGGGCGCGTCGATGTCGAGGTTCAATGGCTCGAGCAAGGCGTGCATTGCCGGCAATCGGCCCGACAGCAGCTGCTCCCTCGTCAAGGGGCCGCTCCTGACGGGGTCCCAGCCCGCGAGTTGCGCAAAGGGCTCGTTCCAGGCCACGACCAATCCCTCGGCGCCGATCACGCAGATCGGATCGCGCAGGCTCTCGAGGGTCGTCTTGAGCAGGCTCGAACGGGCAAGAAGCTCGCGCTGCGCACGCTCCAGTCGACCGGCGCCGCCGACGATGATGACGATGCCGGCGATCAGGCACACGAAGGCGCCGCCCATGACCAGCAAACCCGCGACGTCGGCCTTGTCCTGCTCCAAGCGCAGCGTCGCGAGCCGCCGGGCCAGCAACAGCCGCTGACCTTCGATGAACGTGTCGCCGATGCCGCGAATCCGCTCCAGTGTCGTGGCCGGTGCGCCAGTGCGAGCAATGGCAAGCGCAGCTTCTCGCCCGTGGATCTGATAGGCGGCCACGGTACTGCCGAGCCACACGAGCTTTTCATTGACGAGGGAACGGAACTCCCTGACCTGCTGCGTGGCATCGGGGTCGGTGGAGGCAGCGGCCTCGAGCTGGCGGAGGCCGGCCTCGATGCGCAGGCGTGCGCGTTCATAAGGTCCCAGGTTGGCCAAATCGCCGGTAAGCAGGTAGTTCTTCTGACCGATTTCCGCGTCCTGCAACGCGACCACGGTATCGCGCATCAAGGACATTGATTCGTAGTTTCCGACCACCAGGCGCTGCTGCCTGGCGGCGGAATTGGAGTGGGTGATGGCCAGCATGGCGCCGGTCGCGATCACCACGGCGACCGTGAGTCCGACGATCAGCCCGGACAAACGCGCTGCCCGTGGCACGCTAGGCATCTGAAGCCGGCTCCTTGGCCATCGGGAAGGTCAGGACAACCCGCGTCCCACCGCCGTCGCGCGGCGATATCGTCACGTCCCCGCCGAGCTGCATCGCCAGGCCCCGGATCAACGTCAGCCCGAAGACGCCCCGACCGTCCGACCGGACCGGCCCGCTGCCCTTGTCGAGGCCGTTGTCCTCGATGACGAACGTGACCTGATCCTCGCTTTCGGCCGCTTCGATCCGGATCTCGGGCGTGGCGACGCCACTGAAATCGTGATCCAGGGCAGCGCTCACCACTTCGGTCACGATCAGGCCAACCGGAATGGCCGTATCGGGACCGACCGCCATGATCGGGGCGCGGATATGGAAGCGCGGCGTCAGACGATTGTCATTAACACCGCCAACCGAGATCTGGCGCACCAGATCGCTGATGAAGCGCTGGAAGTCGACTAGAGCCCAGCTCGTTCTCTCATAGAGATGCCGATGCAGGATCGAGAGGGTAAGAACCCGGTTCTGGGCATCGCCGAAGAAGCGACGGATACGTGGCGAGCGGATTTCACCGGCCTGCAGGTTGAGCAGGCTCGAAATCATCTGGAGATTGTTCTTCACGCGGTGATGGATCTCGCGAAGCATATGATCGCGCTGCTCCAGCCCGACCCTCAGTTCGGCCTCGCGGCTGGCGATCGCCTCCGCCATTGCCGTCACGCCCTCTCCGACGGCCGCCAGTTCCGGAGTCCATGGACGCACCGGAACGAAGGTGCCCGGTTCGCCCCGGGCGACCTTGCCGGCAAAGTCCCGGATGTAGCGCAGGGGACGGACACACCAGCGGTCAGCGCCGAACCAGACCGCAAGCAGCACCAGGATGAGGGCCAGCATGACGAGCAAAAGCGAGTCTCCGGTCCGGGCAAGCGACAGGATTTCATCGGCTGTGGGCGCCGCGGCGATGGCGAAGATGGCATTTCCCGCCAGGGGCCGGAGGCTGAAGGCGTAGACCATGCCATCCTGGCCATACTCCCGGAAGCTGGTCTGCCCGCCCACGATCGCCGCGGCGATGCGGGCAGCCACCGGCAGCGCACGAACCATCTCCGCGGTGCCACCGACTGAGGCGCCGGCGCGATCGACCAGCGCGACCGCGATGCCGCCGTCGGCCTGCACCGGCAACACTTTGTCGGCAAGGCTTCTGAGCGAGATGCCGATGGCACACATGCCGCCGAACTCGCCGTTGTGCAGGATCGGCAATGCCGCCGGCATGATGCTGAGGGCCGTCACCCTGCTCGCGATCTGGGTGCCGACCGAGAACGCCTTCGCGTCGCGGACGTGGCGAAAAATCTCGCGATCGGAAAACCCCATGCCGACCACGGTGACTGTACTCGAGCAACGCGCAACACCCTTGTCGTCCGTGACAAGCATCGAGGAGTACTCTGTCGGAAAGGCTTGCAGGATCCTGGCAAAGTAAACCTCACATCCCGTGATGTCGGCCTGGGTCGCCTCCACGCGCGCACTCTTAATCACGGCGTCGTCGGAACACGCCGCAACCAGCAATCGTCGCGTACCTTCAATCAGGACACCGTGCCGCGACACGGCAAGCTCCGCGGCGGTCGCCACGGCATCGCTACGCTGGCGTTCGGCAAGTCTCATCTCGCTGTCGGTTTGCCATGCCGCAAGTCCGAGGACTGGCAAGAATACCGCTGTCACCAGTAGAGCCAGCTTCGTGCGCAGCGACCAACGGGCCAACATCGGCCGCGCCCGGTTCAGATCGAGACTGTGTGGAGCGCTTGGGCGATCGCCGCGCGAAGAAGGTCAGGATCGAACGGCTTCGAAATGACGAAGGCTGGCTCGACTCGCTTGCCTGTCAGCAATCGCTCGGGAAAGCCGGTCACGAAGATGACCGGCACGCTCATGGACCCCATGATCTCGTTGACGGCGGAAATGCCGCTGTCTCCGCCGCGGAGCTGGATGTCCGCCAGTACGAGATGAGGCGAATGCTTGCGAGCCAGCTCGACCGCCGCCTTTTCCGTGGCTGCGATGCCCACGACCTCGTGACCCGCGTTGCGCACGATGTCGGCGACGTCCAACGCGATGATGGCTTCATCCTCGATCACCAGGACACGCACCGACGCCACGCGCTGCAGTTCCTGCCGCGCCTCCGCCAGGCCGCGTTCGGCCGTATCGATGTCGACACCGAGGATTTCTGCGGCGTCACCCACGGTGAAGCCTTCAAGGACCGTCAGGAGCAGGACCTGCCGCTGCAGCGGCGCCATGTCCGTGAGCGATTCCTTCAGTCGACCGCTGACACTTTCCGCACCGGCGCTGCGCTCCAGCCCGCCGAACGGCTGTTGGAGACTATGGAACAGCTTAAATACGCCCAGCTTGGTATCCGCGGACTTGGCGATCAACTCGGGCTGTTGCACCGCCACTTCGGCGCAGAGCCTGACCCATTCGTCGCCTCGCTGTTGGGAGCCGCTCACGGCCCTGGCATAGCGACGCAGAAATGGCAGCGTTCTGGTGATTGCTTCGGACAGCTTCTTCGTCACGGACTCGTCTGGCACGTCGTTTTTCTCCCTTTATGCGCAACGCCAACCATAGGCATGCGTCACATGACTATCCAGAGGTGTACCAGGAGTACAGCTACCGGTTCGTCACGTTGCTGTCGCTGACGACTCACCTCGACGGCTTCTTGGTCGGCCGCTTGCTAGTGCAGCCAGCCTAGCGCCCACATCAGGAGCAGGACGGGGATGGGAACTCCCACAAACCACAACAGCGCCGCACGTCCCATGCCTTATCCTCCTCGAGGGTGCGTTGGCTCGAATACCGACATGAAAACGCCCGAGGAGCCGATCGGTTCCCGGCAAACCACCGGGCACCGATCGGGTAGCGGCCTTACATGCGACCGATCCAGCTGTTCACCTGGCGCTCGGCTTCGTCCTTGGCCAAGCCGTAACGCTCCTGGATGCGACCAACGAGCTGGTCCTGCTTGCCGCCGATCACGGTGATGTCGTCGTCCGTGAGCTTACCCCACTGTTCCTTGACCTTGCCGGCGACCTGCTTCCAATTGCCTTCGATCCGATCCCAGTTCATGACGCGTTCCTTTCGGTTGGAGTGTCGCGTGCCCGCGAGTTCGGAGTTAACGTGAACCTGAACGAGGAGGTTGCTTGTGGGAGTTTTCCCTGGCGCAGAGCGCCGGACTGCCCACATTGAGCAGAGTGCGCTCGCGATAGCACCGCCTCCAGGGGAAATGCCTGCTCGATGATAATGGACGATATCGTGGCGTTGCTTCCGGACCTGCGCGCCTTCGCGCGCTTCATGTGCCGCGAGCGCGAGGCGGCGGACGATCTCGTGCAGAACACCGTGCTGGCAGCCCTCGACAAGCAGCAACAGTTCGCGCCGGGGACCAATCTCAAGGGCTGGTTGTTCACGATCATGCGCAATCGATTCTACTCCGACCTGCGCTCCCAGCGCCGCCGCCCTTCGGGAGTCGACTCCGACCAGGCAGCGCCACTCGCCGCGGTCGACAATCCCGAAGCCACCGTTGCCATCAAGGAACTATCGTCGGCGCTGTGGCAGCTCAGTGCGCAGGCACGTGAGGCGCTCATCCTGGTGGGAGCCGGCGGCTTTTCGTACGAGGAGGCCTCGCGTCTCTGCGGCTGCACGGTCGGCACGCTGAAAGTGCGCGTTTCGCGTGCCCGCAAGCAACTGGCCGACAAATTGAATGAATAGCAGACTGGAAACGCGTTATTTTTCAATGACTTAAGATTAAATAAACTCGATGTAACCTTTTGACCCTTCTCGGCATTACTTCAATACAGAACGACACTGTACGAGGAGAGAAATACATGGCCATCGAAACTTCGACGACCACCCCTTCGACCACCAAAGACGTTGGCGATTTCCACGGGCAGCTGACGGCGATCCTGCCGCGTCTGCGGATTTACGCGCTGTCGCTTACCCGCAATCGCGACTCGGCCGACGACCTCGTCCACGACACGGTGATCAAGGCTCTGGCCGGCCGTCAAAGTTTCCAGCCCGGCACCAACCTGGCGGCCTGGCTGTTTCGCATCCAGCGCAATGAATTCATCTCCGGCCTGCGGCGCCTGCGCCCGACCGTTCCGGTCGACTCGACGATCGCCGAGACGCTCTCGCACCCGCCGCACCAGGAAAGCGGCCTCATCATGCGCGAGTTCCTGTCGGCCTTCTCCAAGCTGGCCCCGACGCAGCGCGAGGCTTTGCTGCTGGCCGTCGTGGAAGGCCTCCCCTACGAAGCCATCGCCGCGCACACCAACGTGTCGGTGGGTACGGTCAAGAGCCGCATCTCGCGTGCCCGAGACCGCCTGGAGCATCTGTTGGTCGACGGCGACGCGCAGCAGCCGTCTGCCAGCCTCGCCGACGGCGATGACGATGCCGCGGCGGCGCACTCCCGCTCCGCCAGGCTCTGAGCCTTCGAATGGCGGGCCAGTATCCGCACAAGGCTCAAAAGTGTGGCATAGTCGGTATGCGTTTTGGGGAGTGCAATGGACCGGACAAGGGCCCTTGGAATGGTCTTCCATCGGACGAAGGTACGTCATGGCAGGTGACGAGAAGCCGCGCCGCGGCCGGGCCGATGAAACGGCCCGCCCGCGCGTGAAGACTTCAGAGGAACGTCCATTCGATCTTTGGCTGCAGAAGCAGTTGCACGCGATGTACGACGAGATCGCTAGCGAACCTCTGCCGACCGACTTGCTCAAGCTCATCGATCGCGACGCCGCCAAGAATGCCGGGTCCAGGAATGACGACGCCGCGGAGCCGCGCCGCAAGAAGAAATAGCGGCCGGACGGGATCAGACCGGACGGCGGGCCGCGACCTCGTTCTGCACGCAACGATCGTACGGTGCCGTGCCGCGCGGCAGACCGTAGGACAGGCACGCTGTCTGTGAATCGGCCATGATCTGAGCCTCGCTATAACCCACGGCCGCGCGACCGTAGCGGCGCTGATCGGCAACGCGTTGCTGGCAACGGGCATAGTCGGCGGAAGATGCCGTAAAGCCATAACTCGCGCAGGGATCATCCGCGACGACCACAGTGCGATGTTCAACCGCGCAGGCGCCTGCGGCCAGGGCGACAAGGGCAAGCACCAGTGCCTGCTTCATCATGGGCAACCTCCTTAGGCAGCGATGCGCCGCCCTCGGCTGCTAACGGCCATGGCTGTTGCCGGTTCCACCCGTCGGCTATACAGGGGCGTCCTTCTAGGGAGAGAAACAAACGATGAAGCTGTTCGATCTTTCCGGCCGCGTGGCCATCGTCACCGGCGGCAATGGCGGCATTGGCCTCGGAATGGCGAAGGGCATGGCCGAGGCCGGCGCCACGATCGTCGTTGCCGGACGCGACGCGGCGAAGAACGCCGCCGCCGTGAAGGAGATCCAGGGCCTCGGCGCAAAGGCCAGCGCGATCGCCGTCGACGTCCTGAAGGAGGACTCCTGCCACGCCCTGATTGCCGAGACGGTCAAGCAGCACGGCCGGCTGGACATCCTGGTCAACAACGCCGGCATGAGCATTCGCAAGCAGCCGCAGGACTTCACGGCGGCGGAGTGGCACATGGTCCTCGACAGCAATCTGACCAGTGCGTTCCTGTGCAGCCAGGCCGCATATCCGGCAATGAAGCAGGCGGGCGCCGGCAAGGTGATCAACATCGGCTCGATGATGTCGATTTTCGGGGCGGCCTTCGCGACCGCCTATGCCGCCAGCAAGGGCGGTATGGTGCAGATGACCAAGGCGATGGCCACCGCCTGGGCCAAGGACAACATCCAGGTGAACTCGATCCTGCCGGGCTGGATCGACACCGCCCTCA
>LNFM01003337.1_pt1 | contig 31816 bp, 21 predicted proteins | sample 596031 | NCBI WGS metagenome assembly LNFM01 (sample SAMN04254537, study PRJNA301005) | activated carbon metagenome | isolation source: dual media filters at the Ann Arbor, Michigan drinking water treatment plant | place: USA: Ann Arbor | reverse complement strand
AGGTTAACGGAGTCGAACCGATGACCTTTTGCATGCCATGCAAACGCTCTAGCCAGCTGAGCTAAACCCCCTTTATTGTGGGATTGCAAATATATATGCTACTGCCTACTACTCAAAATAAAAACCCCGGCTTTACGGGGTTCATTTTTTTATTTCAGTAAAGAAGGAATTGGTTTCGCTTTGGCTTCTTTTTTTCGGGTAGATTCTCTGATGAGCAATTCAGTGGTCAACACTTTTGTTTCAAAATCTGTTACCGGTCTTTTGCTTTCTATCATTTGTAATAAAAGGTTCGTAGCCACCTCTCCCATTTCAAATGCGGGCTGGCGGATAACCGATAATGGCGGGTCTAACAATTCCGTCAGATCTGTATTGGAGAAACCAACCAAGCCAAAATCACCAGGCACCGTATATCCTTTTGAACGTAATATGCGAAGGCAGCCAGTTGTCAATTTATCTGCCGATGCAAAAATGGCATCCGGTTTATTTTTGGGTTTTAATAATTCTTTGATTGCTTCTTCCACTTCCGTCAATATCATTCCTCCATGCGCACAATACTTAATCAGTGATTCATCTACTTCCATGCCATGATCTGTCAATGCTGCTTTATAACCAGCTAATCTTTCTTTAGCAATAGATAAAGCCGGAGCATTGCTTACAGTGGCAATTTTTTTGTATCCGCTATTGATGAGATGCGTAGTAGCATCATAAGCTCCTTTGTAATTATCAACAATTACTTTATGCGTTTCAATCTCATCTACTATTCTGTCAAAGAAAACAATGGGCATTCCCCTGTCATGCAATTCTTTTAAATAGCTAAAGTCTTTTGTTTCGGTTGATACAGAAATGATCAACCCATCTACCGAACGGGAAGTCAGGTATTGCAAGTTCAGCATTTCTCTATCTGCTGACTCTCTGCTTTGCGAAATAATTACGTTGTACCCGTTATTGTACGCTATGGATTCAATACCGTTGATGATCTGCGAAAAATAGCTATTGGCAATTTCGCATACAATTACCCCGATGGATCGGCTTCTTCTCTCTTTCAGGCTTAAGGCAATCGGGTTGGGGTGATAATTGATCTTCTCCGCATATTCCAGCACCAGCTTTTTGGTTTCCGGGCTTATTTCATAACTATCCCGCAACGCTCTTGACACGGTAGAAGTGGAAAGTCCCAGTGCTTTGGCAATATCTTTTATGGTAACGGCTTCAAATTTCATTTTTCAGAGCATTCAACTGGCTGATGGAATTGCTTTAAAGTTAGACAATTAGCTGCTTATTTCCGATGCTTTATCTATCAGACTGCTTATTGTGTTCACCTGTTTTAAGGGTGCATTCCCAAACTGTTTAACTCAAAAAAAATAGTATCCTCCAAAACATTTCGTACTGGGAGCCAAAGTTTATCCAACTCATTCAAAATGATAACGATACCGGGAACGATTGCGTAAAAAAACATACTCATGCCTGATTGAGATACGGGAATATCTGACTAGAATTGATTTGGAATTGGACGATTGCCGGGCAGCATTTGCCCCAATTTTTTTAAATACTCAACCTCAAATAAAGCCATATGAAGAAGCTGTCACTGCTTTTGCTCTTCTCTGCCGTCATTACATTATCTCTATTTGCACAATCCCGAACCGTAAAAGGTAAGGTAACCGATGATACCGGTGCCGGACTGGCTGGTGTAAATGTAGTTGTTGCCGGTACTACATCCGGTACACAGACCGATAAAGACGGAAACTTTTCGATTGGTGTTACTGGCTCACCAAATTTGCTATTTACCTACGTTGGGTTTGTGGCAAAAACGGTTAGTACATCAGGTAACGATAACCTAAGTGTTAGCATGGAAAAAATTATTTCATCGGGTGATGAAGTAGTGGTGATCGGCTACCAGTCTGTAAGAAGAAAGGATCTTCTTGCATCAGTTTCATCAGTAGGTGCCAGAGATTTAAAAGATATTCCTATTAACTCTGCGGCGGAAGCATTGAATGGCCGGTTGGCCGGTGTTACTGCAACTACTGCGGAAGGTTCCCCGGATGCAGCTATTAGAATCAGAGTTCGTGGAGGTATGTCGATAACAGGAGACAATAATCCATTATTTATTATAGATGGTGTTCAGGTTGAAAATGGACTTAATTCCATTTCTCCGCAGGATATACAGTCAATAGACGTTTTAAAAGATGCTGCTGCTACCGCAATATATGGAGCCAGGGGTGCTAATGGCGTTGTAGTGATCACTACAAAATCTGGCAAACAAGGAAAAGCAGTAATTAGCTATAATGGATTTGTGGGTATTAAAAAATTACCAAAAACACTAGGTGTATTATCTCCTTACGAATATGTTGTTTACCAAGGCGAAAGATCAAGAGGAAATTCCACTGACAGTACTTCCTTTGTGGGAAATTTTGGTACTACATGGGACACATTAAATGTTTATAAAAACGAAAACCCTGTAAACTGGCAGGATGAAGTTTTTGGCAATACGGGTATTATCACTACACACAATATTGGTGCATCCGGTGGTACCAGCAAATTCACTTATAATTTAGGCTATACCTATAACGACGAAAAAGCGATCGTTTTAAATTCAAACTATAAAAGACATTTGTTTATTCTAAAAGGTGATTACAAAGTAACCAAGAATATAAAAGTAGGTGTAAGTACCCGCTATACCAATCAAAATGTATATGGAGCAGGTGTATCATCAGAACAAGGTTCATCGTATAATAGATTACGTAATACTGTAAAATACAGACCGTTCCTTTCTCCTGGTTTAGAAATTGATGACCAGGATCCATTAGCTGATCCCAATGTAGGTAATGGATTAAACCTTGTAAATCCAATTTCATTAGCTGGCGCAGAATACCGTAGAAAAACATCGAATGTTTTTAACTTTACTGCCTACGCCTCTTATAATATCACCAAAAACCTTTCTTTCAAATCTACTTTTGGTTATGATATAAACAATATCACAGACAGACAATTCAGTGATTCAATAACGCCTTATTCCATTATACAGGGTGGAAAATTACCTATCGTAGGATTAGATACTGCCGAAAGAAAAACAATTACCAATTCAAACGTATTAACCTACTCAGTTAAAAATTTTAAAGGCAAACACAATTTCGATGTGTTGATAGGTCAGGAAACGTACGATTACAGAACAGAAAGTCGTTCAAGCCTTTTCAGAAATTTTCCTCTCTTTACTTCGTATGACAATGCATTTAAAAATACCAACCTGGGCATACCTTTCAATGGCTATCCAAGATTAGGTAAAACAAGATATACCAACGTATCCTTCTTCAGCAGGGTAAGCTATTCTTATCTTGATAAATATTTATTCTCATTCAACCTTCGGGCTGATGGTGCATCCAAATTTGCGCCTGGAAAAAAATGGGGTTATTTCCCCGCAGGTTCTTTTGCCTGGAGAGTTAAAAAGGAAAAGTTTATGGAGAATGTTGAGTTCATCAGCGATTTAAAATTGAGAGCTGGTTTTGGTACGGTGGGTAATAACCGTATCAACGACTATTTATTCTTAACCACTTTCAGTAATGATGGAAGATATTATTATGGATTAGATAATCAAAGTATAACCGGCTACTACCCTACCAGTTTGGTAAATCCAAATTTGCAATGGGAATCAACTATCAATAAAAACTTCGGAATAGATATCAGTTTCCTAAGAAACAGACTTGAACTGAGTGTAGATATTTATGATAACAGTTCGAACAAACTTTTATTGAATGTGCCAACTGCATCAACATATGGCTATACGTCACAATTACAGAATATTGGAAAAACATCCAATAAAGGAATAGAGTTTCAGTTAAACGCACAGATTGTAAAAAAGACAAACTTTACATGGAATGCTAATTTCAATATTTCTACCAATAAAAATAAAGTGGTTGGTCTTGGTGTAAATCAGCCTTTCTTTTTCCCTGCTGCCAGTTGGGGTGTTAACGGACAACCTACTGACTACATTGTAAGAATTGGTGACCCGGTAGGTTCTATGTGGGGTTTAACTACTGATGGATTTTACACCGTTGATGATTTTAATTTTACACCGGGTGCCGGTGGATATGGAGTGTACACGTTGAAAACTGGTGTACCTACTTATGGCACGGCATTGGGAACTGTGCAGCCGGGAGCTCTGAAGTTTAAAGATCTAAATGGAGATGGTGTAGTTGATATCAATAACGACAGAAAAATAATCGGCAACCCTAATGCTAAGTTTACAGGTGGTTTAAATCAGCAGTTCACTTATAAAAACTGGGATGCAAGTATTTTTGTAAACTTTTCTTATGGCAATGATATTTATAATGCCAATAAAATTGAATTCAGTAATGGCTTTACGCCCAACTCAAACTTGCTAGACATCATGCAAGGTCGCTGGAGAGTGGTAACTCCCTCCGGACAAACAGCACAATTTATTAATGGCTCTAATCAAATCGTCGGATTAGCACCGGCTGAGTTGTCTGCTTTGAATGCCAATGCCACCATTTGGCAACCTGCAAGAGGCACAGGAGCTGCAGCCTTTATTCCTCACTCATGGGCTATTGAAGATGGCTCGTTCTTACGAATCAACAATTTAACGATTGGGTATAGTTTACCGGTTAAACAATTAGCTGGTATAAAAATGAGTAAGCTGCGTTTTTACCTAACGGGTAATAACCTGGCCGTATTCACCAGCTATTCAGGATATGATCCGGAAGTAAGTGTGAGAAACAGCCCATTAACACCGGGTCTTGATTATTCGGCCTATCCAAAAAGTCGCAGTTTTATTTTTGGTGTTAATGCTTCATTCTAATACATACAACTTAAAAAATACATTATGCGTATCAAAAACATATTTATAACCGCTTCCGCAATTTATATGCTGATAACATTTGGTGGTTGCAGAAAATATTTAGATCAACAACCAATTACAGATGTAACCCCGGTAGTTGTTTTTAAAGACATTCCCAATGCTTACCTGGCATTGATAGGCGTGTACACAAGGCTGGCTGGGCAAGAAGGATATGGACAACGTTTAAGTTTATATTATACAGTTGACACCGATGAAATGCAAGGACCTACAGGTACAGATGATGAAAGAAGAAATATTGCCCGCTATCAACCAACACCAAGTAATACTGGTCTGCCAAATCCTTTCAACCAAATCTTTCAGGGAATAGAATTTGCGAATAACTGTATTGTGAATATTCCTAAAATGGATTTGTACACCAATGGTTCCGAGCAGGATAAAAAGAAATTACAGCGGATGTATGGGGAAGCTCTTACATTAAGAGCACAGTTTTATTTTGAGGGTATTAGAAACTGGGGTGATCTTCCAAAACATTTTGATGCAGCTTCTAACCTGGCAGGTACAACTCCTTTCCCTTTCCGAGAAGACAGGGATACATTATACAACCAGATTTTGGCTGATTTAAAAACTGCAGCAGAGCTAATTCCCTGGAAGAGTGAGCTGGCTGCTATAGGCGATCCTATTGACGAAAGAATTACAAAAGGAACAGTGAAAGGAATAAGAGCAAGAATTGCATTATTCAGAGGTGGTTACTCCCTACGTCAGGCAAGCAAAACCATGGAAAGAAGACCTGACTATTTAACCTACTACCAAATAGCAAGAGATGAGTGCAATGACATAATCACTTCCGGGGAGCATGGATTAAATCCTGATTACAAAGCAGTTTGGAAAGGACTTGTTGGAACCCGTGCCGTTACAGACCCACAAAATGAATTAATGTTCCAGGTATCTTCTATCGGTGGTGTATCTGCTGCTGATAGCCGTCTTGGATTTTATGATGGGCCGAGAGTTAATAATTTGGGAAATGCAGCTATCAATGTATTGCCAACTTATTTTTATTTATTCGATTCATTGGACTTAAGAAGAGATGTAACAATAGCACCTTATAATGTGGCTGCAAATGGCACCACTAAAATCGCAATTGGTAGTTCAAGTACATCTGCTGCCACCTTAATGAACCCGGGTAAGTATAGAAGAGATTGGAACGTAGCTATTGCACCAACATTTACCGGACAATTTTTAGGATTAAAATGGCAATTGCTTCGCTATTCTGATGTATTACTGATGTTTGCTGAAGCCGAAAATGAAATTAACGGACCAACCGGTGCAGCATATAATGCAATTAATATGGTACGAAGAAGAGGATTTGGTAAACCAATAAATGCAGCAAATGTAGATGCTGATTTACCAGCAGGTTTAAGTAAGACTCAACTATTTGGAGCTATTGTAAGAGAAAGATCGTTGGAACTAGGTGGTGAAGGCCATCGTAAATATGATTTAATAAGATGGAATTTACTGGCTACTGCATTGGCAGAAACAAAAGTTAACTTAGGAAGAATTGGAGCAGCAGCACCTAGTCCTTTGTTACCTGTAACATATATGGCCACCCAACCTGCTTATTCTCTAACCAACACATTACCACTTGCCATGTTGTTTAGAACCAATTTAGCGGCAGATGATGTTACTCTTTGGGCTAACTCATTCTATAAACCTACACCTGCTGGAACACCTGCTGGAACATCCAGACTTGCCTGGCTTAATGCAACAATAAGCACAGCCAGTCTTGGCAGGTTTGCTACAGGTTTTACATTAAACAGATCGGAATTATTTCCAATACCGCAACCGGCAAGAGATGCTAACTTTAATTTGACACAAAACCCAAATTATTAAATAGTAAGTAGTTTTTTCTCATTAGTGTTGTTTATAGTAAGGCTGCATACCTGTAATTAAAAAAGGGTGCAGCCTTATTTTCTTATAGACGTCTCATTTGTTTAAACAAATTGTATGAAGAGAATACCGGCGATATTAAGTGGACTTGGACTATTTTCATTGTTGTCTTGTGCGCAGCAAAACAATCTTCCTTCTTCAAATAACAACAACATTGCTATTGCATTTCCCGGTGCAGAAGGATTTGGCAAATACACTACCGGCGGCCGTGGAGGAAAAGTATATATCGTTACTAACTTGAACGATGATGGAGAAGGAAGTTTTAGAAAAGCGGCCATTGCAAAAGGGCCAAGAATAATTGTATTTGCTGTTTCCGGAACAATTCACCTCAACTCCCCTATTGCAATTAAAGGCGATGCTACTATTGCCGGACAAACAGCACCGGGAGACGGAATTTGTATTGCCGACTATCCGGTTGGTTTAAGTGGTAATAATATAATCCTTCGCTATATGCGTTTTCGCATGGGCGATAAAAATCAGAACAAAGGAATGGTTCAGGGCAGCGGTCATGACGATGCATTGAGTGCATCAAAAAGAAGTAATATCATCATCGACCATTGCAGCATTAGCTGGAGTACCGACGAATGTTTTTCTGTGTATGGTGGTGATAGCACCACCTTGCAATGGAATTTAATATCCGAACCGCTTAACTACTCTTATCATTTTGAAGAAGGTGATAAAGATTTTGAAAGACATGGCTACGGTGGAATTTGGGGGGGTAGCCGTTTGTCAGCACATCATAACTTATTTGCGCATTGTGTAAACCGCAATCCCCGTTTCAATGGGACAAGGCTCGGGGCAATGCAAGAATTGGCCGATTACAGAAATAATGTAATTTATAATTGGGGGGCTAATAATGTATATGGTGGCGAAGCTGGCAATTATAATATTGTAAACAACTATTACAAATACGGCCCTTCTACTAATAAAAATGTAAAATTCAGAATAGTCAACCCATCAAAAACAGATGTGCTTCCTTTTGGCAAATGGTATGTATTCGGAAATTTTGTGGACGAAGCAAATGATGTTTCAAAAAATAATTGGCTGGGAATACATATGGGTAATGGAGGAACGGAAGCAGATAAAAAAGAAGCTGTGGTTGATAATGCTTTTGCCACAGAAGAATTAACAGTTCAATCAGCTACTCAAGCATATGAAGATGTATTGAAGTATGTTGGCGCCAGTTATAAAAGAGATACATTAGATGCAAGAATTATTAGTGATGTAAAAAATAGAAAAGGCAATTTTATTGATGTACAAGGTGGTTATCCCCATGGAACTCCTTACGAACAAACAGTAAATGCCTGGCCGGCTTTAAAATCAGTACCGGCGCCGTTAGATACAGATAAGGATGGCATACCCGATGAATGGGAAAAACAAAATAATTTAAACCCTGGAGATGCAACAGATGCATCACAAATCAAACTGCATAAATTTTATACGAATATTGAAGTGTATATAAACAGTTTACTGAAATGAAAAAACTAACTTTTCTTCCAATATTAATAGCTGCAATAGCATTTACATTGCCAGAAAAAAAGAAAATAAAAATATACCTGGCGGGAGATTCCACAATCGCCATCAAAGAAACTAAAGCCTATCCTGAAACAGGTTGGGGAATGCCTTTTGTTCATTTTTGGGATTCTACTGTAACCGTTGTAAACAGGGCAAAGAATGGCAGAAGTACTAAAACATTTATAAGTGAAGGACTTTGGAAATCTATTATCGATGAAGCGAAAGAAGGTGATTATTTGATTATACAATTCGGGCATAATGACGAATCAAAAAGCAAGCAGGAACGTTATGCCACACCAGATACTTTTAAAATGAATCTGACCAGATTTATTACAGAATCCAGAGCAAAAAAAGCTATTCCTATTCTATCTACTCCTGTCTCAAGAAGAAAATTTGATAAGGATGGCAATGCCGTTGAAACACACTCTGAATATTCTGCATTAACAAGAGAAGTAGCCAAAGAACAAAATGTATTATTTATTGATCTCGATGAAAAAAGTAGAGCCTTATATCAAAAGTTTGGTGCCGAAAATTCCAAGTTGTTGTTTTTACAATTACAGCCCGGTGAACATCCTAATTATCCCGAAGGGAAAGATGATAACACCCATTTTAATGAATTAGGAGCAAGATTGATTGCACAATTAGTTTTGACAGAATTAAAAAGTTTGAACTTAGAATTGACTGAAAGAATTATAGTGCCAGTAAAAAAGTAATGAAGAAATACTTTCTGATATTATTTTCAATAATGGCATTACATGCCGGGTCACAATCTGCTATTGGCATAACCGGAGAAAGGGATACTTCCTACAACATAACAAATGAGTACACCAAGCATCTAAAAAATTATCCGGCAATTCAGATCGCTAAAGAAAAATCATATCAATACATTGCCGCAGAAAAAAATATTACTTACTGCAATACAAAAGAAAGAGAATTAAAACTTGATGTATTCTATCCAACGGAAAAAGCAGGAAAGAAAAGAATTGCTATCATTTTTATACATGGTGGCGGATGGAGAAGCGGTAACAAAGCCATGCATTATCCTTTATTGCAAGAGTTAGCAGCACTCGGCTATGTTTGTATTACACCTGAGTATCGCCTTTCCACAGAAGCTTTGTATCCGGCGGCTATTCATGATATAAAATCAGTCATTCGTTGGGCTAGAAAAAATGCAGCAAAGTATAATATAGATGTAGATAAAATAGTAGCAGCCGGTCATTCAGCAGGTGGAGAACTGGCTGCATTTATGGGTGCCACCAATGGGATGAAACAATTTGAAGGTGAAGGGTGCGATAAAAATGTATCCAGCAAAGTAAATGCAGTAATTGATCTGGATGGTACACTGGCTTTCATTCATCCTGAATCAGGCGAAGGCGATGATAGTAAAAGAATTTCAGCCGCCACCTACTGGTTTGGTTATTCCAAAACAGAAAATCCAGAAATTTGGAAACAAGCTGCACCACTTACACATGTTGGAAAACATACGCCACCTACTCAATTCATAAATAGTGGTGTTGCAAGAATGCATGCAGGCAGAGAAGATTTTATTGCCGTATTAAAGCAACATAAAATATATTCTGAAGCCAAAACATTGGAAGGCTCACCTCATTCTTTTCTTTTATTTAATCCGTGGTTTGATACGACCATCGTTTACATGGATAAATTTTTGAGAAAGGTATTCCCTGTTGAACAAAAGAAGTTTGCAAAAGAAATTACAGTTGCACAAAATGGTAGTGGCGATTATACAACAGTACAAGCTGCTATTAATGCGGTACCTGTAAATAATAAAAAGCCTGTTGCAATAACTATTAAAAAAGGAATTTATAAAGAGAAAATTCTGATTGATTCTCTCCGGCCATTTATTACCCTGGCGGGACAAGACAAACTCAACACTATTCTTACTTACAATGACCATACGGGAAAAGTTGCTCCCAATGGCGACACGATCAATACCCGTACTTCATGGAGTTTTAAAATTCTGGCGGATAATTTTACTGCAATAGATATTACGTTTCAGAACGATGCGGGTTTTACAGCCGGGCAGGCTGTAGCGGTTGAATCGAATGGCGATAAAGCTATTTTCAAAAACTGCCGTTTCATTGGTAACCAGGATGTGTTGTTTACGAACAGCGACAGAAGCCGCCAATATTTTGAGAATTGTTATATAGAAGGAACAACCGATTTTATTTTTGGCTCTTCTACCGTTTGGTTTGAGAAATGTCGCATTTATAGCAAAAAGAATTCGCATATCACAGCGGCATCAACACCCAAAGAAAAAGAATTCGGCTATGTTTTTAATTGGTGTGAGTTAGATGGTGATACTTCATTACATAGTGTATCGCTTGGTCGTCCCTGGAGACCTTATTCTGCTGTTGCTTATCTGCATTGTTATATTGGTCAACATATAAAAGCTGAAGGCTGGAGTGTATGGAATAATAACAGCAATCATTTGAATAGCCGCTATGCAGAATTCAACAACTTCGGCCCTTCCTACAAACCAGAAGGCAGGGTGAAATGGTCTAAACAACTTTCAGAAGAAGAAGCAAAAAAATATAGACTACTAAATGTTCTGAGTGGATGGAACCCATTGAAATGAAAAAATATTTACTCATATTATTATTGAGTGCTGTTTATACTGCCAACTCCCAAACTATTTCCAAAGCATGGGTGTCAGACAATGGAAACGGCACTTACAAAAATCCAGTTATCAATGCTGATTACAGCGACCCCGATGCTATAAGAGTTGGCGATGATTATTATATGATCTCCTCCAGTTTTAATCATGCACCGGGTTTACCAATTCTTCATTCAAAAGATTTAGTAAACTGGACGTTGATTGACCATGCATTAAAAACACAAATCCCAGTTGAACATTTTAATAAAGTGCAACACGGTGGTGGTGTATGGGCTCCAAGTATTCGATATCACAACAATGAATTTTATATTTATTATCCCGATCCTGATTTTGGAATCTATTTAACCAAAGCAAAAAATATTACAGGCCCATGGACCGAACCGGTAATGGTGGAAGCAGGAAAAGGGTTGATTGACCCCTGCCCTCTTTGGGATGACAACGGAAAAGTTTATCTCACTCATGCTTATGCTGGCAGCCGTGCAGGATTTAAATCAATCATTGTTGTAAAAGAATTGAATGCTGCAGGAACAAAAGTTATTAGCGATGCAGTGATGGTGTATGATGGCCATGAACTGGATGCAACGATTGAAGGACCTAAATTTTATAAACGTAACGGCTACTATTACATATTTGCACCGGCCGGTGGTGTAAGTACAGGTTGGCAAACAATTCTTCGTTCAAAAAATATTTATGGACCTTATGCAAGAAAGGTGGTGTTAGAACAGGGCAGCACAACAATTAATGGACCGCACCAGGGAGCATGGGTTGATACAAAAACAGGTGAACATTGGTTCTTACATTTCCAGGATAAGGATGCGTATGGAAGAGTGGTGCATCTGCAACCAATGAAATGGATAAATGACTGGCCGGTAATTGGTGTTGATAAAGATGGCGACGGGAAAGGTGAGCCAGTGTTGATTTATAAAAAACCAAATGTTGGAAAAACTTATTCTATAAAAACAGTGGCAGACAGTGATGAGTTTAATGAACCCAAACTTGGATTACAATGGCAATGGCAGGCTAATCCAAAAGAAGGCTGGGTTTTTCCAACTCCTTCGGGTTCGTTGAGAATGTTTTCAGTGTACCAACCTGATTCAATAAATAATTTATGGAATACACCAAATATACTTGGACAAAAAACACCGGCAGATGAATTTACCGCTACGGTAAAACTTAGATTCAAACCAAAGTTTGACAAGGAAAAATTTGGTCTGGTAATATTTGGAAGCGACTATACCTATATAGCAGTAGAAAAAAAAGGCGATGAGATGAAGATAGTTTGCAATGAAAATAGTAAAGCAGACAAAAACGGAAAAGAAAAAGAGATGGCTTCGTTCGCTGTAAAAGGAAATATATTTTACTTGAGAATACAAGTTGAGAAAGGAGGCGTTTGCCGTTTTTCATTTAGCGATACAGGCGAAAAATATACTGTTATTGAAAAAACATTTATTGCCAAACCGGGAAGATGGGTTGGAGCAAAACTTGGTCTTTTTTGTTTGAGAAATAATATTACAAATGATGCAGGTTATGCAGATGTGGATTGGTTTAGAATAGAACTACTAAAATAGAAGCAACTTACCCTCCTCGGAGGGGTGAACTAAGGAAAATTAAATGCTATAGGAAATTGGGGTGGGTTGCTGAGTAGAATTACCGAACGATGAAGTGTGCGACGCAACAAAGATCATAGTAGCAATGACGATGACAACATAATTCTTATCACTCAAAATAACAGTCATGGAACGCCGCAAATTTTTAGGGTACACTGCCGCAGCCAGTGCTGCTTTAATGTTAAATCCATTTGAAGGATTTGCATTTACACCCGGTAAAAAAATAAGGTTGGTATTAGTCGGAACCGGTCACCGTGGTTCTTCTTTTTGGGGAAGTAACCTCGTTAAATCGTTTGGTGAAGTAATAGAATTCGTTGGTCTATGTGATATTAACCCCGGAAGATTGGCCTACGTAAAAGATGCCATGAAAGTAAATTGCCCAACATTTACTGACTATAAAAAAATGCTGAGCGACACAAAACCGGATTATGTAATTGTAACAACGGTAGATGCCGAACATGACAACCAAATTGTTACGGCGTTGGAAATGGGCTGCGATGTAATTACGGAGAAACCGATGACGACGGATGAAATAAAATGCAAACGCATTTTAGATGCAGAGAAAAGGACAAGTAAAAAAGTGATCGTTGCGTTTAATTATCGTCATAGTGTGCATGCTATGCAATTAAAAGAATTGCTGGCCCAACAAAGAGTAGGCAAAATAACATCGGTTGATTTTAACTGGTACCTGAATGTATATCATGGTGCCGATTATTTTAGAAGATGGCATGGCCGTATGAATAAAGGCGGCTCCTTGTGGGTGCATAAAGCCACACATCATTTTGATTTACTGAACTGGTGGTTGAATAGTGAACCGGTAGAAGTAAGTGCTTATGGAAGCCTGGAACACTACGGAAAAAACAATTCGTTCCGGGGAACAAAATGCAGAGGTTGTGAGTATAAAGACCAATGCAAATTCTTTTGGGACATTACCAAAGATGAACGACTGAATAATTTATATCCGAAAAATGAACAGTATGATGGTTACCTGCGGGATGGTTGTGTATGGAGCAATGAAATAGATATTTATGATAAAATGTCGGCGCAAATTATTTATGCTAATGGAGTAACAGTTAATTATTCACTGACTACTTATTCTCCATATGAAGGATGGCAGATCGCTTTTAACGGAACCACTGGCAGAATAGAAACCTGGGAAGATATTCCTTACCTACAAAAAACAGCAGACGACCAGGCCAATCGCCACGCAATGGAAATGAGTAATGCTGATGATGCGATACCGGGTGAATTCAGGGAGATATTAGTAATGGATAATTTTAAAAAAGATTATGAAATTTTTACTACCCCAAAAATAAAAGGTGGTCATGGTGGTGGAGATATAAGAATGCAAAGACGAATGTTCGTTGATAAAAATGACAACCCACACCATGTAATGGCCGGAACAAGAGAAGGTGCTATGTCTATTCTCATCGGTATAGCTGCCCGAAAAAGCATTGAACTAAAAAGACCAGTAAAAATTTCAGAATTAACCGAACTTATACCAATGTCTAAAAGATTTTAAATATGAAAAATATTATTTTGTCAGTAGTATTGATGTTAAGTGTAGCATCTATCAATGCACAAAGTAAACATGAGAAAGCAGTAGCAAATGCAGTGGAGCAATTACGGGTGGCGATGGTGGATGGAAATAAAACACAATTGGAAAAGCTGGCAGCTGATAAACTCAGCTATGGACACAGTAGCGGAAAGATTGAAGATAAAAATTCGTTTGTAACGAATATTGCCAATGGCAACTCTGATTTTGTGTCTATTGACTTATCGGAACAAACCATCAGCGTAAGTGGTAAGACAGCCATTGTTCGCCATATACTCAAAGCAAAAACCAATGATGGCGGCAAGCCGGGAGAAGCACATATAAGAATTTTATTGGTGTGGCAAAAACAAGGCGGCCAATGGAAAATGATAGCCCGCCAGGCTGTAAGAATCGTTTAAAATCACCCCAAAAACTGCCTTTAAAAAACTGCCCAATTACCGATACCGTTCCCGGTAACGATTGCGTAAATAAAGAAACGCAATTCGTTGATTAACAGCGAATATCTGGTTAGACTTGTAGAACGAAAATTCCTTCGTCAGGAGACGCATTGCCAATGAAAAAAATACTACTCATACTAAGCTCCTGTGCTATTGCTATAAGCTCTTTTGCACAGCAAAATTTGTCTACCGGTTGGAAGGAAAAATTGCCGGTTGTCATCGCTCCCAAATTCAAAAAAGACACGGTAAATATTGCAAAACTAGGAGCCGTTCCGGATGGACATACGTTGAACACAAAAATTATTACCAATGCTATTGATGCGCAAGCAAAAAAAGGCGGTGGTGTTGTTTTTATTCCTGCGGGATTGTGGTTAACGGGTCCAATCGTTTTAAAAAGCAATATCAATCTTCATTTAGCAACTGGTGCTACATTATTGTTCACCAAAGATTTTACGCAATATCCCATTGTTGCTGCTAACTGGGAAGGATTACCACAGATGCGAAATCAATCTCCTATTTCTGCAACCGGTGCTACAAATATTGCTATTACTGGTAAAGGAATTGTGGATGGCAATGGTGATGCATGGAGAATGGTGAAAAAAGATAAGTTGAATGAAACACAATGGAAGAAGTTAGTGACAAGTGGTGGTGTGTTGAGTGACGATAAAAAAACATGGTATCCTTCTGAGCAATCATTGAAAGGTGCAAAAATGCCTGCAAACCCCGGGCAAATAATGGCTGACCGTGATGCTGCCTATTATGAAAGCATCAAAGATTTTCTTCGCCCCAACATGCTGTTATTGACTAACTGTAAGTATATTTTACTAGAAGGAGTAACATTTCAAAATTCTGCAGCATGGTGCTTGCACCCATTGATGAGTGAACATTTAACGGTAAGAAATATTACTGTTAAAAATCCATGGTATGCGCAAAATGGTGATGGTATTGATGTAGAGAGTTGCAAAAATGTATTGATCGAAAATTCCATTTTCGATGTGGGTGATGATGCATTATGTATGAAAAGTGGCCGTGATGCAGAAGGAAGAAAAAGAGGAATGCCGACGGAAAATGTAATCATTCGTGGTTGCACCGTATATGCATCGCATGGTGGTTTTGTAATTGGAAGTGAGATGAGCGGTGGTGCCAGAAATATTTATGTAAGCAATTGCACCTTTATTGGAACAGATATAGGCCTTCGGTTTAAAACAACCAGAGGCCGTGGTGGTGTGGTGGAGAATATCTTCATTAAAGACATTTACATGAAAGATATTCCGGGTGAAGCCATCTTGTTTGACATGTATTATGCAGCAAAAGATCCCATTCCTTTAGCAGGAGAAAAAAGAGAATTACCGAAAGTAGAATTTTTACCGGTAGATGAAACAACTCCGGTCTTCCAAAATTTTCATATCAGCAATGTGTATTGCAATGGTGCGGAGAAAGGAATCTTCGTTCGTGGATTGCCGGAGATGCATATAAAAGATATTGTGCTAGAGAATATGGTAATACAATCACACAAAGGAATTGATGTGCAGGAAGCAACTAATATCACATTCAAAAACATTAAAATAATTTCCGAAGAAACGAATCCGGTGATTGATGTAGTACATAGTGATAAAATTGTTTTTGATAATGTTACGTATAAAGATGGAGCAGAATTGTTATTCCGTATAAACGGAGAAAGAAGCAACAACATCAACATTCTTAATACTGACACATCTAAAGCGAAAGAGAAAATAAAATATGAACTGGGTGCAACAGAAAAAAGTACGGTTGTTACTACTCCTTCGTCTGCCAACGAAAAATGGAGTGCCCGGCTTTCAGAAACTGCTGTGCGGTTATGGCCCGATTCATTCATACTTGCTGGCGATAAAGCTGCGAAGTGGCGTTACGACCAGGGAGTAATTCTAAAGGGAATAGAATCGGTATGGAATGCAACTGGTGATGGAAAATGGTTCAGGTATATTCAAAAGTGCATGGACTTTTATGTTCAGGAAGACGGAACGATCAAAGGTTATCGTCCAGATGAATATAATATTGACCATGTAAACAATGGAAAAAATCTACTGCTACTCTACCAGGTAACGGGAAAAGAAAAATATAAAAAAGCTGCCGATTTATTAAGAGGCCAGCTACGTACACATCCCCGCACATCAGAAGGCGGGTTTTGGCATAAGAAAATATATCCATGGCAAATGTGGTTGGATGGTTTATACATGGGACAACCTTTTTATGCTGAGTATGCAAAATTATTTCATGATGATACTGCTTTCAATGACATAGCAAAGCAATTCATTTTAATGGATAAATATGCGGTAGATAAAAAAACAGGTTTGCTTTATCATGGGTGGGATGAAAGTAAAGAACAACAATGGGCCAATAAAACAACCGGTCAATCTCCCAATTTTTGGGGAAGAAGTTTAGGTTGGTTCGGAATGGCATTAGTAGATGTGCTGGATCATTTTCCCTCTAATCATCCAAGAAGAGCTGAGTTGCTTGCAATACTTAATCGCTTTGCAAATGCAGTAAGAAAAGTACAGGATAGCAAAACAGGTTTATGGTATGATGTTCCAAACATGCCAACTGCTCCGAAAAACTATGTAGAAGCTTCAGCATCTTGTATGTTGGCATACACCTTTGCGAAAGGTGCCAGAAAAGGATATCTACCAGCATCTTTTTTGAATCATGCGAAGCAAGCTTATACGGGCATTATCAAAACTTTTATTGAAACAGACGCCAGCGGACAAGTAAACTTAAAAGGAACAGTTGCAGTTTCTGGCTTGGGTGGCAAACCTTATCGTGACGGAACTTTTGAATATTATATGAGTGAACCGGTAATAGTGAATGATCCAAAAGGAATGGGTGCATTTATTAAATGCGCTGCTGAAATGGAGATCAACGAAACTCAACATATTGGCAAAGGGAAAACAGTATTACTGGATTATTTTTTTAATAACGAGTGGAAAAAAGATGCTACAGGAACACCTGTTCGCTGGCATTATACCTGGGAAGATAAAGCCAACAGTGGTTATGCAATGCTCGGTGATATTTTTATAAAGTATGGTGTAAAAACAAAATCATTGACAGAAACCCCCACCAGTGCTACATTAAAAGGCACCTCTATTTACATTATGGTTGACCCTGATACAGAGAAAGAAACGGATAAACCAAATTTCATAAACGGGAAAGATATAATTGCCATTAGTAATTGGGTTAAAGAAGGTGGTGTATTGGTTTTATTAAGTAATGATGCAGGTAATGCAGAATTTAAAAACTTCAACCAGTTAGCACAAAAATTTGGCATACGGTTCAACGAAGACAGTAAGAACCGTGTACAGAACGACCAATATGAGCAAGGTTCAGTTATTACATCAACAGGCAATCCCATTTTTTCGGCAAACCGAAAATTATTTATAAAAGAGTATAGCAGTTTGCAAGTCAGCAATCCTGCTGTTACTGTTCTAAAGAATGGAGAAGATAATGTAATGGCGGTTGCTAAATATGGCAAGGGAACAATATTTGCTTTCGGCGATCCCTGGATTTATAATGAATATTTAGACGGTAGAAGACTTACACCCGGCTTTGATAATTATAAAGCAGCAGAAGAATGGGTCAAGTGGTTAATAGCAACCAGTAAATAAGAATCAAAGGCAAGGGTTTCTGCAGCCCCACAGGGGCAGAATGTTAATAGAAGAAGTGGGAAATAAATCTCGACAAAGCTACGTAGGAGCGATATGTTACACATAATGGGCAAAACAAAAAATATTATATTGAATTTGTTAGTTGCATTAATGCTTCTTCAATCATGTGCTATAGCACAACCGGTAACTACTGCAAAAAGAATTATCGTTGCTGCAGATGGCAGTGGTGATTACAAAACCATACAAGGCGCATTGAATAGTTTGCCTGATTCATCGGCTACTGCAAGAACAATTTATATTAAGAAAGGAACCTACGCTGAGAAAATTTATATCGAGAAAGCAAATATCATTTTTGAAGGAGAAGATAGGGCGATGACGATCATCATTGCCAGCATTGCAAGAGATGAGTGGCGTTGCGGACATACAGATGACTGGGGCGTAGCAACTTTAAATGTGGGTGCAAACGATATTACTTTAAAAAACTTAACCATTACCAATAACTATGGTTTTGATTTTATAGAAAGAACTATTTGGTGTGCATCCGATACATCCGTAAATAAAGAAAAAAAAATAAGAAGAGACGGTCACCAAATGGCGTTGCGTACCATGAATATGGCGACAAGAATGAAAGCCATCAATTGTCATTTCCGCTCTTTTGGTGGTGATACGGTTAGTCCCTGGGAAACAAATAATGGTATGTGGTACTTCAAAGACTGCATCATGGAAGGTGGTGTAGACTTTTACTGTCCGAGAGGATGGGCATGGGCAGAAAATTGCGAATTCATAACTCATAACGGACCTGCTGCAATCTGGCATGATGGCTCTGGCAATGAAGATTCAAAAACGGTGTTGGTGAATTGCAAATTCAAAGGCTACGATAATTTTTTGCTGGGTCGTTATCATCGTGATGCCCAATTTTATTTGGTGAATTGTGAGTTTGCTAAGAACATGAGAGATTCAGCCATTTATATTGTTCCAACAACCAATACTATTAAATGGGGCAAAAGAATTTATTATTATAACTGTCATAGAGAAGGTGGCAACGATTTTAGTTGGTACAACAATAATCTTCCAGTGGGAGTAAAAGCAAGTGATATAACTGTAAAATGGGTTTTTGGCAATCGCTGGAATCCCGCAACAAATTAATTATGCAATTATCAAAAAATACTTTAGAAAAAATTGCAGCTCAACCGGGATTAGAAATACCAGACGCAGCAATTTTTGAATTGCCGGAAAAAGTATTGCAGTTTGGGACTGGTGTATTATTGCGGGGCTTGCCAGATTATTTTATTGACAAAGCAAACAAGCAAGGCATTTTCAACGGAAGGGTTGTGGTGGTAAAAACAACCGACAGTGATAGCAGTGCATTTGACAAACAAGATGGACTATACACTATTTGTGTTCGGGGTGTTGAGAATGCTATAACGGTAGAAGAAAATATAATCAATGCTTCAATTAGTCGTGTACTGAATGCTAAAACAGAATGGAAAAGAATTTTGGAGTGTGCATACAATGCCGAAATGAAAATTATTATTTCCAATACTACCGAAGTAGGAATACAATTGGTGCAGGATGATATTACCAGCGACCCGCCGGTTTCTTTTCCGGGTAAACTTCTTGCTTTTTTACATGAACGATTTAAGGCTTTTAACGGAAGTGCAGCCAGTGGTATGGTGGTTCTACCTACAGAATTGATCACAGATAATGGTTCAAAATTAGAAAGCATTGTACTAGAACTGGCACATCGCAATAATTTAGATTTCAAATTCTTTGAGTGGCTGGAAAATCACAATACATTTTGCAATACACTGGTTGATCGTATTGTGCCGGGCAAACCAAATGCAGAAGAAACTGCAAAGCTTGAAAAGGCTTTAGGCTATAAAGATGATTTGCTTACCATGAGTGAAGTATTTCGGCTCTGGGCAATTGAAGGAGATGAGAAAGTGAAAGAAGTTTTATCATTCTGCAAAGTTGATAGCAGTGTTGTTATTGCACCTGATATTACTTTGTTCAAAGAATTAAAACTCCGTTTGCTGAATGGCACACATACTTTTAATTGTGGTTTAGCTTTTCTAGCCGGGTTCGACATTACAAGAAATGCAGTACAGAATAGTGTCTTTGGCAATTTTGCTAAAAAAATAATGCATACAGAAATTGCACCTGCCATTCCATTTGAAATTGATCCAAAAGTGAAAGAAGATTTTGCCAACAGTACGTTTGAACGCTTTTGTAATCCCTTTATCAACCACCAGTGGCAGAGCATTACGGTGCAATTCACTTCTAAAATGAAAATGAGAAATGTACCGCTTTTGCAACGACATTATGAATTGAAAGATTCACCTCCCCTGCGTATGGCTACTGGCTTTGCAGGCTTTTTATTATATATGAAAGCCACCCGGAAAGCAGGCAACCTGCCTACCGGACAGGCAGGTAAATATTATGGCGAACTGGATGGAGTTGAATATGAAATAAAAGACGATTCTGCAGACTATTTTTACACTGCCTGGCAAAATACAACGCCAGATAAATTGGTAGAAAAAGTGCTACAAGATGAAGAACTTTGGGAAACAGATCTTAGCAAATTACCGGGCTTTCTTCCATTGGTACAAGAACAACTAAATGATTGTATAAATAACGGTGCGTTAGCAACCATCGCAGAATTAGACACAAAAAGGGTAACAGTTTAAATGAAACACAGAGTTTTAAAAGTTAATAGTAAGGACAACGTAATTGTTGCATTGACTAATCTTTCAAAAGGAGAAACAATTTCTTTTGAAGGAGCTGATTATATATTACAAGAAGATATTCCGGCTAAGCATAAATTTTTTATGCAGGATATGAAGATCGGTGATGAAGTAATAATGTACGGCGTACTAGTTGGAAAAGCACAACAAGAAATTATGAAAGGCAGTCGTATGTCAACCGAAAATATAAAGCATGCGGCTGAGCCGTACGATTATCGCCATGTAAAATTTGAGTGGCAGGCACCAGATGTTTCAAAATTTAAGAATAGAACATTCAATGGCTATCATAGAAGTGATGGGCGGGTAGGCACTGCCAACTATTGGTTATTTGTTCCGACTGTTTTTTGTGAGAATAGAAATTTGGATGTAATCCGTGAAGCAATGCATAATGAATTAGGGTATGCAGTAACGGATAAATATAAATCATATACAAAAGAGCTACTGCAATCATACAACGAAGGAAAAAGCCTTGCAGAGTTTGACCTATCTCCTGCTCTAAAGAAAAATACTGATCGTCCATTTAAAAATGTGGACGGAATAAAATTCTTGAATCATCAGGGTGGTTGTGGCGGAACAAGGCAGGATGCCGGGATACTCGGTAAATTATTAGCTGCTTATGCTAATCATCCCAATGTAGCAGGTGTTACCGTATTAAGTTTGGGTTGCCAGAATTTACAAACACAGGATTTTCTGAATGAACTTAAGCAGTTTAATCCTGATTTTGATAAGCCCATGTTTGTTTTTGAACAGCAGCAATCACAAAGTGAAGAACAGCTAATTGCTGATGCGATTAAAAAAACATTTGAAGGACTAATAAAAATAAATAAACTGGAACGTCAACCAGCCTCGTTAGATAAGCTCTGCATAGGCGTAAAATGTGGCGGCAGCGATGGCTTTAGTGGTATATCTGCCAACCCTGCGGTAGGTTACACCAGTGATTTGGTGGTAGCATTAGGTGGTCAAATATTATTGGCAGAGTTTCCTGAATTATGTGGTGCAGAACAGGATTTAATTGACAGAACTACTAATGAACCTGCTGCCAGAAAGTTTATTCACTTAATGAGAACTTATAATGCACAAGCAGAACAAGTAGGTTCTGGCTTTCACATGAACCCTTCCCCCGGAAATATAAAAGACGGATTGATTACTGATGCTATCAAAAGTACGGGTGCTGCAAAAAAAGGAGGCACCTCTCCTATTGTTGATGTATTAGATTATACAGAAGCAGCAACTAAACCGGGACTGAGTTTGGTTTGCACGCCGGGTAATGATGTGGAAGCAACAACTGGTAAAGCAGCCAGTGGCGCTACATTAATTTTATTTACAACCGGGTTGGGAACACCTACAGGAAATCCTGTTTGTCCAACAATCAAAGTTTCGACAAACAGCAATCTGACAAAAAGAATGAATGATATTATTGATATTGATTGCGGGCCGGTGATTGAAGGAGAAAAAACCATCCAACAAATGGGAGAAGATATTTTGGAATATTGTATTAAAGCTGCCAGTGGTGAAGTGATACCGAAAGCAGTGTTGTTGAACCAGGATGATTTTATTCCGTGGAAGAGAGGAGTATCTCTTTAATTAAGAATTAATAATTGGGAACCAGGTGTTCGCAAATGCAGAGTAGAATTACAAAACGTTGAAGATTGCGACGCAACGAAGATGATAGTAGTAATGTAGCTGGTTACATAAATATTTTAAAAAGAATTGTATGAAACAATTTCTCGATGAAAATTTTTTGCTGTCGAATGCAACAGCACAACGTTTGTATCATGAGTATGCGAAAGACATGTCCATTATAGATTATCACAATCACCTGCCGCCAAATGAAGTGGCAGAAGATAAAACGTTTGAGAACATTACCAAAGTCTGGCTCTATGGCGATCATTACAAATGGAGAGCTATGCGGGCCAATGGTGTGGAAGAAGCATACATTACCGGTGATAAAACAGATTGGGAAAAATTCCGGGCCTGGTCAGCAACGGTTCCTTATACATTAAGAAATCCGTTGTATCACTGGACGCATTTAGAATTACAACGTTATTTCGACGTACATGATATTTTAAATGCCGATACAGCGAAGAAAGTGTACGAAGAAACATCGACAAAACTGCAAACAAAAGAATTTAGCGTAAGAGGTTTGCTGGAAAAGATGAATGTGAAGCTCATTTGCACTACGGATGATCCTGTTGATAATCTCCAATATCATCAGCAGATAGAAAATGAAAATTGGTCGGTAAAAGTATTACCTGCATTTCGTCCGGATAAGGCAATGAATGTGGATGATGCAAACGGCTTTAATAATTATTTGACCGGATTAGAAAAAGCCGCTGATGTTTCCATCAGTACGTATAATGATTACCTGGCTGCGTTGAAAAAACGGCATACTTATTTTGTTGCTAATAATTGTCGTGTAAGCGACCACGGACTGGAAGAGATTTATGCAGAAGATTATACGGCTACTGAAATAGCTGGCATTTTTGCTAAGATCCGTTCAGGTGGTTCTTTATCGTTGGAAGAAAACCGGAAATTCAAATCGGCCATGCTGGTTACATTTGCCGAGTGGGATCATGAAAAAGGTTTTGTGCAGCAATACCATCTTGGGGCATTACGCAATAATAATAGTCGCATGTTGCAACAACTAGGCCCTGATACTGGTTGGGATAGCATCGGCGATTTTTCTCAGGCTAAAACTTTGTCTAAATTTTTGAATCGTCTTGATAAGAATAATACGTTGGCTAAAACGATTATCTATAATTTGAATCCCGCCGATAATGAATTGTTTGCAACTATGATCGGCAATTTTAATGATGGTACTGCTGCTGGAAAAATTCAATGGGGCTCTGCGTGGTGGTTCCTGGATCAGAAAGATGGAATGACAAGACAGATCAATGCCTTAAGTAATATGGGATTGCTGAGTCGATTTATCGGAATGCTAACGGACAGTCGTAGTTTTCTATCATTTCCCCGTCATGAATATTTCAGAAGATTATTATGCAATATGTTTGGCGAAGAAGTAGAAAATGGTGAGTTACCGAATGATATAGAATGGATCGGAAAAGTAATCCAGGATATTTGTTTCAACAATGCGAAGAATTATTTCAATTGGCAGTTGGATGAGCAACCGGCAGCTTCAGTGACTAGCAACAAATAAGAAAGAATAAAAATGACTGGCAACGATACCGGAACGCTTCCGGTAACGATACCGGTAATAAAGAAGGGTTGAAAAGCCTGCTTTATCGGGGCTTAACGTATCTTTCAACCAATTCAATAATAAATAATAAACTATAAGAACATGTCAAAGAAAGTAGTAACGATGGGAGAAATAATGTTGCGCTTGTCAACTCCCGATTTCAAACGTTTTGTACAGGCCGATACATTTGATATTACTTATGGCGGTGGGGAAGCGAACGTAGCGGCAGCTTTATGTAATTATGGTCTCAATGGAACTTTTGTAACCAAAGTGCCCAATAATCCAATTGGTCAATCTGCTATTAACCATTTGCGCCGTTATGGTGTAGATACACAGTTCATCGCCAGAGGTGGTGAAAGATTAGGTATCTACTTTTTAGAAACCGGTGCATCGATGAGAGCATCGCAAGTTGTTTACGATAGGGCTCATGCTTCTATTGCAGAGGTAGAAATAAGTGAATTTGATTTTGATAAAATATTAGATGGTGCTGATTGGTTTCATACCACTGGTATTACTCCGGCACTAAGCGATAAAGCTGCTGCGCTTACATTAGCTGCTTTAAAAGCTGCAAAAGCTAAAGGCATTACTACCAGTATAGATCTGAATTTCCGTAAAAAATTATGGACAAAAGAAAAAGCACGGGAAGTAATGACTTGTCTTTGCGAATTTGTTGATGTATGTATCGGCAACGAAGAAGATGCTGATCTATGTTTAGGTTTTAAAGCAGCAAATACCGATGTAACCAAAGGTGAATTAAACCTGGATGGTTTTAAAGATGTGTTCCAGCAAATGAAAGCGAAATTCGGTTTCAAATTCATCGCTTCTTCCTTAAGAGAAAGCCATAGTGCTAGCGATAATGGATGGAGTGCTTTAGTATATGATGGCACTGAATTTTATCACACCAAGCAATACAATATTCGCATAGTTGACCGTGTGGGTAGTGGTGATTCATTTGCCAGTGGATTAATTTATGGATTGGTTACAGGTATGCCAATGCCTGAAGCGGCAGAATTTGGTGTAGCTGCATCTGCTATCAAACACACTATTCCGGGAGATTTGAATCATGCAACGCTTAGTGATGTGAAGGATCTGATGAAGGGTGATGGAAGTGGAAGAGTGCAGAGATAGTTCGGAGTTCAGAGTCCTTAGCCTGCCTGCCGGAAGGCAAGTTCGGAGTCATCTCACTAAAGTTTTAATTTTTCTTAAAGCAGAATAATATGATTGTAGATACATTAGCAAATGCTTCGAAGTATTTTTCTTTGCATCCATTGTTTGCAAAGGCGTTTGAATACATCAAACAAACAGATTTGACAAATGCACCGGATGGCAAGTCAGATATTTCAGAAGGATTGAAAGCTATTTTTTCTAATAAGCCCGGCGTGGCGGCGGAAGCATCCGTAGCGAAGTTTGAATGTCATAATAATAATATTGATATACAGCTTTGCATTAATGGGGTGGAAACGATTGGCTGGAAGCCGAGAGAAAAATGTGTAGTAGAAAATGGCGGTTACAACCCGGAGAAAGATGTACAGTTGTATCATGAACAACCGGATATGTATTTTCAATTGACCAACGGACAATTTGCAATTTTCTTTCCCGAAGATGTGCATGCCCCGATGATCGGGGAAGGGGAAATTAAGAAACTAGTAATAAAAGTTAAAAAGTAACCCTCAAATCAAAGTTTTCTGTAGTAAAAAAACTATATGAGCAAGACACAACAAATAACAGACGCAATAGTAGAACAAGGTATATTGCCTTTATATTTTAACCCAAGTGAAGAAATAAGTGTTGATGTATTAAGAGCTATTTACAAAGCTGGCATCAAAGCAGTTGAATACACCAACCGTGGTGAAGCTGCGTTAAGCAATTTCAAAAAGATGGTGGAAGTAAGAAATGCTGAAATGCCCGGTATTTTGCTAGGTGTAGGTACTATTAAAAATATGCAGCAAGCCAATGATTATTTGGCTGCGGGGGCAGACTTTTTAGTAAGTCCCGGTTTTGTAAAAGATGTAGCTGATTATGCAGTAGCCAATGATATTTTCTATGCTCCCGGTTGTATGACACCAACAGAAATTATTGCTGCAGAAAATGCCGGTTTAAAATTTATTAAACTATTTCCAGGCAATATGCTCGGCACCGAATTTCTTACCACCATCAAAGATATTTTTCCAAAATTGTTGTTCATGCCCACCGGTGGCGTGGATACAACCAAAGAAAATATTGAAAGCTGGTACAAAGCTGGTGTATGTGCCGTTGGTATGGGAAGCAAGCTTATCAGCAAAAAATTAATGGAAGCGAAAGATTATGCAACGATGGAATCCGAAACAAAAAAAGTGTTGGAAACAATTGCCTCGATAAAAAAATAAATGCTGTCAAATTTTCTCTAAGCATTTAAACGCCTAAATACTTGCCAAATGACCCAAGCAACCATTGGAAAATACAGGTGGACGATTTGCACCCTTTTGTTTTTCGCAACAACAGTAAATTATCTTGACCGACAGGTGTTGAGTTTATTAGCACCCGATCTGTCAAAAGAATTTGGATGGACGAATTCTGATTATGCAAACATTACTTCCGTATTCCAATTTGTGTATGCTATTTCCATGCTTTTTGCGGGACGATTGATCGACAAATTAGGAACTAAAGCTGGTTTTACCTGGGCGATTATCATTTGGTCTATTGGTGCCATCATGCATGCAGTAGCAGTACCTATCGGCAGTGGTGTTTCTGATGTATTTGCATGGATCGGTATTGGTGCTGTTCCAGTTTCCATTGCAGGTTTTATGGTTGCAAGAGCGGTATTAGGTTTGGGAGAAGCAGGTAACTTTCCCGCAGCCATCAAAGCCACCGCCGAATATTTTCCTAAAAAAGAACGATCATTTGCAACGGGTATTTTTAATTCAGGTGCAAACGTTGGAGCAATACTGGCACCGCTTACTGTTCCATGGATCGCTGAAACATGGAACTGGCAGACCGCCTTCTTATTAATTGGTGCTATTGGATTTATCTGGTTGTTATTCTGGAAAATCTATTATGCTATTCCCCGCCAGCAAAAAAGACTTTCAGCTACTGAGTTGGCCTATATCGAAAGTGATAAAGAAGATGAACCGTTTAGCGAAAACACCAATGAAAAAGCAGCGAAAGTTTCCTGGGTTAAACTATTAGGCTACAAACAAACATGGGCATTTGCTTTTGGCAAAATGATGACCGATGGAGTATGGTGGTTCTTCTTATTTTGGCTACCAAAATATCTCGATGCGCAATATGGCATGACAGGTAAAGAGATCATGCTTCCATTAGCCGTATTATATAGTATGACGATGTTCGGCAGTATTGGTGGTGGATACTTCCCTACTTACTTCATCAACAAAGGCTATAATCCGTATGATGGAAGAATGAAAGCGATGCTGTTGATTGCTATTATTCCATTAGTTGTATTAGCAGCACAACCATTTGGCTATATTTCATTCTGGGTGCCGGTAATATTAATTGGTATTGGCGCATCAGCACACCAGGCATGGAGTGCCAATATATTCACTACGGTGTCTGATATGTTCCCGAAAAAAGCAGTGGCTTCTGTAGTTGGTATTGGTGGCATGGCTGGCGGATTGGGCGGTGTAGCCATCTCAAAAATCGGCGGTTCATTATTCGATCATTACAAAGCACTCGGCCATATACAAACCGGCTATACGATTATGTTTACGTTTTGTGCTGTTGCATATTTAATTGCCTGGTTTGTTATGAAGGCATTGGTACCAAAATATAAACCAATTACAGATCTATAATACTTTCTAACCATTCTCATATTTTAAACTCCTCATTATTGGGGAGTTTTTTTATTTATATCCCAGCAGCAATACTACTATCAGCCCATTTGCGTCGCACACTTGTACGTTCTTTTCACTACTCGGCATTTGGCAAGAGCATAATTTAACTCAAAAAATCTATGTTCGTATATTCGCCCAAGTAAAAAACTAATACTCATCCAAAAATATTATGAATTTTAATGGGACACTGGGGAACCGCAATATTATCAAATGACACCTCAGCAGACATCAAGGACTTATTCTTCAACCTTTTTGACAAAGGGAAAACACAACCGGAAATACGGAAAGAAATTGAAACGCAATTTCTAGAAGGCAATGATATAGCAGAGAATACAGATTTTTGGCTAACACTTGCACTATTACAATGGCAAATTGGGCAACTGGACCACGACGTTAAAGAAATTGCAGAAAAAATAGTTGACCAAAACATCAGTATTAGAGTTTGGCGTGAAAGTGATGCTGACGAAAAAAGTTTACAGAAAAGAAAAATTGAGCTTATTAAGCTCAAAGTAAAACTTCAGAATCCTAACCCCAAGCCAAGAAAGATTAGGAATAAAATAGCGCCAGAATCAATTCTTCCAAAAGGCAGTGTATTTGCATTTCCCTTGAAAAATGGGAATTACTCTGCTGTTATTATTTTAGAAGAAATTCTTAATGCAGATTATTATTTTGCCTTGATTCTAAATACAGATGTAAATAAACCCGAAGTACCAACTTTAGAGGATGTTTTGAAATCAAAAGTTCTTACGAAGCCATTAAATCAAAATGAAAGTACAGTTAAGCCAGCAATAAGCTCATATACAAATTCTAAACATAAAGAAATAATTAAGACATTCATTAAACTAGGTGAAGTTGTAGTAAAAGAGAATTATGAAAAAAAGTTCATTAGCTATGGAGCAGCCCCATGGTCATTTCTGATTCAATGGGCAAATATGTATTTAGTCGACAATGTGCCAAGGGCAAAAGCATCATTTCAATTATCAGATTATATTAAAATATCCAAAAGCTGGATTACCGATCTTTGGAAGAAATAAAACGTAATTAAAATGAGGTCAGTATTAATTTCTTTTCTTATTCTATTGTTTGTCACCCAAACTTCATCACAGACAAACAATTCAATACCGAAAAAAGACAACGCCAAACCCTTCGTCCTCGGTATTACCGATGAAATTCAATCCACTTTACTAAAAGAAAAAAGAGCCATCAATATTTATTTTCCGGAAGGTTATAATAAAAATGATACGGTAAAGTATCCGGTCATTTATTTATTAGACGGCGGAGCCGATGAAGATTTTATACATATTGTTGGGTTAGTACAATTCAATAATTTCTCCTGGATCAACCGGGTGCCGTCATCCATCGTTGTTGGTATTGCCAATACAGACCGGAAAAGAGATTTTGCTTATCCCACTACGATTGAAGACGATAAAAAAAGATATCCAACCGCCGGCAAGTCTGACAATTTTATTGCCTTTATCGAAAAAGAATTACAACCCTATATCGAAAAAACTTATAAAGGCAATCAAACCAAAACATTGATCGGTCAATCACTCGGCGGTTTATTAGCAACTGAAATATTATTAAAGAAACCAAGCCTGTTCAATAAATATATTATTGTAAGTCCCAGCCTCTGGTGGGATGATGCTTCTTTATTAAAACAAAATTCACCGATTTTAGAATCATCATTTACACAACCAATCGATGTGTACATTGGCGTTGGCAAAGAAGGTTTAGCTCCCAGTGCTATTCCACATGTAATGGAAGTAGATGCCAACTTATTAGTAGAAAAACTAAGAAGTACAAAAAGTAAAAGTCTAAACGTCCATTTTGATTACCTGCCACAAGAAGATCATGCTACCATATCGCACCAGGCGGTGTTCAATGCATTACGGTTGTTATATCCATCGGCTGGCAAATAAAAAAAGATGGGCGATGATATGCTGATGAAGAGCCTGCCTGTCGGCAGACAGGTGCGACGCAAGGGACGATGCCCAAAGAACTGAAAGCTGGTATAATAAAAAACTCCCCGCCATGCGAGGAGTCTATTTTTAAATTTTGATTCTTTACTTTTTCTTACTCACCCCAAATATTATCCTTCCCATCCAACCACTGCTTCACCAGATCAGTTGTTACCGACTTCGGTCTTTCCAGCGGAAAACCTAAAGCTCTGTCCCAACACAAACTTGCTAATACACCTAATGAACGGCTTACTGCAAATAATACGGTGTAAAATTCAAACTCCTTCATACCATAATGCACCAGCAACGCACCACTATGTGCATCTACATTTGGCCAGGGGTTTTTAATTTTTCCGAGTGATTGTAAAATTGGTGGCACCGTTTCATAAATATTCCAGATGGTTTGTACCAACTTATCATCTGGCATATGCTTTTTACCAAACTCCATTTGTGCTGTAAAACGAGGATCTGTTTTACGCAATACTGCATGACCATAACCTGGTACCACCTTCCCTTCACTCAAAGTTTGTTTTACATATTCTGCAATCTGATCTTTGGTAGGGGCATCGGTTTTTAATTGCTCCTGCATTTCAAACACCCACTTAATTACTTCCTGGTTGGCTAATCCATGCAAAGGACCCGCAAGACCATTCATACCAGCGGCATAACTTAAATATGGATCGCTTAATGCAGACCCAACCAAATGCGTAGTATGTGCAGATACATTACCACCTTCATGGTCGGCATGTATCGTCATATACAAACGCATCAGCTCTTTAAAACTTTCATCTTCAAAACCCATCATGTGGGCAAAGTTGCCAGCCCAGTCAAGCAACCCATTAGGTTGAATATGTTCGCCGAATTTGTATTTTCTTCTATAAATATAAGCTGCTACACGGGGTAATCTTGCGATCAGGTCCATACTATCATCAAACACTGCTTCCCAATAATCTTTTTTACTCATGCCGGCTGCATACTTTTTAGAGAACTGGCTTTCTGTTTGCAGAGCCATCACCGCCACTACAAACTGTGTCATCGGGTGAGTACTTAATGGCAATGCCTCAATAGTAGAAAAAACATGATTGGGTACATGACTTCTTCTTTGCCAAACAGAACTGATATGATGCACATCCTCATCAGTTGGTAACTCGCCTACCAGCATTAAGTAAAATAATCCTTCAGGCAATGGTTCAGACCCACCGGGAGCTTTAGTTAATTTTTGCTGCAATTCAGGAATAGAATATCCACGGAAACGAATTCCTTCCTGTGCATCCAGTAAAGAAGTTTCTGTAACAAGGCCGGTAATGCCACGCATACCCTGGAACACCTGCGAGAGTTGAACTTCACCAATTACTTTGTTACCGTGTTCTTTTAGCAGGTCTTTTATCTCTGCTCCAACTGTGTCAGCTTTGGCTTTAAACCTGTCTTTTATAATTCCCATAAACCCTGATTTTACAATGCTTTCAACGAAAAAATTTCAATATGTAAAGTTATGCAATGCCCCCTGCAGCAACAAAAATTTGAACTGTTTGTTGCATTAGGATTGTATTAAATAGCTATACTTTTTATTATTTAGGAGTAAGCCGATATAACCTGTACGCCACAAAGGAGAAAAGAATATTGGGCATCCATGCCGCCAGCATCGGTGGGAAATCGGCCTTGGTAGCAAAGACCGTTGAGAAACGGTCAGAGATGATAAACAAAGCTGCAATCGTAATTCCTAATGCAAGGTGCATACCACTGCCCCCTCTGGTTCTCCGGCTTGCAATAGCAGCACCAATTAAAGTTAAAAGTAATACGGAAGCAGGCGTTGCGGTACGCCGGTATCGTTCCACTTTTACAGCATTTAATCCTTCAGAACCCCGCAATTCTTCTTGCTTGATATAGGCAATCAGCTCCGGTGTAGTTAGCTTATCTTTTATATAATCATCCTTAACTAATTCTTCTGGCTTA